>WNGG01000068.1_pt1 | contig 89684 bp, 74 predicted proteins | sample 5400661 | NCBI WGS metagenome assembly WNGG01 (sample SAMN13153372, study PRJNA577476) | soil metagenome | isolation source: 100 cm soil or saprolite under Garry oak tree replicate 1 | place: USA:California | collected 2016-06-15
GGCGTATGACGAACCCGAGCCAAACGAATGGGGAGACAGGTACAAGTACCAGGACTTCGGCCACAGCCACTGGCACAACGCCCTCGTCTGGGGCGAAAACTTGCATGACGTCTCGATCGCGGGGCCGGGCCTGATCAATGGCGCCGGGCTCGTCAGCAACGACCGCGGCCCCAAAGGCGCAGGCGACAAGGCGATCAGTCTCAAGAACTGCCGCAACGTCGTTTTGCGCGACGTGTCAATCCTCCATGGGGGCTGGTTCGCCATCCTCGCCACCGGGGTGGACAACCTGACCATCGACAACCTCAAGATCGACACGAACCGAGACGGCATCGACATCGACGCCTGCCATAGCGTGCGGGTCTCCAACTGCACGATCAACTCGCCGTTCGACGATGGAATCTGCCTCAAGAGCAGCTACGGTCTGGGGCGGGCCCGCTCGACCGAGAACGTCACCATCACGAATTGCCAGGTCAGCGGGTACGACGAAGGCACGCTCCTCGATGGCACCTTCAAGCGCGGGGTCACGGACAAGGACGGCCCCACCGGGCGCATCAAGTTCGGCACGGAGTCGTATGGGGGCTTCAAGAACATCGTGGTATCGAACTGCGTGTTCGAGTACTCGCGAGGCCTGGCCCTCGAGAGCGTGGACGGCGGTTCCATCGAAGATGTCAGCATCACGAATATCACGATGCGGGACATCGTGAGCGCGCCGATCTTCGTTCGCCTCGGGCGCCGGTCGCGCGGCCCCCACGAGACGCCCGTGGGTGCGATCCGGCGCCTCAACATCAGTGACGTCACGGCCTACAACGTCGGCGCAGACCAGGGTGTGCTGATCAGCGGCATCCCGGGCCATCCCATCGAGGACCTGCGGATGAGCAACGTCCGCATCGTCTCCCAGGGGGGTGGCGGCACCAAGGAGGACGCCGTCGTCGATCCGCCCGAGCTTGAAAGTGACTACCCCGAGCCGGCCCGATTCGGCCGACTCCCGGCCTACGGCCTGTTCCTGCGCCACGTGAAGGGTCTGGAGATGCACCATGTGAGCCTGAACTACCTGAAGGATGAGATGCGCCCCGCGGTCTTCCTCCACGACGTGGAGGGCGCCGACTTCGATGATGTCAAGGCTCAGCACGGTCCCGACCTGGTCGCGTTCGTGTTGCGCAGGGTCAAGGACTTCTGGATCCACAACAGCCCGGGGTTCCCGGATCGGCGGCACGAGAGTGCCGAGCACGAGTCGTTCTGAAGCGTGTGAAGAGGCGTCAGGCCTGGGGCGCCCGGGGGCCCGGCAAAGGGATGGGCTGGGGGCGACTGCGCGGAGGCGAAGCTGGCAGGCCCTGCCCCATCATCTTCATGTCGGTGATTTCGATGAGCACGCCGTGCCAGCCGATCGGCGCGCCGGCCGGATCGCGCACCAGGACGGCCTCCTCCCGCATCCACCGGATGTCGCCTCGGCGATCGCGGAGGCGGTACTCGGCGCTGATGAAGCCCTTGGTCCGGACCGCTTCGTCCTCCAAGCCCTTGGGCGGGGTCACATCGTCGGGGTGGATGATCTTCATCCAGAAGTTGGGGTCCTTGATCCACTCGCTCGACGGATAGCCGAGCATCGCCTCGGTCTGCGGGCTGACGTAGATGGAGTGGTACGGCGGCTCGAAGTCGCAGATGTAGACGATGGCGGGGATATGCTCCACCAGGCTCTTGAACCGGCCCTCCGTCTCCGCCAGCCGGTTCAGGAGCCGCACGTTCTCGAGCGCCACCGACGCGAAGTTGGCGAAGTGCTGCGCCAGGCGCAGCTCCTCCCTGGTCCAGGTATGCGGCCGTCGCGTGACGAGGATCAGCAGCCCGAAGCTCCGGGGCCCGCTGAGAAGCGGCAGGTAGGTCACTCCGCCGATCGACAGCGCCTTGCGGGCTTCGCTGTTCACCCGTGGATCGTCCGCGGCCCGATCGATGGAGATCGGCGCCCGGCGCTTCAGCGCCTGGTGTGCGGCGTCCGATCGGGAGAGATCGACACGGAGGCCCGGGGCGTTCGGCGGACGGCGGCCGGAGCTCGCCACCCCGTAGAGCGTCCGCTCCTGCTTGTCGACCAGGGCGAGATGAGCCGACTGAACGCCGATCAGGGCGGCGGCCGTGTTGACGATCTTGCGCAGCGTCGCGCGCTCGTCGCCGAGCTTGGCGATCTCGGCCGCCAGGCTGCAGAGACGCAGGAATTTCCCGTGCTGAATCTTCAGCATCTTCATCTTGCGATGCGGGATAGGACGCGGCATCAGGGGAGTCCTCCGCTTGAGGCGCGAACCGGACCCAACCCCCTGGGCAACTATCTCTTCTTTTACTGCGAGCGGTCGTCCCTGTCAACCCCATGATCTCGCCCCCAAGGAGAAGGGGTGAATGAGGCACGGCGATCGGAAGACCAGGGGAGGGCGACTCGGGGCTCATCGGCGGCTGGGCCATCTGCGGTAGAGAAACCCCATGACCATGGCGATGAAGAAGAACACCCACATGGGGCGCAGAGGAGTCCTGGGAGAGGTGAGATCAGTACCGATCGTGACGCTGTGGGAGAAGGCGAGGATGAAGACCGCGTAATTTGCGAGGTGGATCGCGTGCCATCCCTTCTTGAATCGCGGTCGCTCCAGGATCACGGCGAGCCCGGCGATCGACACGGTCACGAGCATAAGGAGGAGGGCAAGGGGTCCGAAGTAGAATTGGAAGGGGACGTTCTGAATGAATCTCGAGAGGCTTGTCTTCGAGCAGGCAAGGGATAGGAGGAGGAGGCCTGGGTGCAGCAGAGCGATGAGCAATGCCAACAGTCCCTCATACGCATGGAAGCGATAAAAGCCTGCTCCATAGAGGGCCTCCCAGAATTTCATGGTGGGACCGGTAAGGACTTGAAAGGCGACGAGGGTGAAGGCTGCGAGGCCGGCCAGGCGGAAAAGCTTGTAGAAGAGGGCGGCAGGATTCCCTGGGGAGAAGGTTGCGGCGAGGCCGCCATTTGCCCGCACGGAAAACGACCACTCGAACAGGACGATGAGGATAGCGATGGCAGGAAAGAGGATTCGGAGCGCATGTTTCACGATGTCCGGGTCGCGCCGTCGGTTGGAGCTCCTGTCACTTCGCGCCATGTGAGGGAACCGCCCGCTGCCGGCGACATTTCGGCTTGCGGCGACTGCGTCACATCTCCTACCCGTCGAACTTCGGCCCTTCGGTATCGTCCTGCAGGGCGCGCTTGAAGTCGCGGATCCCCGCGCCGAGCCCGCGCGCCATCTCGGGGAGTCTCTTCCCCCCGAAGACGAGCAGGGCGATGAGGAGAATGAGAAGCAACTCCGGAAAGCCGATGGATCCCAAGTGTCACCTCGAGGTCCCCGCCGATTCGGGCGGGGGAGCGGTTGTCGGGTTCGAGCGGATGCCTTCGTAGAACGTCGGCACTCCCAGACTGCCCTTCGGTGGGAGATGCCGGAGGTAATGGACGATCGCCCACATCTCCTCGTCCTCCAGGATCCCCTTCCACGCCGGCATGCCCGAGGGGAAAATGCCGTTCTCGATGATCCACTTGAGCTGGCCGTCCTTGTACTCCTGGACCTCGTGAGAGGACAGCAACGGGATCGGCGGGGACACGCTGTCCGCGAACGGGACCCCGGTGTTCTGCCCGTCGAGTCCGTGGCAGGCGATGCAGTGCCTCGAGAAGAGGTCGAGGCCCTTCGCGAGGGTCTGTTCGGTCGCAGGAAGCGGATCGTGGAGGCGCCGGCCGCCGATGGTGAGGCTCCGCTTCACCTGCGCGACGACGGCCCTCTCGAGCCGTCCGGGCGGGGTCGCCCGGCAGGCCGCGAGGACCAGGAGCGACCCGAGCGCGAGCCCCTGGAGGAGGCCGGCCCCGATCCATCCGAGGATGACGCGCCGAAGGGTTTCCATCTCGAGTCACCTCACTCCACGACGATCTTCATGTGCATGTTGCCGTGCCCTTCGCCGCAGAAGTGATCGCAGATGGTGGTGAACGAGCCCGTCGTCTGCGGAGTGAGGGTGATCTCCGTGGGGTGCCCCGGCTCGATGACCGCGTCGATGCCCAGGGTCTTCATGAAGAAGCCATGGGTCACGTCCTCGGTGGTGAGGCGGAGCGTCACGGTCTCTCCCTGCTTCAGGGTGATCTCCTTCGGGGTGAACTCGAAGCGTTTCGCCGTGATCTCTACGACGCGCGGGGTCCCCTGAGCCCGCGCCGGGAGCGGAGAAGCGAGCGTCAGCGCCACCGTCATCAGTGCGATTCCGAGCGCCACAACCGTTCCATAAGCGTGTCCGGGCCTCATCAGTGGGCTCCTTCCTTGAGGAATTGGTTGATGCCCACGGTGCCGGAGTACTCGCGCATCGTGAGCTCGACTTCGTCGATCGTCGGGCGGCCGGGCGCGGCGCTCCGCGCCTTCGGCTCCCCGACGATGCGCAGGCCGAGGTTCTTGAACGGCTGGTCCTTGTCGAACGGCAGCGGCTTCTTGTCGTCGGTCGTCGCCGGGTCGGGGAAGGCCCAGATCAGCGAGCGCGCGGCGAGGTGCCGGGCGCTGCCGGCGGTGTGCTCGTGATGGCGATGGATGTGGCCGTAGAGCACCGTGACGTTTTGGTAGGGCGCCAGGACGTTCATGACCTCGTCGCCATCGCTCGTGAACCACTCCCACTCCGGCTTCAGGTCGAACAGCGGGCGGTGCGTGAACACGACCATCGGAGCGCTCACGGGGAACCGTGCCAGATCCTTCTTCAGCCAGGCGATCTGCTCGGGGCCGACCTCCGGCTTCGCACGCGACACATTGTCGAGCCCGATGAAATGCACTCCGCGGTGGTCGAAAGCGTAAAAGGTCGGGCCGAACGCGTCGCGGAACAGGGCCCCGCCGTCGAGCCCGGCGTCGTGCTCGCCGGGAATGCAGTGGACCGCGTCCACCTTGAGACGCCCGGAGATCTCCTTGAACCGCCGCATGCGGTCGGCGTGCTCCCCCGGCTTCTCGCTGTCGTGCGTCAGGTCCCCGGACACCAGGACCAGGTCGGGACGGTGACGCAGGCCGTTGATCATCTCGACCGCCCGCTCGAACGCCTGCGTGCCGAGCGGATCCGGGGGCCCGTTGAACCCCACGTGCGTGTCGCTGAGCTGGACGAAGGAGAATGGTTTGAGCTTCTCGCCGTTCTTCTTCCAGAGCGTCCGCGCGATCTCGCCCGCCTCTCCGTCGGCGCCCAGAAGCGGCGCCACGCTGTACAGCGCCCCGATTCCCAGCGAGGTCCCCGCGATCTTCAAGAACGATCGTCGATCGACTCGTTCCGACATCGTTGTCCTCCCTTTGTGACGCTCGGCTCCGGGCTTCTCGGAACCTCCGTCGCGGTCCAAGACTCGCGCCGTCATGAGAAATTCCCGGGCCGTGTGCTACTCTGGCCGTGGGAATAAACGAGCCCTCCACGTAGTCACTTGATAGAAGGGGCCGCGGGCAGGAATGGGACCTCGAGCCCAGCACGAGCGCGGTGCCTCTCGCTTCGAAGAGTCGGTCCTGCCTCACCTGGGCTCCGCCTACAACCTGGCCCGCTGGCTGACGCGCAACGGGCACGACGCGGAGGACCTCGTGCAGGAGGCGCTCCTGCGCGCCTTCCGGGCGTTTTCTGGATTTCGCGGCGCGGACGGGCGCGCCTGGCTGCTCGCCATCGTGCGCAACGCCTGCTACACCTGGCTCCACAGGAACCGGCAGCGGGAGGTCACGACGGAGTTCGACGAGGAGGTTCACACGCCGGAGGGCGATGTCCTGAACCCGGAGAGGCTGGTGTTGCGGGAGGGGGAAAGCGCACGCGTGCGGCAGGCGCTCGAGGAGCTGCCTGTGGAGTTCCGCGAGGTGGTGGTCTTGCGGGAGATCGAGGGTCTGTCCTACAAGGAGATTGCCACGGTCGTCGACATCCCCGTCGGAACGGTCATGTCTCGCCTGGCCCGCGCCCGCGGCCGCCTGCACCGGGGCCTCACCGCTCGTCCGGGCGAGGAGCGCTGAGATGAGCTGTCAGGAGACCCGTGCCCTGCTGCACGCGTTCTTCGATGACGAGCTGGATCCCCTACGCAGCTTGAGCGTTCAGGGTCACCTGGATGCGTGTCCCGACTGCGCCCGGGAACTCGCGGCTCAGCGGTCGTTGCGCGCCACGCTCCGGGACGAGGCGCTGTACTTCAGATCCCCGGAAGGCTTCGAGCGCCGCGTCCGCGCCGCCCTCGGCTCGCGGGGCGCGATCGAGCGAAGGGCGGGTCGGCTGGGCGCGGTGGGGACCTTGATCCGGATGCGCTGGGCCTGGCTGCCGGCGGGGGCGGCCGTCGTTCTCCTGGCCGTCACCGTGATCACGATCGGAAGGTTCGGAGCCCCCGCGGTGGGACCGTTTGCGGACGACCTTCTTGGCCGTGAGGTGGTCGCGAGCCACGTGCGCTCCCTGATGGCGAGCCATCTGATCGATGTGCCGTCATCCGATCAGCACACGGTCAAGCCGTGGTTCAACGGCCGGCTTGACTTCTCACCCCCCGTGAAGGACTTGGCAGGGGAGGGATTCACCCTGGTCGGCGGGCGCCTCGATTACCTGGCCGGGAGGCCGGTCGCGGCCCTCGTCTACCAGCGCCGCCTTCACGTCATCAACCTCATGGTGTGGCCCGAGCCAGGCGAGCCGGATCGCTCCCTGACCGCCGCGACGCGCCAGGGGTACCACCTCCTTCATTGGACCCGGGATGGCATGACCTACTGGGCCGTCTCCGACCTGAACGAGGGGGAGATGAAGCAGTTCGTCGGACTGGTGCAGCGGTGAACGAGGCGCCGGCCTCGGTTCGGATTCCGGGCTCCCTGGGCACGCACGCGCCCCCAGAACGGTCAGAAGTCCCTGACGGGGGCGTAGAAGGAGATGCCGCGGACGTTCTCGTCCACCCGCAGGGGGCTCTGGAGCGCGGGGAAGGCGCGCTGCTCGCAGTCCATGCGGTCGCACAGACGGCAGGTGACGCCGACGGGCACGGCGGCCGCCAGGTTGTCCAGGTCCACGCCGTCGGAGTAGACCAGCTCCCGCGCGTACTGGCCCGGGCAGCCGAGGTCGATGGCGTGGACGGCGTGGGGCGAGTGGTGGCCGCCGGTCTCCTTGCGGAGGGTGCGCGCCACGTCGAAGTAGGTTGTCCCGTCCGGCATCTGCGAGAGCTGCACGCGGATCATCCCCGGGGTCAGAAAGGCGGCATGCACGTTCCAGAGCGGGCAGGCTCCGCTGAAGCGAGCGATGCGGATCCCCGATCCACTGAATCGTTTCGAGATGTTGCCCGCGATGTCCACGCGCAGCAGGTGAAAAGGGACTCCTTCCGCGCGGGGCCTGCGCAGCGTCGTGAGGCGATGGCAGACCTGCTCGAAGCTGGTCCGGAAGCGGTGCCCGAGCAGCTCGATGTCGTACCGCTCCTCTCTGGCCGCGCTGAGGAACGCTTCGTAAGGCATCAGGACGGCGGCGGCGAAGTAGTTGGCCATCGCCACGCGGCAGAGCGAGCGGGCCGTGTCGGTCAGGAGGCGCGCGTCGTTCGACAAGCGATCCAGCGTGTCGGACTGGCTCAGCAGGCCGACCTGGTAGGCGAGCTGGAAGTTGCGGCTCCCCCGGCGCAGCACCTCCGAGAGGAGGAGCTCCCGGCCTGACGGATTGAACCATCGGACCGCCCCCCGCATCGCGCCCACTTTCTCGATCCGCACATGGACGCCGTGCGCCTGCTCCAGGTACCGGGCGAGCGCCTGGAACAGGTCCTCGCCTTCCAATCGCGCCTTGCGCCAGAGTTCCTCGGCACCCGCCTCCAGCTCCGGGAAGTGGTTCATGTGCCCCTGGATGAGATCGGCGACTTCTTCCGAGGGGAGGCGGGAGACCTCGATCCCTTTGAGGTCCTGCCCCTCGGTCAGGCGCTCGGTCAGGGTCTCCGCCGAGGAGCGGGACGCCTGGTAAGCGTGGTACAGGCTGAGCAGCGCGCGGGCGACCAGGGGCGAGTGGCCGACCATCTCGCGCACATCGGCGGCCGCCAGCTCGTGACGGTCGAAGATCGGATCGCCGAACACCTCGAGCAGGTCGGCAACGAGACGCTCGTCCTCCCGTCCCCCAAACGCCTTCAGGTCGAGCTGAAACTCCTGGGCCAGCCTGATGAGCACCTGGGCGCTCAGAGCGCGCCGGTTGTGCTCGATGAGATTGAGGTAGCTGGCGGAAATTCCGAGCCTCTCGGCCATCCTGGCCTGGCTCATCCCTTCCCGACGACGCAGGGCCCGGATCCTGGCCCCCAATTGAGGGATCTCCTTGACCATCAGTTCGCTCCCTTGGGTGGAGCATGGCCCGTCATGCCGGGTAAATATTGAAGACTTTTCAACTTTACGCAACTACCTTTACACTTACATCAGCCTTAACTGCTTGAAGCCAAGTCTTTTATTGCTTCGGCGGCCGACCGGGGTAAATTTGTGCGCACCGTCAGGTTCGGCGAGGTTCGCGATGGAACGAGTGGCGACCGCAGTGGAACGACATCCCGGCACAGTCATCCGCGGACAGCTGCGCCCCGGGTACGCGCAGATCCTGACCCCCGAGGCGATGGCCTTCGTGGCAGACCTCGCCCGCGAGTTTTCCCGCCGGCTGGTTCAACTCCTCGCCCTCCGTGAGGCGACCCAGCTCAGGTACGACGCCGGGGAGCGGCCCGACTTCCTGAGCGAGACCCGCGAGATCCGCGCGGCGGAGTGGAGCGTGGCGTCGCTCCCGGCCGATCTCCTGAGCCGGAGCGTGGAGATCACGGGCCCTGCGGAAAGCAAGATGATCATCAACGCCCTGAATTCCGGCGCCAGCGTCTTCATGGCCGACTTCGAGGACTCGCTTTCCCCAACCTGGGACAACGTCGTCGGAGGGCAGATCAACCTGAAGCAGGCGGTCGAGGGGACGATTCGTTACCTCGACCCGAGGAGCGGCAAGCAGTACGCGCTCGGGGATCGGCTGGCCACCTTGATGGTCCGGCCACGCGGCTGGCATCTGCTGGAGAAGCACCTCGAGGTGGACGGGCGTCCCGTCCCCGCGGCGTTGTTCGACTTCGGCCTGTTCTTCTTCCATAACGCCCGCAGGCTCCTGGCCAGAGGATCCGGCCCGTACTTCTACCTCCCCAAGATGCAGAGTCACCTCGAGGCGCGCCTGTGGAACGACGTCTTCCTCCGGGCCGAGCGGGCGCTGGAGCTCCCGCGAGGCGTCATCAAGGCGACGGTCCTGATCGAGACGCTCCCGGCGGCGTTCGAGATGGACGAAATCCTCTACGAGCTCCGGGATCACTCGGCCGGTCTCAACTGCGGCCGCTGGGACTACATCTTCAGCTTCATCAAGACCCACCGCGCCGACCCGCATGGGGTCCTCCCGGACCGGGTGCAGATCACCATGGAGCAGCCGTTCATGCGGGCCTACACGCAGTTGCTGATCCGTACCTGTCACCGGCGCGGGGTCCACGCCATGGGAGGCATGGCGGCGCAGATCCCGATCAAGCACGATGCCGAGGCCAACCGGATCGCCCTCGAAAAGGTGAGAACCGACAAGATGCGCGAGGTGCTGGCCGGTCACGACGGGACCTGGGTCGCCCATCCCGGCCTCGTCCCTGTCGCCCGCGAGGTCTTCGACCGCTGCATGAGAGGCGCCAACCAGATCCACCGCAAGCGCCAGGACGTGCAGGTCACGGCTCAGGATCTCCTGCAGCTGCCGCATGGAACCCGCAGCGAGGGCGGCCTACGCCAGAACATCAGCGTCGGTGTGCAGTACCTCGAAGCATGGCTCGGGGGCTCCGGCTGCGTCCCTCTGTACCACCTGATGGAGGACGCAGCGACCGCCGAGATCTCCCGCAGCCAGGTCTGGCAGTGGATCCGCCACGGAGCACGCCTGGACGACGGCCGGAGGGTCACCCTCGAACTGTTCGGCGAGGTGCTGGAGCAGGAGATGGAACGGATCCGCGGCCAGGTCGGCTCCGAGCGCTGGTCGTCCGGACGCTTCCATGAGGCCAGGGAGCTGTTCGAGGGCCTGTCGACGTCGGAGGAATGCGCAAGGTTTATCACACTGCCCGCTTACGAGCAGTTGCTCTCTTTCAGCCCGCTCCACCAAACCTAGGAGATCCTGACATGCTCGAGACTGGCGTTCAACCTCAGAACAATTCAAGAGCCCCGGCGGCTGCCGCCAGCCAGGACCCCGAAGGGGCTGGATTGAACGCCGTCGGAACCCCGAGGTCGGCGGTGGTCGATCCCATGACGGCCCGCTGGGAGGGCGTGATCCGCCCTTATTCCGCGGCCGACGTGGAGCACCTGCGAGGCTCCGTCCGGATCGAGCACACGCTCGCGGATCTCGGCGCCCGCCGCCTGTGGGATCTCTTGAAGACGGAAGACTACGTCGCCGCGCTCGGTGCCCTCACGGGCAACCAGGCGGTGCAGCAGGTCCGTGCCGGGCTGAAGGCGATCTACTGCAGCGGCTGGCAGGTGGCCGCGGACGCGAACACGTACGGGAACACCTACCCCGATCAGAGCCTCTATCCGGTGGACAGCGTCCCCCGCCTCGTCCGCCGGATCAACCAGGCCCTGCAGCGCGCCGATCAGATCGAACACGCCGAGGGCGCCCCGGCCCGTCATTGGTACGCGCCGATCGTGGCCGACGCCGAGGCGGGCTTCGGCGGGTCGCTCAACGCCTTCGAGCTGATGAAGGCGATGATCGAGGCGGGAGCCTCGGGGGTCCACTTCGAGGACCAGCTCTCCTCCGAGAAGAAGTGCGGTCACCTCGGCGGCAAAGTGCTGGTCCCGACCGGCCAATTCATCCGCACTCTCGTGGCCGCGCGGCTGGCCGCCGACGTCCTGGGTGTGCCCACCCTGTTGGTGGCGCGAACCGACGCCAACAGCGCGCGGCTTCTCACCTCGGACATCGATCCCCGCGACCGCGAGTTCCTCACGGGCGCACGTACGCCGGAAGGCTTCTTCGGCATCAAGGGGGGGCTCGAGTGCGCCATCGCGCGGGGGCTGGCGTACGCGCCCTACGCCGACCTCCTCTGGTGCGAGACGTCCACTCCCAATCTCGCCGAGGCGAGGCGCTTCGCCGAGGCGATCCATGCCAGATATCCGGGCAAGATGCTGGCGTACAACTGTTCGCCGTCGTTCAATTGGAGGAAGCACCTCGACGACGAGACCATCATGCGCTTCCAGATTCTGCTCGGCGCCATGGGGTACAAGTTCCAGTTCGTCACGCTCGCCGGCTTCCACTCGTTGAACCTGGGAATGTTCGACTTGGCGCGCCAGTATCGCGACAGGGGCATGGCCGCCTACTCCGAGCTGCAGCAGACCGAGTTTGCCTGCGAGAGATACGGCTACTCGGCAACGCGCCACCAGCGCGAGGTGGGGACCGGCTACTTCGACAAGGTGGCCGAGGTGGTCTCGCAGGGCACCGGATCCACCCTGGCCCTGCAGGAGTCCACGGAAACGGAACAGTTCTGAGCCCGACCTCCGGCCAGACGCACCGCGTCGCACCCGGCCCCGTGGCGCCGGTTCCGGGAGAGCAGCACCGGTCCTGACGAGCGCCCGGACTCAGGCGCTCCGGCTCGGTGTCTCTCCAGGAGCCGCATCGAGCCGACCGCACGCTGGAATCCTTCCTCGGACCTCCCGCGGATCGACAATCACGCCAGATCAGCATCAAGGACGGCAAGGAGGCTTGTCCGCGGCGCGACCCGGGGAGTATGCTCGATATTTTCAGGAGGCAGAGGACAATGCCGAACAGCACGTACCTGATCGTCGGAGGCGGCATGACGGCGGATGCCGCCATCCACGGAATCCGGGAGGGGGACCGCAGCGGCTCGATCGGCGTGATCGGCGCCGAGCCGCATCCTCCCTACAACCGCCCGCCCCTGTCCAAGGGCCTCTGGAAAGACAAGCCCCTGGAGAGCATCTGGCGCAAGAACGCCGATCCGGGGGTGACGTTCCACCTGGGGCGGAGAGCCCGACACCTGGATGCGCAGAACCAGCGGGTCACTGATGATCAGGGAAACGTGCATACTTTCGATAAGCTGCTGCTGGCCACGGGCGCCACGCCGCGGCGCCTGTCATTTGGTGCCGAGCAGATCATCTACTATCGCACCCTGGACGATTACCAGCGGCTGCGGGCCCTGGCGGAGCACGGCCGGCGGTTCGCGGTCATCGGCGGCGGGTTCATCGGCTCCGAGGTCGCCGCGGCCCTGGCGATGAATGGGAAGCAGGTCGTGCTCGCCTTCCCCGACGAGGGCATCGGCAGCCGTATGTTTCCGGCCGACCTCGCCAGATTCTTGAACGACTTCTACCGCCAGAAGGGGGTCGAGATCCTGGCCGGCGTGAGCGCGGTCGGCATGGAAGGACGCCAGGACAAGCCCATCCTGAAAATTCGTGACGCTCAAACGCGGAACGAACAGGAGGTCATGGTCGACGGGGTCGTCGCTGGAATCGGCGTTCAGCCGAACGTCGAGCTGGCCCAGGCGGCCGGGCTGAAGGTTGAAAACGGCATTCGTGTCGATGCTTCCCTGCGCAGCAGCCAGCCGGACATCTACGCGGCGGGAGATGTGGCCAGTTTTCATAATCCCGCCCTGGACCAGTGGCTCCGCGTCGAGCACGAGGATAATGCCAACACCATGGGCGACGTGGCCGGCCGGGCCATGGCGGGTGAAGCCGTCTCTTATGACCATCTCCCGTCGTTCTACTCGGATCTCTTTGAGCTGGGGTACGAAGCCGTCGGTGAAGTCGACTCGCGACTGGAGACGGTCGCGGACTGGAAGGAGCCCTACCGCGAGGGTGTGATCTATTACGTGCGCGGCGGTCGGGTGAGGGGCGTGCTGCTGTGGAACGTCTGGGAGCAGGTGGACGCGGCCCGGCGGCTGATCGCGGAGCCCGGCCCGTTCGAGGCCGCGGACCTCAAAGGGCGACTACCAGCCTGACAATTCTCGCCCGATTTCCAAGGATCGCTTGGCTACGGAGGCAAGCTCACCGAGAACACGGGATGGATCTCCCACAGGGCGCTGAGCGAGGAGTTGCAACGCCCATGACCCATGGCTCCGGTGCCGCTGGAGTGCCATCCGTCGTAGAACGCGGCCCCGGTGAAACGAACGCGGACGGGAGGGGAGACGTCACCCGCCGTATCCATGGCTGAGTCCTTGAGGAAAGCATCGAGGGTCTCCCGAGCCGTGCCGAACATGGGGTCGTAAGCCGGGGCCGGTATCTCGGCAACGATGCGCGAAGTCGGGGCGGCCTGCGCGGTTCCGGTGATCTCGATGTGCCAGTCGCCATCCGCCTCTTGTTTCCGGACGCGCCGCACCCAGCCGATAACGGCGTAGGCCTCGAGTTCCTGGCCCTGGCGCGGCGCGCACCAGGAGGCGAGGTCCGGCTCGAAGCCGAGAGGGGGCCACTGGAGGACGTTGGGAATCGTGGCCTCCTCCGGAGTCAGGCCTGCCTGGCCCAAGCTCGTCTTGGCGGCCCAGCGGAAATGATGTTCGCCGCCGCAGGGGGGGAACATGGCGGCCTCGGCTTCGGTGAAGGCGAGAGCCCTGGCCTCAGGCGACGCGGGAGGCCTGAGGTAGCGCCCGTGGATCCATCCCTCCTCCGACTTCTCCGTTCTCACCTTGAAGAAGCTGTTCGACCCGGACTCCGCGAGCAGGGTCACCCGCTCTCCGCGACGCAGAGCCCTGATGACGGGTTCAGAGGTCGATGGGCCTCGGCGCAGGCGGACAGCCTTCGTGGTCATGAAGGTCTGGGCCTGGATCGAGGTCGTTGCGAGAAAAAGGCCGAGCAGAACCCCTCGTGAGGGATGTCCTCGCATGGCCTGCCTCCCAACGATTCACGCAGGGACGAGATGCCTGCCCACGCTACTGCTCCGCCGACATGGCGCCTCAGACATTAATTCTACTTGACTTGGGGGGGGAACCGCCGTACCTACCGCTAGATTCGCCGTCTGGAAAATCCTCCAGGTCGAGACCCATCAGGGCGCCGCGGGCGCCAACCATCTTCGATGCGCTTCGGACCTCAGTCGAGGGCAGTCGCCTTCATCACCGTCTGCCTGACGGTCGGCGCGGTTCTGAAGCCGGCGAGTTCCCAACAACCGCCGCCCTCCGTTCCCCCCCCGACCATCGAGCCGTCCCTTCCTGTTCGCGTGGACATGCAACTCGTCTCGGTGAACGAGACGGGGCATGGCGGGACCGCGCGCCTGGAGGTTTCGGTGGAGGCCGGCGCGAGAGTATCGGAACTATCGATGGACCTTCGGCTGCCCGAGGATCTGCGGGTGCAGGACGGCACACCCACGAAGGGATGGGTGATGTCCCTGGAGGCGAGCGAACACAGGCGCTACGAGATCCCTCTGGTCGCCGTTCAGAACGGCGTCTTTCCAATCCGGGTGGAGATGTCCCTCCGGCTCCCCGACGGCCGCTCGTTCCGGGCTGGCCAGGGTGCGGTGCTGCGCCTGGGCGCCCCTCCGGCGGTGGGCCGCATGAACGCAGGCGCCTATGAGTTCCGGGGCGTCCCACTCGAGGAACTGCAGCGGTGAAGCGGCTCGCCCTGGCGCTCCTGCTCTCTGCCTGCGGCGCCGCTCCAGGCCTCGCCGACTACGCGGTCAGCGGGCGTTTCCTCTACGTCGACCGTGAGTTTGATGGAAGCGGCTTCACGGGAGTCGAGCCACAGCTCCCGGTCCGCTTCGCAGACGTCCAGGTGGTGTCGGGAAACAAGATCCTGGGGTTCGGGGTCACGGACGGTCAGGGGGATTTCCTGCTCGTGGTGCAGAGCAGAACGACGCAGGATATCTACGTGCGGTGCCTGGCCCGCCACGAGACATCGACGGGCGTGCCGATCGACGTCCGATCGGGCAATCAATCCGGCACCGTCTGGTCGATCGCGAGCCAGACCTACTCCGCGCACCCTCCCAATCTGGACCTCTCCGTCGGTACGCTCGTCGCCGTGCCGGGGTCCGGCGGGGAGGCGTTCAACATTCTGGACGTGGCGGAGATGGGAGGCGACTACGTCCAGTTTCTTCGCGGGCCAGGGCCGGCGCCTCTCTATACCCTGGTCTACAACGCCTCGAACCCGAACCTCTCCAGCACCAGCGGTAGCACCACCACCGTCAGGACCAGCGGAGGGTACGACGACACGGTGATCCTCCACGAAATGGGGCACTACGTCACGAACAATTTCTCCAAGAGCGACAGTCCCGGGGGAGCCAACCATCTCAGCGACTGCCACCAGGATCTCCGGCTGGCGTTCGAGGAGGGGCACGCGACGGCGTGGGGGCTCTCGGTGCGTCGCCACTTCAACCTTCCGCACAGCAGCCTCTACGTGGCGACATTCGGTCAGCCCGGCCCCGGGAGCCTCTGGTTCACCTTCGATAACGAGACGGAAGAGCCGTTCATCTGCTCCGGCGCCACCAGCGAGATGACCGTTTCCGCGAGCCTGTGGGACATGATGGACGGCCCCGCGACGACGGATGAGACTCCCGGGGTCGATGAGCCGTGGGACCTGCTGCAGGACGAGGACGCGGGTTACTGGAACGTCATGACGCAGTACATCCGCACGACCACGAACGTCACCCTCGAAAAGTTCTGGGACGGTTGGTTCACCCCGAACATCGGCGACGGGCATTACCCTGAGATGGTGTCGATCTTCAGGACGCTGGGCGTCGAATACTTCCCCGACTCGTACGAGCCGGATGATTCGGTGAGCGAGGCGAAGGTCATCGTTCCCGGCCCCTACCTCCTGCACCAGACCTATTTCGCCGATCGGAACAACGATCTGCTCGGCGAGCCGGATACGGACATCTTCGCCTTCGACGCCGCGGGCGGGACGAGCTACACCATCGAAACACTCAATCTCCTGTCGGACGCCAATACGGCGCTGGATCTCCTGGCATCCGATGGGGTCACGGTCCTGGCGAGCAACGACAATCGCAGCGCCAACGACGCGTCTTCCCTGATCACCTACACACCGCCAGCCTCGGGGCGGCTCTACGTGCGTTCCTACCACGCGCCGGACGTGGGGATCTATGGCTCGTACGATCTCAGGGTTCATGTCAACGGCCCCGTGGTCGACAACGACCAGGACGGGTACACGAGCGACATCGACTGCAATGACAACAATCCGGCGGTACATCCTGGGGCGACCGAGGTCTGCAACGGTGTGGACGACGACTGCAACGGACTGGTCGACGACGGCCTGCAGACCTTTCCCTTTTACCATGATGCCGACGTGGACACGTACGGCAATACTGCAGTCATGATCCAGTCATGTGGCTCGATTTTCCCAGGCTACGTGACGACCGGCGGCGACTGCAACGACGCGGATGCGGCGGTTTGGGCGACGCCCTCGGAGGTCCAGAACCTTCAGTTCACCGATGCTGTGACGCTCGTCTGGTCCGCGCCGTCGGTGCCCGGGTCCACGACGGACCTGTACAACGTGATACGCTCCGGGAGCGCCTCCGACTTCGTCTCGGCCGCCACCTGTCTCGCGACCGGGATCACCGGCCCGAACACTGCCGATGCTGCGGTGCCGACGCCCGGCCAGGAATTCTTCTACCTGATTGGTGCGCAGAACGGCTGCCCCAATGGACAGGGGCTTCTTGGCGTGCAATCGGATGGCACGCCAATCACGGCACGCAGCTGCCCCTAGGGGTCTCCGGACGCTTGCTCCCCATGCCAGCGGCCCAGCGCGCCCTCGCCCTGTCCCTCTCCCTGCTCATCGTGCTCGCCATGCAGACGATGCCGGTGATGGTGCTCGCGGCGGCGGCCTGGGCGTTGGTCGAGTTCCACGGGGGGCGCGTGCGGCGGGGGGGCGATCGCGCTCGCGCTGGGCGGGCTCGTCGTGACGCAGCTCGTCCTGTCCGGGCACGAGACGCTCTCGCCGATGTTCTCCACCTGCGGGATCGCGGCGACGATTCGACCCGCTCTGACGCCCGGCGGGTCACCGTGCGCCGCTCGTCGCGTGCTCCTTCGCCCGGTCAGAGCACCCCGACCGCTTCGCACCAGATGCCCAGCGCGAGCAGGGCCCAGAGGGTGCCTTCCCTCGATCCTCGGAAAGAGTCGATCGGTTGCTTGAACCACGCCTCGAGACCGGGCAGCGCCCGCCGCACGGCTCTCGCCCCCAGGATGGAGTCGCGCACTCGGTCCCCGCGTACGGCCAAGAGCTGGCGGATGCTGCCGTAGTTGAATGTGCGCTTTCTCTGAGTGACCCCGTCGCGCCGCGGATCCCCTTCCATCCACAGGCGCAGAAGAATCTTCGTGCCCGCGCGTCCGGGCCAGCGCCTGACCCGCATGCATGGAGGAGCACGGAGGACAAAGTCGACGAGGTCGCGGTCCAGGAAAGGCAGCCGAAGCTCGGCCGAAGAGCTCATCGCGACCGAATCGCCGTGCGACAGGACGTTTTCGGAGAGGAAGGTCCTCAGCATGACCTCCTGGATGCGGTCGAGGTCGGTGGGGCTGTCGGCGCACTCATCGTACAGGCGGTCGACCGCTTCCAGGTATCTTCCAGGAAGCGGCCGTGGTTGGAAGAGTCGCTCCACTTCCTCAGCGGGAAGAGGTCGATTCACCAGGTAACGGGCGATGGCCGGAACCTGCGACTCCGAAGCCCGGCGTAGCGCGGCACGCCGCGCCGCCGGGCGTTCCGCGCCGGAGGTGTGGCGGTTCAGGACCTTCCTCAGCAGGCGCTCGGGAAGCCATGAGAAGCGCCTGATCGCCGCCAGCCGCAGCCGATCCTGGTCGAGCCGGTACCCTCCCAGAACCTCGTCACCACCGCTCCCGCTCAAGAACACCTTCGCCCGGGACCGAGCACACCGTATCAGTAGCCAGGTCGCGAGGGCGGCGCCATCACCCACCGGCTCGGTGAATCCCGAAAACGCCGGCACCAGGTAGCGGAGACGCTCCTCCGGCGTGACGGCGAGATCGGCCGTCCGGGCACCATTCGGGATAGGCAGGAGGCGATCCGATAAGGAGTCGCTCGACGCGGCCACCCGGTAGGTGAACATCGGCACCTCCTCGCCGGCCAGATCCAGGGCGTGACGGAGGCTGTTGCTGTCGATCCCATCGCTCAACAGGACCGCCACCGGGACATCGCTCACGAGGCAGCGGCGGGTCGCGCGCGTGAGGAGAGCGCCGAACTCATCGACCAGGTCACAGCGCTTCAGAGTCGTCATCGGGCCCGTGCGATACCTGAAACGCGGGTTGTACCACCGGCGCACCTGACAACCGTCGGGGCCGGCCGACAGCAGATGCCCGGGCTCCAGCTTGCTGATCCCCGCCAGAATCGTGCGCGGGGCGATCACGTAACGGAGCGTGAGGTACTCGGCCAGAACCGCGGGATCGATGTCGCGGGACACCCAGGGGGCCTGCAGCATCGCCTCCAGGCTGGATGCGAAGGTCAGGATTCCCGCCCGATGGTGGTAAAAGAGAGGCTTTTCCCCGAAGCGATCCCGGGCGAGCCAGAGCCGTCCCTCGAGACGGTCGTAGAGCGCGAAGGCCCATTGGCCGACCATCCGATCGAGAGCGCCGGTTCCCCAGCGTTCCCAGGCGTGCAGCACGACCTCGGTGTCGGACTTCGACTGGAGGTCCGCGGCCCCCAGACCCAGCTCCTGGCTCAGATCCCGGAAGTTGTAGACCTCTCCGTTGTGGCTGATGAGCAGCCGGCCGCTGGCGCTTCGCATCGGCTGGTGCCCGGCCTCGCTCAGGTCGAGGACCGCCAGACGCCGGTGCCCGAGCGTCAACCCGCCTTCGTGGACGACGCCCGCGCCATCGGGGCCCCTCGGCTTCAGGACATCCAGCATCGCCCGGACGACGCCCGGGTCGTCCGTGGCTTCCTCGGGGCGGAGGATCCCTGCGATTCCGCACACTCGCGGCGCTTCCCCAGGACGGCGTCATGGCGCAGGCCGGCCCGACCGCGCCGAGAGACCGCCCGCCGGCTCACCGACCGCCGGACCGTTAGAATGCGTCCGTCGGGGAGATCCTTCGCGCTTTCGCGGGATGATGGAAAGTGAGAAGGATTTTTCCCGATTGGACTGTCCTACCGCACGTGGGTCGTCGGAGGCGCCTTGGCGCAAGCGGTCACAGGTGACCGGGAGCTTGTCGAACGGATCCTCACAGGTCAGGAAGAGGCCTTCGACGAGTTCTTCGAAGGACACTTCTCCCGGCTGTACCGCTTCGCGCTCCCGCGGCTGCAGCAGGATGGCGACGCGGCTGAGGAGGTCGTGCAGGCCACGCTTTGCAAAGCCCTCGCGGGGTTGAAGAGCTACCGCGGGGAGGCGGCCTTGTTCACCTGGCTGTGCACCATCTGTCGGCGCGAGATTGCCGACCACCTCGAGCGGCAAGGACGACGCTCGCAGACGATTGCCTTGATTGAGGATTCGCCCGACGTCAGGGCCGCGCTCGATTCCCTGGCCGCGACGCTCGGCCGGGATCCCGAGAGTGAGGTGCACAGCAAGGAAGTCGCGCGTCTGGTCCACTTGACGCTCGACGTCCTGCCGCGAGCCTACGGCGACGCGCTCGAATGGAAGTACGTGCACGGCCTCTCCGTGAAGGAGATCGCCACGCGCCTCAACCTGGGCGACAAGGCCGCCGAATCGCTTCTGACGCGCGCGCGGCAAGCGTTCCGCGATGGCTTCGCCGCCGTCGCCCGGAGACCCTAGGAGTCCGGATCGAGGGATCCGTCCCGAGGATCCGTGGAATGAGTGATGTGATGAAGCCACCTCTGGAACCCGAAGACCTCGATGCCCCCGACGACCCGATCGCCCGCCTGATCAGGCGGGCCGGGCCACGCCCGGCCGTGCCCGAGGAGCGCCGGGATCGGATTCGATCCATTGTCCGGGTCGGCTGGCGAAAATCGCTCGAGCGCCGCCGCCGAAGAGCCGTCTTCATCGTCGCCGAGGTCGCCGTCGCGCTACTCGTCGCCATCGGGGCCGGCTTCTTGTTGCGGGAGAGGCTCCGGGTCGGCGCTGTTGCGATCGGATCCGTGATGAGGGCCGAGGGACGCGTAAAGCTGAGCGATGGCCGAGTCGCGGGAGAGGGTAGCGTCCTGGCGGCGGGCCTCGGACTGACGACCGGTCCCGATGGACGGGCCGCGCTCCGCTTGAACGGTGGCACTTCCGTGCGCCTGGATCGAGCGACCGACCTCCGACTGATATCGGCGCGCGTCTTCGATCTGCGACACGGCGCGGTGTACTTCGACACCGTCGGTCGATCCTCCAGGACCGAGGCCGCGAGGGGATCGAGAGCCTCGGACGCGGCCGGGGCGCCCCCCCTCATCGAAATCCGCACCGGGCTCGGGTTGGTACGCGACGTCGGCACGCAGTTCGAGGTCCGGATCGCCGGCGACCGGCTCCGCGTGAGCGTGCGCGAGGGTGCCGTCGCGCTGGCGCGCGACGGCCGCACCTATACCGTGCCCGCCGGCACGCGCCTGGGCATCGGCCGGGAAGGCGCGATCGAAAGCGGCGGGGTCGTGCCCGGAGTCGACGAATGGGACTGGGTGCTCGCGGTCGCCCCTCCCTTCGAGCTGGACGGTCGCACCCTGCGCGACTATCTCGACTGGCTCTCGCGGGAGACCGGCTGGACGGTGAGGTATGCCGATTCGTCGATCGCCGTGAAGGCCGCGACGGTCACACTGCATGGCTCGACGTCCGGCCTCCGGCCGGACCAGACCCCGGCGGCCGTTCTTCCGACCTGCGGACTGCGCCACCGTCTGGACGGCCAGACGCTCATCATCGAGCACGCCTCGGCCGCCGGAGAACCCCGATGATCCGCGAGCGCGCCGGGCGCGCGTCCTTCCGGCTTGACGCGGGGCCTGCGATTCGTAGAATTCCCGTATGGGACAGGAAGTCCCGGCCGCCACCGGTGCCCGACCCGATTCAATCCGATCGCGTCAGACGAAGGCGCCGATCATCGCGATCGTCCTCCTGCTTGCGATCGTGTCCGTGCCTTCGGACGGCGCCGCCTCCGTGCCGGCGTGTCCCGGGTTCCCGGGCGAAGAGGCCCATCCGGCCTACGCCGGCCGGCCGCTGGTCGAGGCGCTCGAGGCCCTCCGGGCCTGCGGCCTCAAGCTGATCTTCAGCAGCGATCTGGTGCGGCCCGACATGATTGTCGAGGCCGAGCCATCGGAGGGACCTCCACGTCAGATCCTCGATCGCCTGCTCGCGTCGTTCGGTCTCGAGGCAAGGGAAGGGCCCTCCGGGACGGTGCTGGTCGTCGGCGCGGACGGATCCGAGCCCAGGGGGATGGCCGGCGCCGGAGACGACCGTGGCGCGGGAGCGATGCGCCCGATCTCCTCCAGCCCGGGGCTCCGCGAGCACGTGAAAGTCGAGCCGTCTTCAGCCGCCGATCCGCAGCGGGTGACGTTGCTGAGGCACGACGACCTCGTGCGCTTACCGACGATTGGCGACGACGCGAGCCGGGCGGTCGCCGGGCTGCCGGGGATCGCCTCGGGAGACCGATCCGCGCAGTTCAGCATCCGGGGCAGCGGCAGCGACGAGGCGCTGATCGTCCTCGACGGCCTCGGCATCGACGAGCCTTACCACCTCAAGGACTTCGCCGCCTTTTCGAGCATCGTCGACACGGAGGCGATCGGCCGCATGGACGTGTTGACCGGAATCTTTCCGGTCGAGTACGGGGATCGCGCCGGCGGCGTCATCGACCTGTCGACCGCCGACCCGGCCGGCGGAGGACACACGACGGTCGGCGTCAGCCTGGTGAACGCCAGTATTCTGTCCGAGGGGCGGCTGGGTGGCCGTGAAGGGAGCTGGCTCGTCTCGGCCCGATCGTGGCGCCCGGACGCCGTCCTCGACACCGTCACGCTGGGCGGCGAAGAGATCGATCCCTCGTACAACGATCTGCTCGGGAAGGTGCAATTCCAGCTGCCGGGAGGATCCCTTCTCTCGGCCCACGTCCTGGCGTCCCGGGACGACCTGCAGTACCGGACCGATCTCGGGGCGGGCAGAGTCGATGCGGACGAAGAGCACAGTTATGCCTGGATCACCTGGAAGACTCCGTGGACTCCACGCCTCTACTCACAGACTCTGGTCTCGAGAGACCGCGTCGAACGGAGCAGGCGCGGGCACACGGCCGATACGGCCGACGCCCTCGCCCAGGTGCGCGACATCCGCTCGTACGCCTCGATCGCGCTGAAGCAAGACTGGATCTTCGCGGCGGGAGGGCGTGCGCTGCTGAAATGGGGGGTCGAGGGGCGGCGGCTCGAAGGAGAGTACGACTACGTGAGCCACGTGGACCGGCTCGAGCCTTTCGCAGGCGGCTCCTCCGGCGGCGGGACGGCGCTCACGACGGGTGCCACGTCCACGGACGCGACGGCACCCTCGGTCATCGACCGGGAGGCGAACCTCGATCCGTCCGGGACGGAGCTCGGAGGATACCTCGCCGGGCGGTTCCACCTGGTCGCTCCCCTGACCCTCGAGGCCGGCGTGCGACGCGACCGGCAGACGCTCGCGCGCGAGAGCGAGACCAGTCCGCGCCTTCATCTCGCACTGGCTCTGGGAGAGCGCAGCGTGCTACGGGCCGGGTGGGGTCGCTTCCATCAGCCGCAGGGGATCAACGAGCTGCAGGTCCAAGATGGCGTCGTGGAGTTCTTCCCCGCGCAGCGCGTCGATCAATGGGAAGTCAACCTCGATCACCGCTTCGCGCGGGGCGTGAGGCTGGGCCTGTCCGCCTACGTCAAGGACATGAGCCACCTCCGTCCGCGCTACGAGAATCTATTCGATCCGTTTCAACTATTTCCGGAGGCCGAACCAGACCGGGTGCGTGTCGCGGCCAGCCGTGCCCTCGCCCGGGGCCTCGAGATCGAGCTGCTCGTGGATCGCGGCGGGCCGCTGAGCTGGCGCGCGTCCTACGCGCGCTCCTCGTCCGAGGAACGCGTGGAAGACGCGTGGGTGACGCGGAGCCGGGATCAGCCAGACACATTCAACTTCGGCTTGAGCTACCGGCGCGGCGAAAGATGGGAGGTGAACCTCGCCGGCGTCTACCATACCGGCTGGCCGACGACCGATGTCCGGGCGGCGCAGGTGCCCAATCCTGACGGCTCGATGGCCATTCGGCCGATGCTCGGCCCGTACAACGCTCAGCGCTATCCTCCGTATCATAGGCTCGACCTGAAGCTGACCAGGCGCATCAGCGTGCGTGATGGGGCGCTCCGCCTCCACCTCGACGTCACCAACCTGTATGACCGCGCCAACATCTGTTGCGTCGACCGCTTCCATTTCCTGCCCCAGACGGACGGGAGCGTCCACGTCGAGCGGACGGAAGGGTCCTGGCTGCGGCGACTGCCCGTGGTCGGCTTGACCTGGGATTTCTAGCGCGAACCCTACTTTGAGGGTGGGCTTATAATGCTCTCAAAATGCCTCTCAGCCCTGGCACACGGCTGGGCCCCTATGAGATCCTCTCGCCCTGTGGTGCGGGCGGGATGGGAGAGGTGTATCGGGCGAGGGATACGCGACTCGATCGCACCGTCGCCATCAAGATCCTCCCCGCGCACCTCTCCGACAACGCTGACCTCCGGCAACGCTTCGTGCGCGAGGCGCGGGCCGTCTCCAGCCTGAACCATCCCCACATCTGCACCCTCCATGACATCGGCCACCAGGATGGCGTCGACTTCCTGGTCATGGAGTACTTGGAGGGCGAGACGCTCGCCGACCGCTTGCGGAAGGGCCCGCTTCCTCCCGAACAGTTCCCGCGCACCGCGATCGAGATCGCCGACGCCCTGGACCGGGCCCACAGGCAGGGAGTGGTCCACCGCGACCTGAAGCCCGGCAACATCATGCTCACGAAGGCGGGGGTCAAGCTACTCGACTTCGGCCTGGCCAAGCTGGGCGGCCCGCATCCGGCTCCGGCGCTGGCCCGGCTTTCGGCCCTCCCCACGAAGGACAAGAGCCCGCTGACCGCCGAGGGCGCGATCGTCGGGACGCTGCAATACATGGCACCGGAGCAACTGGAAGGCAGGGAAACGGACGCGCGCACCGACATCTTCGCACTGGGAACGGTGCTCTACGAAATGGCCACCGGACAGAAGGCCTTCAAGGGGACGAGCCAGGCGAGCCTGATCGCGGCAATCCTGGCGTCTGAACCCCCGCCGATCTCGAGCCTTCAGCCGATGACGCCGCCGGCACTGGACCGCCTGGTCAAAACGTGCCTGGCGAAGGATCCGGATGAACGCTGGCAGAGCGCGCGTGATCTGGCGAATGAGCTGAAATGGATCTCGCAAGACGGGTCGCAAGCCGGCCCGGCATCCCCACTGAGACCGCTTCGCGCAAGGCGCGAGAGAATATGGATCTCCACATCCGTGCTTCTAGGGTTGACGGCTGTGGTGCTGGGTATTCTCTACGACCGTGCAGGAAAGATCGAGCAGCAGGAAGTCGTCCGTGCTTCAATCGAGGCGCCCCCAGGCAATCGCTTCATTTTCACGTCCGATGTTGCTGGTCCGCCCGCTCTTTCCCCGGACGGTCGCGCTCTGGTCTACACAGCGATGGACAAGAGTGGGGATCGGAGGCTGTGGATGCGGAGGCTGGAGGCGAATGATGCTCAGCCGCTCTCTGGAACGGAAAACGCCATCTTCCCCTTCTGGTCCCCCGACAGCCGGTCGGTTGCCTTTTTTTCCGACGGGAAACTCAAGCGGCTCGAGGCGTCCGGCGGCCTGCCGGTCGCGATCTGCAGCAGCGGCGACGGCCGCGGCGGAACCTGGAACGGCGATGGGACCATCCTGTTTTCGCCGCAATACCGGGCAGGGCTGTTTCGTGTGCCCGCTTCGGGTGGAGAGCCCACGCCGGTGACCCGATTGGATGAAACCACAAACAGCTCGCATCGTTGGCCGCAGTTCCTGCCTGATGGCAGCCACTTCCTCTACCTTGGCATCAGTCACGACCGCTCCAAGAGCGAGAACGACGCGCTCTATTGGGCATCCCTCGACGGACGCGAGAACCGGATGTTGATGCGCAGTGGCGCCGGCGCGATCTACGCTTCCGGGCACCTGCTCTACGTGCGTGACACCAGCCTCGTCGCGCAGCCGTTCGACCCGACACGAGGCGAGTTCCGCGGTGAACCCGTCACCGTGACAAGCGATGTGGAATACGATCGCACGACCTGGCGCGCGACATTCACGGTGTCGGAAACGGGGATGCTTGTCTATCACCCCGGGGAAGGGATCGCTGGAACAACCCTGAGATGGGTGGACCCGGCAGGGAAGCAAACAGGCATCGTGGGTGAACCCGACCTGTATCGCGACGTGCGGATTTCGCCCGATGGGAAGCGGCTGGCCGTGACCCGCGGCGATCCCTCCGACATCTGGATCTACGACTTGATCCGCGGCGTGGGCACGCGTTTCACGTTCGATCAGGGCGTCAACGAATTTCTGCCGACGTGGTCACCGGATGGGCGTCGACTGGCGTTTTCCTCCGACCGCAGCGGACGGGGCGCAATCTACGTGAAGGAAGCCAGCGGGAGCGCGGAAGAGGAGCTTCTCCAGCAGAGCAGCGAGCCGCAGCGAGTGGCTGACTGGTCGGCGGATGGCCGCTTCATTCTTTACGAACAGGGAGACCCCAGCAAAGGGAGGGTGGAACTCTGGGCCGTTCCGATCTCCGGTGACCGCAGACCCTTCCCGGTTGTACAAGGGTCCTCCCGTGATGAAATTGGCCGGTTCTCACCCGACGGAGCCTGGGTCGCCTACCACTCGGACGAGTCGGGAACCTATCAGGTCTATGTTACGCGGTTCGCTCCGCCATCGCCGGCCGCCCGGCGGTCGCCTGCCAGCGTCGGGAAGTGGCAGGTGTCTGCTCAAGGTGGGGTGCTTCCCATGTGGCGAGGGGACGGTCGAGAGTTGTTTTTTCTTGGGCTGGACAATCGGTTGATGGCGGTCGCGCTGCAAGGCCGTGGCGGCGGCCTTGAAATCGGCGCTGCGCGCCCGATGTTTACCGCGAACTTTCCGCCAGTGGGGGTGCCGTATGATGTGTCCCGCGATGGCAAGAAATTCATCCTCTATGCGGGAGAGGAAGCCACCTCGACGCCGCTCACCCTGGTGCTGCATTGGAACGCGAGATTGAAGAAGTGACTCTCGTGGCAAAGGTGGAAGGCGTTCGGCTCACATGCTTCTCCCGAAAATTCCGTTGGCCCCCAAGAGGGATCTACGAGGGAGCGGCGGGGTGCCGCTGTAAATTCAGTTCAGGCCGGGGGAGGAGCCGTATCACGGGCCCCCACGCCTGGCGCGAGGAGGTTCGCTACCTCTTCAGGGTAATCCAGAGCCACTCGATCGGCGCGTCCCCCGTGTTGCCCGACTCGTGCCGTGCGCTCAGATCGACGGCGTCCTGCCAGCCGACCGAGCCGTCCTTCTCGATCGAGACTTCCTCCTTGTCGCCGTAGCGCACCGTCCATGTGCCGCCTCTGATGTGCACGTAGAGCTGGTGCCCCGGATGCGCGTGGATCCCTTCCCATTGTCCCGGCTGGATGACGAACCTCTGGACGACGAGACGGTCGTTCTCGAACACGACGTCCCCGGCGAGGTTCGGATAGTGCTGCAGGGAGTCCCGGTGGACCGTGCGGCACGAGGCCGCGAGTCCGATGATGACAGCCAGCAAGAGTGCCGTGCGTGCCATGGCGATCTCCTTCCCCTCTCTCGGGGCTCTTGGTGCGCGCCAAGTCTAACCCGCAACCTGCGCCGCTCCAGCGCCAGTGCCTTCCTGCGCAGGGGGGTCCAGCGGGCCGAGGCGTGGCAGGGAGTATCATGGGGACAAGCCCCGGCGCCGGGCGGGGAGAGGGGAACGCGAGTCTCAGAAGGAGCCGCGGGAGACGTGATGGCCGTCCGAAAGTCTTATCCGCCTCCAAGCGGAGCGTCCGGGCGGACGAGAAGAGCCGGCGGCTCTCCGCCTGTTGACCCGGAACGTCCCGGGCTCGAGGAGACCGTCGTCCGGGTAGCCAGGTGATCCGCCCCCCGGTCGCCCTGATCGCCGTGGTCCTGATCGGGATCGTCCTCTGGGACGCCTTCGAGACGATCGTGCTGCCCCGGCGCGTCACCCGCCGGTGGCGCCTGGCCCGCTTTTTCTACCGCCTGACCTGGAAGCCCTGGGCGGTCATCGCGCGCCGGATCGCCCCGCGCGCCCGGCGCGAGTCCTTCCTCGGCTTCTACGGACCCCTCTCGCTCCTGTTCCTCCTGGCGCTCTGGGCCGCGAGCCTGGTGCTCGGGTTCGGGGCGCTGCACTGGTCCCTCGGCACGGCGATGCACTCGCCCGACGGGCCGCCGTCGCTCGGCACCTACGTCTATCTGAGCGGCACGACCTTCTTCACCCTCGGGCTGGGCGACGTGACGCCACGCGGTCCGTTGGCGCGCGGTCTGACCGTCGTGGAGTCCGGGATCGGGTTCGGTTTCCTGGCCCTCGTGATCGGGTACTTTCCCGTCCTCTACAACGCCTTCTCCAGGCGCGAGGTGTCGATCACGCTCCTCGATCCGAGGGCCGGCTCTCCCCCGAGCGTGGACGAGCTGCTGCGCCGCCACGGCCGGGATCATCTCCATCACCTGGACAGATTTCTTCACGAATGGGAGCGGTGGACGGCGGAGCTGATGGAGAGCCACCTTTCGTATCCCGTCCTGGCCTACTTCCGCTCCCAGCACGCCAACCAGTCGTGGCTCGGGGCCCTGACGACGATCCTCGATGCCTGCGCTCTGTTCATGGCCGGCGTCCGGGACGATTCGACCTGGGAGGCCCGCGTCACCTTCGCGATGGCCCGGCATGCCGTCGTCGACCTGGCCCGGGTCTTTCATCTTCGTCCGCGGGCGCCTTCCGCGGATCGTCTCTCCTCTTCCGATCTCGCGCGGCTCTTTCACCTGCTCGCCGAAGTCGGCCGGCCGCCGTCGGACACGGCCGCCGCGGCGCGACGCCTCGCGGACCTCCGCCGGACCTATGAGCCGTACGTGAACGCGCTCGCGGATCACCTCCTCATGCCCCTCCCCGGGTGGACTTCAGCTCCGACGATGACCCCGCCGACGCACGACGACTAGAGGAGGGCTCGAGCAAGGGCGTTCGCCGCGGTCGGGGACTTTCCGATTCGGACTCGCCGCGGGAAGCGTCCTACCGCGGCCTCTCCCGCGTTCCGGGAGGAACGGCCCTCTCTCCGGCCGTCTCGAGGGCCTGGTGCAGCGTGTCCGGATCCCAGGGCCCGTCGTAGCGGACGCCGCTGATGAAAAACGTGGGGGTGCCGTTGACGCCGCTCCTGAGGCCGGAGCGGACGTCCTGGCGGACGCGGTTGAGGTGGGTGCCGGCGGCGAGCTCCTGCTCGACTCGATCCGCATCGAGACCGAGCTGCTTCGCGGCCCGGAAAAGGTCGGAATCCTCCAGGGTCGCCTGGTGCTCGTACAGCCAGTCGTGCATCTCCCAGAACTTGCCCTGGGCGGCGGCTGCCTCCGCGGCCTGGGCCGCGCGCTCGGCGTGGGGGTGCATCTCGGAGAGCGGGAAATTGCGGAAGACGAACAGGAGGCGGCGGTCCATGCGCCTCTGGACCTCGTGGACGATCGGGTAGGCCCGTCCGCAATGGGGGCACTCATAATCGCCGTACTCGACGAGCGTCACCCGGGCGTCGTCGGGACCCGCGCGATGGTCTGACTCGGAAACGCGCGGCGTCAGGTGACTCATCGTTTCTCCTTCGGAGCGGACAGCTTCTCGAGAGCGTCGAGAATCCCGTCGGCGCCGGGGTTGACGCCCACGGGTGAGACGTAGGACCAGCGGATCATGCCGTCGGCGTCGAGGACGAAGAGCGCCCGCTCGCAGATCCCGTCCGCGGCACGATAGACGCCGTACCTGCGCGCCACCTCCCCCTTCGGCTCGAAATCGGCGAGCAGCGGAAAGTGCAGCTTGCGGTCCAAGGCGAAGGCCGCGTGACACCAGACGCCGTCGACGGATAGGCCGAGGAGCTGGGCGCCGAAGCGCGCGAACTCTCCGCGGACTTCGTTGTACAGGGCCATCTGGTCACCGCAGACGGGGCTCCAGTCGGCGGGATAGAAGGCCAGGATCACCGGCCGCCCGCGAAGCTCCGAGAGAGTCACCTTCTGGTCCGGAGTGGTCGGCAGCGTGAAATCGGGAGCCGCCGTGCCGGCCGGGAGCGCGGTGCCCGCCCTCACTGTTCGTAGCCTTCGACGATCTCGGGCGGCCGGACACGCGCCTTCGCGGGGTCGCCGTCAAACTCTCGAAGGGCTCGACGCTGGCGCAGGAGATCCCAGCACTGGTCGAGCTCGATCTTGACCTTCTCCAGCCGCTGACGGTCGGCGTCCGAGAGCATCCCCTGCCCGAAGAGTCGATGCTCCTCCTTCACGAGTTGCTCGATATGTCTGCGTACCGGCTGGTCCGTGTCCTGATCCGTCATCGGCGCACCTCCCTGTTCCACGACTCTGATGCCCGAGTGTTGCCTGATGCAGGAAACTCGCGCGAGGCTGCATGGATGCTGACTCTATACGACAATCACCGCGCTGCGTCAACCAGGTTCCCGATCGACATCCAGCTGCACCGCAAGGCCCCGACCGTTCAAGGGTCGGAGGTGGAGATCGAACCCCTTGCCTCCGGCTGCCGGCGGAGAGTAAAGTGATGTCACAAGGAGCCTCAGACAGGCAGGGTGACTCTTCAGGTGGCCTCCCGATCGATACGCCCCGATCGACCACCGTCGTGGTGGGCTGCGTGGCCGACGGGACTCTGACGGAGGCTCGGCGACCCCGACCCGGTGAGACGGCAGGGGTGATGTTGGGGCGGGGTCGCATCCGAAGCTCATCGAGAGGTGAAGCATGACATCCAAAGCGACCTGCTCGCAAAGGAATCCGAATCTGAATCCCCTCACGCTGGGCTCCACCGCGTCCTCTCGCACGCCGCCGATGCCGGGGCGATGGATCGCCATCCTCGGTGCCATCGCAGTGGTGTTCGCCGGGGTCCTCGTGGACGTGATTGCGAAGTCGAAGGGACGGGAGCCGCAGGACCCGATGCACATCGAGGACGGGATCCTCGACGACATCCGGCTGAAGACGGCCACGATCCCCTCGGACGCCGTGGTCGTCATACGACCGTTCTCCTCCGAAGGAGCGGATCTGGGAACCGGTCAGGCAGGCGGCAAGGACTCGAGGGTCGAAGCCGCGAAGACCATCCAGGCGGACGGTCCCAAGCTGCTCGCCGAGTCGTTCAAGACGAAGCTCGGCAGCCTCGGGCCCTTCCCTCAGGTGCGCGTGGACGACGGGAGCGAGCCTCCCGGGAACTCCCTCGTGGTCGAGGGACGCTTCACCCAGATCGATCCGGGGAGTAGGGGCAAGCGCTACTGGGGTTTCGGCGCCGGCAAGTCGGGCCTCGAGGTCGGGGGAACGGTCAAGAACGGCAAGGGCGAGCTCCTGGCGGAGTTCACCCAGAAGCGGATAGTGGTCATGGGAGAGTTCGGAGGCTCGTACATCCCCAAGATGCGCAAGGACTGCGAATCTCTCGGCGAGGACATCGCCAGGTTCCTCAGCGCCTGGGCCAAGGGCGAGAAGCTCACGGAGTGAGGGTCAGGCCGGCTGCGGGTTGATCTCCCCGCGAGGCCATCCTTCCGCGCCGGCAGAGCGAGCCTCGACCCCGCGCCCTGGCCAGGAGGCATCGCCGGGGCGCGGGGCTCGCCTTGGGCAACGCTCTCGGTTGCCGGTCCTCAGTTATCGATGCTCTTGCACTGGCTGCTGGAGAACCCCGCGCACGCCGCGTGGCACATGTTGACGTACCTGCAGTTTCCCTTGCAGACGACCGGCGCATAGGCGGTCGTGCAACCGCATCCGGCGCCGCTGGGGCAGTTCGACGCGTACGCGGGATGGCTCGCCATCTGGTAGGCGCCGAGGGCGAGAACGACGGAAGCCACAAGCACGATCGCGAGCGTGAGCTTGTTCATGTCAGGCCCCCTTTCGATGGTTGCGTGAGGTTCACCCACCAGCCTCTTATACCGCGGTTCACCCGGTCCGCAACCGTCGCATGCCGCCTGTGCGCAGGATCGCACATGCGGATCGAGGGTCTCGCTCGAGTCGAAGCAGGAAGGACACCCCGCATGGCGGCGTGAACCGCCGGTGCGCAGGGCTGCTCTCAGCGCCTGTGGTCCCAGTAGTCGTCGGGGCGGTCGTCCGACTGCAGGGCCTCCGGGCTCACCCAGTAATAGGCGCCGAAGGGCCTCTGCTGCGGCCACACCTCGTCCAGCGTCGCGGCGTCGTACAGGACGCCGTCCTGCATCACGTAGAGCGCGTCTATTGTGTTGCGGATGTTGTCGAGCCTCGGCGATGATGTCGGCCATCGCCTGGGCGTAGAGCGCCGAGCCGTAGTCGCTGGCGGGGCGCAGCATCCGGCGACGGGTGCGCGCCATGAGGTCCCACGAAGGCAGAAAGCGCCGCAGCTTTTCGTCCTTCCAGAGATCGCGCTCGGCGTAGAAGTACTGGTCGTCCCAGGGTCCGGGGCCGCTGGCGCAGAAGGTCGCGGAGTAGGTGGCCCGGGCCTGTCCCACGAACCGGGCGGCGTCGCGGTAGAGGGGGATCGCCAGGATCTCGTGCTCCCAGCCGGGCTGGCCGTCCATGAGCAGGCCGAGCTCGTGCTCGAAGGAGCCCGCCTCCCCCGTCACCATCACGCCTCGTTTTCTCGCCGCCTCCACAATCCATTGCCGCTGATCGCGCCGCGGGTTCATGTACTGCTTGATGGAGACGGCCCCCCACGCCACCAGCCGGTTCACCTCGTGCTCGGCGTCCTCGTAGCTCGCCATTTGCCTCGAGCGCTCCGACTCGAGCGACGACGCGCTCACCTCGTCCGGATTCTCCCCCGCGATGTCGTCGCCGGTCCCCCCGCCGCCGGCAGCGACAGCAGGTCGTACCAGCGATTCTCCGGCCAGGTGCGGCCGTGCGCCGTAGCGCCCGAGCCGCGGGCGGCCACGATGCGCTTGCCGTCGGGGCTCCACTCCGGGTTCAGGTACTCGCCGGTTTCGCTCGTGATCTTGTGAGGTGTCCCGCCCCGCGACGCGGCGGTCCACAGATCGCCGCGGGCTCTCTCGTCCCACGAGGCGAAGACGATCGACCGGCCATCCGCAGACCAGGCCGGCGAGAGCTCGAACGGCGCGAAGCTCTCCGGCGTGAGGCGGCGCGGCGCCCCGTCCGGAAGATCCATGACCCAGACCTTGCCGACGGCGTGGAACACGACCCGCCCGCCGTCCGGCGAGCCGGTCGGCCAGCGCAGCATGCGCGCCTCGAACGGATCGTCGGAGATGCGGAACGGCGTGTGCGGCATCTGCGAGATCGTCCGGTGCACGTGCGCCGTGAACGGAATCGTTCCGACTCTGGCGGTGCTCACCTCGAGGCGGCGCAGCCGGCCACCCTGGGAGAGGACGATCGATCGCCCGTCCCGCGCCCAGGCGTAGCCGGGCAGGGCCCGGACGGAAAAGCGCACGTCCTCGGGGTTGTCCGCCTCGATCGGATCCATCACCCGGCGCTCGGCGCCGCTCTCGAGATCGCGCACCCAGAGCGCCGCCCGCGGGCCGAATCGCCGGCCGTTCCGGGAAACCGTGCTGTCGGGGGTGCGGCGCGCGAAGGCGAGCGTCCGGCCGTCCGGGGAGATTTCCGGCGCGAACCCGCCGTCCCCGGGCCCGCCCGTCAGGCTGTCGGACCGCCCTGTCTGAAGGTCCATGCGCTCGATCTGCAGGCACCCCTGCGTCGCCTCGCTGAAGTGGGCGGCAGACGGCGGGAAGGCCGGGTGGCCCGCGGGTTGCTACAATCGACGCAAAGGTAGCCTGGCGCGCTGACGCAGGGGCCGCGGAACGAGCCGCAAGCCTCAGTGTTGCACCTGCTTGCCGCCTGGTGTGAAGATCGCGGGATGCGAGACCCTCGCGTCCGCAGGACGCTGAAGGGAAGGGCCGGCGAGGCTGCGCGGCCGGGCAGGTTCTCACGAGAGGTGACACAGATGGGACATGGGATCCGGTGCATGACGCTGTGCGCTCTTCTGGCCTTTGCCTGCTGCCCGCTCGCGTCCGCCCAGCCCGGCAGGAAGCTGGCGCTGGTGGGCGGCATGCTGCTCGACGGTTACGAGGTGCCGCCGCTCCACCACGCCGCCGTGCTGATCGAAGGTAACAGGATCGTGCGGGTCGGACCGGCCACCGAGGTGGCGATCCCTCCGGGTGCCGAGGTGATCGACACGAGCGGTCGAGTCATGCTGCCAGGCCTCATCGACCTCCACGTGCACCTGATCATCCTGGGGCACGGGGACTATGCTCGGTGGGATCCCTGGATCGCGGAGAACCACCTCGTCGAACGGGTCATGGAGATCTCGGCCAGGCAGTTGCTGATGGCCGGCGTGACCTCGGCCGTCGACCTCGGTGGCACGCTGAAGGAGAGCCTGAGCGTCCGCGATCGGATCAGGAGGGGCGCCATTCCTGGTCCCCGGATGTGGATGAGCGGCCCATGGATCACCAGGTCTCTGGGCGACTACTCTCCGGCTCTGGACGACCAGATCCTGATCGAGACCCCCGATGACGCGGCCCGGGCCGCCGAGAAGCTCGCCGCGGCGGGCGTCGACGTGATCAAGGCCTACGTGGGGCTCGGCAGGGCGCACTACAAGGCCATCGTCGATACGGCGCACAAGCACCATCTCAAGGTCCATGCGCACGTGTACGATCCGGCCAACGTCCGCGACGCCCTGGAGGCGGGCGTTGACGTCCTCACCCACGTCGGCTCGGCCGGTACGCCCCCGTACGATCCCGATCTGGTGAAGGCGATCGTGGTGACGGGGACTCCGGTGGTGGTCACGGCGGCACACCGGGTGTGGATTTTCCCCGCGACCGTCGACTTCCCGGAGCGCTTGCAGGACCCGCAGTTGAAGGAGGATTTCGGGCCCCAGATCTACAACGAGGTCCAGAAGTCTCTCGAGGGCTTCCACCGCCTCGGTTACTTCGCCACGACCGATCGGGAGATGTTCTACTCCAGGGCCTCGCTCAGACAATGGATCGACTCGGGCGCGGTGATGGGCATGGGGACCGACTCGGGCACGCCCATGAACTTCCACACCGAGGCGCTGTGGCGCGAGATCAAGGCCCATGTGGACGTCGGCATGCCCCCGCAACGGGCGATCTCGGCCGCCACGAGAATCAACGCCCAGATCCTCGGCAAGGGTGACGAGCTGGGCACGATCGAGCCGGGCAAACTGGCCGACATCATCGTCGTGAAGGGGAACCCGCTCCTCGACATCGTCGCGCTCTCGAACGTCGAGGTGGTGGTCAAGGACGGAGTCGTTTACAAAGGGAAGCGCTGATCGCTGATCGAATCAGGTTGCGAATGAGGATCTCGCGGGTCGAGACGAGAGGGGCACGCCTCGGGCCGTTGCGTCCCAGCCTTTTCTCAGACCGTGAGGCGGAGAGAACCTCACCCGGGAGACTTGCGAACCCGCGCCCCTGGGAGTAGGATGCCCGCCATCTACCCGCCATAGACCGTAAGGGGACGATGCCATGAGCGGTACGCGCCGTCGTTGGCTACGCTGTCCGTCACTCGAGGCCGAATCCACCCGTGGTCCCCCGAGCGTCGCGTCACGAACCGACTCCGATGGGTGTCCAGGGCGCGCGTTCGATCCTCGGAAGGGAGGAATCCGAAGGCGAGCCCCTCGCTTGGAAACGCCGTTCAAGCAACGTTAAGCCTCAAGAAACAGGTACCAGCATCACACAAAGCACGGTGACCACGCTCCGCGACCGCGGGGAGGGAGGTGCTCATGCGCATGAAGCTGGTGTCGAGGACGAGTCGGAGACCGAGCCGTGTGCGAACCTCGGTGACGATGCTCGCCGTAGGGGCGTTGCTCGCAGTTCTTGCCGGGTCGAGAGCCTTTGCGGTGACCTGCGCGCCCATGGACCACGCCCCGATCACGATCAAGGCCGACAGGGATTTCACGGCCGCGAACGGCGTCGTCTCGGGAGACGGGAGCGCGGGGAATCCCTACCTGATCTCCAATGTCAAGCTCAACGACCTCACGCCCGGATACGGCCTCAAGGTCGATAACTCGAAGGGCGGCGTCACCAAGTATTTCAACATCCAGTGCGTGCAGTCGAGCTTCCAGAACGCCCCGCCCAAAGGAGCCAGGCTCATCTGGCTCGTGGGCGTGCACCAGACGACCAGCATCTCGAACGTCTCCGCGAACTCCGGCGAGGACGTAGCCTCCGACGGGACCCAGCTCGATTCGTGCAGCAACATCACCCTGGACACCCTGAGCATCAACAAGTTCGGCCACGACGGCGTCCAGCTCAACTCCTCCGACCACGTCACGATTCTTCACAGCAAGCTCAAGGCGCTGCACAACGGTCTCACCCTGAACAGCAGCCACGACATCAGCGTGGGGGACCCGTGCGATCTCTCGGCCTCGAGCGGAACCTGCAACGAGTTCACCTACGACGATGGCCGTGGCATCTACGTGAACAACTCCTACAACATCCAGGTCCAGTACACGAAGACCAACGCCGACGACAGCGGCGGCATCCTGCTGGACGGCTCGGGGACCTTCTCGGTGACGTTGACCAACGGCGTCGCCTCCGGAAACGGCCCGATCTGCCCACAGAGTACCGGCGTGCCCACCGGGGACAGGGTCGACACCATCGCCGGGATTTCGATCACGAACGGCGCGCATGACATCAACGTCAAGGGATACGCGATCAACGGGAACTCCCACGACGACATCATGAACGGGGGGGACGGCACCTACATCAACCCCTGCACCGGGTTGACGGAGATGCTCAACGGCAGGAACACGCCTCCCGGTGGCAGCGGGCTGGATCTGAACGGCAACTGCTATCACCTGGAGTACGGTTTCTTTCCGGTGCCGACGTCCACCTGCTGAAGGTCGGTTCGTTCCGGGACCGCACACGGTCATCACGGACGGCGGGACGCCCCGCCGTCCCCTTTTTTTGCGAGAAGCCGAGGTGCGGGACGAGTACTCCCAGGCGATGGCCGACCCGGCCGGCTGGAAGGGCAGGGGATGAGGCTGCCGGAAGTCGTGAGCTGACTCGCCCGGGCCGTCAAGCAGCCGTAGCTTTGAGAAGGTGCCCGCGTCCTGCCTTCAGCGGAAGACCTGCTGGAACAGATCCAGCATCGCCGCCCAGGATTTCTTGTCGGCCTCCGCGTCGTACGCGAGCCCGTCCATTCCGGCTTTGTCCGCCTGCGGGTTCGTGAAGCTGTGCTTGACCCCCGGGAAGGTGACGACCTGAAATCTCGCGCCTGCGGCCGTCATCTCGTTCTTGAAGGCCTCCACCTGCTCGGGCGGGATCATCGGATCGGCGTCGCCGACGAGAACCAGCACCCGGGCCTTGACCTTTCCCTTCTCCGCGGGAGTCTTGGTGGCGAGCAGTCCGTGGAAGGCCACCACGGCGTCCAGATCGGCGCCGGAGCGCACCATGCCGAGGACCACCGCGCCGCCGAAACAGTATCCGATCGCGGCAATCTTCTCCGGATCGACGTGAGGATCCTGCTTGAGCCGCGCCAGGGCCGCGTTGAACCTCGCGTGCAGGACCGCGGGGTCCTTGGTGGCCTCGGTCACGAAGGCCTCGGCATCCTTAGGATGCGTCGCCAGCTTGCCCTTGCCATACATGTCGAGAGCGAACCCGACGTAGCCGGCCTCCGCGAGCCTCCTGGCCTGATTCCGGGCATGCTCGTTGTGGCCCCACCATTCGTGAACCACGAGCACGCCGGGGCGCTTGTCCTTCGCGGCGTCCTCCCAGGCGAAGAACCCCTGCAGGATCGTGTCCCCCTGCCTATAGTCGACTCCCTTCGTCTTGACCGCGGCGGACACGACCGACGCGCGTGCGAGCAAGATGACAGCCACGACCGACGCCCGTCCCGTGCGCATGTGTCGTCCTCCTCCCGGCGTCTTTGTCCATCACGGGGCCGCCCTATGAGCGCGGCGTCCAGCGCAGCGTGAGCTCGACTCTCCGTGCCGGCAGGAGGTAGTACTGCGCGGCTCCCAGCTCGCTCTCGGCGACGGGCGGCCGCTGGTCGCTCAGGTTGCGGCCGTCGAGACGGACCTCGAAGTCCCGGAACCGGTAGCCAACGCCGGCGTCCCAGGCGAGATAGTCGGGCGCGACCGCGGTGTTGCGCCGGTCCAGGAAGCGGCTGCCGACCCATTGCGCCTGCGCGGAGAGCTGCCATCCGTCGCCCCGGCCGAAGGTCATCCCCGTCGAGGCCATGTCGCGGGCCGACATCTCCAGTCGCTTGCCGGCCAGCTGCGCCGGCACGCCTCCGACCTCGGTCAGGAAGTCGCGGAAGCGGGCGTCGTGAAGGGAGTAGCCGAGGCGCCATAGAAGATCGGTCCGCAGTCGGGACGCCGCCTCGATCTCGATGCCGCGCAGCCGTTCGGCGCCGGCGTTCGCCAGGGCCGGCACGCCTCCGACGCTCTGAGAAACGACGATGTTCGTCAGGTCCATCTGGAAGACGGTCAGATCGAGGTCGAGCCGCCCGCCGCGCAGCCGGCTCTTGAGGCCACCCTCGTAGCTCTCCCCCGTCTCCGGCGCGAGGATCTCGGCCTCGGCGTCGAGGCCGAAATCGATCGCGGCCGGCTTGTAGGTGACCCGGTCATCGACGAACAGGCGCAGGAAATCCTCGCCGCGCGTCCAGGCGGTCCACGTCGCTCCGACGAGCCCGCCGCCTCGCCAGACCGACCGCCGATCGCTTCCGGACTCGAAGGTGGACGTCGGGAACTCCAGGCTCTGCGCTCGGCGCGACTCGGTGGTGCGGTTCAGACGTGCCCCGATCACGAAGTGCCACCGCCCGGCGGGGGTCAGCGTGGCCTGTCCGTACAGGCCGGAGAACTCCCGACGATCGGTGATGCGGACGGCCGACTGGCTCGCAAGCCCGCCTCCCGCCGGCGCGTCGCTCCCGTCCAGGCCGACGGTGTAGTCGAAGTCGCCGCCCTCGGCGACGCCGGCGCCGTGGAGATGATCCAGACCGGCGACCGCCTGCACCCTGGAGCCACGGGTGAGCTCGACGTGGGTGTCGAAGAAGAGGTCCGTCGTCACGATGGTCTGCCGGAAGCCGCGGGCGTTGCCGAGGGGCGCCGAGACGTCGGTCAGGAAGCCGCGCAGGACCTCCTGCCACGACCTGACGATCGACACCGTCGTGGACCACTGACCCGACGGCAGCGGCCGCTCATACACGCCGTCGAGCGTGTACCGATCCTCGTCGAGGCGCGATCCGTCCGGATTGTTGTTGGCATCGAGCGGGACGAGCGGCGTGAGGTCCGCCCCCACGCGCGGGCGAGGGCTGGCCGGGTCCTGGCGCTGCCGGATGCCTCCGATGCCGAAGCGGAGCAGCCCCGCCCCGGCCGGACGCAGCGCCCGCCAGCGCAGGGTTCCCCGGTCGAACCGGGTCGGCTCGTCCGAGAACCCCTGCCGGTCCGCCCCCACGTCGAGGGAAGAGCGCAGCCCTCCCGTGTGCGGCAGGGCCGACTGCCAGGACGCCGAGCCGCTGCCGTAGCTGCCGCCCGTGATGCGCGCGGTCGCTCCGCCCTCGCCGGGCGCGCGTCGGATCACGTTGATCACACCGACCAACGAGGTGGCGCCGAACATCACCGGGGCGGGGCCGCGCAGCACCTCGATGCGTTCGACGTCGTTCAGGTCGATGGTCGCGAGCGCGGGGTTGAACGCTCCGCCCCACGGCACGCCGTCCACGGTCAGGAGGAAAGCGTCGAACTCGCGAAGCCCCCAGAACTCGGGGACGGCGCCGGCCGGGCCGCCGTCGCCGCCCGGCGCGCTGCTGACGCCGGCGACGAGCGCCAGGGCCGCCGGCAGATTTCGCGCGCCGCGGCGGCGCAGGTCTTCTCCCGTGACCACGGTCAGCGCGGCCGGGAGCGTGTCGGTGCTCTCGGGGATTCGCGTCGCCGTCACCTGGACGCGCTCGGTGAGATCCGCGACTCCCTGCGGCCGCGCGTGGGCGTCACCCTGCGCGTTCGCCGCGGACGCGCTCGCGGCCGGGAGCGCGCATGCGAGGATCGACGCCGCCACCGAGGATCGGACCACCCTCGACAAACCCGCACCCACGCCGCTCTCTCCGGAGGTCCGACCCGCTCGGGACCGCACATTCTGAGATCGAGGCCGGCGGCCCGTCAATGCCCTGGCGGGATCGACTAGACCGCGGCGGTTTCCAGGTCGGCGGCGGGCTCCGCCTCGCCCGGCTGCGGGGCGCTCGCCAGGGTGCGCGTGCGCGCCACGAGCATGTAGATCGACGGGACGACGAACAAGGTGAATCCGGTCCCGATGATCATGCCGGTGACCAGCATGATGCCGATGCTGTTGCGCGCCCCGGCGCCGGGACCGGTGGCGAACACCAGCGTCAGGTGGCCGACGACGGTCGCGGCGGTGGTCATCAGGACCGGGCGCAGACGCGTTCCGGCCGCCTCGATGATGGCGTACAGGGGCGGATTCCCCTGCTCCTGCAGCTTGTTCGCGAACTCGACGATCAGGATGCCGTTCTTCGAGACGAGTCCGACGAGGGTGATGAGGCCGACCTGGCTGTAGATGTTCAGGGTCGTCAGGCCGAGGAACGAGAAGAGCAGGGCTCCGGACAGGGCGAGCGGGACCGAGCCGGTCAGGATGACGAACGGGTCCCGGAAGCTCTCGAACTGGGCCGCGAGGACCAGGTAGATCAGGACGGCCGAGAGAACGAAGACGCCGAGGAACTTTTTCCCCTCGGTGCGGAGCTGCCGGGACTCGCCGGCGTAGTCGACGCTGTATCCCGCCGGCAGGAGGGCCTTCGCCTCCTTCTCGAGGAAGCCCAGCGCCTGGTCGAGCGACACGCCGGGCGGTATGGCGCCCTGGATGCGCACGGCGTTGAGCTGCTGGAAGCGCTTGAGCTCGCGGGGCTGCGTGCTCGTCCGGAGTGTCGCGAAGGTCGACAGCGGAACCAGCCGGCCCTCGGGGCCCGTGACGTAGATGTCCTTCAGCTGATCGGGAGTCAGGCGCTCGGAGCGCTTGACCTGCGGGATGACCTTGTAGCTGCGGCCCTGGATGCTGAAGCGATTGACATAGTTGCCTCCGAGGAGCGTCGACAGATCCGCCCCCGCCTGGCTCATGTCGACGCCCTGCGAACGCACCTTGTCGCGATTGAAGACGACTTCCGCCTGCGGCTGGTCGAACTTCACGTCGGTGTCCGCGTACATGAAGAGGCCGCTCTGGAACGACTTCTGCACGAGCTTGCCGGCGAGCTCGGCGATCTGGGCCGACTCGCCCGTCGATCCGATCACGAACTCGACCGGGAACCCCTCGCCGCCGCCGGGCAGCGGCGGAGGCGAGAGGGGAATCATGCGCACTCCCGGAAGCTTCGAGAGCGCGGCGGCGGCCTCCATCTTGAGCTCCTCGGCGGTCTTCTTCCTCTGGCTCCAGGGCTTGAGGACCATGCCGCCGAATCCACCGCCGGGCGATGTGATCTGAAAGGTGATGTCGCTCTCCGGGAACGACCCGAACACCTGGCTCACCTTGGTCGCGAAAAGCATCGTCTGCTCGAGCGTGGCGTTGGGGGCGGACTGGATGATGGCGAACACGAATCCCTGATCCTCGGTGGGCGCCAGCTCATGCTGGGAGAACAGGTAGAACGGCGCCATCAGCAGGAGCACGATGAGCCACAGGACCAGCACGACCGGCCGGTAGGCCAGCGTCCGCGACAGCACGCGCGTGTAGAGGCCGCGGAGGGCCTCGAACCGCCGGTTGATCACGCCGGCGAAGCCACGCTCGGTGTCACCGGCGTGCAGGAGCCTCGAACCCATCATCGGGGAGAGCGTCAGCGCCACGACGCCGGAGACGATGACGGCGCCCGCCAGCGTGAACGCGAACTCGCGGAACAGGGTCCCGGTGAGCCCTCCCTGGATGGCCACGGGGGTGTAGACCGTGGCCAGCGTGATGGTCATGGCGATGATCGGCCCAACCAGCTCGCGGGCGGCGGCCAGCGCGGCCTCGATGGGCCGCTGACCCAGGCGCAGGTGCCGCTCGACGTTCTCGACCATGACGATCGCGTCGTCGACGACCAGGCCGACGGACAGTACGATGGCCAGAAGCGTGAGCAGGTTGATGGAGAATCCGGCCACGAGCATGAGGAAGACGGCGCCGACGAGGGAGATCGGGATGGCGACCACCGGGATCATCACGGCGCGGACCGAGCCGAGGAACAGATAGATGACCACAATGACGATGAGCAGGGTCTCGCCCAGGGTTTTGAGCACCTCGTCGATGGCGTTCTCGATGTAGACCGTCGAATCGTAGGCGATCCCCGCCTTAATCCCCACGGGCAGCTCCGCCTGGATCTCGGGGATCGCTGCGCGCACCCTTTTGATCACGTCGAGCGAGTTGGCCGTCGGGAGGATCCAGAGCCCCATGAAGGTGGCGGTCTGGCCGCTGAAGCGCACGTCCGAGTCGTAGTTCTCCGCCCCGAGCACCACGTCGGCGATCTCGCCCAGCCGGACGATGACCCCGCTCTCCTCCTTGACCACGATCTGGCGGAACTCCTCGGCGGACTTCAGGTCGGTGTTGGCGATCAGGTTGACCGACACCATGGAGCCCTTGGTCCGGCCGAGGGCGGAGAGGTAATTGCCGCGCGCCAGGGCGGTCCGGACGTCGGTCGCGGAGATGCGGAGCGCCGCCATCTTCTCCGGCTTGAGCCAGATCCGCATGGCGAACGTGCGATCGCCCAGGATGTCGGCGCGCTGCACGCCGCTGATGGCGCTGAGCTTCGGCTGGACGACCCGGGTGAGGTAGTCGGTGATCTGGTTCTGATCGAGCACGTTAGACGCGAAGCCGATGTACATCGCGGCGATCTGGCTGTCCGCCGGTTGGAGGTCGATGATCGGCGCCTCGGCCTCGGGCGGGAGCGTGTTGCGGACCTGGGCGACCTTGGACTGGATCTGGGTCAGTGCGGCGTTCGTGTCGTAGTTCAGCTTCAGGTGCACGGTGATGGTGCTCGAGCCCTGGGCGCTGGAGGACTCGATGAAGTCGATGCCGTCGGCGCTGGCGATGACCCGCTCGAGGGGCGTCGTGATGAATCCGCGCACGAGGTCGGCGCTGGCGCCGACGTAGGCGGTCGACACGTTGATCACCGCGATGTCGCTGCGCGGATACTGCCGCACCGCCAGCGTGCGGATCGACTGCAGACCCGCGATCAGGATGACCAGGTTGACGACGATCGCGAGGACGGGCCGCCGGATGAAGAGGTCGGTCAGCCTCATCAGTTGTCCTCGGGCCTGGGCGCGGGGTCGTTGGTGGGCTGCGTGTTGTTGTTCACCGTAACGGCCGCGCCGTTGCGCAGCTTGAAGACGCCCGACGTCACGACCTCCGTCCCCGGGGCGATGCCGGACAGGACCGCGATCTGGTCGCCGCGCGCGCTGCCGGTTTTGACGAACTGCTGGCGCACGCCGCGATACGCCTGGCCGTTCGGCCCCTTCAGGTCCTCGACGATGAAGACCGAGTCACCGTACGGCGCGTAGCTGATCGCGGAGGCGGGAAGTGCTATGACCTGCTCTCTGGCGTCGAGGAGCGCGCGCGCCGTCACGAACATGCCGGGCCGCAGCCGGCCCCTGGGATTGTCGAGCGTGGCCTGGACCCGGACGTTGCGCGTGGATTCGTCGACGACCGAATCGATCGCCGTGATCCGTCCCGTGAGCTCGATCGACGGGTGGCCCTCGGCCGTCACGTGCACCGCCCCGCCGGTTCGCACGCGGACGAGGTCCTGCTGCGGCACGTCGAAGTTCACATAGATCGGATCGAGCGACTGGAGCTGGACGATCGGATCGCCGCTTTTCAGGTATTGCCCGAGGTTGGCCCGGCGGATGCCGAGAATTCCCGCGAAGGGCGCGCGGATCGTCTTGCGCTCGATGGTGGCCCGGATCTCACCGACGACGCCCTCCGCCTGCTTCTGCTCCGCCACCGAGGTGTCGAGCTCGGTCTGGGAGTTGATCCCCTCCTCCCTCAGACCGCGAATCCGGGCGAGGTTCAGCCGCGCCAGCTCGAGCCTGGCCTCCGCGGCGGCCAGCTGCGCCTGCTCCTGGCGCGCGTCGAGCTGCACGAGCAGCTCGCCGGCCTCGACCCGGTTCCCCGAGTCGAAGGTGATCTTCTGGACGACCCCGGGCAGATCGGCGCTGACCATGACGCCGTTCACCGGCGCCACCGTGCCGATGGCGCCGAGGGTCCCTTGCCACTGCTCCTGCCGGGCGATGATCGTGGTGACCGCCTCGGGAGGAGGCTGGAACGACTCCTGCCCCCCGGCGCCCTGGGTCTGCCGGTACTTCACGAAGCCGATCACCGAGATGAATGCGGCCATCGCCAGGAGCATGATGACCATTCGCTTCGCCATCCGCACGATCCTCCATCCTGTCCCGTGGGGCCGATATTGTACAACCTGACGGGCGCCATGGGGATGGGTGGGTGGGGGCGGATGGCTTGACGGAGGCGGGAGGCGGGGATTAGCCTCGGCGGGTCGGGATCGATGTCCGCGCGGTGCGCGGCGGGGGCTGCCGCGAGCCCAACACCACGCTCCGCGAGATACGCGCTCTCGCCTGAGCGCGCGCCCGGACCGAGAGGAGGGGTGATCGTGTCGAAGTGGCTTGCCTTCATCGGGGCGACCGCGGGCAGCGCACTGGGATGGTGGGTCGGCGACTGGATCGGGTTCTCGACCGCCTTCCTGCTGAGCGTGGTCGGCACCGCGGCCGGCCTGTATGCCGGCCATCGTCTCGCGCGCCGATACCTGCAGTAAATCGCGAGCCGCCAGATTCCCTGAAATCGTCTCCAGGCTTGAATTTAAGACGATCCGGCTTATATTCAAATGAACCAAAACACGCGAGGAAGCATGGAGATGCGTGACGCTTTGCAGCACACGAATTCATCGCGGAACCGTCGGAACCTGGACGTGCCAGGGGACCCCCGTCCGAGAGGAGGGGCTGCGCTCAGGCGTTGGACATGGAGCGCGGGACGGGGAAAGGACGTGCCATGGAGCGCGCGGAGACCGATCGACCCGTCGAGATCCTCCTGGTGGAGGACGACCCGGGGGATGCCCGCCTCGCCGCCGAGGCCCTGAAGGAGAGCGCCCTCAGGAGCCGCCTGCACTGGGCCGCCGACGGCGTGCAGGCGATGGAGTTCCTGCGGCGGGAGGGCAAGGACGCCGACGCGCCCCGCCCCGATCTGATCCTGCTCGATCTCAACCTCCCGAGGAAGGACGGCCGCGAGCTGCTGGCCGAGCTCAAGAGCGACCCCGATCTGAGGAGGATCCCGGTCATCGTCCTGACCTGCTCGCAGGCCGAGAACGACAGGAACAGGGTGTACGACCTGCACGCGAACTGCTACATCACCAAGCCCCTTCAGTGGAGCGAGTTCCTGCAGGTCATCCGGGCCATCGGGGACTTCTGGCTCACCCAGGTGACGCTGCCGGGCGGCGGAAGCGCGCTGCCGCAGAAGGCGCGCGCCGACCCGCCTGCGACCTCCCGGAGCGCCGGGCCCGCGCCAGGCGAGGCGGCCGAGGCCGGTCACTTGAAGATCCTTCTCGTCGAGGACAATCCCGGGGACGCGCGCCTGGTGCGGGAGATGCTCGTCGACGCCGGCCGGGACGAAACCGCGGTCGTCGGCGTCGACAGGCTGAGCGACGGTCTGCGGCGCCTCGGCGCGGAGAGCTTCGACGCCGTGCTCCTCGATCTCTCCCTGCCGGACAGTCAGGGACTCGACACGCTCAAGACGCTGCACGCCCAGGCGACCGGCGTGCCGCTCGTCGTCATGACGGGCCTCGAGGACGAGGAGGTGGCCGCCAGGGCGCTCCGGCAGGGCGCCCAGGACTATCTCGTCAAGGGACGATTCGACGGAGACCTGCTCCTGCGGGCGGTGGGCCACGCCATCGAGCGCACCCGCTCGGGAAGGCTCGTCCACTACCTGGCCCATCACGACGGCCTGACCGACCTGCCCAATCGCATTCTCTTCCAGGACCGGCTGCACCAGGCCGTGGAGCACGCCCGCCGCAACAGGCAGACGCTGGCGGTGCTCTTCCTCGATCTGGATCACTTCAAGAAGATCAACGACACCCTGGGTCACACCGTGGGCGACGAGCTCCTGATCTACGTGGCGGCGCGCCTCCGGGGATGCGTGCGCGCCAGCGATACGGTCGCGCGGGTCGGCGGGGACGAGTTCACGATCCTGCTGCCGGAAATCGCGCGCGTCGAGGACGTGACGACGGTGGCCGAGAAGATCATGCAGGTCTTCGCGACGCCCATCATCCTCGGAGAGCAGGAGCTGACCGTCTCGGCCAGCATCGGAGCCAGCCTCTATCCGAACGACGGGGAGGAGGCCGAGACCCTGGTCAAGAGCGCGGACGCCGCCATGTACCGCGCCAAGGAGCAGGGGCGGGGCAACTGCCAGTTCTACTCCCTCGCCGCGAGCGCCCAGGCCTCGGAACGGCTCGCGATCCTCGACGGCCTGCGGCGGGCGCTCGAGCGGGACGAGCTCGTCCTGCACTATCAGCCGACCATCGACGCCGTCACCGGCACGGTGATCGCGCTGGAGGCGCTGGTCCGCTGGCGGCGGCCGGAGACGGGGCTCGTCTATCCGGCGCGGTTCCTGCCCCTGGCGGAGGAGACCGGCCTGATCATCGAGATCGGGGAGTGGGTGTTGCGGCGCGCCTGCGCCCAGGGACGGGCCTGGCAGCTCGCCGGCCTGCAACCGTTGCGGGTCTCCGTGAACCTCTCCGCCAGGCAGCTGCACCAGGGCCGGGCGCTCGTCGACAGCATCCGGCGCGCGCTGGAGGAGACCGGCCTCGAGCCGCTGCGGCTGGAGGTCGAGGTGACCGAAGAATCCATCACGAAGGACGAGGCGGCGGCGCTCCGGACGCTCCGGGAGCTGCACGAGATGGGGATCCGGATCTCCATCGACGACTTCGGCACCGGCTACGCCTCATTGAGCCGGCTGAAGTCCTTCTCGTTCGGCAGCGTCAAGATCGACAGGTCGTTCATCCGCAACGTGGCGATCGACCCGGACGACGCGGCCATCGTGTCGGCCATCACCTCCATGGGGCACAGCCTCAGGATGACCGTGGCGGCGGAGGGGGTCGAGACCGCCGAGCAGGCCTCCTTCCTCCTCCGGCTGCAAATCGACCAGATGCAGGGTCCCTATCTCAGCGACCCGCTCCCGGCCGACGCCTGCACGGAGCTGATGCGTGCCGGTCTGCGAGCGTTCGTGGGCCGGCGACCCGCCGTGCCCGGGAACGGCCACGGCTCCGCCGCTCCCGGGAACGGACACGGCCCCGTCTCTTAGACGCCGGGGCGATCTCTCGTGGGGACGGGCCGGAGGGCGTCCGGTCGGGGCCCGGCGGGAGGCGCAGTTCAGTTGGCGGCGGCGCGCGCGATGGCGTTCTCGATCTCGTCGATGTTGCAGGGCTTCAGCACCAGCTCGTTGCCGGTCGATCGCAGGAAATCGGCCGTCTCGTTGCTCGTGACATGCCCGGTCGTGAAGACGATGCGGCGCGCCAGGTGCGGCTGCATCTCGAGAACCGCGGAGTAGATGTCCCGCCCCGTTCCGCCCGGCATCTTCAGGTCGGTGATGATCAGGTCGTGCTCGCCGGTCGCGATCTTCGAGATCGCCTCGGGCACGTCGGAGGCGGTGTCGACCCTGTGCCCGCCCAGGGTCAGGAGCTCCGCCAGGAAGTCCTGCACGCTCGCCTCGTCGTCGACGACCAGGACCTTGAGAGGCGCGACCGCCGGCGCCGGGGACGCCTTCTCCACTGGATGGACCTCCACGGCTTCGTGCTGGATCGGCAGATCGACGATGAACGTCGCGCCCTCCCCGGGCTGGCTCTCGACCCGGATCCTGCCGCCGTGCTCCTGGACGATCCCGTTGCACAGCGACAGGCCCAGCCCGGTCCCCTGGCCCTCCTTCTTGGTGGTGAAGAACGGTTCCAGGACGCGCTCCCGGATCTCCGGTGGGATGCCGGGGCCGTCGTCCGAGACGCGCATCTGGATGCGTCCTTCGACCACGCCCGTCGTCAACCGGATCGTGTGGCCGTGACGCGCCTCGATCATCGCCTGCTCGGCGTTGCTGATCAGGTTGATCACGACCTGCTGCATCCGGTGAAAGTCGAGCAGGGTCTCCGGCAGGTCAGGGTCGAGATCCATGACGACCTTGATCTGGCTGGTCTTCAGGTGATACGCCTTGAGCTCGACGGTCTTCTCGACGACGCCGTTGAGATCGGTCAGCCTCTTCTCGGGAGCGTGCTTGCGCGCGAAGGCGAGGAGGTTCCTGACGATCTTGGCCATCCTCTCGACCTCCGCCGAGATCGTCTCCAGCTTCTTCTGCACGGGGGGAGGAAGCCTCCGCCGCATCAGGAGCTGCGTGTACCCGACGATCCCGGCGAGGGGGTTGTTGATCTCGTGCGCCACTCCCGCCACCAGCTCGCCCAGCGCGGTCAGCTTCTCCGCCTTGACCAGACGCTCCCGGGCGCCGTCGAGACGGGTCCTGGCCTCCAGCAGGGCCTCCCCCTGGGATTGCAAACGGGCGGACATCCCGATGGCCCAAAGGGTCGCTGCGGACGCCAGGGCGCCGAACGCCAGCGAGAAGAGCCAGGCCATCGCCCAGAAGGCGGCGCGCCCGGCCGCCAGGCGGTGGTGGACCACCTGCTCCTGCGGCCTCATGCGCACCTCCCAGTTGGCTCCCCCGAAGACGAAGCTCTCGGACACGGGAGGCAGGGAACGATCGGAGGGCTCGAACTGGTCGCTCGCGAAGATAGGCGTGCCGGACTCGAGCACGATCTGCTCGTAACGCTCGGTCACCTCCGGCAGGACCATGGATTCGAAGTACTCCTGGCTGCGACAGGCTCCGACGAGCGTTCCAAGCAGACGGTGGTTGGAGACGACCGGTTCCGCCAGGACGAAACCCCAGGTCGCGCCGAACAGCTGCATCGGTGGCGAGAGCATCGGCCGGAGCGCGCGATTGGCCCGGAGGACCGTCTCGTAGCCGGGCAGGTGGCTTCGCGCGTCGAAGACCTGCTTCCAGCGATTCGCGTCGGGAGGGTAGCTCCTCAGGACGCGGAGCGCGGTATCGACGTAAGCGATGTTGAGACAGGCCGGGTTCATCTTGAGCGTGTTCGCGGCGTAGGAGAGAAACTGCTTCTCGCCGACCTTCCGGCTGCTCGAGTAGAAATTCGACATCTGCCGCATGGCGGTGAGGTGCTTCTCGAGGCCGCCCTCGATGCGCGTCGCAACGAGGCGGGCGATGACTCGTGCCTCCCGCAGGAGCTCGTCGCGGCGGCCCGTCAGCTCCCTGACGCTCGACCAGGAAGCGGCCCCAAGGCAGATGCCCGCTGCCAGGATTCCAGCCAGACCGGCCTTCAGCCACCTCGACATCGACGGGACTCCGGACGGACGAAAGCAATATGGGTCCCCCCCTCAGGCGCGGCAATGGCCCGTTCGGCTCCAGATCCTCGGTCCTGCCGCGGCAGCACCCCTCGGGTGAGCGGGCCGCATCACCGCGGCTTCCGAGCGACGACGTCCAGCCGCGCCTCGCACGGTTACGATCGTGTCACCACCGGACTCCCCGGCTCCGCCCGCATTCGTCGCAAGCTGGCGCGCGTCCTTGACTTGGAGATCGCGAGCAATAGATTTCAGCGCTGGTGGTTGTTCGTGCACGTTCCGTGGCGGAAACGCCCGCGCAGTCGTTCGGCACAACTCCTGAGTGTCTACGGATCGGACTGATGCTCCAGCGACCGGCCCATCCCGAGACCATCACAGCCGCCGCCGAAGCGTCGCCCCGATCCTTGTGAGCCACCGCTCGACGTCGCGCCGAGCGCAGGCGAGGGGGGCCATCCTCGTGCCAGTCGCCCAGACGAGCCGGCGACCTCATCCTCTCCGCAGATCCTTGATCATGACCCTGCTGGCCACGCTCGCCGGAGCCGGCGTCCCATGCCGCGGCCAGGATCCCGCCGCCGATCTCACCACCCTCGGGATCGAGGCCGTGATGAACATGGAAGTGACCTCGGTCTCGAAGAAGCCCGAGAAGCTCATGGATGCGACCGCCGCCATCTACGTCCTCACCTCGGAGGACATCCGGCGCTCCGGCGCCACGAGCCTTCCGGAGCTTCTTCGCCTCGTCCCCGGCGTGCAGGTCGCCCGCGTCAATTCAAACACGTGGGCGGTCGGGGTGCGGGGCTTCACGAGCACGCTGTCCCGCTCGCTGCTGGTCCTGATCGACGGCAGGAGCGTCTACTCCCCGCTGTTCGCCGGCGTCTACTGGGACGTCCAGGACACCCCTCTGAACGACATCGACCGGATCGAGGTGATCCGGGGTCCCGGCGCGACGCTGTGGGGGGCGAACGCCGTGAACGGCGTCATCAACATCATCACCAAGAGCGCGGGGGTCACGCAGGGGACGTACGCATCGATCCGCGCCGGAAACGAGGAACGGTCCGTGGCGACCGCCCGGTTTGGAGGCAAGACGCCGGGCGGCGTGGCGTACCGGACATACGCCAAATTCTCCGATCGCGATGCCGAGTTCCACCAGAACGGGGACGATTTCGACGGCTGGCACATGTCGCGCGCAGGGTTCCGGGCGGACGCCGACCGGGGTGAGCACGACCATCTGACGCTCCAGGGGGATGCCTACGACGGCAGGGCGGGCCAGCGGACGGTCGTTTCGTCCTACACCGCCCCGTACAGCGAGACCGTGGAGGAGCAGGCCGGACTCTCCGGCGGGAACCTGCTCGGTCAGTGGAAGCACACGTTTCATGAGGGATCGGACACGACCCTGCAGCTCTATTACGACCGCACCCACCGGCGGCAGCCCGGTTTCACTGACGATCGGGATACGTTCGACCTCGACTTCCGGCACCATCTGCGCCTTGGGTCGCGCCACGAGCTTCTCTGGGGCGCCGGCTACCGCCTGACCTCGGGCGACACCGAATCGGTGCCGACCATCCAGTTCATCCCGGCGAACCGGACCGACGACGTCCTGAGCGCCTTCGTGCAGGACGAGATCCGGCTGGTCCCGTCGAAGTGGACCCTGACCGTCGGCTCGAAGTTCGAGCACAATGATTACAGCGGCTTCAACTACCAGCCGAACGCGCGGCTCCTCTTCAGCCCCACGCCGAAGCAGGCCTTCTGGTCGGCCGTCTCGGGGGCGCTGCGCGTTCCCTCGCGCCTCGAGAGCGATCTGGCGCTGACCGCGCTTTTGGATCCCACGACGCCCACCTTCATCCGGGTCCTCGGCACGAAGGACTTCGAGCCGGAGCGTCTCGTGGCGTACGAGCTGGGCTACCGGGTCCAGGCCACGGACCGCCTGTTCCTGGACCTGGCCCTCTTCGATAACAGCTACAACGATCTGCTGAGCCTCGAGCCGGGCGTCCCCTTCACCGAGACGTCCCCTCCCCCGAGCCACACGATCATTCCGCTCTTCCTCCGGAACCGGATGACGGCGGACGTCCATGGCGGCGAGCTGGCCTACGAATGGCGGCCGATCCCCTCCTGGCGGCTCGCCGGCTCCTATTCCTATCTCAAGATGAATCTCGTCGCGGCCGAGGACAGTCTCGACACGACGACCGCGCCCGGGACCGAGGGCTCGAGCCCGCGCCACATGGCCAACCTGCGCTCGAGCCTGGACCTGCCCCGTGGCTTCGGCCTGGACGTAGCGCTCCGATACGTCGGCAGGCTGCCGAGCCAGAGCATCGAGGCGTACACGGAGATGGATGTCTCGATCAGCCGGCGCCTGACCCGGGGCCTGGAGCTCTCCCTGTCGGGGCAGAACCTGCTCTCGCCCCATCACGCGGAGTTCGGCGGCGGAAGCGCCGGGCTCGTCGAGGTCGAGCGGGGCGTCTACGGGAGGCTCGTGGGACGATGGTAGCCCCCGCGCGGCACCGTCTCCGGGTCCTGCCGATCTGCCTGGCCGCGACGTTCATCATGGCCTTCGGCCCCTCGTATGGAGAGGATGCCAGCGTCGCCGGCCTCTCCGATTATCGCGTCAAGGCGGCGTACCTCTATTACTTCACGACGTTCGTCGACTGGCCTCCCGAGACGTTCTCCCGCAGCGGCGATGCCCTGGTCATCGGCATCCTCGGGGAGGATCCCTTCGGGGGCATCCTCGACGAGACGCTCCGCGGCAAGACCGTCAACAACAGACGCTTCATCGTCAAGAGGTTCGGGAGCATCAAGGAGGCTCGCGAGAGCCACATCCTCTTCATCAGCTCCTCCGAGCGGGATCGCCTTCCCTACATCCTCAAGATGCTCGAAGGCGCGACGGTCCTGACGGTCGGCGAGATCGAGAGCTTCGCGTCCCGTGGGGGGGAGATCGGCTTCCGCGTGGAAGACAAGAAGGTGCGATTCGACATCAACGTGGCGGCCGTGGAGCGTGCCCGGCTCAAGATCAGCGCCCAGCTCATGAAGCTCGGAAGGATCGTCGAAGGCTCGGAACGCCAGGGAGGCTAGGGCCCGATGGCACTGTTCCGCGGCGCGTCCGTCAAGGTCAAGCTGATCCTGGCCAGCGTCCTCGGAAGCGGCACCGCCCTTCTGGTGGTCGGCGCCGTGATCACGAGCTATGACCTCATGGCGCTGCGCACGAGGCTCGTGCGGAGGATGTCGGTCCAGGCCGACATCGTAGGGACCAACTGCCTTTCCGCCCTCCTCTTCAGCGATCCGAAGTCCGCCGAGACGACTCTCGGGGCGCTCAAGGCCGATCCGCGCATCCTCGCGGCGGGACTGTACACCTCGGAGCGCCGCCAGTTCGCGACCTACCTCCGCGATCCCCTCGCCGGCACTCGCTTGATGGAGGACAGCCTCGGCGGGGCCGACGAAGGGTATCGCCTTCAGGACGATCGGCTGGTGCTCTGGAGGAGCGTCCTCTTCGACGGGAAGCCGATCGGGACCGTCGTCATCGAGTCGGATCTCCTCGAGGTCACCGCCACGATGACGCGCGACGTCGTCATCTTCGCCAGCGTGCTCCTCGCCTCGCTGCTGCTCGCCCTCGCCATCTCCTCGAGGCTGCAACGGGACATCGCGCAGCCGATCCTGCGCCTCGCCGAGACTGCCCGGAGGGTGTCTGTGGAGAAGGACTTCTCCGTCCGAGCCTCGGGCGGAGGCGCAGACGAGATCGGGGCGCTCGTCACCGCCTTCAACGAGATGCTCGAGGAGATACGGCAGCAGCAGGCGGCGCTCCGGGCCGCGCACGACGGCCTCGAGCAGCGCGTGGCGGAGCGCACCGCCCAGCTGCAGGCCGCGAACGACGAGCTCGAGGCCTTCTCCTACTCCGTCTCGCATGATCTGCGCGCCCCGCTCCGCCACATCGCCGGCTTCGCCGAGCTCCTCGAGGCCGAGGGGGACGGGCTCAACGATGCCGGTCGACGGTTCGTGCGGAAGATCTCGCAGGCGGCGACCCGCATGGGCCAGCTGATCGACGATCTCCTCGTGTTCTCCAGGATGGGTCGCTCCGAGATGCAAGCCGCCACCGTGAGCCTGGCCGACATCCTCGCGGACGTGATCAAGGAGGCCCAGCCGGACGTGAAGCACCCGATCGATTGGAAGATCGGATCCTTGCCGAGGGTCCGCGGAGACCGTGCGATGCTTCGGCTCGTTCTCGCGAATCTCGTCTCCAATGCGGTGAAGTACACCGGGAAGAGCGCTCATCCGCGGATCGAGGTCGGCGTCGCCCGGGAGGAGGACCGTGAGGTGGTGATCTGCGTGCGCGACAACGGTGTCGGATTCGACATGACGTACGCCTCCAAGCTCTTCGGGGTCTTCCAGCGTCTTCATCGCGCCGACGAGTTCGAGGGCACGGGCATCGGCCTGGCGAACGTCCGGAGGATCGTCCACCGTCATGGCGGCCGGACCTGGGCCGAGGGAGACCCCGGCCGCGGAGCCGCCTTCTATTTCTCACTTCCCAGGGACTCGGAGGCCGCGGCATGAGCGGGCCCACAGGAATGGACGGGCCGATCCGGATCCTGATGCTCGAAGACTCGGCCGAGGACGCCGATCTCCTGCAGTGCGAGATCCGCAGAGCGGGGATCCGGTTCGTGGGATGCGTCGTCGACACACGCAGGAATTTCCTGAAAGAACTCTCGGCCTTCGCTCCCGACATCATCCTGTGCGACAACGACCTGCCGGAGATCGACGGTGTCACCGCCCTGCACATGGCCAGGAAGGCGCGGCCCGAGACGCCCTTCATCCTCGTGACGGGAAGCATCACGGACGAGCAGGCTGCTCAGATGCTGGCGAGCGGCGCCACCGACTACGTCCTCAAGGACCGCAGGTCGCGGCTCGCGCCGGCGATCCGCCGGGCCCTCGAGGAGGCGGCGGAGCGGGCGCGCCGCGGCCGGGCGGAGGAGGCGGTGCGCCGGACCGAGGAGCAGATCGCCCGCAGCGCCCTGTTCGATGCCCTGACCGGCCTCCCGAACCGCCGTCTCCTGATGGACTGTCTGGGCAGGGTGCTCGGGGATGCCCGCCGCCGCGGGAAGGGCTTCGCCCTCCTCCTGCTCGACCTCGATCGCTTCAAGGACGTCAATGACGGTCTCGGTCACGAGGCGGGGGATCGCCTCCTGGTTTCGGTCGCGGAGAGGATCCAGGGTCTGGCGCGCCCTCGGGACATGACGGCCCGCCTGGGCGGGGACGAGTTCGCCGTCCTGGCGGAGCGCGTCGGGAGCGCCGTCGAGGCGGTCGGTCTCGCGGAGCGGATCCGTCAGGGGCTCCTGGTCCCCGTGGCTCTCGGCGGAGACGAGATCGCGGCCCCCGTCAGCATCGGCCTCGTCCTGGGCCCGGCACGCTACGAGAACCCGGAGGATCTCCTGCGCGATGCCGACACCGCCCTCTACCGGGCGAAGGACCAGGGACGCGCCCGCGTCGAGGTCTTCGATTCGTCGATGCGTGAGCGGGTGCAGGCGGTCCTCCGCACCCAATCCGACCTGAGGCAGGCCCTGGCCCGCGGGGAGTTCCGCGTCCTCTATCAGCCAATCGTCTGGCTGGGGACGAACGCCCTCGCCGGCTGCGAGGCGCTGCTGCGCTGGAACCACCCCGGGCGCGGCCTCGTCCCCCCGGCCGACTTCATCCCGATCGCCGAAGAATCAGGGGCCATCGTGCCGATCGGGGAGTGGGTGCTCCGGGAGGCCTGCGCCCAGGCCAAGGCCTGGGACGATCTGGGCCCGGCGGTCCCCTCGGTCGCGGTCAACCTGTCGGCCCGCCAGTTCCGCGAGCGCGGGCTCGGCCGGAGCGTCAAGAGAATCCTGCATGAGACCGGGTTGCGTCCGAGCCGGCTGAAGCTCGAGGTGACCGAGACCGCCGTGATGCACGACACGCACGAAGCGGCCGGGATCGTGCGCCAGCTCCGGGATCTCGGGGTCGGCTTCGCCCTCGACGACTTCGGGACCGGTCATTCCTCGCTCTCCTACGTGAAGCGCCTGCCGCTGAGCGACCTGAAGATCGACCGGTCGTTCGTGACGGACATCACGACGGACGCGGAGGCGGCCGCCATCGCGGCCGCCGTGGTCGGCCTCGGCCGCAGCCTGGACCTCACCGTGATCGCGGAGGGGATCGAGACCGAATCGCAGAGACGGTTCCTTCGGAACCTCCGATGCGACGCGGGCCAGGGGTATCACTTCGGCAGGCCGATGACCGGCGAGGCGCTTGAATCGCTGCTGCGCTCCCGGAGGCCGCTCGGGCATCGAGGTCAGCGTTCCTCCCCCTCCCACGCCAGGATCGATCGGCGGAAGCGGCAGGAGGGTCGGCAGACCCGCCGCCGCGCACGCCCCTAAGTCACCTTCGTCGACCGGCGACCCCTCCAAGCCCTCTCCCCGGAGCACGGCCGAAGGCGAGGGGAACGGCGTTCCCTCGCGAAGGAATGTCACCGACCCGCACGGAGCGACGTATGCCTGTGTGGGGGAACCGACGGTGCGCATGACCGGTGCGGACGTTGAAGACCGACGGCCGTCGGGGAGTCGGTGGCCGCTGTCGCTGACGGCCCTGCTCGCGCTTCTTCCGCTGGCGGGCTGCGGCAACGTCAAGCTCGAAAGCAAATTCCGAGATCGTCCCATCACGGTCGATGGGAAACCGGATGAGTGGCAGGACTCGATGACCTTCCTCAAGGGTCCTGGCATTGCCGTGGGTCTGTTCAACGATGAGAACGATCTCTACGTCTGCATCACGTCATGGAATCAGGAGGTGAACCTCCAGGCCACGAACATGGGCCTCACGGTCTGGTTCGATCCCGGTGGCGGGGAGGAGACGACGTTCGGGATCGAGTACCCCCTCATGGAAGACAGATTCCACAGGCAGGATCGAGGCGCCCCGGGAAGCGGCGCCGCCGTTCCCGAGCGCCCCCCCGGTCGGCTGGCGGTACGAGGCCCGGGGCCGTTCGAGGGTCGGGTCATGGCTGTCGCGGAGGCACCAGGGATCGAGGTGACGGTCGCCACGGTCCATGGCGCCTTCGTCTACGAGCTCAAGCTGCCGCTCAAGAAGAGCGACCAGCACCCGTACGCGATCGGAGCCGATCCCGGTCAGGTGGTCGGAGTTCGCCTGGAGACGACCACGATCGCCTCGATCCGGGAGGAGCCCGGAAACGAGGAAAGACCGAAGGGCGGCGGCAGGGGTGGAGGGATGGGCGGGGGCATGGGCGGAGGGGTCGGTGGTGGCATGGGCGGTCACAGACACGGTGGCATGGGAGGCGGAACGAGAGGGGGCGGAGCGAGCGGTGGTGAGATGAGTCAGGCACGGCCCAAGATCCCGAAACCGCTGAAAGTCACCGTGAAGGTCCAGCTGGCTCCCGCGAGATCGGGACCCGGGATTTAGATCGGGTCTGCCCGCGCCCGCCGGATCCCGAAGGCGGTCTCCCAGATGTCCCACCGCCCATGCATCATCCACTCGAGAGGACACTCTGTGCGCCGGGCGGGACAGGCGCGGCTTCGGCCCGCGTCCCGCCAGTCGACTGACCCGTCGGAACTTACGTCGCCGCCGCGCCCGGATCGTGCCGGATGGCATCCTCCTTGCTGCCTCAGAGTCCACGTTGTGCCTGTCCATCCCTCGGCTCCTCGTCGCTCGCCTGTGCCGTCTCGCGATTCCGAGCGATCGAAGCCAGGAAGGAGGCCACGATGAATCGCCGTATCGGTCACGCGCTGAGAGTGCTGGCCGCCATCGCAACGCTCTCTCTGGGCTGCTCGCAGGCTCCCTCGCGAGCGGACGTGCAGCGCACCGCCGGCGACGCGATCCACGACGCGTCGATCACCGTGCGCATCAAGACCACGTACCTGTTCAGCCGGCACCTCAATCCGTTTCGCATCAACGTCGACACCCGTGACGGCGTCGTGACGCTGCACGGGACCGTCCCGAGCGACATTCACCGGGATCTCGCCGTCGAGATCGCCAAGAACGCCGACGGCGTCACGGACGTCCGTGACGAGCTGCGCGTCGCTCCGGGCGGCGGCGACGCGCCCGAGGACACCGAGAAGACGTTCGGCCAGTCGGTGCATGACGCCACGCTCACCGCCTCGGTGAAGATGGCCCTGGCCTTCGAGCGCGGCGTGAAGGCGTCCCAGATCACCGTCCACACCGACCGCGGCACGGTGACCCTGACCGGCGAGGTCGGCTCCCAGGCCGAGCGCCAGCTCGCCACGCGCGTCGCCCAGGATACCGACGGCGTCAAGGACGTCGTGAACCAGATCAAGGTTCGTGGCTGATCCGACCGACCGTCCCGTCCGTACGGGAGGCATCGAATCCTTTGAGCGGTAGAACGCTTGCCTGCCGCAAGGAGGTCAGAATGACGACGATTCGCACGCACCGAGCGGTTCGTGTTCTTCAGATCGCGAGCATCTGTGTTCTCGCCGGGGCGCTGTCGATCAGCGCTGGCCGCGCCAAGACCGACTTCGGCGTCCGCGGCGGTACCTACAGCGACGATGAAAGGCCCTTCCTCGGCGCCGAGGCGCTGTTTGGAGTCGGGGCGACCCGTCAATGGTTCGGGAACCCGAACCTCGAGCACGCCTTCGCCGACCACGGCGATCTGACGACGGTCAGCTTCGACTTTCACTACGACTTCCCCGCCGGCACGCCCTACACGATCTGGGCCGGGGCCGGGCCGACCTTGATTTTCAGGGAGCGGAACACCCCCGGCGGCGTGCGCGACACCGACGCGGGCGTGAACCTGCTGTTCGGGGTCGGCGCGAAGAGCGGCGATGTCCGTCCGTACGGCCAGATGAAGGTCGTCGTCTCCAACGACTCCGAGGCCGTGCTGGGAGTCGGTGTCCGGTTCTGACGGCGGCCGACGCCCGATCGGGCGTCGGTAAGCCTGAGCAAGGTGTCGCGGGCGGGCTCGTCCTCCTCCCCATGGACGGCCCGCCCGTGACACGGCTTCGCCCTCGGCGTCCCCTGGAACGGAGCCACCCGAGGAGCGTACAATGCTCGTCAGGGGTTCCGACGGAGGCGCGCAGCCATGCGGGTCACACGAAGGCTCATCCTCGCGCTCGTGGTCGTCGTGGTCACCGTGGCCTCCCTGGCTGCCTCTCTTCAGATGTACCAGGAGCGTCGGAGGCAGGATGGGGATCTGGCGCGCCGCGCCAGGATGATGGCTCAGAGCCTCGAGGAGGTCACCGAGCGCCTCCTGCAAGGCGGAGAAGAGAAGGCCCTGGTCCGTGTCGTGGAGAAGATCGGGATCGGCGGAACTCTTATCGGGGTGGCGGTGTACGACGCGAAGGGGAACCTTCTCTCCAGCACTCCTGGATTTTCTCCCGGCCTCGCCACGGTCCCCGGGCACGTGGTCGATGCTCTGGGGAAGAGCACCGAGTCCGGCGGCTTCGAGAGGGTCGGGGGCCGGCGGATGTATGTGTACGCTCGCCCCCTCCAGGTCCATGGAGAGGCGGCAGGGGCCCTGGCGATCGTCCACGATCCGGCCTCCGTGAGATCGCGGCTTTGGGTCCTAGGGCGTGACACCTTCCTCAGGGCCTTCTGCCTGACGGTGCCGATCGTTCTCGTGACCCTCCTCGTCCTCCGGTGGAGCATCGTGGGTCCCATCGCCCAGATGGCGGAATGGATGAAACAGCTGCGCACGGACGACACGGCGGATCCTCCGGCTCTGCCGAAAGTTCGCCTGTTCGATCCCCTGGCCCGGGAGGTCGAGTCGTTCTCCAGGCATCTTTCCCGCGCCAAGGCCGCGGCCGAGGAAGAGGCCAGGCTCAGGCAGGCGGCGGACTCTCTCTGGACGCCGGACAGGCTCGCCGAGCATGTCCGCCACAAGCTCCAGGGGAAGCCGCTCATCGTCATCTCCAACCGGGAGCCCTACATGCACGTCCGGCGGGGGCGCGCGGCGGAATGCATCGTCCCGGCGGGCGGCCTGGTCACGGCCCTCGACCCGATCATGAGGGCCTGCGGCGGGACCTGGGTCGCCCATGGGGCCGGAGACGCCGATTGGGACGTGGTCGATGGCGAGAACCGCATCAAGGTCCCCGCCGAGGATCCTCTCTACACGCTCAGGAGAGTGGCCCTGACGAAGGAGGAGGAAAACGGCTACTACTACGGGTTCGCGAACGAGGGGCTCTGGCCCCTCTGCCACATCGCCCACACGAGGCCCCTGTTCAGGCCGGACGACTGGGCCGCCTACCGGCTGGCCAACGAGAAATTCGCGGTCGCCGCCCTGAGCGAGATGGAACGACTGGTGGAGCCGTGCATCCTGATCCAGGATTACCATCTCGCCCTCCTGCCCGGGCTGCTCAAGCAGAGGCGCCCCGACGCGAGAATCGCGATCTTCTGGCATATCCCCTGGCCGAACCCGGAGGCCTTCGGGATCTGTCCCTGGAGGAGGGAGCTTCTCCTCGGGATGCTCGGGGCGGATCTCATCGGCTTCCATACGCAGTTTCACTGCAATAACTTCCTGGAGACCGTCGACCGCACGCTCGAATCCCGGGTGGACTGGGAGCGCTTCGAGATCCAGCGAGGGGGTCACGCGACGATCGTCAAACCCTTCCCGATCAGCGTGGCGTTTCCCGACGTGTTTCAGGACACCCCGTCCGATCAGCCTCCCCGGGCCGCTCGCGAGGCCTTTCTCAAGGAATCGGGGATCAACGGCAGGTTCCTGGGTCTCGGGGTCGAGAGGATGGACTACACGAAAGGCGTCCTCGAGCGTTTCGGAGCCATCGAGCGCTTCCTGGAGAAGTATCCCGCGTATCGCGGAGAATTCGCCTTCGTCCAGATCGGGGCTCCCAGCCGCACCCACATCAAGCGGTATCACGATTTCCTGGCGGAGGTGGAGGCCGAGGCCGAGCGCATCAACTGGAGGTTCAAGGCCGGGGAATGGAAGCCGATCGTCTTCCTGAAGAAGCACCACAGTCACCGGGAGATCCTGCCCTTCTACCGGCACGCCGACGTCTGCATGGTCACGTCCCTGCACGACGGCATGAACCTTGTCGCGAAGGAGTTCGTGGCCTCGCGCGATGACAACGGCGGCGTCCTCATCCTGAGCCGCTTCACCGGAGCGTCGCGAGAGCTGAGGGACGCCCTCATCATCAACCCCTACGACGTGGAAGAGATGGCCGAGGCGATCCACGACGCGCTCCAGATGGATCGGGAGGAGCGCGCCTCCCGAATGACCAGGATGAGGGAGACGGTCCGGGAGCACAACATCTATCGGTGGGCGGGCAACATGATCGAGGCGCTGTCGCAGGTCAGACTTGACCACGCCGCGGCCGCGAACGTGTGACGGCGTGCGCAGCCTGTGGCGCGCGTGGCCTCGCGTCCGGAGCGTGATCGCCGCCCAAAGGAGGGTCCTCTTCCTGCTCGACTTCGACGGCACCCTGGCCCCCTTGGCCCGCTCCCACCGCGAGGTCTCGCTGCCGGGGGAGATCCGGTCTCTTCTAGCTTCATTCCGAGGCCGGCAACGCGCGGGAGTGGCCATCCTGAGCGGGCGCCTGCTTTCGGAGCTGCGATCTCTGGTCGCCCTCCCCGCGCTCTACTACTGCGGGAATCACGGACTGGAGATCGAAGGGCCGGGCGTGTCGTTCCGCCACGTCGAGGCCGCCTCGATGAGGTCGGTCGTCCAGAGGCTGGCCGGCAGGCTGGAGAGGGATCTGGAGCGCTTCCCCGGGGTGGTCCTCGAGAACAAGGGGCTGACCCTCACCGTGCACTATCGACGGGTCCCGCGCGCCTCCCTGCCCTCCCTCCGGAGGCTTCGAGCCCGCCTGCAGATCGAGGCGTCCGACCTGCCCGTCCGGTGGCGCTCCGGCCACGAGGTCTGGGACGTCCTGCCGGAGGTTCCATGGCACAAAGGCGCCGCCTCCCTCTACCTCATGCGGCGCTTCGGACGTTCCTTCCCCATCGCGCTGGGAGATGACACCACCGATGAGGATCTGTTCGCCGCCGTGAGAGGGCGGGGTCTCGGCATACGGGTCGGCCGGGTGGAGGTCTCCCAGGCCGACTACTACCTCGGTGCACAGCCCCAGGTGGCCCGGTTCCTGAGGGAGGCGAAGGCGGCGCTGGGCGGGAAGCCATGAGTCTCGTACGCGCGCGGGAGCCATTCCGCTTCTTCACACGTCTCTGCCTCACGCGTCTCACCGGGCTCCAGGCCCGGAATCTCGCCGAGCTCCTGGAGCACCTCAAGGCGGCGCCGGTTTCCGTCATCTACCAGCACACCCATCGCTTCCTGCGTCAGCACCAGTATCTCGTCCCCGAGCCACCGAACGATTTCGCCTACTGGGTGGGCAACATCCTGGGAAACGAGCGGTTGGGAGAGCGGCTGGCGGCGATCGACACGCTGCGGTTCGGCTCCCTCGAAGAACTCAAGGCCGCTCTCGTCGAGACCATCGAGGGGCATCTGGAGAGCCGTATCGGCGGCCCGGACGTCCCGGAGGGCAAGGAGTTCCACTTCATGCAGGCGGTGCGATTCTCGATCCCGACGCGGCACGAGGCCCACGATCTCGCCGAGTTCGTCGACTGCCTGAGGCGGGTGAGCCTCTCGAGCCTCTACCTGCACCTCTTCGAGGCGCTGATGAAGCCCCCGTTGGGCGTCAATGACTTCGCGACCTGGCTCGAGTCCCAGCTCGACGAGAAGGCCCTGGCCAGGAAGGTCTCGAACCTGGACCCCTACACGCAGACGCTGGAAGGCCTCCGATCGAGACTCATCGCGATGGTCGAAAGGGAATTGGAGGGGCTTTCCCATGCCGGGCCTTAACGACTATCGCGACGTCGTCGGCGGGACGACGATCGACGACCTGCATCTGCTTGCCCGTCAGGTCAAGGCGAAGACCGTCTTGAACGTGAACTCGACGGCGGTCGGTGGCGGGGTGGCCGAGATCCTGAGCCGCATGGTCCCGCTCTTCCGTGAGCTCGGAGTGGACGCGCGCTGGGAGGTCATCAGGGGAGGCGACGACTTCCACGCGGCCACCAAGAGAGTCCACAACGCGCTCCACGGGACCTCCGTGACGGTGACCGAGAGAGACTACCGGGTCTATGAAGAGACGCTCGCGCAGAACCGTGCGTCGCTCGCGCTGGACGCCGATATCGTCTTCATCCACGATCCTCAGCCGGCCGGCCTCATCGAGGCGCGGAACGGGACGAGGAACCGCTGGATATGGCGCTGCCACATCGATCTCTCCCGACCCGACCCTGAGGTCTGGGAATTCTTCCAGGCCTACGTTCGGCGCTACGACGCTTGCGTCGTCTCGGCTCCCTCGTTCGCCCGGAGCCTCCCGATCCCGCAGATGCTCATCCCGCCCTCGATCGATCCGCTTTCCGAGAAGAACCGCGAGCTCTCCTCGGGGGAGATCGCGGCTGTCCTGGGACGCCTCCGCATCCCCACCGACAAGGCGCTCGTGACCCAGGTGTCGCGCTTCGATCGCCTGAAGGATCCCCTGGGGGTGATCGAGGCCTTCCGGATGGCCAGGGCCTCCGCCTCGGCGCGGCTGATCCTGGTCGGTGGGCCCGCGGACGACGACCCCGAGGGGGCCCAGGTGCTCGCGGAGGTCCAGGAGAGGGCCAAAGGCGATGAGGACATTCTCGTATTGTGTCTTCCCCCCACGAGCCACCTGGAGATCAACGCCATTCAGCGGGCCTCCACCATCATCGTCCAGAAGTCGCTGCGCGAGGGCTTCGGACTGACCGTGACGGAGGCGCTCTGGAAGGGGAAGCCCGTGATCGCGGGAGCCGTGGGTGGCCTGCCGGTCCAAATCAGGCACAGGTATTCAGGGATCCTGACGCACGCCATCGAAGGCACCGCCTACTGGCTCAGGCACCTCCTGAACGAGCCCGGCTATGCGACGTGGCTGGGGAAGAACGGCCGGGAGGGCGTCCGGCAGAATTTCCTCCTGACCCGGCAGTTGAGGGATTACCTGCTGCTGTTCACGTTCCTCGAGTGTCGGGAGCACGAGATCATCCACCTGCCGGAGATGACGGGGTGAGGAAAGAAGCGGGGCGGGACCCCGCGGCGAGATCGGCCCGGCTCGAGGCAGGGAGGGGCCGCTGGATGAGATCGCCGGCGGCTCTGTTGGGGTGGGTGTCGTTCGGTCTGTCGTGTGGTGCGGATTTACAAAGCCTCGATGCAGCTCTGGAGAGCCGGGGCGTCCGGCGCGTGCCGGCCGCCCCGGACCAGGCTCAGAACATCCATCCAACGCCAGCCGTCGTCTCGACGGTGCTCAGAGAGTTGCTGAATCTGTCGACCAGGCTGTCGATATAGCGATAGCGAGCCTCGCCGCGGATCATGAAGCTCTTGGTCACGAAGAGTTTCGCCCCGATCCCGGCGTTGAGGGAGAAGCTGCTGTCGTCACCGATGGAGACCGGCTGACCCACCACGGTCCCGCGGATCCGATGAACCAGACTCGACGTGGCATAGCCCGCTCCGCCGACCAGATAGCCGACGACGCGCGCCTTGGGCGTGAAATGCCACACCGCGTCCACGTCGAGGGTGGTGAGATCCAGGTCGATGTCTCCGCCCGGAACACGCGTGGCCGTGTTCGGGCTGCGGCCGACCGACACCTCGAGCCCCCAGGAATCAGTGAAGTCGCGCCCGTACCGGACGCCGTAGGTCAAATCGTCGTCAAGCTTGGGCGTCTGACCGGAGACGGCCCTGTCGGTGAGATCGTCACCGAAAAGCTCGCCAGCGTAGAGATGGATCTCGCTCTTGTGGGCCTGCACCTGAGCCGTGGCGGGCGCCGTGCCCATCAACAGCGCTGCCAGAATCCCCAGGCTCACCACGGACGCTCTTATCTTCATTGAGGTCTCCTCCTATCGATGCAATTGAGCCGTCTGTCTCGCTCGAACTCCGAAGGCCACGTCCTCACTCTCCGGCCGCGGCGGCGCCCGCCGTGTCCCTGGACTAAAAAGTCTGAACAAAGGCCAGAGCATTGACTCCGGGGTTCCTGTCGTAGAGTCTCGCGTTGGAGAGGTGATAGAGAGTGACGCCGACGCGCACGCCCTTCCGCAGGGCGCGGGAGACGTCCAGGCTGGTGCGGAACTCCACCGGCCCGCCGAGATCGATGTCCCCGTTCCGTTCGTAGGCTCCGACCGCGAAGCCCGGAGTCAGCCGCCATCTCTCCGTGAGGTCGAGATCGGTGCGGAAGCCTACGTAACCGAAGAGAGCGTCTCTGGACGTCCCGGTGATCCCGAAGGCGGGAACCAGCGAGAAACGTCCCGACTGCCGTGGCCGCCAGGGGCGCGAATCGAGCCGGTACTCGAGCCCGACACCACTCGATGTGTTCGCGTGACGCATGTTGAACGTGCCGACGCCGACGCTGAGCGAGCCGGCGTGAGGGGACTGCGTGTCCCGCGCCCGGACCGGGCCCGTCGCGGCGGAGAGGGCGAGAGCGATCAGAATGGTCGGCCCCGCTCGCATGATGCTCTCCTCCTCGGCACGAGCCGGCGCAGGAAGCTTTCATCCGTGGCCCGCATGGCCATGGCCCGATCCACGCTCCCCTGCGACACCGTCTCGTCCTCCTTCACTCCACCTCTCTTCACGCCGCGTGCCAACCAGGCCGCTGCCGGAGACTCGGCGGACAAGACACTGACGCGGCGTCGGTTACGCGCAATGGCTCCGTTGCTCCGTCGGGAGCGTCGGCTGTCTCGAATCAGACAGGTGTGGGAAAGCGATCAGCAGCCGGCCGTCAGTGGCCGCCGGCGAACTCGAGGCCGGGAGCGGAAGGAGTGTGGGGAAGGGTGAGCCCCTCGCCCGGCGCACGTTCGGGAGTGGACGCGTCGAGCAAAGTGAGAGCCTCGGCGCCGGCCACGAGGGAGCGCACGGCTCCTCCGCGCCCGCGACAGGCCGTCACGATGGGTAGACGTACTGTCGTCGTGCCGGTTCGGCGATCCTTCTCGTCCTATTCCCGTCGTCCTTCTGCTGGTCGATCAGGGATCCGCCGTGCCCGTGAGCTCAAGCCTCGTGCCGGCGCGCAGCACCGTGACCGTGATCTGTTCCCCGGGGCGCATCTCCCCTACCTTCCGGCGTGCGAGGAGATAGCTGTCGGGTGCCGCCAGGGGGACGCCCTGGATCGCCAGGATGACGTCACCTCCGACGATGATCTCTTCGTTTCCGATGATCGCCCGGAGGGTGCCAGCGCGAAGGCCGATGCGCTCGGCCGGGGAGCCGCTCGCGATCTTCTGTACCAGCAGACCCGACCCGGGAGGGGGCAGATTGAACACCTGACCGAGATCTCCCGAGATCATGTAACCGCTGAGGCCGCTCCAGAGAGACCGCTCCTCCAGCATGAGCTGCCGCGCCAGGTTGGACGTGACGGCGAAGCCGAGCCCCTCCGATCCGCCCGAGTGGGAGAGGATGTGGCTCACGACTCCGATCACCTCGCCCGCCATGTTGAACAGGGGGCCACCGGAGTCCCCCTCGGTGATTGTGGCGTCGGTCTGGAAGAGTTCGGCCAGGCTCAGGCCGGCGAGAGTGGCGTTCGGTCCCCGGCGGGCGCTGATGTGACCCACCGTGAGGGTATGGCCGATCCCCAGCGGGGCACCCACCACGAAGACCTGGTCACCGACCTCGACCGCGTCGGAATCGCCGAGCCGGGCCGCGAGGGGCGAGAGCGGCGGGCGCTCCAGCTGCAGCAGCGCCACGTCGGCGGCCGGCTCGGACGAGACGACCCTCGCCTTCAGGACCTCTCCGGTCAGGAACTGAACCACGATCGTGTCGGCCGTCTGGACCACGTGCGCCGCGGTCAGAACCTTCCCGTCGTCGGACACGAGCACCCCCGAGCCCAATCCTGCGACGCTGGCCGGCTGCGCGCCGGGAACGGGCGCGACCTCCTTCTCCCTGGTGAGGACGACGACCACGGATGGGTTCACGTTCCTGAAGACCTCCGACAGGCTCTGGGCCCGGGCGGGGGCTGAGATCGAGCCCATCAGGACGGCCGACAGCACCAGAGCGGAACGTGTCCTCACCCTTGATTCTCCTCGAACAGGACCCTCGAGCCGCACCCTTGGACGCTCATCCGTCCGAACCTCCGGTTCGGTGCTATGCCGGGAGCGCCGCGGCATCGTCTCCTTGCAAGGCATGATCGGCGGCTGCGGCGGCGAGGGGCACCGCCCTCGTCCTGCGCACGCTCGCGATGCGTGTGAGCAGGCGCTGGCGATCCGCCATCCCGCGGAGGCTTTCGAAGATGCGGCGCGGCGACCCCCAGTCGCTCCAGCCGGAATCCCTGACGGGCACGACCCCGAGGCCTCGCGCCCTCTGGAGCACGTCACGGCTGAAGTTGGCAGGCTCGATCCGGGAGTAGATCCGCTCGAGAACGTGGCCCTCGTCCGGTTGCCCGGCGTGCTCCGCGTAGAGATTGAAGAGCCGTGCCGTGCGCGGCATGTGCAGGCGCGCTTCTTCCCAGAACTTCTGGAGCCGCCCGATGCAGATGAAGGTGTTCCAGAGCGCTCCCTGCCGGAGCAGTCGCTCGGCGAGGAGACGGTCCGGCTTCTCCACGAAGCGGTGGACGGTCTGAATTCCGGCCGCGCTCGTCGAGGCGTTGCTTCCAGGCACAATCCAGCCGTACTCGGTCTCCGGACGGTCCGGCTCGACGCCTATCAGGGCGAGGCCCGACCGGTCCACGGCCTCGAGCGCCGTTTCGATACCCTCGAGCAGCCGCCCGGGGCGGGGGACATAGTGATCCGAGGGAAAGACGGCGACCCGGGCGCCCGGGTCCCGGGCGCGGACGCGCGCGAGCGGCAGGAGAAGGCCGGGGCCGGTGCCGAGGTTCCGGGGCTGCGCGACGACCTCGACCCCCTCGAAGTCGCGAAGCTGATGCCGGGCGACCGTCTCCTGCGACTTCCCCACGACGACGACCGTGCGCTCCGCCGGAAACCGGGCGGCGAGGCGGTCCAGTGTCGACTGCAGGAGCGAGCGCCCCCCCTCGATCACCGCGAACTGCTTGGGGAGGTCCTGTTCGTAGAGCAGGCGGGTGAGCGGACGGAGCCGCGCCCCGTCACCTGCCGCAAGCACCACCGCCCAGGGGCTCTTCACGGGCCGACTCATGGCTCGATCCTCCTCTTCGTCCTCGCGCGACTAAGCCGCTCCCCGCCGCAGGCTCCCCACCTGGCGGTGGACCAGTCGCGCGGGCCGGTTCCAGACGGCGAGCCAGTGGTCGGCGCGGAACCGGCTCCCCGCCTCCGTGGCGAGGTCGCAGGTGACGTCGGCGCCGTGCAGATCCACGGTGATCACGCGGTGGCCCGCGGCCTTGAGACGGGCGGCCGTGGCCGCTCCGATTCCGGACGCGGCTCCCGTAAGGGCCATCGCGCCGTTCGCATCCAGCGGAAGACGGGGGATCGGATCTATCGCCATAGAGCCCTCCTTGTGCCTAGCCATTCGTCTCCGGGCCCGACCATTCCTGGTCGGTGAGCTTCCAGCCGCCGCCCAGAGCCTTGTAGAGCTGGACGAGGCTCGCGAGGCGGCTGAAGCGGGTTTGCGCCAGCGAGTTCTCGGCCGGGAAGAGCAGCTGCTGAGCCTGGAGCACCTCGAGGTAGTCCGAGAGGCCGGCCAGGTACCGCTGGCTGGAGAGACGGACCGCCTCCTTGTAGGCGTCCACCGCCTGCGCCTGTCGTTTCTCCACCTCGGCCAGCTTCTGGTAGGCCACCAGGGCCGTCGACACCTCGGTGAAGGCGTTCGTCACGCTCTGCTCGAACCCCACCCTCGCCTGCTCCCACCGGGCCAGGGCGGCGCGATGCTGGTTCTTGAGACGCCGCCCCTGGAACACAGGACTCAGGAGCTCGCCGCCGACCGACCAGGTCCTGCCCTTGCTGAAGAGATCCGAGACCTGGGGCGCCACGCCCCCGAAGGCCCCGGTCAGGCTGATCGCCGGGAAGAAGTTGGCGACCGCGACGCCGACGTCCGCGTTGGCCGCGACGAGCTCCTGCTCGGCCTGGCGCAGGTCGGGTCGTCGCTCCAGGAGATCGGACGGAAGCCCCGCCGGGATCTCGGGAGGCAGGAACTGGTCGTTGAGCGCCGCCCCGCGTGGAATGGATCCCGGGTTTCGACCGAGGAGGAAGGCGAGCTGGTTCTCCTGGGCCACGATCTGCCGCTCGAGGTTCGGGATGCTGGCGGCCGTCGAGGCGAGGGAGGCCTCGGCGCTCGAGGTCTCGAGGGCCGACGCGGTACCCCCTGCCAGGCGCCGGCTGAACAGATCGTAGGTTTCCTGGAAGGCTCCGGTGGTCCGCCTGGCGATCTCGAGCTCCAGGTCGAGGGTGCGCAGCTGGAAGTAACTCGTGGCGACCTCGGAGGCGAGGGAGAGCAGGACGCCGCGGCGCGCCTCTTCGGTGGCCAGGTATTGGGCCAGCGCCGCCTCGTTGAGGCGCCGGATGCGCCCCCAGAGGTCGATCTCCCAGGAGAGACCGAGATTGACGTCGTACAGATTCACCGGTGTCGGGGTAAAACCGCTGCCGGGGGATGGGCGGGTGCGGAACCACTGTCCCTCCACCTGCACCTGCGGGAAGAACTGCGACCTGGCGATGCCGGCGTTCGCCCGCGCCTCCTCGACGCGCCAGGCGGCGAGCCGGACGTCGTAGCCGTTCCGGAGCGCCTCGCCGACGAGGGACCTGAGGGCGTCGTCCCGGAAGATCTGCCACCAGGCCTGGTCGGCGAGCGAGCCGGCCTCGGACGAAGCCACCTGCCCCCGGATCTGTTCGGGCGTCGAGACGAGCGGTCTCTTGTAGTCGGGTCCGACGGCGCAGCCGGAGAGCAGGCTGCTCACGAGCGCCAGGGAAACGAAGGTTCTCAACTCAGTCACCCCCGCCCGCCGGATTTGACCACGGCGAAGAAGGCCGTCATGAGGAAGATCATTATCACCACCGCGGTCAGGGTGCCAATGATGACGACGGTGTCGCGGATTCGCCGTGAGGCCGTCGTCGGGGGATCGAGCCTGCGCATGTCAGTCGCCTCCGCCTGCCGGGTTGGGCTGGAGCACCCGGTCCGTCTCCACCGGCATCGGCTGGACGACGGTGCCGGTCCTCAGCGTCTGGATTCCTTCCACCGCGACGAGCGCCGCGACAAGAGATGCGGCGAGGCCACGACGAATCCCGCGGTGTCCCAGCCCGCCGATCGTCATCTCCAAGCCCGGCCGTAACATGGTCTCCTCCTCAGGCGTCTCTTCTCTTTTCACACCGCGTGCCAACCAGACAGGCCCTGAGAATCCGGACGGCAAGGCGCTGACAAATCGTCGGTTAGGTGCGAGCGTCAGTTGGAGTAGCCGAGAGGACCGGGTGCTCGGAATCAGACAGTTGCGGGAAAGCGATCAGCATCCCGCTCAGTGCGAGCCGACCTCGCGGGCTCCGGCGTCTCCTCCCGGGGAGGGGAGCCACGCGTGCGCGGAAGCGAAGACGGGCGTTCGGTTCAGCACCTTCTCCTGGAATTCCTCCAGATACAGATAGATGACCGGCGTGACGTACAGGGTGATGAACTGAGACACCATCAGCCCGCCGACGATGACCAGCCCCAGCGGCCGCCGGGAGGCTCCATCGGCTCCGTAACCCAGCGCGATCGGCACCGCGCCGATCACGGCGGCGAGGGTCGTCATGATGATGGGGCGGAACCGGTCCATGCTCGCGTCGTGGATGGCCCGTTCGGGCGACTCGCCCGCCGTCACCCGCTGGCGGGCGAAATCGACGATCATGATCCCGTTCTTCTTGACGATCCCCATCAGCATGAACATGCCGACGAAGGCATAGAGCGACGCCTGCTCTCCGAAGAGATACAGCGTCAGGAGCCCGCCCACGAGCGCCGTGGGAAGGGTCGAGAGCACCGTGAGGGGGTGCACGTAGCTCTCGTAGAGGATCGCCAGGATCACGTACATCACGAACACGGCCAGGAGCATCAGGATCGTCAGGTCCCTGACCGTATCGCGGAACGTCAGGGCCTCGCCCTGGAGGCCGGAGCGCACTGTGGGCGGCACGATGTCCGCCGCGGCCTTGCCGATGAAGTCGGTGGCGTCCCCGATGGCGACCCCGGGTTTCAGGTTGAAGAAGATCGTGACGCTCGTGAACTGGTTCAGGTGGTTGACCGCCTGGGGGCCGAGGGAGGTCTTCCACGTGACGAGCGCGTTGAGCGGCACGAGGCTCTTCCCGTCGTCCGACTTGATGTAGAGGAGGGACAGGTCCTCGGGCTTCGAGCGGGCGGCGTCTTCGACCTCCAGGATCACCTGGTACTGGTCTTCGGGCTTCTTGATCAGGTAGAGGTAGTTCTGCGAGTAAGCGTTCCGCAGCAGCGCCAGGATCTTCGCCTCCGAGACGCCGTAGGTCTTGGCCTGGTCACGCCGGATGTCGATATCGAGACTCGGCGTGTTGTTGAAGTAGTCCGACGAGAGGGTCAGGAAGCCGGGGTAGTCTCGCAGCTTCCCCATCAGCTTGGCGGCCACGTCATAGACCTGGCCGGGGTTCACGCCGGACAGCGAGAAGGCGTACTGTCCCTGGTTCTGGTTCGTCGCCCCCGTGCTGATCTCCAGGACCGGATAGGGCCGGAGGAACGGGAAGACCCCGGGAATGGCCCCGAGCTTGCCCATCAGCTGGGCCGCCACCTGGGCGATGGGCGCGCGCGCCGCGGGCGGCTTGAGGAAGGTGAAGGTGATCCCCTGGTTGGAGGAGATGAACTGGCCGTTCCCCGTCATCGTGAAGTCGGTCAGGACATTGGGGTCCTCGTGGAGTGTCTCGTCGACCCGGTCCTGCAAAGCCTGCATCTGCTCGGGAGAGGACCCCTCCCGGCCGATGAAGACACCGAAAACGACGCTGCTGTCCCCGGGAGGAAGAAAGGCCTTGGGCACGACCACGAAGAGCAGCCCGGTGCCGGCAAGACAGACGACCCAGATCAGCGCCGAGATCCAGCGGCGCCGCAGGAACCACCAGAGCGACGCGCCGTACCCGGCGAGCACCCGCTTCTCCACCCCGCCGATCACCCGCTCCATCCACGTCCGCTTCGTGCCATGCCCCCGGTCCTTGAGCAGTCGCGCGGACATGAGCGGCGTGAGCGTCAGCGACACCAGGCCCGAAGCGAAGATCGCCACGACGATGGTGACGGCGAACTCGCGGAAGATCCGACCGACGAGTCCCGACATGAAGACCAGCGGGAGGAAGACCGCCGCCAGCGAAATCGTCATCGCCAGGATGGTGAAGCTGATCTCACTGGCGCTGTTGAGGGCGGCCTCGAGAGCCGGCTCGCCCTGCTCCATGCGGCGCACCGTGTTCTCCAGGAACACGATGGCGTCGTCCACCAGGAACCCGATGGCCAGCGTGAGCGCCATCAGCGAGAGATTATCCAGGCTGTACCCGAGAAATCGCATCGCCATGAACGTCAGGAGAAGCGAAAGCGGAAGGGCCACGGCCGGGATCAGCGTGTCGGTCACGCGTCCCAGGAACAGGAAGATCACGGCCACGACCAGCACGAAGGCGATGAGCAGGGTCGCCTGCACGTCGTCGACCGAATTGACGATGGAGCGCGAGCGATCGTAGATGGGCGTGATCCGCACCGATCCAGGCAGCTCCGCACCGATCAGTGGCAGCTCCTCCCGGATGCTCCGGGCCACCTGCACGGCGTTCGCGCCCGCCTGGCGGTAGACGGCCACGACGACCGTGGCCGAGGGCACGGGGTAGCCTCGCACCCAGAATCGCATGTTGATCCGCTCATCCTGGACCGAGTCGCGCACCTGGGCCACGTCGCGGAGGTACACCGGAGCGCCGCTTCGCATCCCGACGATCAGGTCGCCGTACGCCTCGGCCCCCTCGAGCTGCCCCCGGGGACGCATCAGCGCCGTGCCCGCCACCCCGTCGAGCTGTCCCGCTCCGGTGTAGCTCGTGCCGTTCCTGACCGCGGCGGCCAGGTCATCGACGGAGATGCCGCGGGCCCACATCGCGGACGGATCGGCCTTGATGCGGACGGCGGACTTGGTGCCGAACACGCTCACGCGCGAGACACCGGGCAGGATGCTGATCCGCTGGCCGACCTGGGTGCTGGCGTAGTCGTAGATCTCACCCGGCGTGACGGAGTCGCTGGTGAGCGCGATGTACATGATCGGCTGGTCGTTCGGGTTGGTCTTCGAAAACGTCGGCGGCGCGGGCAGGTCGACCGGCAGGCTGCCCGTGGCCTGCGAGATGGCCGTCTGCACGTCGGTCGCGGCGGCGTCGATGCTCTTCCCCAGCGCGAACTGAAGCGTGAAGCTCGTGTGTCCCTGGATGCTCTTCGAGGTCACGAGCTCCAGCCCGTTGATCTGCATGAACTGTCGCTCGAGCGGGGTGGCAATGTTGCTCGCCATCGTCTCGGGGCTCGCTCCGGGATAGTCGGCCTGAACCTGGATGACGGGGTAGTCCACGGCGGGCAGGTCGTTGACCGGGAGCCGCAGGTAGCTGAGCGCGCCGAAAAGGACGACGGAGGCGGTCAGCACGGCCGTCATCACCGGCCGGCGGATGAAGGGCTCGGAGAAGTTCACGATCGGCCGCCCGCGCGCGGCGCGCGTGATTCGCCGGCGAGGCGCGGCTCCTCGATGCGCATCTTCCCTCCGGGCATCACGCCGAGCTGGCCGCTGACGACCACCCGCTCGCCGGCCTTGAGCCCCCGATCGATGACCACGAGGTCTCCCTGCCTCTGCCCGAGCGTCACCTGCCGAAGCTCGGCGGTGGAGTCGTCCCTCGCGACGTAGACGAACGGGCCTCGGGCCGACGTCTGCGCCGCGGCCGCGGGAACGAGCACCGCCTCCCGGATCGTGCTCAGGACGAGGCGGATCTTGACGAACCGGCCCGGCCAGAAGCGATGGTCCCCGTTGGGGATCGTGGCGCGGAGCTTCACGGTGCCCGTGCCGTCCTGCACGGCGTTGTCGAGGAACGTGAGCTCGCCGGCTCCCGGCTCGTCCAGCTCGTCGGGGAGGCGCACTTCAACCTGAAGCCTGCCCTGCCTCATGTTCCGCTGCACGGCCGAAAGGTCGTTCTCCGTGACGGTGAAGTCGGCGTAGATCGGGTCGAGCCGCTGGATGACCAGGAGCGATCCGCTGTTCGCTGCGACGACGTTTCCGAGGTCGACGAGCCGGTGCCCCGTCCGGCCGTCGATGGGCGAGCGGACCGTGCTGTACTCGAGGTTGAGCCGGGCGGTTTCGACCGCGGCCTGGCTCTGTTTGATCTGAGCCTCGGCCACATCGACCGCGTTCTTCTTGGTGTCGTAATCCGCCCGCGAGACGGCGTTCGTTTCGATGAGGTGCCCGACGCGGATGAACTCGATTCCAGCCAGGTCCTGGGTCGCCTTCTCCCGGGCGAGCGTGGCCTCGGCCGCATCGAGCTGGGCCTGGTAGGGCCGCGGGTCGATGGTGAAGAGCAAATCGCCCGCCTTCACGTCCGCGCCGTCGACGAAGTGGATCGCCGTGATGCGTCCGGAGACTTGAGGCTGGACGGAGACCACCTCCCGCGCGACGCACTTGCCGACCTCGTCGAGGTAGATCGGCACGTCCCGGGTGATGGCCGCGATGACCGAAACGGGCGCCGGCGGCCGCTCGAACGCCTGCGGGGTCGCCTTCCCGCATCCGGCGAGAACCAGAGCCGCAAGGCCGGCCAAACCGGCCTTGACCCGCCGGGACCTCGACCGGGCATTCACGAACGTGTTGAACGCCATCGAATTCACGAGTCGCCCCTCCTCGAACAGATCTTCTGGATGCGGGGATCGAGCCGCCTGGCGAACCGCCTGCACGCGCTGAAATCCAGATCCAGCAGCGCGCGCCGCTCGACCGGCGTGATCGGAAGACCCCCGGTGATCACCTCGTCGAGCACCGTCTCGGGGCTCGACTCGAACCGGCGACGGAACTCCTCGTCGGTGGCGAGCCTGCCGATCACCTGCTCGACGCTTCTCTGCGACATCTCTTTGGCCTCCGTCATCATCTCTCTATTCACGGACCGTGCCAATCCTGCCGGAACCGACGGTCTTGCCGGCAAGAGTCTGAGGCGGTGTCACTTACGCTCGAGCGGTGGGCAGGGCGGTCGGGAGTTCCGACTGCTTGAAATCGTACAGGTGTTGGAAAACCCGCGTTCCTGGCGAGGTCTCGCCAGATCAGCCCGCCGCGGGCGATCTCATCGCCTCGTCGGCGCGGTTTCGGCCGCCACGGGCTGGACCGGATCTCCGTCGGCGATGCTGTCGCCAATGTTGAGCGCCACGCGCTGTCCCTCGGTCAGGCCCTCCAGGACGCGCACCTGCACTCCATCGTCGCCGGCGAGCCGGACCCTCCGGAATGCGACACGATTCTCCTCGGTGACGACGGCGACGAAGGGCTCCTTGCCTCGAAGCACCAGGGCCTCGACCGGAGCCTCCAGGCCCTGCGGGATCCCGACGCGGAGCGCGACGCGGACGAAGCTTCCCGGTACGATCCGTCCGTCACGGTTCTGGAGATCCACCTCGACGAGCATCGTGCGGGTCTTCGGGTCGAGCTCTCCGCTCGCACGCGAGACGCGGCCGATGCCCTCCCAGCCCGGCTGCTCGGGGAGGGTAACCTCGGCGGGGTCGTCCACGTGGACGAAGGGGGCGTCCCGCTGGTCGAGGTAGGCGGTGACCCGGAGTCGATCCGTCTGCGAGACCGAGACGAGCGGCCGGGCGCTGGTCTGGGCAGCGGTCGCGTTCTGCAGCAGCGCGCCCGGATCGGCGTAGCGCGCCGTGACGGTCCCGTTGAACGGTGCGCGGACGATCTCGTACGCCTTCTGGGCCGCCAGAGACGCTACGTTCGCCTCGGCGGCGTCGGCCGCGGCCTGTGCGCTCTGCGCCTCCTGTTCCGAGACGGCCTGGGTCTGCGCGAGCGGCGCGAGGCGATCGGCGATGGACCGCCTGTCCCGGGCGTCGGCCAGCGCGGCCTCGTACTGTTTGTCGAGTTCCGGCGACTCGATCATGGCGAGGACCTGCCCCTGCTGGACACGGTCGCCACGGTCGACGCGGATGTCCCTGAGATACCCGCTGATCTTGGCGTAGACCGTCACCGACGCGTAGGCGCGTGCCTCGGCCTGCGCGGAGATCGATCGCTCGGGCTTCGAGCGCGCGACGGTGACGACGGCCACGCGAGGACCCCGATCGAGCACGGCTGCGCGTGACCGCACTTCGGCGCTCGTCTGCTCGGCGCGGGTGAAGCGGAGCAGGAGAACGCCCGCCACCGCGACGATGACCGTGACGAGGCCGGTGACGTAGAGCTTCCCCCGGCTGTGTCTTCCTTGGCTCATACGGGCCTCCCTTCGGGATCCTCGCCGCGCTCTTCCGCCAGGAAACGCTCGTCGAGGAGATGCTTCGTCGGCAGTTTCACGCGCAGCAGCGAATAGATGACCGGGACGATGAGCAGGGTTCCGACGGTCGCCGCGACGAGGCCCCCGATGACGGCCCGCCCGAGCGGCGCGTTCTGCTCGCCTCCCTCGCCGAGAGAGAGAGCCATGGGCACCATCCCGAGGATCATGGCGAGCGCGGTCAGGAGGACCGGGCGCAGGCGCGTCTTGCCGGCCTCGAGGGCCGCGGCCAGGGGCGAGATCCCCGACTCGACCCGGATGTCATTCGCGAAGTTGACGAGCAGAATCGAGTTGGAGACGGCGATACCGACGGCCATGATCGCCCCCATCATCGACTCGACGTTCAGGGTCGTCCGCGTCAAGGCGAGCATCCACAGGATCCCCGCAAGCGCGCCGGGGACGGCCATCATGATGATGAAAGGATCGAGCCACGACTGATACAGGATGGCCATCAGGCAGTAGACGAGCACGATCGCGAGGATCAACCCCAGGCCGAGGCTCCGGAACGACTCGTTCATCACCTCACTCTGGCCGCGGAGCGTCACGCGCATGCCGGTCGGCAAGGCTCCGAGCCCGGCGATCGCCTTGCGGATGTCGCTCGCCACGCCGCCCAGGTTTCGGCCGTCGATCCCCGCCTCCACGTCCAGCACTCGTTGGACGCTCGAATGGCTCACGAGGGTGGCGGTCGCTCGTGGATACATCTCGGCGATGTTTGAGAGGCTCGTGGTGGCCGCCTCGGGCACGTTGGCGGGCGGGGGGAGTCCATCCGCCTGGAGGAGCGCGCCCGCGCCGGGCGGGGTCAATGGCGTCGACAGCAGGTCCGACACCGAGCGCATGCGGGCGAGCGGGGTCTTGACCGCGACGGTGTAGTTCACGTTGTTGGCCGGATTCAGGAAGTACGACGGCGCGACGAGGGAGCTCGAAGACAACGAGATCAGGAGGCTGTTGGCGACATCGCGCTGGGCGAGACCGACCTCCGCCGCGCGCTCCCGATCGACGTCGATCTGCAGGGCGGGATAGTCGAGGACCTGCGCGATCCGCACGTCGGCGGTCCCCGCGATGCGGCGCAGGGCGTCCCGCAAACGCCGCGCCACTTCGTAGGACCGGCCCAGATCGGAGAAGTCGACCTGAACGTCGATCGGCGCGCGCAAACCGAAGTTCAGAACTTGGCTCACGATGTCCGCCGACTGGAAGTAGAAGGTCGAGCCGGGAAAGGCGGTGGGAAGCTCCTCACGCAGCCGGCGCATGTAGCTCTCGGTCGGGCGATGGCGAGGCCTGAGGGCGATCAGGATCTCCGCGTCCATTCCCCCGATGTTGTCCGTCTGGACGAACGCGAGGTTGTAGAAGATCGGGACCCCGAGCATGTCGTTGATCGTCTCGATCTCGCCGGAGGGGACGATCTGACGGATCTTCGCCTCCACGGCCGAGACCATCTCCTCGGTCCGCTCGACGCGCGTGCCGGCCGGCGCCCGGACGTGGAGCTTCATCAAGCCGGCATCGACGGCGGGGAAGAAGTCGGTCCCGACGACGAAGACCAGGCCGAAGGAGAGCGCGATCACGGCTCCGGCGACGAGGAGGATGAACGCGCGGTGCGCGAGGAGCCCCTCGAGCAGTCGGCCGTAAGCCGCCTGGAACCGGGCGAAGGCGCGATCCCGCGCGGTGTTGAATAGGTCGACGGCGCTCCTCCCTCGAACGCCGTCGACGCCGCCCGGGCGGGGGCGTTCGCCGCGCATCAGCAGGCGCGCGAGCACCGGCACGAGCGTCCGTGAGAGAAAATAGGAAGCGAGCATCGCGAGGACGACCGAGAGGGCGAGCGGCGTGAAGAGGTACTTCGCCGGACCCTCGAGGAGGACGACAGGGAAGAAGACGATGCAGATCGCAAGAGTGGCGACGATGGCGGGCACCGCCACCTGCCGCGCGCCGTCGAGGATCGCCACGGTCAACGGCTTGTCCAGGCTGCGGTTGCGGTGGATGTTCTCGACCTCGACCGTCGCGTCGTCGACGAGCATGCCGATGGCGAGCGCGAGGCCCCCCAGGGTCATGATGTTGATTCCGTGTCCGCTGAGCTTCAGGCCGACGATTGCCGAGAAGATGGCGAGGGGGATCGACGTGCAGACGATCACCATGCTCCTCCAGCTGCCCAGGAAGAGCCCGATCAAGACCGACACGAGCATGGAGGAGACGATCGCCTCGAGGACGACCCCCCGGATCGCTGAGCGCACGAAGACCGACTGATCGAAGTCCACCCTGAGCTCGAGACCCCGTGGGGCCACGGCTTCGATCGCCGGCAGCGCCTCGCGGGTCGCATCGACGACCGCGAGCGTCGAGGCGTCCGCATGCTTCAAGATCGTGAGGTACGTCGCCCGCCGCCCGTTGACGCGCACGATGTTGGTCTGGTCGGCGAAGCCGTCGGACACGCGGGCCACGTCACCCAGAAGCACGGGCATGACTCCGACGACCTTGATCGGGATCGACGCGAACTGCTCGACGGCGGACGGGCTCGAGTTGAGCAGGACATTGTATTCACGATCACCGATGCGGGCGGTGCCGGCGGGAATGATCAGATTCGAGGATTGAAGCGCTGCGACCACGTCGGCCGGGGAAAGGCCCTTGCCGGCGAGGGCGCGCGGATCGACGTCCACGTTGATCTGCCGCTGCTTGCCGCCGAACGGCGCCGGGGTCGAGAGCCCCGGAATCGTGAAGAGCTTCACGCGGACGAAGTTCAGGCCATAGTCGAAGATTCTCTCCTCGGGCAGCGTGGGACTCGAGATCGTCAGCTGCGCGACCGGGACGTTCGAGGCGTTGAACTGGATGATGTTCGGCGGTGTCATGCCCGGCGGCAGGATGCGCAGGATCGTGCTCGAGACCGAGCTGATCTGGGCGATCGCCGCGCCGATCTCCGTGTCCGGCTGGAAGTAGATCCGCATGAGGCCGATGCCGGGAATCGACTGTGATTCGATCCGCTGGATCCCGTTGACCGTCGTCGAGTAGGCCCGTTCGCTGATCAGGACGACCCGCCGTTCCATGTCCTCGGCCGAGAGGCCGTTGTAGCTCCACACGACCGCCACCACCGGGATGTCGATCCGCGGAAAGATATCGACGACCATCCGCGTCAGTGACAGCACCCCCATCAGCAGGATGAGGACGGCCATCACCGCCACGGTGTAGGGGCGCCGGAGCGCGAGCCGGACGATCCACATGGGTCCGCCTCAGTCCACGACGTGGAGGATGGCGGTCGTGCCGTGCCCCCGATCGCCACCCGGATGCTCGGGAGCCTCGCGTGCCGCTTGCATGTGGGCGGGTCCAGTTCGCTGCGACATCGTCTCCTCCTCCGGTCTCCTCCCGCCTTTCACGCCGCGTGCCAACGCAGCAGGCGCCCCGAGCCCGGAGGTCAAGGCACTGAGGCGGCGTCAGTTACGCGCGACGGCCGCGTGGCTCCGACGCGCGGCTCGGGTGTGCGGATTCAGACAGGTGCGGGAAAATAGTCGGCGGACGCACCGGCGGAAACGCGTGCGGGGATCAGTCGCCTGAACGGACGGAGCCGGCGTCCAGCCCGTGCTTTTGCATCCTCGAGTACAGCTGCGAGCGGGTGATCCCGAGCAGACGCGCGGCCTGTGAGCGGTTGTTCCGCGCCTCCTGCAGCGCCTTCGCGATGAGGTCGCGTTCCACCCCTTTCAGGCTGACGCCGTTGGCGGGCAAGGCGCCGGGGTCCGCCTGTACGGGCCGGAGCTCGGCGCCCGTCCGCCCCACCCCGATCGGCAGGTGCTCGACCGTGATGAGGCCGCCGTCGCAGAGGATCGTGGCCCGCTCGAGCGCGTTGCGCAGCTCTCGGACGTTGCCAGGCCAGGGGTAGGAGAGCAGGGCGTCGAGCGCGTCTCGCGAGATGCCCGCGGCCGGGCGGCCCACGGCCGGGCCGATCTCCTCCAGGAAGGCCTCGGCCAGCGGCAGGATGTCCTGGCGCCTCTCGCGGAGCGGCGGCAGCCGGATCTCGAAGACGCGCAGCCTGTAGTACAGGTCTTCGCGGAACGCGCCGCGCGCGAGGGCCGCCTCGAGGTCTCGGTTCGTGGCCGCCACCACGCGCACGTCCGCCTTCAGAGGGCGCGTTCCACCCAGTCGCTGGTACTCACGCTCCTGCAGGACGCGCAGGAACTTGGCCTGGACGGCGGGGCTCATCTCGCCCACCTCGTCGAGGAAGAGCACGCCCCCCGCCGCCTGCTCGATCCGGCCCGGGTGCGCGGCCATCGCCCCCGTGAACGCCCCCTTCTCATGGCCGAAGAGCTCCGACTCCAGGAGAGTCTCCGGCAGGGCCGCGCAGTTGAGCGCTACGAAGGGGCCGTCCGCGCGGGGCGAGCCCCGGTGGATGAAGCGGGCCACGACCTCCTTGCCCGTGCCCGACTCCCCCGTGAGCAGAACGGTGGTCTCGGTCGGAGCCACCTTCGCCGCCTGGGTGAGGACATCCTTCCATTTCTTCGATGTGCCGATGACGCGGCGGTACCCTCGCGTCGTCGCGAGCTCGTCGCTGAGCGCCTGGACGCGCTGCTCGAGGCGAGCGGCCCGCTCCCGCGCCTCCGTGGCCCGCCGCTCCTCCTCGGCCAGCCGCTGGTGGGAGAGGGCCAGGCTGACGTGGTCGGCCACACGGCGGGCCACGACCACGTCCTCCTCCGAGTACTGGCGCGGGGTGCGCGAGAGGAAGACAAGCCAGCCGAGGCCGCCATCGAGGCGCAGGGGAATCTTGAGCAGCGAGCGGATTCCGTCCGACCGGCAGGGGCGGAGGCGTTCGGCGCCGGCATCGGGCTCCGCCTCGACGTCGGGGATCAGCACGTATTCCCCTCCGTGTTGGCAGGGCCCCTGGCATCCGGCCGGCATCCGGGTCGGGAAATCTGCGACCGGCTCCCCCGAGACCGCGTCCACGGTCATCTCGCGGCGGTCGGCGCTCAATGATGTGAGGATCAACCGGTCGTGCGGCAGGACCGGCTTCACCACCTCCGAGACCCGGTTGAAGATCCCGCGCACATCGAGCGCCTCCGCCATCACCTGGAGCAGCGAGTCGATCGCGTCCAGGCGGCGTCTTCGCGCGGTGTCGAGGCCCCAGAGGCGCTCATGCTCGAGGGCCAGGGCCAGGATGTCGGCCACGGGCTTGATGGCCGCTTCATGCTCGGCCGTGAAGGCCCCGGCGCGCTGCGACGCGAACCAGACCGTGCCGGCGAGCCGCCCGCCCGCGAGCAGGGGGGCGCGCAGGAGCGACCGGACGCCCTGCCCCAGGATCTCGGCGTCCACGGGGAAGGCCGGGTCCAGCGCGCGGGTCGCATCGTCGATCCGCCCGGCGCCCCCCAGCTGCGGTCGTATCGAAGGGGAGAAGTCCGCCAGAGGGAGCACGCGGGCGATGTTCTCGGGCACGAAGCTGCCGGCGACCGCGTAGCGCCTCACCGTGTCCGCCGTCTCGAGGCGCGTCACGCCCATCGTGTCGAACGGCAGGAGGGTGGCCGCGGCTTCGGCGACGCGCGCGAAGACCTCCTTCGGCTCGAGGGTCTCCGCGACGGCCCGGGCGATGCGGCTGAGGGCGGCGAGCTGCGGATCAGGTTCCATACGGTATGAGGGTATGGTATCACGCAGCCAGGGAGGTCAACACCACGAAAGCGACGGGGCGGCCGGCGGGGGAGGCGGGGCGCAACGGTGGCTGGCCTCTGCCGGCCCTCTTCTGTCTGGTCCGCGCCATGGCCCTGGCGCGGGCGGCCGACGAGATCCAGGTCTACAATGCCGAGATCAATCCCCCCGGCCGGTTCAGCCTCCAGCTCCACGCCAACTACGTCCCGCGCGGACGCACCGCGGCCGAGTTCCAGGGCGGCATGGTGCCGGACGGCGCCTTCAACGGCACGCCGGAGTTCGCCCTCGGCGTGACCGACTTCTGGGAGGTCGGCGCCTACCTTCCCTACGCGGTGACGCGCGACGGCGACATCGAGCCGGGCGGCGCCAAGCTGCGCACACTCCTCGCCTCCCCTCACGCCCACGACCGCCGGTTCTTCTACGGCGTCAACTTCGAGCTGAGCCATCAGCCGCGTCTCTTCGGGGGGAGCCACTGGAACTCGGAGATCCGGCCGATCATCGGCTACCGCCGCCGGTCGATCGAGGTCATCGTCAATCCGATCGTCGACGTCGCGCTGAGCGGCCCGCGCCGGACCATCGGGTTCGTCCCCGCCGCGCGGCTCGCCTATCTTCCGTCGTCGGCCTGGGCCGTCGGCCTGGAGCACTACGCCGACTTCGGGCCGATCGACCACTTCGTCCGCTCGGACCGGCAGCTCCAGGAGCTCTATTTCGTGGCCGACTACTCCGGCCCGGCGCTCGACGTCGACTTCGGCGTCGGGCGCGGCCTCACCCCCGGTTCCGACGACTGGACCGTGAAGTTCATCCTGGGGTGGTTGTTCCAGGCGGATGGGAGACGCTCGCGGCCCGACCTGACGGTCCGGACACACACCTAGGCGCCGCGCATCCAGGCGAGGCAGCGCTCCAGCTCGGAGCGCATCGCCGCCGCGGACGGCGCGTGGTACCGCCAGCCGTGGCCGGGCAGGACCCACTCGAAGCGGTGGTCCAGAAGACGCTCCATGGAGCGGATCTGCTCCTTCCAGGAGTACCAGCAGACGTCGCGGAAGGCTTGGAGCTGCTGGCGCTCGGGCGACCAGGCGAGATGATCGCCCGTGAACAGATAGGTCTCGCGATACAGCAGGACCGTGTGTCCGCGCGTGTGGCCCGGCACCGGTATCGCCAGCAGGTCGTCGTCGAGCCGGACCGGCGCCTGGTCCCGAAGCGGACGCTCGACGGACCGGGTGGCGGGTGTGATGTCGTCCTGATGGAGCACGCGCTCGCAGCCGAATCGCCGGTGAAACGCCTCGTGATCGGCGACGTCGTCGCGGTGGGTCAGGAACATGATGCGCACGCCTCCCCACTCCCCGAGGCGCGCCATGAGCGGCGCCGCGGCGCGGGGCGAATCGACGAGGACGTTCCCCCGCGTCGCCGGGCGGCGCAGGAGGTAGCTCCAGGCGCCGAACGAATCCTCGGAGGTGAAGCCGCAGAAGAAGACCTCTCCGTCGACCGGCTCCGGGAAGAGGCCGACCGCGGGCGTCGCCGGGATCCGCGACACGGTGCCGATCGAAGCGGTCGGGCAGGCGACGAGCGCCATGAGCGCGCGCAGGCGCTCGGTCTCGGACGCAGGCTGTCTGTGGACGTACGAGAACGACTCTCCCTCCGAGAACACCTCCGGGGCGATCCTGCGGCAGGTATCGCAGTCGATGCAGGAGCGATCGACGTAGAAGTCCCCGGAGACGTTCTCGGGGAGCCGCTCGCTCAGTCGCGCCATGCGGCCGCTCCACTCCGGCCTCTCGGGGGCTTGAGGCGGCGCGCAGAGGCGTCCGGGCGGCTGACGAAGGGGTTGCCCCCGATCCAGAACCGCCAGGGCCTGTTCACCCATCCCTCGGCATAATCGATGCCGATGCGCGGCCCGGCTCGGATGGCGGAGGCCTGAATCCCGCCTCTGCCTTCTTCGATCCAGACTCGGTCGCCGAGCAGATCGGCGCGATCGAGCGCGCGATCGATCCCCAGCGCGGCGCAGAGCTTCCCCGGCCCGCTCGCCAGGTCGTGATCCGATCGGCCGTGCCTGCGCGTCCGCATGAGCTCGATCCCCTCGGCCGGCTCGAGCGCGCGGACGAGGACGGCGTGAGGGACATCCTCGACGTTGGTCACCACGTTGAACTGGTCGTACATTCCGTAGACGAAGTAGACGTAGGCGGTCCCGCCGACCCGGTACATCGTCTCCGTGCGCCGGGTCCGACGGCCGCCGAAAGCATGCGATGCGCGGTCCTCCGGGCCGCGATAGGCCTCGGTCTCGACGATGATCCCCGAAATCCGTGTTCCGTCCCGGGCGGGGACGACCAGCCGCCGGCCCAGGAGCTGGCGCGCGACCGTCACGACGTTCCCGCGGGTGTAGAAATCGCGAGGCAGTTTGCCGCGACTCATACCGCCAGGGCACGCAGGCTCTGCCCTCCGTGAGCCCGTGCAGGCATCGTGACCGTTCTCCTTCCGAGGCGCGATCAGGCTGCCGATCGTGCTATAATAGCGCCGGTTGCCGATCGTTTGGCGATCAATGGAGGTTGCAGGTGGCAAAGAATTCGGAAGCTCTTGCCGTCAATGAACGCGTCAGTCATGCGACCTACGGCCTCGGAACGATCACCAAGGTCAATTCCGCACAAACCACGATCGAATTCGACCAGAACGGCTGCCGGAAATTCGTGACCAGCCTGGTCCAGCTCGAGCGCAGCACCGTGGCCGCCCCGATCCCCCCTGCGAAGAAGACACGAGCCAGGAAGGCCGCTCTCAAGGCGGTCAAGTAGGCGAGCACGGAGCAGGGGAGCGAGCCTCTCCTACTCGCGCGCCGGAGCGGCCGGTTTCGGCTTGAAATCCGGCTCGGCGCCGAGGCCCGCCGAGACCAGATTGGCGAACCTCGCGAGTCCGGTCACCAGCACCGCCTCCAGGATCTGTTCGTCGCGGAAGCCGCAGGTGCGAAGACCCTCGATGTCGGCGGGGCTCACTCGGGTCGCGTCACGATTCAGCAGGAGAACGAAATTGAGCAGCGCCTTGTCGGCCACCGGGATATCGGCATGGACGTGGTCCACGGCGATCTGTTCCGGCTCGGGTCCCTTCAGGCCCAGGGCGCGCACGATCTCGCAGTGAGCCGTGACGCAGTAGGTGCTGAGGTTGGCGGCGGAACAGACGAGGAAGATGTACTCCTTCTGGGTCCGCGACAGGGCGCCCTCCTGCAGGAGGATCGTGCCGATCAGGCGGCTCTCCGCCTCGATGAGATCGGGGCGCAGCGTCTGGGCCCGGAAGAAGTTGGGGACGAACCCGAAGACCCTCCGGGAGTTCGCAAAGGGCGGGAACTCGTTCTCGTCGAGCGGCACCTCGCGCAGGAAACTCATCGGTCCTCCAAGCATTCGTGTGATGTTCCGATACCCTATCTAAGACGCGCGGGCCAGTCAAGACCGAGCCCCTGCGCGTGCGGCCGCGCCGGACACCGGTCCGGGTCATTCCAGAGTGATCGCTGGTGAGGACCCGATTGCTCTTCGGCCGTCTCCGTTGTAAAGTGCGCGCAACCCGGCGCCCGGGTCCGGCCAGTCCACGAGGGGGGACGCATGGCGACGATCGGGAACCTGATCTGCCTCACCCCGCGCGACTCGTACGTCGTCGACGAGCCGATCCGGCGGAGAGGGCTGCTGGGGCACCTGGAGCGCTCGATCGGGCCGTTCGTCCGGAGCCCCGGAATCGGCTTTCCCTACCTCGTCGGCTTCCTGCGTAAGAACCGGGTCCTCACCGACGCCACGCGTGTCGTGGTGCAGCACGACAAGATCGAGGGGCCGACCCCCTTCGAGGAGATCCTCCGGGACAAGATCGATCTCGGGCGCGGCGATCACGATGTGCTCTTCGTCACGGCTTACACGAACTCTGCCCGCGAGGCCTACCGGCGGGCGCGGGAGGCACGAGCCGGCTACGCCGCGGCGGGCAAGCGCCTCACGATCGTCTTCGGAGGCCCCCACGCCTCGGCCGTCCCCGACGAGGGGACGCGGCACGGACACGTGGACGCCACGGTCACGGGCGAGGGGGAATGGGCCGCGTCCGCTCTCCTCCGCGACGTCCAGGAGGGACGGCCCGTGCAACGGGTCTACAGGGCGACGTTCGATCGGATCCGCGATCGGGGGACCCTGGCCCTCGACATGGGGATCTGGGAGGGGCTCAAGCGCCGGCCGCAGCAGATCGTCGCCTCCACCACCTTCGCCCGCGGCTGCAAGCTGGACTGCCATTTCTGCGCCGTCTTCCTGACCAACGGTCCCACCGTGCGGAACCGCGACGAGGGCGATGTCGTGGAGGAGATCCGCAGCCAGGGCCCGAGGTACACGAGGGAGAGCATCGACCGGATCGGCCCCGGCCTGTACAACACCCTGCTGAAGGCCGCGGTCAAGCTGCCCGTCCTGGGCCCCCTCTGTGGCGATCGGCTGATCGCCCGGATGGGCCCGGGCTTCACGGAGCAGTTCTTCTTCTGGGACGATAACCTGTACAACGCCGCGGGATCTTTCAGGGCGCTGTGCGCGGCGATCCGCCCGCTGGGGCGGCCCTGGGCGGCGGAGCTGACCATCGACCTCGCCGCGAAACCGGAGCTCCTGAACCTCGCCTACGAGAGCGGCTGCCGCGATCTCTTCCTCGGGATCGAGTCGGTCAGCCAGACGGCGATCGACGGCCTCGACAAATGGTCGAACGACACCAGGGTCATGAGGGAAATGGTCGGGCGCGTCCACGATGCCGGGATCAACGTCATGGGCGCCTTTGTCTTCGGGCTGGACGGGGATGATCCCTCGAGCTTCGACCGGACCCTCGAATTCATCTACGACACCGGCATCGACTTCGTGGTGGCCAACATCATCCAGCCCTATCCCGGGACCGGGACGTTCAAGGACGCCGTGGCCGGCGACGACTTTCTTCCCTGGGCCTCCTGCCCGCCGGGATCGGACGTCTCGATGGACTACAACTGGCCCCTGTTCGACGGGGCCCACGTCCTGGTCCGACCGAAAGGGATGACGGTCGATCAGCTCCAGGAGGGGTATTACCATTTCCTTCGCGAGGCCTACTCGTTGACCGGCATCCTGCGCCGCTACCGGGGCCGGGCGTACGACCTGCCCCGGGCCGCCGCGCACCTGGGGCGCAACTACCTCCTGAGCCGATACGGGATGATCAAGACCGCCCACGCCATCCGGAGGAAAGGCGCGAGACCGGTGGGGACGGCGGGCATCGAGGAGAGGATTGCGCCGGAGCCCGGACCGGAGCAGGAGGCGGTGCAAGCCGCCGCGCTGCCGCACCGAGTGAAGCGCCGGACGATCGCACGCGCAACCGGGCAGGAATTCTAGAGGAGCGCGTCGCAGAAGGGGTAGGGCACCATCACCCGCGCCCCCTCGGCCGTCACCAGGACCTGGTCCTCCAGCTTGACTCCGTCGCGGCCGCCGATCTCCCCCGCATACACCTCGAGGCAGACGACCATCCCCTCGCGCACCCGACGGTCCCCATGGGACTGCGGAGTGTCCGGGTCGGCGATGTCCGGTCCCTCGTCCTCCAGCCCGGCGCAGTGGGCGATCACCTCGTAACGCTGGGGTCGGTACGCTTCCGGCAGCCGCGGAGCCCTCTCCGCGAACTCACCCAGGGTCATCCCGGGCGCCAGAAGCCTGGTCGCGCGGGTCAGCCACTCGTGCGCGGCGCGATAGGCGGCGCGCTGGGCCGGTGTCGGAGCCACGTCGCCGCAGAGGAACGTGCGGGAGACGTCGATGAAGTAGCCCTCGTACCCCTGCGCGTCGGTGTCCACGAAGACCAGATCGCCCGGCTGCAGGGGGCGGTCGGTCGCCTCGAGATTCCAGGGGTTGGTGTTCGGGCCGGAGACGCAGGCGCGGGTGATCAGGTACTCCCCGCCCTCGCGCAGCAGCGTGTCGGTCAGCACCGCCAGCAGGTCGCGCTCCCGCACGCCCGGCGCGATCGCCGCCTCGAACGCCGCCAGCATCTTCATGCCGATGGCCGCGTTGTGCTCCATGAGCCGGATCTCCTCCGGCGTCTTCACCTCCCGCGCGTCGAGCGTGAGCGGTCCCGAGTCGGCCAGATCGAGCCCCTCCCGCTCGAGCGCCAGGAAGCCGGACGTCCCCATCCTGTCCACGAACAGGCGCGTCGAGGTCACACCCCGCTCGCGCAGGGTCGCCACGATCTCCTTCGCCCAGCCGGCCGCGCTGGCGGTCGGGTCGGCGGTCCACTCCCATCCCCGCATCGGCCGCACGTCCTCGACGATCCGGCGCGACACGTGGGCCGAGTTGGGGTGCTCGAAGAGAATCGGAAGGCCCTCGGCCGGGACGAGGGCGCAGCGCACGCAGGACCCCATGCTGTACACGGTCATGACGGCGCTGCCCGTGGCGTAACGGACGTTCCCCTGCCCGAAGAACAGGCAGGCCTCCGCCCCGTGCCGCCTCATCGTCGCCTGGAGGCGCGCCAGCCGCTCCCTTCGGAGCCTGGGAAGATCGAGCTCCTTCGGACGCGGAGGATGGAGGCTCAAGGTCGTGATGGCGGCGCCACCCTCGAGGGGCATTCTCACGATGGGTGGGCCGGTGCTCTGTGGGCGCGTCTTTATGAGTCGCTGTCGGCGGGTTGCTGCGGCCCGGGGAGGATGCCGGCGATGTCGGGATCCTCGACGGCGTCCCGCTGGACCACCGCCTCCTGGCGCTCCTTGTTCCGTTGCAGCCGGCGGGCGAGCTTATCCTGCTGCCGCTGCTGCCGCGCCATCTCTTTCTGGCGCTTCTTGAAGGTCGAACGAGATCGATTCGCCACGACTGTACCCTCGGAACCACGAACGGGCCCGGGCGATCAGAGGCTGCGCTTCCTCGCACGCAGGCCGCGCCGGCTGCCCCCGTCCCTCCGGAAGCGCGGGCCGGGGCGATCCGGCGGAGGCCCGAACCCGCGCGAGCCGCCCGGATGAGGCCCGCTCCGGCCCCCGGTCCTCTCGCGCGCTTCGCTGACGCTGATCGTCCTGCCGCGCAACTCCGTGCCGTCGAGCGTCGAGACGGCGCGTCGCGCCTCGTCGTCCGTGCCCATCTCGACGAAGCCGAAGCCGCGGGAGCGGCCGGTCAGCCGATCCCTGACGACCGAGGCCGTCTCGCACGTCCCTGCCTTCGAGAACGCTTCCTTCAGATCGTCGTCGGTCGCCTCGAACGAGAGGCTGCCCACGAACAGTTTACGCCCCATGTCGCGCTCAGACCGGGCGGACGTTCGCCGCGGCGGGACCCTTCGGCCCCTGGACGATGTCGAACTCCACGCTCTGGCCTTCGGCCAGGCTCTTGAATCCCGACATGGAGATCGCGGAGTGATGGACGAAGACGTCCTTCGCACCGTCGTCCGGGGTGATGAAGCCGAAACCCTTCGCGTCGTTGAACCACTTGACCTTTCCGTTCGCCATCGAGTCTCTCCTCTAGTGACGCAAGCGATGTGCGGGCACGATTGCCCTGTGTCCTGAATCCTGGAACACGCATACGGGAACCGTCAGGAGATTGCCGTGCGGCACGTCGCGGTCAACTTGTGAGGCAGTCAAACAGAGGCGTGCACCAGCCAGCGTACGCGATCGTCGCTCGCATGTCAATGCAATAATCCCCAGCCGCTCGCCGGGCACGTGGACATCGGAGGCGGGACGGTCGTCCGGCTTTTGCCTCCCCCGGGACGTGGGGTTATGATGCCTGGCCGTGACCGATTCGATCCCTGCGGGCTCCGATCCGAGCCCGCCCGACGGCGCGAGGCGCCCGTGGGCGCTCGTGCTCCTGGCCGCGCTGCTCGCCGCCGGGACGGCGATCTGCGTCTACCTGACCCGCTTCCACGAGAACGCCCTCTACGGGGACGCCTCCGTCACGCTCGCCAACTGCCCCCGGACCGAGACCACGAACTGCGAGGTCGTCAACACGAGCGAGGATTCCGAGCTCGGAGGGGTGCCGATCTCCGCCCTCGGGATCCCGACGTATCTGCTCCTGCTCGGCCTGACGATCCTGGCGCGGCGCCGCCCGCGCCTGCTCGGTTTCATCCTGGCGATCGGCCTCCTGACCTCGCTGTACTCGGCCTATCTCTTCTACGTCTCCAAGGTGAGGATCGGGTTTCTGTGCGTCTGGTGTTTCAGGCTCTACTGCATCAACGTCGGCATCCCGATCCTCGCCGGCCTCGCCTCGGGTCGGAACCCGTTCCGGCACCTGCGCGAGGCTCTCGAGGATCTCCGCGCCTTGGGGCCGCAGGTGCGGCGGAGCGCGGCGGCCTTCGCCGGTCTCCTCGCCCTCACGGTGGCGGGAGACCGGATCTACCGCGCCGGCCTGACGCGCGCGGAGCCGCCCGCTCCGACGACGGCCGAGGCTCCGGGCCGAGCGGCGGAGGCGCCCGGCACGGCGGCGGTGGCGCCGGGAACGGCCTTCGTCGTCTCGGTCCCCGTCAAGGAGCTGCGCGGACGGGGCGGGTCGCTGGAGGAACAGCCGTTCGACCTGCAGACCCACGTCGGAAAGGGACGGCCGATGGCCCTCCTCTTCTGGGCGCCGGGCTACCCGATCGCGGAGTCGGCGCTTGCCACCTTCGCCCGGTTCCTGAAGGAGCAGGCGCCGCGGTACGAGCTGTTCGCGGTGGCGGGGAAGCGCGACGACCAGCGGGTGGAGATGGTGTGGGAGAGGTTCTGCATGCTCGATCTCCCGCCCGACCTGCCGCTGCTCCTCGACGAAGGCTTCGCGCTGTACAAGCAGCTCGGCCTGACCGACGTCCCGGACCTGGTCCTCGTGGACGGGGCCGGGATCCTCGTGACCGCGCGGCTCAAGGGACTGAAGGAGGTGATCGCGCGAGGGGCCCAGAGCCTCACGGCGGAGGAGCTCATACGGCGCGTCGAACAGGGTGTGCCGACCGCCCCGATCGGAACCCTGCCACCCTACTACCCGGCGAGCGCCCTCTACGGGCAGTGCGCTCCGGAGTTCACCCTTCCGGAGCTCGGCACCGGGAGGGACGTCCGCTTCGGCGGCCGGTCCGCGAACGGCAAGCCGACCTTCCTGGTCTTCTGGTCGGCGACCTGCAAGCACTGCCAGAAGGAGATCCCCCAGCTCATCCGCCACGTCCGCGCCCATCCGGGCGAAATCAACGTCGTCTCCGTGGCCCTCGTCAAGCCCGACCGCCCCGACGGCTTCTCGCACCGCCGGGTCACCGAAGCCTACGTCCGAACGAACGGCATGGTCTGGCCGGTTCTCGATGACTCGAGCGGCCTCGCGGAGGATCTGTACGCCGTCGTCTCGACGCCGACGACCTTCCTGATCTCGCCCGGAGGCGAGGTGGTGGACGCCTGGTACTACGTCCACGAGAACCTGGACGAAGCGATCGCCCGCGAGCTTCCCCGGCTCCATGACTCACGCGGCCCGTGCACCCCCGTGGCCCCGGACCGGGCGCCCCGGGCGTCGTTCTCCGCGATCGGGCCCGACGGAGTGAAGGTCTCTCTC
>WNGG01000073.1_pt1 | contig 88595 bp, 72 predicted proteins | sample 5400661 | NCBI WGS metagenome assembly WNGG01 (sample SAMN13153372, study PRJNA577476) | soil metagenome | isolation source: 100 cm soil or saprolite under Garry oak tree replicate 1 | place: USA:California | collected 2016-06-15
GGCCGAGGTAGGGGCGGACCTGCTGCTCGAACTCGGCGTGCCGGCGCGCGGCCGGGGCGCGGCCGCCGGGGGGAAGGTCCGGGGTCGTGGTGGTCATCTGCGGTGGCTCCCTCGTGGTCGGTCACTACTAAGACGCCGCGGCCCCGGCCCCGACTCGTGATCTGAGTTACATTCCGCATACACACCGTGACGGAGCCGTCCCGCGCCGGCGGGAGAGTTGCCATCGGCGCAGCACAGCGGGGTCCGGTGCCGCCGCCAGGAGGGATCGTTGCGAAACGATAACTGTTGCTCGTTAGCGGGCAAAATCCCCGAGGGTGACGGTCGCTGCTTGTAGACAAGGCTCAACGAGTGACGCACGCTGCCACCATGCACGAGGCCGCTGAGGGGGAGGCATGACCTCGGAGGCATCGGGCAGGCCGACCCACCGCGTCCGCGGCCGCGCTCGCGCTGGCCAGCGCGACGGCGTACTCCGCCCTCGTGATCTGCCCGGTGCTGATCGCGTTCGCCTTGCTGGTCTGGCTGCCCACGCTGGAGGCCAGGCGGGCCTGGTATCGCGCGGGCAGGCTCACCGGAGCCTGGCTGGCGTTTTTCGCGCTGCTGCTCACCGTGTCGCGGTCCTGGCCGGGGCTCGCGTTCAGCGTGCTTGACCGCACGATCAACGACTACCAGGGCGTCGGCATGATCCTGGCCGACGTCGCGATGTACTCGGGGCTGGTCATCGGGACCGCGCTGCTCGGGGCGGTCATCGCGGTCAGGACCGCGGAACGGCGGCGTGCCAGGCTGCTCGTGCTGCTCGGCGGTACGGCGCTGGTCGTGCCCGCGGCGCAGCTGTACGCCCACACGGCCTGGGCCCTGGACAAGCACCTGACGTACGGGGTCTGGTTCGCCGCGATCGCGGCGGGCTACGGCTGCCGGCGCGCAGATCATGGGGGCCGTCAGGCTAGAGCGGTCGCCGACCTGCCCTGCGGTCCGTAGCCGGCGAGCTTGGCGCGCAACTTCTCCCGGCCCCGGTGCAGCCGCGACATCACCGTGCCGATCGGGGTGCCCATGATCTGGGCGACCTCGCGGTACGGGTAGCCCTCGATGTCGGCCAGGTAGATCGCCGTGCGGAAGTCCGCGGGCAGGTCGCGCAGCGCCCGCAGCACCTCGGAGTCCGCGAGCCGGTCGAGCGCCTCGGCCTCGGCGGACGGTGCCATCTGGGCAAACGCCTCAGACCCCGTCCGCCAGTAGTCGCGGTCCTGGCTGGGCGCGATCGCGGGCTCGCGCTTCTTCTTCCGGTAGCTGTTGATGAACGTGTTCGCGAGAATCCTGTGCAGCCACGCCCGCAGGTTGGTCCCCGGCGTGAACTGGTGGAACGCCATGTACGCCTTGGCCATGGTCTCCTGGACCAGGTCCTCGGCGTCGCTGGCGTTCCTCGTCAGCTGAAGTGCCGCCGGGTACAGCTGACCGAGATAGGGCAGCACCTGCTGCTCGAATCCGCTCCGATCCGGCGGCGGCTGCGGTTCGGGGGCCATCGCGTCCCTTGCTTGCTCGCGGCCGGCCACCTGGCGGAATCCCGAGTCGGCTGCTCTGCGGTCACTGTAGGCAACGAAGATATCACGGAGCCGTCGCGGTACGGCAAAGGATCGCACGTCACCGCACGTCAGGCATCTCGGCCGGGCGTTGCCCGTCGCCCAGCCGGCCGCCGACGGGGCCGGCTGGGGCCCGCGGTCAGATCCAGCGGTGGAACCACATCCGCTGGAACCACGCGCCGTACGACATGACCTGGGCGGCGAGCACCGGGTACAGGTAGGCGAAACTGGCCAGGGTCAGGAGCAGGTAGCCGCCCGCGACGACGGCCCCGGTAGCGCGGCGGCCGGGAGCGGCCCTGGCCGGGCCGATGATCAGTCCGAGGCACAAGGTAATCGCCATGACGAGGTACGGCACGAAGACGACTGCGTAGAAGTAGTACTCGGTTCTGTGGTCGTGCCAGGCGAACCAGAACCACGGCAGCCAGCCGCCCGCGACGCCGACCAGCACCGCGCCGGCCCGCCAGTCCCTGCGGCTGGCCCACCAGGCGACGCAGAACAGCAGGGCGAGCACGGACGCCCACCAGATGGCCGGCGTGCCGATCGCGAGCACCTCCTGCTCGGTGGTCCCCGGCGAGCCGCATCGGACCTTGTGCGGCAGGCAGTTCGAGAACATCGAGACCGGCCTGCCGAGGACGATCCACGACCACGCGTACGACGTGTAGTTGCCGTGATCTTGCAGGCCCAGGCCGAAGCCGAGCATGGACTTCTGGTACTGGTACCACGAGTCCAGCGCCGACCAGATCGGGGTGTGGTTGCCCGCCGTCGCGGCCCAGTTCCTGCCGTAGCCCTGGCTGCTGGCGAACCAGCCGCTCCACGCGACCGTGTACGTGGCCAGCGGGATCGCGCCGAACGTGACGGGCAGCCACTTGACGTCGCTGCGCAGCACCCCGCCGAGCCGGTCCCGGTAGCCGAGCGCCCGGCGGGCGCCGATGTCCCACGCGATCGCCATCGCGCCGAACGCGAACAGATACCAGACGCCGTTCCACTTCGTCGCGCAGGCGCAGCCGAGGAACACGCCGGCGAGCACGCGCCGCCACCTGATCCCCAGCCGGGGGCCGCCGCCGCGCAGATCGCCGGGCGGCGCGCGCTCGGTCAGGTCGGCCAGCCTGGCCCGGGACGCGTCCCGGTCGAGCACGAGCATGCCGAAGGCGGCGAGCACCCAGAACATCACGAGGAGGTCGAGGATCGCGGTCCTGCTCAGCACGAACTCGAGCCCGTCGAGCGCCATCAGCAGCCCGGCCACGCAGCCGAGCAGCGTCGACCTGGTCATCCGGCGGGTGATCCGCGCGGTCATCAGGATCGACAGCGTCCCGACCGCCGCGACCGAGAACCGCCAGCCGAACGGCGTCAGCCCGAACATCCACTCGCCGACCGCGATCATCGCCTTGCCGAGCGGCGGGTGCGCGACATACTCGCCAGGGCCGGTGAGTATGTGCGTGCTGCCGCTGACGAGCAGGGCGTTGACGTTCTTCGGGTGGTTGAACTCCACGCCGTGCTTGAGGATCGACCAGGCGTCGGGCACGTAGTAGGTCTCGTCGAAGACCACGGCACGCGGCACGCCGAGCCGATAGAACCGCAGGAACGCGCCGAACGCGGTGACCAGCAGCGGCCCCGCCCAGCCCCACCATGAGGCAGGCGGCATGGGCGGCACCAGCCGGTCGCGCAGGTTGCGCGCCTGCTCGGCGGCCCGCTGGCCGGTCTCGGCCGAGGGCTGCGGCGCGAAATCGGATGCTCTCATCGCTGCCATCGTAGGGGTGCGTAGCGTTAGCGTGGGCCGCGATGAACTCCGGACTTGGCGAGGCAGAAGATGCGGGCGAGGCGGCCGACCCGGGGCGGACCTCCCGCCCGGACGAGTACGTCCGCGGCATGGGCACGCTGATCCTCGCGGCGGCCCCGATCGGCAGGGCGCAGGACGCGTCGGCCAGCCTGGCGGCGGCCCTGGCCGGGGCGCCGGTCATCGCCGCCGAGGACACCCGCAGGCTGCGCAGGCTGGCCGCCGCGCTCGGCGTCAAGCTGAGCGGCCGGGTGGTCTCGTACTACGAGGACGTAGAGGCGGCCCGCGGCCCGGTCCTGCTCGGCGCGCTGGCCAGCGGCCAGGATGTGCTCGTTGTCAGCGACGCCGGCATGCCCGGAATCAGCGATCCCGGCTACCGGCTGGTCAGCGAGGCCATCGAGGCGGGAGTCAGGGTCACCGCGCTGCCAGGTCCGTCGGCGGTGACCGCCGCGGTCGCCGTCTCCGGCCTGCCCACCGACAGGTTCTGCTTCGAGGGGTTCCCGCCGCGCAAGCAGGCCGAGCGCGCTCGCAGGCTCGCCGACCTGCGAGACGAGCGCCGGACGATGGTGTTCTTCGAGTCCCCGCGCCGCCTCGGCCGGACGCTGGCCGACATGGCCGTGGCGTTCGGGACCGCCAGGCCTGCGGCTGTCTGCAGGGAGCTGACCAAGACGCACGAGGAGATCAGGCGGGGCACGCTCGGCGACCTGGCGCAGTGGGCCGGCCAGGGTGAGCGCGTGCTCGGCGAGATCACCGTCGTGGTTGGCGGCTCGCGCCCGGTCGGCGGTTCACGGCGCGCCGGCGGTTCACGGCGCGTCGGCGGCCCGCGCCAGGACGGCAGCGCGAACGCCTCCGCTTCCGCGGCGACGCCGGCCGAGGCCGTCGCCCTGGTCGCCGCGGCCGAGCAGGCGGGCAGCACCCGCAAGGAGGCGATCGCGCTCGCCGCCGCCGAGCTCGGCCTGCCCAGGCGCGAGGTCTACGACGCCGTCGTCCGGGCCAAAGGCAAGCCGGGCTGAGCGGGCCAGGCCGAACGGAAGCGGCGCTGACGGGGAAGCGGTCCTGGCGCGACCAGCCGCGCTGAGGCAGTCAAGCCGCCCCAGGCCCGAGGAGCCGAGCGGGCGTGACCGGTCCGTGCGGGCGTGACCGGTCCGTGCGGGCGTGACCGGTCCGTGCGGGCGTGACCGGTCGGGTCCACCCGACCTACGCGGGGAATAAGCCATAAATAGCGGATATCAGTCATCGGCTGGGCTCCACGTTGGCGAATCGTGACCTTCCGGCCGCGATGGAGACTCTTATCACTCGGTGGCGTCAAAACCATGTCCGACTTGCGCGCTTTGCGGAGCTACAACTAGTGATACGTGCCCGCTGCTCGGCCGAGTCGGCGGCGAAGCATAGTCGCCCGGACCAGACCTCAACTTCCGGCGTCGGTTTCATCCTCCTGCGGGAGTTTTGTCGGTCGACGCGGCCCAGTCGGTGCCCACGCCCACTGCGGGCTGGAGCATATGCCGGCGCGGCAACCTGGTCCCGCGGCACTAACTCTTTTCAGCACTAACTCTTCTCAGCCGCTTCGCGACGGCCGCCCTGGAGCCGCCGCGAGCCCGGTCTGGCTCGGCCCGCGCGCGGTCCTGCACGGCCTAGGCTAGAGGCCATGTCCCCAGACTCCAGCCGTCACATCCTGGCCGCGCCCGCGTGGCCGTATGCCAACGGGCCCCGGCACATCGGGCACGTCTCCGGCTTCGGGCTGCCCTGCGACATGTTCAGCAGGTATCACAGGATGGCCGGAGACAAGGTGCTCATGGTCAGCGGCACCGACGAGCACGGCACCCCGATCCAGGTCCAGGCCGACGCCGAGGGCGTGACCGCGCGCGAGCTGGCCGACCGGTACAACCGGGTGATCGCCGAGGACCTGACCGGGCTCGGCATGTCCTACGACCTGTTCACCAGGACCACCACGCTGAACCACTACGCGGTGGTCCAGGAGATCTTCACGGGCCTGTACGACAACGGCTACATCTTCGCCAAGTCCACGCTCGGCGCGATCTCGCCGTCGACCGGCCGGACCCTGCCCGACCGCTACCTCGAGGGAACCTGCCCGATCTGCGGGTACGACTCGGCCCGCGGCGACCAGTGTGACAACTGCCAGAACCAGCTCGACCCGGTCGACCTGATCAACCCGCGCTCCAGGATCAACGGCGAGACGCCCGTCTTCACCGAGACCGAGCAGTTCTTCCTCGACCTGCCCGCCTTCGCCGACGTGCTGGGCACCTGGCTGCAGTCCAAGAGCGGCCAGTGGCGGCCGAACGTGCTCAAGTTCTCCCTCAACCTGCTCGGCGACCTGCAGCCGCGCGCGATCACCAGGGACCTGGACTGGGGCGTGCCGATCCCGCTCGACGGCTGGCGGGACCGGCCGGACAAGCGGATCTACGTCTGGTTCGACGCGGTGATCGGGTATCTGTCGGCCACGATCGAGTGGGCGCGGCGGTCCGGCGACCCGGACGCCTGGCGCGCCTGGTGGCAGGATCCCGACGCGCTGGCCTATTACTTCATGGGCAAGGACAACATCGTCTTCCACTCCGAGATCTGGCCCGCGATGCTGCTCGGCTACGGCGGCAAGGGCGCCAAGGGCGGCGAGCCTGGCTCGCTCGGAGCGCTGAACCTGCCGTCCGAGGTGGTGTCGAGCGAGTACCTGACGATGGAGGGGCGCAAGTTCTCCTCGTCCAGGGCCGTCGTGATCTACGTGCGCGACTTCCTGTCCCGCTACGACGTGGACGCGCTGCGCTACTACGTCGCGGTCGCCGGGCCAGAGAACCAGGACACCGACTTCACCTGGAGCGAGTTCATCCGCCGCAACAACGACGAGCTGGTCGCTAACTGGGGCAACCTGGTGAACCGGTCCGTCTCGTTCGCCGCGCGCAACATCGGCTCGATCCCGCAGGCCGGCGCGTTGACCGACGCGGACAGGGCGCTGCTGGACAACTCCGGGAAGGCCTTCGGCCCGATCGGCGAGTCGCTGTCGCGGTCGCGGTTCAAGGCCGCGATCACCGAGACCATGCGCACGCTGGGTGAGGCCAACAAGTACCTGTCCGACCAGGCGCCGTGGAAGCTGCGCGAGTCCGACCCCGAGCGGATGAGGACGATCCTGCATGTGGCGCTGCAGCTCGTCGACGACGGCAAGACGCTGCTGACCCCGTTCCTGCCGCGATCCTCGCAGCGGGTCTTCGAGCTGCTCGGCGGGCAGGGCCGGTGGGCCGACATGCCGCGGATCGACGAGGTGGCCGAGGATGGCGGACGGCCGTACCCGGTGATCACCGGCGACTACTCGGGCGCCGCGGCCTGGGAGTCCGTGCCGATCAGGCCGGGCACCCCGCTCGCGGTGCCGACTCCCCTGTTCGCCAAGATCGATCCCGCGGTAGTTGTCGACGAGCTGAACCGGCTCGGCGGCTACGACACCGAGGCGGAAGACTAGGGCGCGCTTGTCGATCATGAAGGCGCCGCCGGCGCCGCCGCCCGCGCCGCTCCCCGGACCGGCCCTCGACGCGCATGCCCACCTGGACATGTTGCCCGTGCCGGTCGAGGCGGTGCTGGCAGCCGCCCGCGCCGCGGGCATCATCCGCGCGGTGACAGTGGGCTGCGACGTCGAGTCGTCCCGCTGGGCGGCGGCGTGCGCGGCGGAGCACGCCGGCGTCTACGCGGCCGTGGCGATCCACCCGAACGAGACGGCGCGCGCCGCGGCGAGCGCGGCCCGGGAGGGCGGCGCGGCGGGCGCAGCGCGGGAGCCGGGCCCGGCCCGTGACGCGGTGCTCGCCGAGATCGCCGTCCTGGCCGCGCTGCCGCAGGTGCGCGCGGTCGGCGAGACCGGCCTGGACTACTACAGGGACAGCGCGCCGCCGGACCTGCAGCGGGACTGGTTCCGCGCCCACATCGAGATCGCCAAGGCGGCCGGCAAGGCGCTGATGATCCACGACCGCGACGCGCACGACGACGTGCTCGATATTTTGGCTCAACAAGGCGCACCGGAGCATGTCGTGTTCCATTGTTTCTCCGGCGGCGCGGAGATGGCCAAGCGGTGCGCCGACGCCGGCTACGTGATGAGCTTCGCCGGCAACCTGACGTTCCCGAACGCCGGGCAGCTACGCGAGGCCGCGGCGGTGGCGCCGGCCGACCTGATCCTGGTCGAGACCGACGCGCCCTACCTCACCCCGGTCCCGAACCGGGGCAGGATGAACGTCCCTGCGCAGGTCGCGCACACGCTGCGAGCCGTCGCCGAGGTGAAGCGGATTGACGTCGCCGGGCTGTGCGCGACCGTCATGGCGACCGGCGAGCGGGTGTTCGGGCCGTGGCGGGACGGGATCGGGCCGTGACCGTGTCGAAGACCAGCCAGGCGGTCGCCGTCACCAGGGCCGGGTTCGCTCGGCCGCACAGCCCGCACGGCGACCCGCGGGCGCAGCGCCGGCTCTGCGCCGGGATGCGGGCGCCGGCCCTGGACCACATGCGCGCCAGCCTGGCGGCCCGCACCGCCTTCTTCGACGGCCAGGTGACGGCGGCGATCGCGGCAGGAACTCGCCAGGTGGTGATTCTCGGCGCCGGCTACGACGACCGGGCGCTGCGGTTCGGTTCGCCAGGGGTGAGGTTCTTCGAGATCGACCACCCGGACACCCAGGCCGACAAGCGGGCCAGGCTCGCCGCGATCCTGGCCGAGGACGCGGCTCTCGTGCCCGGGTCGGCGGCTCCGGCCGACCGGAGTGCGGATGGGCCGCCGCGCCCCGGGCAAGGTGCGGATGAGCCGCCGCGCCCCGGGCAAGGTGCGGCGGCGCTACCCAGGCCGGCCGCGCCGGTGCTCGCGGCGGCCGACTTCGCCCGCGACGATGTCGCCCGCGTGCTCGCCCGGGCTGGTCACGACCCCGCGCTGCCGACCCTGTTCCTCGGCGAGGGCCTGCTCGTCTACCTGGACCAGCCGAGCACGGTCCGGCTGCTGGCCGGCGCCGCAGCCGCGGCCGCGGTCGGCAGTTCCCTCGCCGCCAGCCTGGCCATCCACGCGGACGGGCTCGACTCGGCGGCCGTGCTCGCGCGCGGCAACGCCAGGCGGCGCACGGCCGGCAGCGAGCCGTGGCTGACGATCCTGCCCGCCGCGGGCCAGACCGACCTGCTGGCCAGGGCCGGCTGGCTGCTCACCTCGGCCGTCGACCCCGCGGACCTGGGCACCGGTGCCGACGCGGGCCGGTCGCTGCTGGTGACCGCCCGGCCAGCCGGTTAGCGTGCCTGCCGTGGACCAGGCTCACCCGGGCGAGGCGGCAGGCCTACCGCCCGGCGAGCCGCCGGCCGTGCCGCCCGGCCGGGCGTCCGGCCTGGCTGCCGCCCGGCTGCTCGGGCCCGCCGATGTCCGGCGGATCGCGGACCGGCTGGGGGTCAGGCCGGCCAAGCGGCTCGGCCAGAACTTCGTGATCGAGGCCGGGACGATCAGGCGGATCGTCGCGCTGGCCGACCTGCGGCCGGACGATGTGGTCCTCGAGGTCGGCCCCGGCCTCGGCTCGCTCACGCTCGGCCTGCTCGATGCGGCGCGCCGGGTCGTCGCAGTGGAAGTGGACGCCGTGCTCGCCGGCGCGTTGCCCGCGACCGTCGCGGAACGGGCGCCCGCGCTGGCCGGCCGGCTCGAGGTCGTCACCGCGGACGCGCTGACCATGCCGGCGCCGCCAGGGCCGGTGCCGACGGCGCTGGTCGCGAACCTGCCGTACAACGTGGCCGTCCCCGTGCTGCTGCACCTGCTCGACGCGATGCCGTCGATCGGCCGCGCGCTGGTGATGGTCCAGGCCGAGGTGGCCGACCGGATGTGCGCGCCGCCCGGCAGCAGGACCTACGGCGTCCCGTCGGTCAAGCTCGCCTGGTACGGGTCCGCCCGGCGGGCCGGGACCGTCTCCAGGACCGTGTTCTGGCCGGTTCCGAACGTGGACTCGGCGCTCGTCGCGTTCACCCGCTGGCCAGCAGGCGGCGCCCCAGGCGACGCGCCGGCCGGCCAGCCAAGGCCAGGCCGCGCTGCCGTGTTCGCGGTCATCGACGCGGCGTTCGCGCAGCGGCGCAAGACGCTCAGGTCCGCGCTGGCCTCGTGGGCCGGCTCGGCGCAGGCAGCGGAACGGGCGCTGAAGGACGCCGGGGTCGATCCGTCGCTGCGTGGCGAGGCGATCGGCGTGGCCCAGTACATCCAGATTGCCGGTGCAGCAGGGCAAGCGCGTACGATCATCGAATCGTGACGCACGTGACACAAGACGACGGTCCCGCCGACTCCGCTACCGCCCGGGTGCCTGCCAAGGTGAACCTGCAGCTCTCGGTCGGTCCGCTGCGCGACGACGGCTACCACGACCTGGTCACGGTGTTCCACGCGGTCTCTTTGTTCGACGAGGTGACCGTGCGCAAGGCCGACCGCACCAGCGTGGTGGTGAGCGGCGAGGGCGGGCCGGCCGTCCCGCTCGGCCCGGCTAACCTCGCCGTGCGGGCCGCGGTCGCGCTGGCGCGGGCTACCGGCAGGCGCGGCAAGGGCGCGGGCGGCGTCAGGATCGAGATCCGCAAGCGGATACCGGTCGCGGCCGGCCTGGCCGGCGGCAGCGCCGACGCGGCGGCGGCGCTGGTCGCCTGCAACGAACTCTGGCGGGCGGGCCTGACCGGCACAGAACTGGGCGATATCGGCGCGCAGATCGGCAGCGACGTGCCGTTCGCGCTGACCGGCGGTACGGCGGTCGGGATCGGCCGGGGCGAGCGGCTGACCACGGCGCTGGTTTCTGGCAGCTACCAGTGGGTGCTCGCGTTCGGCGCGACCGGCCTGGCCACGCCCGACGTGTTCGCCGCCTGCGACCGGCTCAGGGCCGCCCGTGGCGGGAAAGACGGCGAGCCGCCCGCGGTGCCCGAGCCACGGCTGAGCACCGAGCTGATGGCCGCGCTGCGATCCGGCAACCCCGCCGCGGTGGGCCCGCTGCTGAGCAACGACCTCCAGCCGGCCGCGCTGTCGCTGCAGCCGCTGCTGCGGCGCGCGCTCTCGGCCGGCAAAGAGCAAGGCGCGCTCGGCGCCATCGTGTCTGGCTCGGGACCGACCTGCGCGTTCCTGGCGGCCGACCCGAACTCCGCGCGCGACCTGGCCGTCGCGATCACGGGCGCGGGCGTGTGCCGCGCCGTCGTCCAGGTCGCCGGCCCGGCGCCCGGCGCTTGCGTGGTGGAATCGGGCGCCCTGCACAAGTGAGCTAGCGGGGCTAACAGAGCGAGCGGGGCTAACAGAGCGAGCGGGGCTAACAGAGCGAGCGGGAAATACCACGTGAACATCGTCAACCTGGAGGCCGCGGTCAAGGCCTGCGGGACGCGGGTGCTGCTCGACCAGGTGTCGCTTGGCGTCGCCGCAGGCGACAGGATCGGCGTGGTCGGCCGCAACGGGGCAGGCAAGACGACGCTGCTCGCGGCGCTGGCCGGCGCCGCCGACCTCGACTCCGGCCGCTCGACCAGGACCCGCGACGCCCGGATCGGCTACCTGCCGCAGTCCGAGCGGCTGACCGGATCAGTCAGGGAGATTGTGTTCGGAACGTTGCCTGAGCACGAATGGGCAGCGGACGCGAGGGCCCGCGGCCTGCTCGCCGCGCTGCTGGCCGGCATCGACACCGGCGCGCGGGCCGAGCGGCTTTCCGGCGGGGAGCGCCGCAGGGTCGCGCTCGCCGCGCTGCTCCGCGGCACCCACGACCTGCTGCTGCTCGACGAGCCGACGAACCATCTCGACATCGAGGCGATCAGGTGGCTGGCCGGATACCTGACCGGCTACGGCAAGGCGTTCGTGCTTGTGACGCACGACCGGTGGCTGCTCGACCAGGTCTGCGACCGCACCTGGGAGGTCGCGAACGGCCAGGTGCATTCCTACGACGGCGGCTACTCCGCGTACGTGCTGGCCAGGGCCGAGCGGGCCAGGCTGGCCGCGGCGCAGGACCAGCGCAGGCGCAACCTGCTCCGCAAGGAACTCGCCTGGCTGCGGCGCGGCCCGCCGGCCAGGACCAGCAAACCCACGTTCCGGATCGAAGCCGCGACCGCGCTGATCGCCGACGAGCCCGCCCCGCGGGACGGCGTCGAGCTGTCCAGGCTGGCTGCCGCCAGGCTTGGCAAGACGGTCATCGACCTGACCGACGTGACCGTGACGGCCGGCGGCGTGACCCTGCTCGATCACGTCAGCTGGCAGCTCGGCCCTGGCGATCGGGTCGGCCTCGTCGGTGTCAACGGCAGCGGCAAGACCACGCTGCTGAACGTCCTGGCCGGCCGGTCGGCCGGCCAGGAGCTCACCGGTGACATGGTCGCCGGCAAGACCGTCCGGCTCGGCTACCTCACCCAGGAGCCCGGCCCGGTCGATCCTGACCTGCGAGTACTCGAAGCGGCGCAGCAAGTCCGCGGCTCGGTCCGGATCGGCAAGCGGGAGCTTTCTGCCGGCCAGATGCTCGACCGGCTCGGCCTGAGCGGCGACCGGCAGTGGGCGCCCGTTGCCGAACTCTCCGGCGGTGAGCGGCGCAGGCTGCAGCTCCAGATGCTGCTGATGGCCGAGCCGAACGTGCTGCTGCTCGACGAGCCGACCAACGACCTGGACATCGACACGCTGACCGAGCTCGAAGACCTGCTCGACGGCTTCCCCGGCTCGGTCGTGGCGGTCAGCCACGACCGGTACTTCCTCGAGCGGGTCACCGATCACGTGCTCGCGCTGGTCGACGCCAAGCTGGCGTTCCTGCCCGGCGGCGTGGACGAGTACCTGCGCCGCGGGGACGCCGGCGAGGCGGGCAAGCCGGTCAGAGCGGCAGGCGCCGCGGCCGCAACCCCGGCCGCGGCGGCGCGAGTGGCGGCGGGGCGGGATGGCGGCGATCAGGCGGCCGGCCTGTCCGCTGCCCATCTGCGCGCGGCCAGGAAGGAACTGGCCAGGCTCGACCGGCAGCTCGCGCGGCTGGCGGGCAGGGAAGCCGAGCTGCACGGGGCGCTCGCCCAGGCCGGCGCCGACTACGTCAGGCTCGTCGACCTCGGCGCCGAACTGCGGTCCGTGCAGGCCGAGCGGGCCGCGCTGGAAGACCGCTGGCTGGAACTCGCCGAGGCTGCCTCCGAGTAACGGCTGGTCCCGGCGAAGGCCGGGGCACTGCGGCCGGGGCACTGCGGCCGGGGCACTGCGGCCGGGGCACTGCGGCCGGGGCACTGCGGGTTCCGGCCGGGCGGCTCAGCCGGCGATGGCGCGCCAGAAGCTCCTGGCGATGATACGGTAGCCCGCGTCGTTCGCATGCTCGTTGGGTCCCCGCGGCGGCGCGGCGCACATCCAGGTGAGCGAGCAGATCACGGTCACGTTCGGCGGCACCGGGCTGGCCCGTCCGGCGTTCGGCCGGCCGGCGCCGAAGTCGGTGCTGCGGAACGCGGCGAAGACGTCGGCGACCCTGGCGCCGACGCGGTGGTAGCGCTTGGTCATGAGCCGGTTGACCCCGGCGGCAAAGCCGTCGATCACCATGCCGATCTCCCTGCCGGTCCGCCCGGTCCGCCACAGCCCCAGTTCGGGCACGTAGTAGGTCATCCCCACGATGAGGACCCGGCGGCCCGCTGCCGACCTCAGCGTCGCGAGGATCGCGGTCAGGTTCCGCTCGATCCGCGGGATCCTGCTGACCAGGCAGGGGATGATGGTTGCCGGGCGGGCGCCGATGACGCAGGAGTTGGGGTCGTTGGCGCCGATGTCGATCGTCACGAGCGCGGTGCTGCCGCGGTGCGATCGCAGGAACCCGGCCGCCTGCGCGAGCTGGCTGCCCGCCGGGTAGCGGCAGATCCCGCCGTGAATCATGGTCGAGGTCGTCTCGCCCGAGCAGCCGAGCTTGACCAGGCGCAGGTGCCCGATCCTGCCGCTCAGCCTGGCCGCCAGCCGGTCCGCGTAGCCGTGCGCGGTCGGCACGTTCTGGCCGGTCGCCGTCGGCTGGATGCCCAGCGAGAGCGAGTCGCCGAGCGAGAGGTAGTAGGCCGGGCCGTTGCCCGCGGGGTGGCTGAGCCCGCGCCGGACGGCGAGCAGGCCCGAGCCGCCCGGCCGGGTCGCGCCGGAACGCTGCTGACCGGCGTGCTGGCCCGACCCTGGCGGGTCGGACGCGGTCTTTGCGCACCCGGCCAGGACTGGCGCGGCGACGAGCAGCGCGACCGCCGCCCGCGCCACGGCGCTACGGCGTGTCACGGGTATCGAACGGGCTGAGCAGCAGCCTGAGCAGCGAGGCAAGCTGCTGGCGGTCCGCGGCATCCAGGCCGGCCAGCAGCTCGCGCTCCTGGCCGAGCAGGTCGGCCAGGGCGGCGTCGGCGACCGCGCGGCCCCGGTCGGTCAGCCGAACCAGCACCCCCCGCTTGTCCTGCGGGTCAGGGAGCCGCGTGACCAGCCCGCCCTCGGCCAGGCGGTCGATCCGGTTGGTCATGGTTCCCGACGTGACCAGGGTTGCGCGGAGCAGCGAGCCCGGGCTGAGCTGGTACGGCGGCCCCTGGCGGCGCAGAGCCGACAGCACGTCGAACTCCCATGCCTCCAGGCCGTACGCGGCGAACGCCGTCCGCCTGACCCGGTCCAGGTGCTTGGAGAGCCGGGAGACCCGGCTCAGTACCTGCAGCGGCTCCACGTCCAGGTCGGGCCGCTCCGCGCGCCAGCCAGCGACGAGGTCGTCGACCTCGTCGCGCACCTCGGCACCGGCACCTGCCCGCTCCACCCGAGCAGCATATCTTGACATCGAGACTTTGGGCCGGGTACAACTTGAGAAAGAATCTCGATATCAAGATATTGGAGCAGCCGATGTGGAACCCCGTTCGGTACCGCGAGTTCGGCTCGGAGCGTTCCCGGCCGTTCCTTGACCTGATCAGCCAGATCGGCGCCGCCGAGCCGGCGTTCGTGGCCGACGTGGGCTGCGGCCCCGGCGAGCTGACCGCGGAGCTGAGCCGGCGCTGGCCGTCGGCCGAGGTGCTCGGCGTGGACAGCTCGCCCGAGATGATCGCCGCGGCGCAGGCCCTGGTGGCCGGCCCGGGCCCGGACGCGGCCGGGCTCCGGCTCAGGTTCGCACTGTCCGGCGCGGAGGAATGGCAGCCGGACCGGCCGGTCGACGTGATCGTCTCCAACGCGATGCTGCAGTGGCTTCCCGAGCACGAGAAGCTGGTCGGCCGGTGGGCGAGTCAGCTCTCCGACGACGGCTGGCTGGCGTTCTCCGTTCCCGGCAACTTCGACGACCCGGCCCACCGCCTGCTGCGCGAACTGGCGGGCACGGACAGCTGGCGTCCGCTGCTGAGGGACGTGACCTTCAACCGGCAGGCCGCCGACCCCGCCGACTACCTGGACCTGCTCGCCGGCCGGGGCTTCTCGGTCGACGCCTGGGAGACCACCTACCTGCACGTCCTGACCGGCGAAGACCCGGTACTGCGCTGGTATCAGGGCACGGGCCTGCGCCCGGTGATCGCTGCGCTCGAGGACGACCAGACCGCGGAGTTCATGGCCGAGTACGGGGCGATGCTGCGGCAGGAGTACCCGCCGCGGTCGTACGGGACCGTCCTGCCGTTCCGCCGCGTCTTCATCGTCGCCCACCGCACCCGCTGACACCCCCCGCCCGGCCCGTCCGCGCCCGCCCCAAACCCGCATTCCATGATCATGGTGGGTTCGGGTCGGATAGACCATTCAATCCACCACGATCATGGAGGAGTCTGCTACTCGGTCAGCCGCTTGAGGGCTTCAGGCGAGATCTTCGGCTTCGGGTCCAGCTGGGACAGGCCGTTCCACGCCAGGTTGACCAGATGCGCTGCCATCTCCTCGAGCTTGGGCTTGCGCACGTCGAGCCACCGTTGCCCGGCGAATGCGACCATCCCGACCAGCATCTGCGAGTACACGGGCGCCAGCTTGGGATCGTAACCGCGCTCCTTGAACACGTCCGCGAGCAGGTACTCCACCTGGGTGGCGATGTCGCTGATCAGGCTGGCGAAGGTGCCGGAGCCCGAGGCCGGGTTCGAGTCGCGGACGAGGATGCGAAAACCGTCGCTGTTGTCCTCGATATAGCGGAGCAGAGCGACCGCCGCGGCCTCGAACTTCTCCATGGTGTCCTCGCCCTGGAGCAACCCGGTCGCCATCGTGAGGAACCGCTCGACCTCCCGGTCGACGACGACGGCGTAAAGCCCCTCCTTGCCGCCGAAGTGCTCGTAGACGACCGGTTTGGAGACGCCGGCCCGGGCGGCGATCTCCTCGATGGAGGTGCCGTCGATGCCGCGCTCGGCGAAGAGGCGGCGCCCGACGTCAAGCAGTTGCTCGCGCCGCTCCTTGCCCGTCATGCGCTTGCGGCCGGGCGCCGGGGTCTGGCTGGTCACTGCCCCATCATGCGCCACCGGCCGGCGATCAGCTAATCAGCGCCGCCGAGGAGGCGGCCGGTCGACACCGGCGCCGCTAGCCCGGCCGCCTGGTAGCCGGGCATCACCCGGCCAGCTCCGGCGCGCCAGCTCCAGTGAACCGCGCGCCGAAGCTGGTTCAGCCCGTGCTAGCTGGTCCGCGCCGGCACGGCCCGCTTGGTCATGGAACCGAGCGCACGCACGGCGCCGACCTTCTTGCCGCTCAGCCTGCCCGCCTCCGGCCACCGGACATCGGTGACCCAGCCCAGCTTCTCGACCAGCCAGATGCCGCGCGCGGCGATGTCGATCTGGCCCTTGAACACGCCATGCCTGGCGCACGTCGGGTCCGCGTGGTGCAGGTTGTGCCACGACTCACCGAACGAGAGCACGGCGAGCCAGGCCACGTTCCTTGACTTGTCCCTGGCCTCGAACTCGCGTGCGCCGAACGTGTGGCAGATCGAGTTGATCGACCAGGTGACGTGGTGCAGGAAGGAGACCCGGACCAGGCCGGCCCAGAAGAACGTGATCAGCGCGCCCTTCCATGACATCGTCCACAGGCCGCCGGCCAGGGCGGGGAGCAGCAGGGTGACGGCGACCAGCGCGGGGAAGAACTTGTGGACGGCCACGATGTCGTCGTCGGCCAGCCAGTCGGGCGAGAACTTCTTGTGCGACGTGATGTCACGGTCGAACAGCCAGCCCATGTGGGCCCAGGCCATGCCCTTGGTGAGCGCCTTCCAGTCGTCGCCGAACCGCCACGGCGAGTGCGGGTCGCCCTCCTTGTCGCTGTACTTGTGATGCCGGCGGTGGTCGGAGACCCAGTCGAGGAGCGGGCCCTCGATCGCCATCGAGCCGGCCACGGCGAGCGCGATCTTGAAGGGCCGGCTCGACTTGAACGATCCGTGCGTGAAGTAGCGGTGGAAGCCCATCGCGATCCCGAGCCCGGAGAACCCGTAGAACACGATCCCGATCACGACGGTCTGCCAGTTGAGCCAGCCCCACACCCAGGCCACCGGCACGGCGGCGAGCAGGGCGAGCATCGGCACGCCGGTGAAGATGCCGACCGCGGCGCGCTCGAAAGTGGACCTCGGCTCCGGCTCGAACTCGGGAAGCGGGCCCTTGCGGCGGACCCGACTCCGCTCGGCTGACCCGGTCGGCTCCGCCGGGGCGGCCGACTCGGGCTCGACTGGCTCGGCGGGCGCGACGGAGATGTCGGTGGTAGCGGTCATCACGGTTCCTCGTTGCTCGAAGGTGCCGGTCAGATGAGCGATCCGCATCACCGAGGTCATGGGCCGAGCGAATACGCTTACGTAACCGTAGCTTACGGTAGCGTAGGTTACGCAAGGCCCCTAGAGCGATTTCCGACAGATTTCGGCCGGTCCCGCTTGTGGCCTTCGCGCAACCTGCCCGGTCGCCGGCCGATCATGCGGAGCGGTAGCAGCCCGTTCGCCTCAGTCCTCTTGCCTGGCCAGCTGAAGCAGCCCCAAGGGGTCGCCGCCATGATCTATCGAAGGATTCTGCGTTACAGGTGTCTGCAGAACCTTCGCGATCACGTTCAGCAGGTGATCGCCGGGCGCGGGTACAGTAAGTGTCGTTTTCCCTTCCCGGGTCGTCTAGCCTGGCAGGACAAGGGTTTTTGGTACCCTCAACCGAGGTTCGAATCCTCGCCCGGGAGCTAGGTGGCGAGCGGGTCAGTGGGCAGGCACGTTCGATCGGGCCGCAAAGTCATCGTGCGCGTTGGGCGCCACGCGACGGTGGATCCGCCATCACGCTCGACGCCCATCCTTCAATCTGCCTGTAGATTTCGATGCTCCGGCGCACCTGGATGCGCAGGCAGCCGTGGTAATCCGCACCGGTGTTCGGCCCAGTATGTGGCCACTCCGGCAGCTTGTCGCTGGCGGGATGCCTCGTAGCTGAGCCGCTCAGGACGCGGCAGGTCGCGGACCCACAACGAGACTGAGCTCTTCGAGACGCCGACCTCTGCGGCGATGCGGTTATAGTCCCAGCCTCGCGACCGTAGTTGCCTGGCCTTAGCGTGGAGTTCGTCCTTGGCGTTCGGACGCAATGTCCATTGAGGCGGTGGCTCGCCGCGCAAGACCTCGTTGAGCGTCCAGTTGCTCGTAATCCGCAACATCTCCTTGATCTCGCGCCTGGACTTGCGACGCGTTACGCCTCGGCGAACTCGGCACGGACGCCGAGCAGGCGCACCGGGTCCCGCCGGGCGAACCAGTCCAGCGCCGCCAGCGCGGCCGCCTCGATCAGGGCCGGGTCGCGGGTGGGCTCGCTCAGCGCCTGCCCGTGCGTCTTGGTGAAGAACGGCGCGTACCGCACCTTGACGATGATGCGCCCGGCGGGCCGCCCGTCGGCCCGCACGTCGTCGGCGACGATCCCAGCGATCCTGGCGACCTCGGCGCGGACCTGCTCCCAGTCGGCCAGGTTCTGCTGGAACGTGACCTCGCGGCCGTGACCGCGCGGAACGTAAGGCTCCCCGGTCACCTGCGACAGGTCGATGCCGCGGGCCAGCTGGACCAGCCACGGCCCGATCGTCGGGCCGAAGTGCCCGGCGAGCTCGCGGTGGTCGGCGGCGGCCAGGTCGGCCACGGTCATGATCCCGAGCCCGGCGAGCTTGCGCGCGGTCTTCGCTCCGACCCCCCACAGCGCGTCCGTCGGGCGCGGGCCGAGCAGCTGCGGCCAGGTCTGGCTGGTGATCGAGAACACCCCGGCCGGCTTGCCGAAGCCAGTGGCGATCTTGGCCTGGAGCTTGTTCTGGCCGATGCCGACCGAGCAGTCAAGGCTGGTCGCCTCCCGGACCAGTGCCTGGATTTTTCTCGCCAACAACTCCGGATCGTCGGTCTCGGCGGCCAGGAACGCCTCGTCCCAGCCCATCACCTCGACCACGGCGTCCAGTTGCCGCAGCGTCGCCATCACCACGGCCGACGCGGCGTCGTAGGCGGCCTTGTCGACGGGCAGGAACACCGCGTCCGGGCAGCGGCGGGCGGCGGTCCGCAGCGGCTGCCCCGAGTGCACCCCGTATGCGCGCGCCTCGTAGGAGGCGGTGCTGACCACGCCGCGCTTGGCCGGGTCGCCGTCCCCGCCGACGACGACCGGCCTGCCGCGCAGGTCCGGCCTGCGCAGGACCTCGACAGCGGCGATGAACTGGTCGAGGTCGACGTGCAGCACCCACCGGGTCACACCTGCAAGTTTCGCCCCTGACCCGATCGTGCGGAGATGCAGCCCAGGTAACGGGAGGTATCCTGCTCCAGTCGGGGGGTTGAGGCGCGAGTTAGCGCCCGGCATCCGACAGCCCGCAGCTACATCGAGGAGCCGAGCCGAGTGAGCGCACCAGGTCCGGCCGCGGTGATCGTGCTCGCGGCCGGCGAGGGCACGCGGATGAAGTCGCCCGTGCCGAAGACGCTGCACCGGGTGTGCGGGCAGACGATGCTCGGGCACTGCCTCGCCGCGGCCGCCGAGCTGGCCCCCGACCGGCTGATCGTCGTGGTCGGCCACGACGCCGAGCGGGTGGCCGCGCACGCCAGGGAGCAGGTGCCGTCCGCGCTCATCGTGATGCAGGACCACCTCGGCGGCACCGGGCACGCGGTCAGGGTCGTGCTCGAGGCCGTCGGCACGATCAGCGGCACCGTGGTCGTGACGTACGCGGACACGCCGCTGCTGACCGGCGGCACGCTCGCCAGGCTGGTCAGCGAGCGGGCGTCGTCGGGGGCGGCGGCCGCCGTGCTGGCCGCCCGGGCGGGTGACCCGGCCGGGTACGGCCGGATCGTCAGGGACGAGTCCGGGGTATTCGCGGCCATCGTCGAGCACGCGGACGCCACGCCGGACGAGCGCGCGATCGACGAGATCAACACGGGCATGTACGCCTTCGACGGCGACCTGCTCGCCGACGCGGTGAAGCGGGTCAGGACCGACAACGCGCAAGGCGAGGAGTATCTCACCGACGCCGTCTGCGTCCTTCGCGGCGACGGTTACCCCGTGGCGGTTGTTACGTGTGTAGATCTTGAAGAGGTCCAGGGGGTCAACGACCTCGCGCAGCTTGCCCGCGCCAGCAGGGTGATGAACTCCAGGCTGCTCGAGGCGAGGATGCGGGCCGGGGTCAGGATCGCCGATCCGGCCACCACCTGGCTGGACGCTGGCGTCGAGGTGGCGCCCGGCGCCTGCATCGGGCCTGGCACCCAGCTTGAGGGCAGCACGAACGTCGCCGCCGGGGCTCAGGTCGGGCCCGGCTGCCTGCTGCGCGATACCGTCGTCGGACCGGGTGCCACCGTGATCCAGTCGGTCTGCGAGTCCGCCGTGATCGCGGCGGGCGCGCGGGTCGGGCCGTTCGCACACCTAGTGGAAGAGCAGGTCACGTGACGGGCGCCAGCGGGCCGGCCGGCAAGAAGATGATGCTGTTCTGCGGCCGGGCGTACCCCGAGCTCGGCCTGGAGATCGCCGACTTCCTCGGCGTCGAGCCGACCCCCACCGCCTTGTTCGACTTCGCCAACGGCGAGATCTTCGTTCGCTTCCTCGAGTCGGTCAGGGGCTGCGACGCCTTCGTGCTGCAGAGCCACATCGCGCCGATCAACAAGTGGATCATGGAGCAGCTGATCATGGTCGACGCCCTCAAGCGGGCGTCGGCGAACCGGATCACCGTCGTGACGCCCCTGTTCGGCTACGCGCGGCAGGACAAGAAGCGACGCGGCCGCGAGCCGATCTCTGCCCGGCTGATGGCCGACCTGTTCCGGGCGGCGGGAGCGCACCGGCTCATGGCCGTCGACCTGCACACGGCCCAGATCCAGGGCTTCTTCGACGGTCCTGTCGACCACCTGTTCGCGCTCCCGATCCTGGCCTCCTACCTGGAGGGCAAGCTCGACCTCGCGCAGGTCACGGTGGTGGCGCCGGACGCCGGCCGGGTCAGCGTCTGCGAGCGGTGGACCGACAGGCTCGGCTGCCCGCTGGCGATCATCCACAAGCGGCGCGACCCGGACGTCGCGAACAAGGTCAAGGTGCTCGAGGTGGTCGGCCAGGTTGCCGGCCGCACCTGCATCCTGGTGGACGACATGATCGACACGGGAGCCACGATCGCCAATGCCGCCGAGAGCCTGTTCGAGCAGGGCGCGGATCAGGTCATCGCCACGGCCACGCACGGCGTGCTGTCGGGCCCGGCGGTCGACCTGCTGAAGAACTCGGCGATCAGCGAGGTCATCGTCACCAATACCGTGCCGATCCAGCCGGAGAAGCAGTTCGATAAGCTGACCGTGCTGTCGATCGCGCCGCTGATCGCCAGGGCCATCACCGAGGTCTCCTCCGAGGGCTCGGTGACGAGCTTGTTCGACGGCCAGAGCTGAGCTGGCCGCGGCCCGGGCGGCCCGCTCGTCGGCTACCCTGAACTCGCTTGTGAATTCTCCCGCCCTCCGACAGGGCTGTACCCGCATAGGAGTAGTACCGTGCCCGAGGTTCATATCGCCGCAACGTCGCGGACCGAGTTCGGCAAGGGTGCCGCTCGGCGCGAGCGCCGGGCCGGGCGGGTCCCCGCGGTCCTGTACGGCCACGGCACGCCGACGCGGCACGTCAGCCTGCCAGGCCACGACGTCCTGCTCGCGCTGCGCACCCCCAACGTCCTGATCAGGCTCGACGGCCTGTCCAGCGGCAGCGAGCTCGCGCTGCCGAAGGCCGTGCAGCGGGACCCGATCAAGGGCACGGTCGAGCACGTCGACCTGATCCTGGTCCGCAGCGGCGAGAAGGTGACCGTCGACATCCCGGTCACCGTGGTCGGCGAGGTCGCCCCCGACGGCCTGCTCGACCAGCAGCTCGTTCAGATCTCGGTCGAGGCAGATGCGACCAGCATCCCGCCGGGCATCGAGGTGGACGTCGAGGGCATGCAGATCGGCGCGTCCGTGCACGCCGGCGACCTCGACATGCCGCGCGGCGTCACGCTGGCGGTCGAGCCCGAGGTTCTCGTCCTGCACGTGATCGCGGCTCCGACGGCTGCGCAGATCGAGGCCGACCTCGGCGTCACGCCCGAGGCCGAGGCCGCCGAGGTGCCCGAGGCGGTCGGCGCGGCCGCCGGCGAGGCCGAGGGCGGTGCGGCCGCCGAGCCGCAGGCCCCGGCCGAGTAGCGGACACGCGCTGGCTCGCAACTGGCTGGCTGGCACGCCCTGAACCTGCTTCGGGGCCGGCGGAAGGCTGCGCCGATGGCCGATGAGCGATGGCTGGTGGCCGGGCTCGGCAACCCGGGCCCCGGCTACGCCGGCCACAGGCACAACGCGGGCTACCTGGTCGCCGACGCGCTGGCCGGCCGGATCGGCTCCGGCTTCCGGCGGGACAGGTCCCGCACCCAGGCTGCCGCGGGACGGCTGGCAGGCGCGCCCGTGATCGTGGCCAAGCCGATGTCGTTCATGAACCTGTCCGGGCCCCCGCTCGCCGCGCTCCGCGGCTTCTACAAGATCCCTCCGGAACGGATCGTCGTCGTGCACGACGAACTCGACCTGCCGCTGCGCACCGTCAGGCTCAAGCTCGGCGGCGGCGACGGCGGGCACAACGGCCTGCGCTCGGTGACGCGCGCGCTCGGCACCGGGGATTACTACCGGGTGCGTGTCGGCATCGGCCGGCCCGCGGGGCGGCAGGACCCGGCGGACTATGTGCTGAGCAACTTCGGCCCGGCCGAGCGCAGCGAACTGCCGCTCGCGGTCGAGCTTGCCGCCGACGCGGTCGAGGCCCTGCTGAGCTCTGGCCTCGCGGCCGCCCAGAACCAGATCCACGCGCTCGGCTGATCCCGCCCGGGGCGCGTCTGCCCGCTGCCACCCTCCGGGGCGCGCCTCTGCCCGCCCGGATTCCCGGTATCGATAAGAATAAGTTAAATAGACGAATCGCACCCATCTGATCGACGCGATGCGCCACAATCGGCGGAGATGCGGGCCGGTTTGCCGCTGTGATCTTAATTGTGCAGACTGCGTCAACTGCACCGGAAGTCTGGGCGTCTAACTTCTGTAGTAATTGGTAAACGCCAGGTGAACTTCGGGCGCGCGACGCTGGTCCGCGCCATCCAAGCCGGCGTCGAGGGGAGGGCCTGGTGTTCAGCCAGACGGCAGTAAGCGCGGCTCGCCGCGGGCGAAGGTTCGGCGACGGCACCACTGACATCGGGGTGCGAACTGCCTCCTGGACCCTGACCTATCTTCGCCGGGCCGCCGCCGCCGACGGCATCTGCGCTCTGGCCGCCGGGCTGCTCGCCTACCAGGTCCGCTATGAGACGGTCGGCGACCGGCCGGCGCCGTACCTGGCGGCCAGCCTGATGCTGCCGTTCGCCTGGCTCGGCACCGTGCGGGTGGCGGGCGGCTACGACTCCAGGTTCATCGGCGTGGGCAGCGACGAGTTCCGCCGGGTACTGAACGCCGGGGTGTTCCTCACGGCGGCCGTCGCGATCGTGTCCTACGCCAGCAAGGCCTACCTGGCCAGGGGTTATGTCGTCGTCGCCCTGCCCAGCGTGACGCTGTTGGACCTGGCGGCCAGGTACGCGCTGCGCAAGCACCTGCACCGGGTCCGCGCGCACGGCGGCTGCATGCGCAAGGTCGTCGTCGTCGGGTACCCGCGCGTGGTCGCCGGCATCGCCAACATGCTGCGCAGGGAGACCTACCACGGCCTGTCGGTCGTCGCGGCCTGCGTGGTAGGTGCCAACGAGGTCAGCGTGATCGCGGGCATCCCGGTCGTCGGCGGCCTTGACGCGGTCGCCGAGGCGGTCGGAAGCTTCGATGCCGACACGGTCGCGGTGCTCGCCTGCCCCGAGATGGCCGGCTACCGGCTGCGCAGGCTGGCGTGGGATCTGGAGAAGACGGGGACCGACCTGTGCGTCGCCCCCGCCCTGCTGGATGTCGCGGGACCCCGGACCACCATCAGGCCGGTGGCCGGGTTGCCGCTGCTGCACATGGACCATCCCGAGTTCGGCGGCGGGCGGTGGATCATCAAGGCCACGTTCGACAAGCTGCTCGCGGTGGCCGGACTTGTCTTCGCCGCGCCGCTGCTCGCTCTGCTCGCCCTGGTCATCAGGCTGGATGACGGCGGTCCCGCGCTGTTCAGGCAGACCAGGGTCGGCAAGGACGGCCACCACTTCTCGGTCTTCAAGTTCCGCACGATGGTGGCCGACGCCGAGTCCCGCAGGCCGGAACTGGCCGACAGTAACCAGCAGCAGGGCCCGCTGTTCAAGATCAGGAAGGACCCGCGGATCACCAGGGCAGGAAGCTGGCTGCGGCGCTGGTCGCTGGACGAGCTGCCGCAGCTGCTCAACGTCCTCGCCGGGGACATGTCCCTGGTCGGCCCGCGGCCGGCGCTGCCAGATGAGGCGGCCATGTATGGTGACCATGTGCGGCGCAGGCTGGCGGTCAAGCCAGGCATGACCGGCCTGTGGCAGGTGAACGGCCGGGCCGACCTGTCCTGGGACGAGTCGGTCCGCCTCGACCTGCGGTACGTGGAGAACTGGTCGTTCATGCTCGACCTGCAGATCCTGTGGAAGACTTCCGCGGCGGTCGTCCGTGGCTCAGGCGCATACTGAGCTGCGCGGCTCGCCGCGGCCCCCGGCCTGGCGGCATAGCGGCGCCGCCTGCCGGCTGCCGTTCAGCACTCAACTGGAGTACACGTGGTTTTCCCCGATGACGACTGCCTTGCCCGCGATCTCGCCGTGGCGGCCGGCGAACGCCTGCTCAAGCTCCGCGCGTCCGGATCGGCGGCCGACGATCTGAGGTGCGCCGGCGACCTGGGCTCGCAGGAGTTCCTCGCCGCCGAGCTGGCCAGGGCACGCCCGCACGACGCCGTGCTGTCCGAGGAGGCGGTCGACGACCCGGCCAGGCTGGCCGCGGACCGGGTATGGATCATCGACCCGCTGGACGGCACCAGGGAGTTCGGTGAGGAGGGCAGGGTCGACTGGGCGGTGCACGTCGCCCTGTGGGAGCGCGGCCAGCTCACCGCCGGCGCGGTCGCGCTGCCTGCCCACGATGCCGTCCTGTCGACCGCCGAGCCGCCCGCGCCGCCGGCGGCCGCGCCAGGCGCCGCGCTGCGGCTCGTGGTCAGCAGGTCACGGCCGCCCGAGTTCGTGCAGCGGCTGGCGGCGAAGCTCGGAGCCGAGCTTGTGCCGCTCGGCTCGGCCGGTGCCAAGGCAGCGTCCGTCATCACCGGCGAGGTGAGCGCCTACGTGCACAGCGGAGGTCAGTACGAATGGGACTCCGCCGCCCCCGTGGCCGTCGCCAGGGCCGCGGGCCTGCACACCTCGAGGATCGACGGGTCAAATCTGCGCTACAACTCCGAGCAGCCGTGGATGCCGGATATCCTGATCTGTCCCGTCCCGCTGGCTGGCCGGCTGCTCGATGCGATCAGCGCGGTACAGCAGCACCAGCAGCACCAGCAGTAGGCCGAGCCCGGCCCCGCTCGGGCCGGGACCGAGTGCACCCGATCCGGAGTTCGCCAGATGACAGTGTCCCGCTCTGATTACCAGCTATCGCAGCTCGACGTGCTCGAGGCTGAGTCCGTCCACGTGATGAGGGAGGTCGCCGCCGAGTTCGAGCGGCCCGTGCTGCTGTTCTCCGGCGGCAAGGACTCGATCGTCATGCTGGCGCTCGCCGAGCGCGCGTTCCGGCCCGCCAGGATCCCGTTCCCCGTCATGCACGTGGACACCGGCCACAACTTCGACGAGGTGCTCGAGTTCAGGGACCGCAGGGCGGCCGAGCTCGGCGTCCGCCTGATCGTGGCCTCGGTGCAGGAGTCGATCGACACGGGCCGGGTGGTGGAGGAGACCGGCCGGTGGCCGAGCCGGAACCGGCTGCAGACGACGACGCTGCTCGACGCGATCGCCGACCAGCGCTTCGACGCGGTATTCGGCGGCGCCCGCAGGGACGAGGAGAAGGCCAGGGCGAAGGAGCGGGTGTTCTCCTTCCGCGACGAGTTCGGCCAGTGGGACCCGAAGAACCAGCGGCCCGAGCTGTGGAGCCTGTACAACACCCGGATTCACCGGGGCGAGCACATCAGGGTCTTTCCGCTGTCGAACTGGACCGAGCTCGATATCTGGCACTACATCACCAGGGAAGAGCTCGAGATCCCTTCCATCTACTTCGCGCACCGCCGGTCGGTATTCGAGCGCGACGGCATCCTGCTCGCCGACCACCCGCATGCCGGCCGGTCCGACGCCGAGCCGCCGTACGAGGCGCTGGTCAGGTACCGCACCGTCGGCGACATCAGCTGCACGGGCGCGGTCGAGTCCTCGGCGGCCACGCTCGCCGAGGTCATCACGGAGATAGCCGCGACGCGGATCACCGAGCGCGGGCAGACCCGCGCCGACGACCGCGCGAGTGAGGCCGCGATGGAGGACCGCAAGCGAGAGGGCTACTTCTGATGACATCCGACCCGGACGGCATGGAGCGGGCGCGACAGGACGGCGGGCGGCGCGGTGGCCCCGGACACGGTGCCGCTAAGCACGGGGGCACGGGAGTACCGGAAGGGGACAGGGCGATGGACATCCTTCGGCTGGCTACGGCCGGCTCGGTGGACGACGGGAAGTCGACCCTGATCGGGCGGCTGCTGTATGACTCGAAGGCGATCTTCGAAGACCAGCTTGCCTCGGTGGAGCGGACCAGCAGGGAACGCGGCGAGGACTTCACGAACCTCGCGTTGCTCACCGACGGCCTGCGCGCGGAGCGCGAGCAGGGAATCACGATCGACGTCGCCTACCGGTACTTCGCGACGCCGCGGCGCAAGTTCATCATCGCCGACACCCCGGGCCACATCCAGTACACCAGGAACATGGTCACCGGGGCGTCCACCGCCGACCTGGCGATCGTCCTGGTCGACGCGCGGAACGGGCTCACCGAGCAGAGCCGCAGGCACGCGTTCCTCACCACGTTGCTGCGGGTGCCGCACCTGGTGCTCGCGGTGAACAAGATGGACCTGGTCGGGTACGAGTCGGCGGCCTTCGACCAGGTCGTGGAGGAGTTCACCGCGTTCGGCAGCAAGCTCGAGATCGGCGACCTGACCTTCATCCCGATCTCGGCGCTGCACGGCGACAACGTGGTCGAGCGCTCGCTGAACATGCCCTGGTACAACGGCCCGTCCCTGCTGCATCACCTGGAGCACGTGCACATCGCGTCCGACCGCAACCTGATCGACGTCCGGTTCCCCGTGCAGTACGTGATCAGGCCGCACCAGGCCACCGACCCCGACCTGCATGACTACCGCGGTTACGCGGGCCAGGTCGCTGGCGGCATCCTGAAGCCGGGCGACGAGGTGATGCACCTGCCGTCAGGGCTGACGACCACGATCAGGCGGATCGACGCCGCCGCCGGCCCGGTCGACGAGGCGTACCCGCCGATGTCGGTGACCCTGCTGCTCGACGACGACCTCGACATCTCCCGCGGCGACATGATATGCCGGCCGCACAACCAGCCTCATGTCACCCAGGACGTGCAGGCGATGGTGTCCTGGATGGCCGACGCCCCGGTGCTGACCGAGCGCAGCCGGCTCATCGTCAAGCACACCACGCGGACGGTCAAGGCAATCGTGCGCGACATCGGCTACCGGCTTGACATCAACTCGCTGCACAGGGACGAGGCGGCCGACCGGCTCGGGCTGAACGAGATCGGCCGGGTCGCGCTGCGGCTGACCCAGCCGATCTTCTGCGACCCCTATGCGCGGAACCGGATGACCGGCGGCATGATCCTGATCGACGAGGCGACCAGCGCCACCGTCGGGGCGGCGATGATTACAGATCCGTCCTGACCGGCACGCCGGGCAACGCCTCGGAGTGACCGCGATTTAGCGGGCATTCTGCCCGCGAGCGGCCCCGGGGAAGCTACGATCAATGCGTGTATCGACGGATTTCCTACTGGCGCGTGGCCGGCCTGCTCGGCGTCGTCACTTCGCTGGCCCTGGCCCTGGCTCTGCCCGGTCCGGCCGGCCAGGCGGCGACGAGCCGGGCCGGATCATCGCCCGCCGCGCTGCCGCGGGTGCGGCCCGCGTCGGGCACCCCGCACTTCCCGCTCGGTACCCGCCGCGTCGAGCAGGTGCGCCAGCTCGTCCAGTGCGGCGGCACCATGTACGCGGTCGGCAGCTTCTCGACCGTCGAACAGGGTGGCCATACCTTCAGCAGGAACAACGCGTTCAGCTTCCGCGCGACCGCGCCGTTTAGGATGACGTCCTGGAATCCCAACGTCAACGGCGTGGTCAACTCGATCACGTTCAATTCTGGCCACTGCTCGGCCGCCTACCTCGGCGGCAACTTCACCAGGGTCCGCGGCCAGAAGGCGATCCGCATCGCGAAGGTCCGCACGGCCGCTCCCGGCGCGCTGGTCGGAACCTTCAGGCACTCGGCCAACAACCAGGTGGAGACGCTGGTCAGCTACCAGAACCACGTCCTGGCGGGCGGCTTCTTCACCGCGATCAACGGCAGTTCCGCCGGCCGGTACATGACCAGCGTGAACCCGAGGACCGGCCGGAACGACGGGTTCCTTCGGCTGCGGATCTCCGGCCACTACAGCTTCCCCGGGGCGGTCGCGAACGGGACGCGGATCTTCAACCAGCAGATCAGCCACGGCGGCCGCCGGGAGCTGGTCGAGGGCGACTTCACCTCGGTCGGCGGCAAGCGGCGGCACCAGATCTTCATGCTGAACCTGGCCAGCCGGCCCCGGGCAACGCTGACGCGGTGGACGTCGCCGCGATTCGACGGCAGCCGCGGCTACCCGCCGAACGGCTACTTCTACAACTGCGCTGACAAGGAGCCGTTCTACCTGAAGTCCGCGGCCTGGTCTCCCAATGACAAGACGGTGTACCTGGCCGCCACGGGATTCCGGCCATGGAACCACAAGACGGGCTTCCCGCTCAGGGGCTTGTGCGACGCCGCGTCGGCGTTCAGCGCGGGCCGCGCCGCGACGTTCAAGTGGATCGACTACACCGGGTGCGACTCGCTGTACTCGGTCGCGGCGAACGCGAGCGCCGCGTTCTTCGGCGGTCACCAGCGTTACGCGCAGAACCCGAACGGCTGCAACTTCCAAGGGCCAGGAGCGATCGCGGCCCCCGGTCTTGATGCCCTGAATCCGTCCACCGGCCATCTGGTGGTCAATGCCCAGGGGACCTCGCTGTACACCAGGGACCGGGGAATCGGCGCCGACGACCTGCTCGTGACGAAGTCCGGGCTGTGGGTCGGCAGCGACAACTTCGCCAAGAGCGACAGATGCGACGGGGTAGCCGGCCTGTCCGGCATCTGCTTCCTGCCCTACGGTCCCTGAGAGTCCGTACTTGAGGGGCCATGCCGGCTCTTGCCATGCTCTGCACCGTGTCACTCGCTTGTAGCCAGGATGTACTATCCTGTACCCACCGAAACTACCGAGTGGAGCGTTCGCCTCCTGCCCTATCGGCCGAGTTCGTCAACGGCGGGTCCTAGCTCCACGTCACGCAGACTGGGGCGGGAGTGCGCGAAGGTCTTCGAGTCGTCTATCTCGGCGGTCTGGGACGCAGCGGCAGCACGCTGCTCGAGCGGCTGCTCGGCGAGCTGCCTGGCGTCAGCGCTGTCGGCGAGGTCGTCCACTTGTGGCAGCGCGGCGTGGTCGAGAACGAGCGCTGCGGCTGCGGTGACGAGTTCGGCGCCTGCGACTTCTGGTCCCGGGTGGGTAAGGCCGCCTTCGGCGGCTGGGACAAGATCAGCGTCGAACGGGTTGCCAGGCTCAGGGAAGCGACCGACCGCACCCGCTTTATCCCGCTGCTGGCCGGCCCCGAGCTGCCGGGCAGGATGCGCCAGAGCCTGAGCGAGTACACGGACTACTACCTGCGCGTCTACCAGGCGATCGCGGAGGTCACGGGCAGCACGGCGCTGATCGACTCGAGCAAGCACGCGTCCTTGGCGTTCTGCCTGGCCAGGCGCCGCGGGGTCGACCTGCGGGTGATCCACCTGGTACGCGACAGCCGCGCCGTCGCGTACTCCTGGACGACGCGCGTGGCCAGGCCGGATGCCAGCGCGGAGAGCTACATGACGACGTACCCGCCCGTCCGCGCGGCCGGGCACTGGAACGCGGAGAACTGCGCCCTGCAGTTGCTCGCGCGGCGCGGCACGCCGGTGCTGCGCGTCCGCTACGAGGACCTGGTCCGGGATCCCGAGCAGACCGTGCTGCTCGTGGCCAGGTTCGCCGGACTGCGCGCGGACGAGAGCATGCTCGGCTTCCTCGGCACAGAGGGCGGCTCCCGCAGCGCTGTCCTGCACGAGGCGCACACGGCATCGGGAAACCCGATGCGCTTCGCCACCGGCAGGGTGAGCATTCGCGGCGACGAGCGGTGGCGTGCGGAGATGCCGGACTCGCACCGGCGCGCGGTCACCGCGATGACGCTGCCGTTGCTGACGCACTACGGCTACCTCGGGCGAGCCGCATGAGGCGAGCCGGGCAAGCACTGCGAGCGGGAGACACCGCATGAGCGACTGGCCGTCGGTCGGCGTCGTCGTCCCCACGCACGGCCGGCCGGTCCAGCTTCGCGAGGCGCTAGAGTCGGTACTCGCCCAGGACTACCCGGGCCGCCTCGAGCTCGTGGTGGTCTTCGACCAGGGCCCGCCCGACTCGACCCTGGCCAGGCCTGACCGGGTGCGGGTGCTGGTCAACGACCGCAAGCCGGGCCTGGCCGGCGCCCGCAACTGCGGCATCCTGGCGCTCGGTACCGACCTCGTCGCCTTCTGCGACGACGACGACCAGTGGCTGCCCGGCAAGCTGATTGCCCAGGTCAGCGCGTTGCGCGCGGAGCCGGGCGCCGAGTTCGCCAGCTGCGGCATCACCGTGCGGTTCGAGAACCGCTCGACCCCCAGGCTGGCCGGACGCAGTGAGGTCACCCACCGGGACCTTCTCAGGTCCCGGATGGTCATGGTGCACTCGTCCACCTACCTGGCGAGCCGGCCGGCCCTGGTCGACGGAATCGGCCTGCTCGACGAGGACATCCCAGGCAGCCAGAACGAAGACTGGGACCTGGCGCTGCGGGCGGCGCGACGGCGCCCGATCGTGAACGTCGACCGGCCGCTCGTGCGCGTGGCCTGGGGAGCGGGCTCGCACTACGCCAGGCAGTGGGAGACCAAGGCGCTGAGCCTGCAGTGGATGCTCGACCGGCATCGCGACATCGCCGCCGACCCGGCGGGTGCGGCCCGGGTGTACGCCCAGATCGCCTTCGCCTACGCCTGCCTTGGCCGGCGAGCCGAGTCGCTGCGGTGGGCCGGCCGGGCCGTGCGCCGTAACTGGCGCGAGCGGAGGATTCCGTTCGCCGTGGCCGTGGCCTCCGGCGCGGTCTCCGGCGAGCGCGTGCTTCGGACGCTGCACGCCCGCGGGCACGGGATCTGACAGTGAGCGGGAGACACCACGTGAGCGACCGGGTCCGGGTCGGCGGGCTGGACTTCGACGTCATGACCGGGCCGCAGCTGATCGCGCAAGTGACCGATGCGATCCGGCGCGGGCTCGGCGGCACGATCGTGACCCCCAACGTCGACATCTGCCGCCGGGCCGGCCTGGACCCGGCCAGCCGCGAGCTCGTGGCCGAAGCGTCGATTGTCGTGCCCGACGGGATGCCGCTGATCTGGGCCGCGCGGCTGGCGGGCCGGCCGCTGCCGGAGCGGATCACCGGCGCGGACCTCATCTTCTCGCTGTCGCAGGCCGCCGCGGCCAGTTCCTGGCCGGTCTACGTGATCGGCGGGCTGCCCGGAGCCGGCGGCCGGCCCGGCGCCGCAGAGCTCGCCGCCCGCGGCATCGCCGACCGCTACCGCGACATCCAGGTCGCCGGCGCGTACTCGCCGCCCGCCAGGTTCGACGCCGCGACCGCCGACATCACCGGGCTGCGCGACGCGCTCGCCGCCGCGCGGCCGAAAATCGTCTTCGTCGGCCTCGGGTTCCCCAAGCAGGAGCGGCTGATCGCCCGGCTGTCCGCGAGCCTGCCGGGAACATGGTTCGTAGGCTGCGGAGCCGCGATCCTGTTCGCCGGGGGTACGGTGCGGCGGGCGCCGGCCTGGGTACAGAGCACCGGCCTGGAATGGGTCTACCGGCTGATCAGCGAGCCACGCCGGCTGGCACGGCGGTACCTGGTCGACGACCTGCCGTTCGCCGTCCGGCTGCTGGCCGGCAGCGTATGGCCGGGGGCACGGCGCGCAGCCGGACGGCGGTGCGAGCACCGGCGAGGGCGAACGTTATGCCCCCTGATCACCTGCGCCAGCTTGGCGTCCGGCCCAGCCACCTCGTCAGCTTCTCGTCGAACGGGCCGAAGTAGTCATCCAGTTGCGCGCGCAATGGCTCAGGCATCGGTGACCTGGGCCTGGCGTTGTGCCGCTCGAACTCGGGGTAGTCATGCCGGCGCAGCCCGAGAAAGTCGAGCACGGCGTCATAGACCGGCTCGGGCTCGGTGAAGAAGTCTCCGCTGTCGACGACGTGAATGCGGTCCGTGCCAAAGATGCCCTCCAGCCGCTCGAGCTGCTCCGCGTACCGCCCGCGGGCCAGGTAGGCGTGGTGCTGGTGGCCGTGGCTGAGGTACGCGGGCTCCTGCGTCATGCGCTCGGCCTCGCCGCGCAGGCGCTCGGGCTCGAGTTCGAGTGCCCGCGGGAACGGCTCCCTCTCGAACCCCCTGGCGAGTTCGTGAGCGTACGCGGAGTACGCCCGCTCCACCGGGTCGCGGACGAGCACGAGCAGCCTGACCTCGGGCAGGTCGTGCGCGATCCGGTCGGCCGCGAGCGGGTGGAACAGGTAGTAAGGGCTCGACTCGAAGGTGAGCGCGGGGGATCCGGCCGCCCTCCCGGCCCGGCGGCCGGCCGCTCGCAGCGGAAAGTGCGCCCGGTACCAGCCGAGACCGCGGTCGTAGTTCATGTCGAAGTAGTGCACGCCCTTGTGCAGGACCGCCTTGACCACGCCGGGGTGCTGGCTCAGCGTGCGGTACATCGAGGTGGTGCCGCAGCGCTGTGCCCCGGCGATCAGGAAACCGGGCAGCATCCTGGCCGGGCTGGTCAAGCGGCCCGCGGTCACCGAGACGGCGTGCACGACCCGTTTCGCGGGCGGGGAGACGGATCTGGTGATGGCGAGCCTGCCTTTCTGTGCTTGCCGCTGGCGCGACGCTGGCCCGGCAGTGGTCCCAAGGGCACGCGGCCCCGATGCGGCCGCTACCGACCGCGCAGGCCGGCCTGCAGCGCGGGGACGAGCCACCGGCGCGGCGCGCCCAGGCGCGCACCCGCCTGCTCCTGCCGGTCTGACAGGTAACGTACCGCCAGGTCGGCCAGGTAGACCAGCACGGTCAGGCGGGCCTCGGACGGCGGTATCCCGAGCGGATCGAGCAGCTCGGGTGCCTGCCTGACGCAGTCGCTGGCCGCCTGCCGCGGATCTCGCCCGCGCGCCACGGCCCTGGACTGCAGCCAGCAGTGCAGCGCGTCGAAGCCGACCGGCGGGCCGACCGCGAACCGTTCCCAGTCCCAGACCAGCAGCCCGCCGCGCGTGTTCGCCATGTTCCACGGGGTCCAGTCGCCGTGGCAGGCACCGAAGCCGAGCTCCGTGGTTCCCGCGCCCGCCGCCAGCTCGCCGAGCGCGGCCCGCAGGTCGTCCTGCTCGCTGCCGGCGCCCGCGCCGTCCAGCCGCGCGGCCAGCGCCTGCCAGTACTCGCTGGCGGTGAGCCCCGACCGCCGGATGCCCGGCACGCTCGCCAGCTCGGCCATGGCCCGCCCGAGCTGGCCCGGCCGCAGCGGGACGCGCTTGCGCCAGACCGGAAGCGGGCTGAGCACCAGCACCTCCATGCCGTGCCAGCTGCCGCTGTCCAGTACCCGAGGAATCTGGATGCTGGTCAGGCCGGCCCGGCCGAGTCGCTCGAGTGCCGACCGCTCGGCCCGCACCAGCTCTGCGGTCAGCGCGTTGACGCCGATCTTCACGAACCCGATCGTGTCGCCGGCGCGCCCGAGCAGCTGCAGCACCGGCTTGCGGTTGGCGCGGGCCGCGCCGAGGTGGATGCCGACCATGACCCGCTGGCCGAGCACGGAACTCAGGTACGACTCGATGGTCTGCGCCCCCGCCGGGACGTGCACGAGCAGGCGGTCGCGCAGCACCATGCCGCCGACGCCGCTGGCCAGCGCCGCCGCGAGCGCCCTGGTGGCCAGCCGGCTGCGGACCGAGCCCGGCTTGCCGTACCCGCGAACCGCGACCGCGCTCGCGCGCCGGTCACGCGGCACGACCAGCCGGGGCCGGCCGAGCCCAGGCAGCACGATCATCTGGATGTCGGCTGGCCCGCCGCCCGGTCGCCCGGTCGCCGCCGGCCGGGCCACTGCGGGCCTGGCCGGGGTCGCCGTGGCGGGTGCCGGCCACAGCAGCCGGCATACCTCGCGCAGGTAGTCGGCCCGGTCCCGGCCGGCCGGCGTCGCCTGGGCCGTGGTCATCTGGCGCCCGGCAGGACCGGACGGAAGATCCCCCAGTGGAGCATCTGATGGAAGGTCCGCAGGGCAGGCTCGTTTGCGCCGAGCCAGTACTGGAACGGGCGCCCCTGGCTGTCCGCCCCGTTCGCGTCGAAGTACGCCATGCCCTTGATCTGCCGGTCCACCCTGGCCAGCTCGCCGGCGGCGAGCAGCCAGGTCGGCCACGCCGACGGCGTGCCGTTCACGGCGAACTCACCGATCAGAACCGGCTTGCGGGTGGTCTTCGCCCATTTCAGGAACGGCTGAGCCGACTCCTGAAGCGGCTGCCTGATCGTGATCGAGTAAACGTCGGCGCACACCCAGTCGACCTCGTTGTTGCCGGGGTAGAAGGGCTCGGCGCGGCCGTCCCCGAAGCCCCACCCGGTCGGGCACCAGACCCAGCCGACGTTCGTCGCGCCGACCTCGGTGAAGATCGCCCTGATGTGGTCCCACGCCGCGATGTAGTTCTTCGGGCCGTGCACGGCCCACTGCACGTTCGGCCGGTCCATCTCGTGCCTGAACTGCATCAGGATCGGTCGGCCAAGCCGCTTGACGGCCTCCGCCCTGGCCCTGATCAGCGCGTCGTAGTTACCCGCGATGATCTTCCTGGTGTCGGGCGTCCCCGACCAGGTGAGCAGCAGCACCTTCCCGCTGCGCACGAAGTACCGGTCGGCCGCGTCCGGGAACGCGCTGAACCAGGGATGGTAGGTGTGCACGAGGTCGATCGGGCCGCCTACGGTCCGCTGGAACGAGCGCACGGCGGCGATCTTCGCCGCGGGGGTGTAGGCCGCGGGCTCGACGTATGCGCCGAGATAGGCGCCGGAGGCCGGGATGAGCCCGGCCGCGGACCCTGCGCCGGCGTCGGGCGAGCCGCCGCCGGCCGACGGCGAGTTCGTGGCCGCGGGCGAACCGCCGCCATCGGGCGAGTGCGAGGCAGGCACCTGGTGACCGCCCGGGGACGACGAACCGAAGCCGGACGGCGTCGTCGGGCCGGACGACACCGTCGCCTGCCAGACCCAGTTCGCGGTGAACCCCGCGATGACCACGGTCGCGACGATCGCCGCCGAGAGCCCGGCCGCCTGCCGGCGGCCGAGCCGCCGCTTCTTGCGGTGATTCACGCGGCGTAGCCCTCCGCTGCGGTAAGGCCGGCCCGCGGCGCGACCGGCCGGCCCGTGGCCGCGCGGACCGCGATGATGAACGCCGCGAGCAGCAGGCCGCCGTAGAGCAGGCCGCTCAGCGCGTCCGTGAACCAGTGCAGCGACAGGTACACCCGGCTGTAGGCCTCGTTGAAGCCCAGCGCCGCGACGGCGGCGGCGGCCCAGACCGCCGTCGTGGGGCGTCCGCTGAACTCGCGCCACAGCAGGTAGGCGATCAGGCCGTAGATGACGATGGACCGGTCGCAGCCGCCGGACGGATAGGTGCCGAGCGGGCTCGTCGGGGGCCCGAGCCGGTGAAAGACATGCCGCAGCGCGAGCGTCGCGTAGTGGTCCACCACGATCAGCGCGGCCAGCGCGACAGGCGGCAGCCAGCGCCGGTCACGCGAGGCGACCGCGAGGCAGACCGCGGCGGCGGCCGCCGCTCCCCACGTGGTCCAGGTGTCGCCGATCTTGGTCAGCCGTTTCATGGCGGCGGCGGCGGCGTGCACCTGGTGGCCGTGGACCCAGCGGAAGGTCGGCCGGTCGATGGTCAGGCCGTGGTGGACGACGAGCAGCCCGAGCAGTGCCATCACCGCGAACGCCGCGGCCGCGCCGACGGCGGCGACGATCGCGAACCGCCAGGAGCCGTCCGAGGCGTCGGCGAGCGCCGAACTGCCGCTTGCCCGGTGGCTCTGGTGCCGTCCCGCCTCCCGGCCCTCCCGTTCCTGCCGGCCCTGCCGGCCCTGCTGGCCCTGCCGTTCCTGCCGTTCCTGCTGGCCGCGGCCGCCGACGGCGGGCCGGCCGGTGCGCGCGCGGCTGACGGCGAAGGCAGCGCCGAAGATGGCGGCCAGGCCGGCTGGCCAGATCAGCAGTACCAGATACCCGCTCATGGCCCGCGAACCCCCTCCTACCCTCTGGACGATATCCTTGCCAGCCGGGTGGTCTGCGCCGATCCCGTCCGAAATCTGGCTAACATGCCCGCTCAGCTGCGGTCCTGGCCCGCGAACCTGGCGAGGCGGCCCAGGCCGGGCATCGCCGACAGGTGCAGGGCCGGGTGCAGCAGCCACATGCCGAGCGCCATGACCGCGCACCCCAGGGCGGTAGCCGTGATCGACACGGCGGGCCCGGGGCCCGCGAGCGCGCGAAGCGCCAGCGGGATCGCGGCGAAGCTCAGCAGGGTCAGCGCGCAGGCGGCGGCCATGCCCCGCCCGAACGGATGCACCCGAACCGCCGCCGCTACCTGGGCGAGCGGAAGCAGGTTCGTGATGCCGATCGCCGCCGCCCAGCCGATCGCCGCGCCGGTGATCCCGAGCCGCGGTATCAGCACCAGGTCGACGCCGATGTTGACGCCCATCGCGAGCAGGCCGTTGTACAGGCTCCAGCTGCTGCGGCCGGTAGTGATCAGCACCATGTCCACCTGCCCGCACGCGGTCGCGACCAGCATGGCCAGGGCCAGGATGACCATCACGGTGCCGCCGGCGTCATAGGTGCGGCCGAAGATGCCGAGCACGCTCGGCCCGAATACGGCGGCCAGCAGGTACAACGGCCAGGTGAGCAGGATCAGCCACCCCGTCGTCACCTGGTAGACCGTGTTGGCCCCTGACCGGTCGCGAACCGCGAACAGCTGCGTGAGCCGCGGCTGCGCGGCCATGCTGATCGCGGCGTTGCCGAGCTGCCCGGCGACGAGGAACCTGGTGGCCGCCGTGTAGATGGCGGCCTCGACCGGCCCCTTCATGACGCCGACCAGGACGATGTCGAGCCGCTGGATGACGATCTGGGCCACGCTCGCCAGCGAGCGGGGCGCGGTGAACCGCCAGAATCCGCTCGCGTTCGGCTTGCCGTGGCGGTTGTCGACGGGGAAGCGGTCGGCCGCCACGCGCAGCTGGGCGGCCCGTGGCTGGGCGGCCCGTGGCTGCGCGGCCCGCGGCTGGGCGGCGGTGACCAGCGTTCGCTGCCGGCGCATGATCCGGCGGAGCCACAGCACGGCGACGACGGTCGCCGGCACGTAAGGCAGCGCCCACAGCGGCGCGAGCAGCGCGGAGGTTCCGGCCAGGGCCGCGGCGGCCACTCCGACCAGCTGGAGGGTGGACCGGCCGATCCGGTCGACGAGCACCGTCGGCCGCATCTCGTGATAGCCCCTGGTCGCGCCGAGCATGGTGTCGGCCAGCGCCGCGAACGGCAACGCCACCGCGAGCACCCGCAGCGCGGTGGCCAGCTGGCCCGGGCTGGCGGGCCCGGAGAAGCCGCCGTGCAGCAGCCTGGCGAGCGGGTGGACGAACGCGATCAGGGCGGCCGCGCCGATCACCGACGAGATCGCGACCGGGACGATCGTGGCGCGCATGATCGCCGGGATCCTGCGCTCGGCGTTGAGCGCCCTGAGCCGGGCGATGAAGTAGATCGCGCCGTTGTAGGCGCCGAGGTTGGTGATCGCCTCGACGATCAGGAACAGCGACATCGCGACGAAGAACGTCCCGACGACGGACTTGGGGAAGTTGCGGGTGACCACGACGGTGAGCCCGACGCTCGCCGCGGCCGAGATCACCGCGCCGGCCAGGTTGATGGCCCCGCCGCGGGCGACCCCGGCGAGCCCGGCCCGCCCCCTGGCATCGTCGCGGGCCTGGCGCGCGGTGTCCTGGTACACCGAGGCCGGTCGCGCCTCGAAGCCGGCGATGTCGATGGCCGGCAGCGGCAGCGTGCGGGAGAGGAAGTCTTCGCTTTCCCGGTCTGGCTGTCCCAGCCGGTCGTCCGGTTCCAGCCTGTCAGCGGTCACCGAGCCAGTTCCGTTGCGTGCCTGGCCGGAATCCTCGCGGCGGGGCGCTGCGCGCCGGTGAAGCGGTCGTTCTTCCACAGGACGGCGTAGGCGAGCACGGTGAAGCCGAGCGGCGCACCGGTCGCGTCGTAGGAGAGCATGTACCAGAACGACAGCAGCAGCGCGACGCCCCCTGCCAGCCCGTAGGGGCTGAAGTCGCGCCGGTAGCGCCACATCCCGTAGCCGAAGAAGGACGCGTACAGCGCGGCGCCGAGGACGCCGTCGCAGACCAGGAGCAGCCAGAGCTGGCCCGTGCTGCCCACGGCGAGCTGGCCGCAGCCCGGGCACTTGGCCGAGGGCCCGACGGCGATCGACGAGGGGCTGCCCCGCTCCTGCCTGGTATCGCCGTACCCGATGATCGGCGAAGCCAGGCCGTCGGCGATGGCGAGGCCGTCCAGGTGGGAGCGAATGTCGTTGCTCTTGCCGTTCTGCAGCCGACCGGAGACGACGCCGCTGAGCGGGGTCAAGACGATCAGCACGATCGACGCGGCGAGCAGGGCGCACAACCCGCCGAGCATCGCCGTCCTGCCCCGCGCGGCCAGCCTGACCGCCAGGTAGCCGACGGACAGCAGCACGCCGATCCAGGCGCCCCGGTTCAGCGAGTACAGCAGCGGGCCGACCGCGATCACGGACACGGCACCGGCCAGCAGCCGCTGGCGGCGGGTCCCGGTCAACGCCCAGGCCACGAGGAACGGCAGCAGGACCGTCAGGCAGTCACCCCACGTGTTGGTGTAGTCGAACGGTGCCTTGGGGCGCCCGCCCGGCGCACCGAGCACGTTCTGCACCTGGGTCAGCGCGGGGTGGGTGGAGGCCTGGATGAACGAGTTGGCCTGGAAGCTCTTGGGCAGCAGCAGCAGGAAAGGCGAGCTGAAACCGAAGTGCGGGAGCAGCATCCCGGCCACCCCGCCGACCACCGCGAAGACGCCGGCCAGGCCGAGCATCCAGGCGAGCATGCGGCGCGGCAGCTCGCGCTCGGTCAAGTTGCCCGCGTAGAGCAGCAGGACCGTGTCGCCGATGTAGCCCACGGTGCGGTTGCCATAGGACAGCACCCGCCGCGGGACCAGGCTGGATACCGTGCCGGGCGCGGTCAGCGTGATCGCGGCGATCCCCGCGACGACGACGACCAGGAACAGCAGCCACAGCCCGAAGCCCGGTGGTGTCCGGATGGGCCGGTCGCGCCGCGTACGCCAGGCGATCATCCTGGCCACCATCGGCACGGCGAGGATCACCCACATGAAGTCCGCGATGCCGAGCGCCCACCAGAGCGGGTAGCCGACGAGCAGGACGGTGACCGGCCAGGCCGGCCCGCTGAGCAGCGACCTGAGGCGGACGCCGCGCTCGGCCGGCACCCGCTCGGTCGTCCTGACCGGCGGGGCCGCCTGAGTGGTCCGTATCGCGGTCACGGCACCGGGACCCGGCGGTTCCCGGGCGAGCCGGGCATCGTCAGTCTCCCGTCGCGGGATCGGCCGGGTTGGGGTAGCCGCCCCGCTTGCCCGGCTTCACCATGGGGATGGGCATGGTCTCCCTCAGGCCGCGGATGGTCGAAGGCGTGAACTCCGGCTGGTCGGCCGGCGTCTCGTAACTCTTGATAGAGCTTGCGTACGGCCTGTCCTGCGGCCTGTTCTGCGGCGGCTCTGGGATCTTGGTCCGGCGGGACAGCAGTCCGGCGGCCACGACCGCGGTGCCGAGCACGCGCGCTCCGAGCCGGTTGAGCCGCTCGGCGCAGGCGGCGATGTCCGCCGGCCGTGACCGCTCGACCTCCACGGCCATGACCGCCGCCTCGGCGAAGCGGGCCAGGCCGAACGTATCGGAGTTCTCGCCCATAGACTGCACCTCGATGATCACATATCGGGCGTCGGCCAGCAGGTCATTGATGGCGCGCTTCACCGTGGACTCCTGCACGGCCGCGGTGGCCCTGGCGACATCGATACCCGGGGTCACCACCCGCAGCCTCGGCCGGCTGAACGCGTCGGACAGCACGTCGGTGACGCTGGCAGCGCCGGTGATCACCTCGGCCAGACCACGCCCGCGGCTGGCCCCGAGCAGCTCGGGAGCCCTCGTCCCGTGCATGTCACCGCAGATCAGAACCGTCTCGTCGGCCGTCCTCGCCAAGGCGGAGGCGAGCGTGCCCGCGACGATGCTGGCGCTGTTCCCCGGCGAGGTGGCAGCGACGGCTAGCACGTGGCCGTCATCGCCGAGATCGGTGATGACATACTGGGCCAGCTCGATGAACGCCCGCCCGGCCGCCGTGCGCGGCGAGTCCAGGTCGTCGGCCGCGCGTAGCCGTTTGCCGCTCAGGCTGAGCAGCGTCGGCTGGCCGCAGAGCCGCTCCACGTCGCGGACCGAGTGGACCCGCTTGTCGCGGCGCTCCGCGGCGAACGCCAGGCCCATCCCGACCACCAGGCCCGCGATCAGCCCGCTCGGCAGGTACAGCAGCTTGCGCGGGCTCGAGGGGGCCGTGGGCAGCGTGGCCGGCGAGGCGATATTGCCGACCACGGGGTTGTCGGGGCCGGCCACGCTGTCGTACAGCGGTTTCGCGGTGTTGATGTGCCCCCGCACCGACGCCAGCGCGCTCTTCGCCGCCGCCAGCTTCAGCTGGTCGCCCTCGATGACCGTCGAGCCGGGTATGACGCCTGTCTTGTGCCTGGTCGTGTACAGCAGCAGCTTCAGAGTCTCGATCTTGCCGCGCAGCTTGGTGGCATCTTTTTCCAGCGCATTGATCCCCGCGCCGACCAGCTTCATGACGCCGACCCGCCGGTTGTACAGATAGGCCCTGCCGACCGCGTTGGCGCACTTCTGCGCCCCGAGCGCGGTCGGCTGCCCGCACGTTATCTGCAGGAAGGTGGAGTTCGGCGGCACCGCGACGTGGATGTCCTGCGAGATGTCGGTCACCGGCAGCGGGCTGTGCAGCTTCGACTTCACGATCGCGGCCACCGCCGCCGACCGGACCGCCTGGCCCTCGTTGTCCATGTTCACCGGGCCGCCGGTCCGGCCCCCGACCGCGTTGGCGTTGTTGGGCAGCGCATTGACCTGCACGAGGACCGTCGCGGTGTACGTCTTGGGTGCGAGCACGACATACGCGCCGCCAAGGACGAGGCCCGCCAGTGTCACGACGGCGACGGACTTCCAGCGGCGCCGCAGCACGCTGGTGTAGTCCGACAAAACGAAATAGTCCGGTGCGGCCTGCAGGCTCATCTGCGGCACTCCTCAACCTGTCTGTCTGGTGACCGCGCTGCGGCCCGTCGTGCGGTTACGGCTAGGTGGACGCAAGGTGGCCAGAACAACTTGAGCTTAAGCGCTGAATGCCAATGAGATCGTCACGCAGCACTCGTATCGGAGCATGTCGATAGATGACGATGCTGATCGGCGTATGGGGAACTTGGCTCGCGCGAGAACTAGGCCGTCTGCGGGTGTCAGCCGGGCGAGGCAACCGGCGCCAGGGACAGTGCGGCGTCCGGCAATTCCCGTCGCTGCCGCCGCACCGTCCCACCGCTCCGGCCAGGCCTCAGCTCACTGGGCCGGGTAGGGCAGCAGGCACAGGCCGGCGAGCCCGCTGACGCCGCCGCAGTTCTGGGAGCCGTTGAGGTTGTCGCTGGCGATCCACAGTCCGGCCGAGGTGACCAGCATGTCGTCGGCGCCCAGACCGCGGGCCCTGGTGTACAGCGCCGTCCCCTGCGCGTTGAGCAGCAACTTGCCGGTCGAGGTGACCAGGCCCTCCATGCCGGGGGCGACGATCGCGCCGGGTCCCTGCAAGTCACAGCCGCTGGGGTTCTCCGACCAGCGCTCGTGGCCGCCGAAGTACGCGGCGCCGGCATCCGCGGCCGTCGAGTAGAGCGAGTCGCAGCCGGTGTAGTTGATCCACCGAGACAGCACGGAGGCCTGGGTCGCCGGGAAGGCGGCCGCCGCGTCGCACAGGCCGGTGCGCGGCGCGCTCCCGGTCGGCCAGCCGTTCGGGTGGTAGCCGGTGGTGCCGATGTAGATCGTCGAGTCATCCGGTGACCACGACGCCGCCTGAATGTAGAACGGCTCCACGGTCGCGCACTGGTACGGATACCCGTTGCTGGGGTTCTGCGGCGTGGCCTCGCCCTGGCTGCCGTCCCACTGCGGAGAGGTCCACCCGGTCACCGAGGCCGGGGTGGTGGCCAGGTTCAGCATGAAGATCTGCTGCCTGGGCAGCCCGCCCACCGAGGTGAAGTCACCCATGACCAGGTCCAGCGTGCCGCTGTGGCTGATCGACTGGTTGTAGATGTTCGTGCTGTTGGCGCTGACGCCGGAGAACTGGTAGCTCCCCGAGATGTCGAGGTGGACGAACCCGTCGTCCTTGCCGGTCGTCGCGTTCAGGCTGGCCATGAAGGGGTCGGCGGTGCCGCCGTTGATCCCGGTGAAGTACCCGCCCGCGATGATGTGACCGCTGTAGTTCGACAGCGTCTCGATCTTGCCTGAGGCGCTGTGGCCGAAGGCGGTCACGACGGCGCCCGTGGTGGTGTCGACCTCCGCGAGGTTCTTCACCGTGGTCGCGCCGACCGTCGTGAACTTGCCGCCGATGTAGGCGTCCGCGCAGTTCGTGCCGTTGAAGGTGATCGAGTTCACGGTGCCGTTGACACTCGGGTCCCACGAGCTCACCGCGTACGGAGCGGTGGCGCTGAAGCTGAAGATGTTGTTGCGGGTGTACACCAGGCTCTGGCGCTTGATCGTGGTGAAGGTGCCGACCGCGTACATCGTGTTGCCGCACTGAGCGATCTGGCGGATCTGCTCGGTGGTGGTCGTCGAGGCCGGGAAGTGAGGTGTCGAGGTGACCGGGGTGCTCAGCACCGGCCCGGTCGGGGTCGCGGCCTGGGTCGCCGGAACGAATCCGGCGAAAGCGAGCGCTGAGGCCGCGGCCAGGCTGCCGACGGCAGCCAGCTTGACGGACTTGCAGTGCAACGTTCCCCCTAATAAGGCTTCATTCATGTCCTGCAGAGTTGGACGTTGGACATTCATGTCCTGCAGAGGTGGACGTCCGACGTTCCGCAGAGGTTGACATGGTGGGCGATGTTAACAGACGGGGGCTTACAGCCCAGGTCGTTAACAGACGGGGGCTTACAGCCCAGGTCACGTGCCGACGGCAGCGCGCTGTTCGCGCTGCGCGCGTCGATCTCCGAGCCGCCGGCCCCGGTCAGGATCGACCTCGCCGAGTCGCCGGACTCTGGGCTGACCCCGAGCGCGCCGGTCCGGCTGCAGGGCCCCGCCGGGCCGCTGGATGGTCCCGGCCGGGTCGAGGAGGTGCCGGCTGCGGCCGGCGGCACCACGATCAGGGCCTGGCTGGTGCTTCCGGACGGCGCGTCCGCGCACTCCAGGGCGCCGCTGCTGCTGTGGGTGCGCGGCGCTCACCGCACCTGCACGTGGCCAGCATCGAAACGCCGATGCTGATCATCCACGGTGACAGGGACTACCGCGTGCCGGTCGGCGAGGCGCTCCGGCTGCTCGGCGAGGACTGGCGCCGCCCGGAACTGCTCTGAGCGCCGGTCGAGGGTCGCGATCGATGGTGAAGATCTTGAAGGGTTTTCCGGCATATACGGGGAAAAGCCTTCAAGATCTTTACCATCCAGTGCCTGCCGCAGGCCGCTGGCCCGGATCACGCCGTGTGTCGATCGTGCCCCGGCACCTACTGCAGGTTTCGCCACCGTAAAAGCCGCGAATCGGACGCCTAAGTCACTGGAACGCACACAAAGTGAGACTGGCCAAGGACACAGACGGCCGCAAGCCCCTTGATCCCGGGCGGGGATCGCGGAAGAACCGGGAGGCTCGCCCCGGACAGCGCCGCGCGGGCACCACAGCCCGGACGGCACTGCGGCCGGGGTCCGCGTGGACGGAACCCGGCCGCAGCGCGGGGGATGGTGCGAGACGAGCTCGGATCAGGCGACCGGCCCCGGCGTCAGCGTGAACTCCTGCGAGTCCTTGACGGTGTGCCCGGTCAGCAGGTCCAGGCGCTCGACCTTCAGCTGGTTCTCCGGCAGGAAGGTGCCCGCGTCCACGGTCAGCACCAGCGGGTGGCTGAAGTTCGGGTCGGAGGCGTTCACCCACGGCGTGTAGAGCCGGCCGTTGTGGGACACCAGCTCGGCCAGGTCGCCGACCCACATGGTGCGCGCCGACACGCCGCAGTTCTGCAGCGTCACGTTCTGGCCGGCGACATTGCGCCGCGCGATGCCGGCGCACAGGGCGCTCTCGTTGCCGAACGGGGACCAGTCCGATTCGAAGACCGGGTAGCCGGAGGGGTACTTCACGCAGACATAGGAGGTCGCCGAGATGAGGTTCCCGCAGTAGTTGCCGAGAGTGCCGACCTGCGCGCCGGTGAAGTCCTCATTCGGGCGGCTATTGCTGGCATGCCGCAGGTTGAGCCGCTTGCCCACCGCGCCGCCGGTCCCGTTGTCCCCCCTGATGTACACGTTCTGGACCGCGTGCGGGCCGAGTTCCAGGCTGGACAGCTCGAAACATTGCGATCCGCAGGCCGGCGTGGCGTTGGGCGTGACCCCGGCGACCGACGCCTGGGCCGCCGCCGACCCGAGCGTGAGCAGGGCCGCTGCCGTGCTGAGCGTGGCGATGATCTTGAGCATAAACTCTCCTTGGTTGCCGGCCAGGCTGCCACTGGCGGGTCCAGGGCCCTGGCGCTATGCGCGTTCTGGCGCGCTTTCTTCAGGCGCGTCATTCAGTTGTCCGAGACCGGCTGCTTTTGGCACACGCGCGGCAGTATTAGACGCTCGCGCACCGCGGCTTCCAAAACATCGGATAACCTCAGGCGACACCTGAGTGCGTTACGTATACCAAGACGCCATTGCTTCATAAGTGGTTTACAAGAATTGCTGGACAATTCAAAAAGAAAGATACCGATGGCTAATGAAGCGTAGGTGCACTATCGTGCTTATTGCGCCCCGGCGGCCAGCCCGACATGCATTGTCGCGAGAATGCGGCAGCATTCAGCGACAGCCGCTCCACCCCGCGGTCGCGCGGCGCCCCGGCTGTGCCACGCTGGGTTCCATGACCCGTGCCCGGCTGGACAAGCGGCCCGCCGACGTCGCCGCGATGTTCGACGCCGTCGCCGAGCGCTACGACCTGCTCAACGACGTGCTGTCGGTGGGCCAGTGCCGGCGCTGGCGGTCGGTCGTGGCCAGGGTGGTCGCCGCCCGCCAGGGCGACGCGGTCCTGGACATCGCGGCCGGCACGGGGACCTCGTCGCGGGCGTTCACCGCGTCCGGCGCGAGATGCGTGGCGTGCGACTTCTCCCTGGGCATGCTGCGCGTCGGCGCCAGCCGCTCGCCGGGCCTGGTCAGCTTCGCCGCCGGCGACGCGCTCGCGCTCCCCTTCGCGGACAAGGCATTCGACGTGGTCACGATCTCGTTCGGGTTGCGCAACATGGCGGACCCTGATGCGGCGCTCGCCGAGATGCTCCGCGTCACCCGGCCCGGCGGCAGGCTGGTGATCTGCGAGTTCAGCCACCTGCCCGCACGGCCGCTTGACGCCTTCTACCAGCGCTACCTGGCGACCGCGCTGCCGCAGGTGGCGAGCAGGCTGTCGCGCAACGCGCCCGCCTACGCCTACCTGGCCGAGTCGATCAAGCACTGGCCGGCAGCCGAAGAACTCGCCGGCAGGCTCCGCGCCGCCGGGTGGTCGGCCGTGCGGTGGCGAAACCTCACGTTCGGTGTCGTGGCCGTGCATGTCGGCAGGCGTCCCAGCTGAGCCAGGCATCGGGGGCGGCTCCTGCGATCGGCGGCTACGGGCTAGACTTATCGGCATCTGTACTTGTGAAGTCGTTCACAAGATTGGCGGGACGGGTCAGTGAGCGAGCAGTACCCCCCGGCGACCCCGGCTAGCCACCACGACACGGCGGACGTGATCGTCGTCGGCGCCGGCCCGGGCGGGTCGGCCGCCGCCTATCACCTGGCGACGGCCGGACTCGACGTGCTGCTGCTGGAGAAGACCAGCTTCCCGCGGGAGAAAGTCTGCGGTGACGGCCTGACCCCGCGGGCGGTGAAGGCGCTCACCTCGATGGGCATCTCCGTCGGCGAGGGCGACGGCTGGCTGCTTAATAGGGGCCTGCGCATCATCGGCGGCGGCGGGCGGATCGAGCTCGACTGGCCCGACCTGTCCTCGTACCCCGGCTACGGCACGGTCAGGACCAGGTCCGACTTCGACCAGATGCTGGCCAGGCACGCGCAGAAGGCGGGCGTCAGGCTGCTCGAGAACATCACGGTCACCGGCCCGGTGCTCGACGAGCGGACCGGCCGGGTTACCGGTGTCACCGCGCGTGTGGCGGCACCGCCCGCGGAAGGTGCCGGGCGGGCGTCGAAAAGGCCAGAAGGGGCGCAACGAACCTTCGGTGCCCGTGTCGTCCTGGCGGCCGACGGCAACTCGTCGCGGCTGTCGGTTTCGATGGGCCTGCATAAGCGGACCGACCGGCCGCTCGGCGTCGCGGTCAGGACGTACTACACCAGCCCCAGGCACGACGACGACTACCTCGAGGCGTGGCTCGACCTGTGGGACGGCACGCAGCTGCTGCCCGGCTACGGCTGGATATTCGGGATGGGCGACGGGACGAGCAACGTCGGTCTCGGCCTGCTGAACACCTCGGACGCCTTCGGCAACATCGACTACCGGGCGCTGCTGCAGCGCTGGCTCGGCGCGATGCCCGCGGAGTGGGGCCTGGTCGAGGAGAACAGGACCCGGCCGGTGCACGGCGCCGCGCTGCCGATGGGCTTCAACCGCACGCCGCACTACGTCGGCGGCCTGCTCCTGGTCGGCGACGCGGGCGGAATGGTGAACCCGTTCAACGGCGAGGGCATCGCGTACGCGATGGAGTCCGGCGAGCTCGCCGCCCGCTCGGTCGTCCAGGCGCTGGCCAGGCCGACGGCGGCCGGGACCGAACGCGTGCTCCAGAGTTATCCGGCCGCCCTCAGGGAGGCCTACGGCGGCTACTACACTCTCGGCCGGACGTTCGTGAAGGCGATAGGTCACCCGTCGTTCATGAAGTTCGCCACCCGGCACGGGATCAAGCGCCCGGCGGTGATGCGGATGACCATGAAGCTGCTGGGTAACCTGACCGAGCCGCGCGGCGGCGACGCCGTCGACCGGGTCATCAACGCACTGTCTAAGATGTCGCCCGCGGCATAGCGCCCTGGCGGCCCGCCTCCTGGACCCGGCGCGGCGCGGTGCGGCGACGCGGCGGGAGCCAGGCAACAGCCAGATACGCAGGACCGTCCAGCCAGATGGCTGAGCGGCAGGACAAGGGGGTGAAGGAGCCGATGAGCTACTACGTGCCGATAGTGGTGCTCGGGGCCCTGTCCGCTGTCTTCGCCATATTCTCGCTGACCATGGGATCGCTCGCCGGCCCCAAGCGGTGGAACCGGGCCAAGCTCGAGGCCTACGAGTGCGGCATCGAGCCGACCCGCCAGCCGGCCGGGATCAGGTTCCCGGTGAAGTACTACCTCACGGCGATGCTGTTCATCATCTTCGACATCGAGATCATCTTCCTGTACCCGTGGGCGGTGGCATTCGACCATCTCGGACTGTTCGGCCTGGTGGAGATGGTCACGTTCGTCGCAACCGTGCTTGTCGCGTACGTCTACGTGTGGCGGCGCGGCGGTCTGGAGTGGGATTAGCCGATGGGTGAGCGGTGGGTGAACGATGGGTCTTGAAGAAAAGCTGCCGAGCGGCATACTGCTGACCTCGGTCGAGAAGCTGGCCGGCTACGCGCGCAAGTCCTCGGTCTGGCCGGCCACCTTCGGGCTGGCCTGCTGCGCCATCGAGCTGTTCTCGGCCGGCGGGCCGCGGCACGACCTGGCCAGGTTCGGCATGGAGCGGGCGTCTGCCACACCCCGGCAGGCCGACCTGATGATCGTGGCCGGGCGGGTGAGCCAGAAGATGGCGCCGGTGCTCCGCCAGATCTACGACCAGATGGGCGAGCCCAAGTGGGTCATCTCGATGGGCGTCTGCGCGTCAAGCGGCGGCATGTTCAACAACTACGCGATCGTGCAGGGCGTCGACCACATCGTGCCGGTCGACATCTACCTGCCCGGCTGCCCGCCGCGGCCGGAGATGCTGCTGGACTCGATCCTCAAGCTGCACGACAAGATCCAGAATATGAAGCTCGGCGCCAACAGGGAGAAGCAGATCACCGAGCTCGAGCAGGCCAGGCTGCGCAGGCTGCCGCTGCTGCCCTCTCTCCAGGCGCCCGCCGGACGGGCGGAGGCTGAGCAGTGACCGGGCCCGCCAACTCGAAGCCGGGCGACGCGAAGCCGGGCGACGCGAAGCCGGGCGAGGCGGCGCAGGGCGTCGGCGCCGATGCGGCCGCGGTCGCCGGCCGTGAGCGGCTGGGCGAGCAGGTAGTCCGCACCGGCGCGTTCGGCACCGACACGACCGGCGACACGTCGGGCTACGGCGGGCTGAAGGTCAGAGCGCAGCCGCCGCTGGCCAGCGAGAGGCCGTACGGCTCGTACTTCGACGAGGTCGCCGACGCGCTCGGCGGCGCGCTCGAGGCGGCCGGGCTGAGCTTCGGCGACGCCGTGGAACGGGTGGTGGCCGCCACCGGCGAGCTGACCTTCTACGTCCGGCGCGAGCGCCTCGTCGAGGTCGCCAGGAGGCTGCGCGACGACCCCGCGCTGGCGTTCGAGCTGTGCCTGGGAGTGTCAGGCACGCACTACCCATCCGAGGTCGGCAGCGAACTGCACGCCGTCTACCATCTGCTCTCGATCTCCAGGAACCGGCGGCTGCGGCTGGAGGTCACGGCGCCGGACGCCGACCCGCACGTTCCTTCCCTCGTCGACGTCTACCCCACGAACGACTGGCACGAGCGGGAGACCTGGGACTTCTTCGGCCTCATCTTCGACGGTCACCCGGCGCTGACCAGAATCGAGATGCCGGACGACTGGAAGGGCCACCCGCAGCGCAAGGACTATCCGCTCGGCGGGATTCCGGTGGAGTACCGCGGCGCCACCATCCCGCCTCCCGACGAGCGGAGGTCGTACGCGTGAGCACGCAAGCCGAGGGGCGGGTCTACAGCGTCGGCGGGCAGGACTGGGACGAGGTAGTCGCGGCGGCCGACGAGGCCGCCGACAGCGGGCGGGACGAGCGCCTGATCGTCAACATGGGCCCGCAGCACCCGTCGACGCACGGCGTGCTCAGGCTCATCCTCACCCTCGACGGGGAGACCGTCACCGAACTCAGGCCGGTGATCGGCTACCTGCACACCGGCATCGAGAAGAACATGGAGTTCCGCACGTGGACGCAGGGCGTCACGTTCTGCACCAGGATGGACTACCTGTCGCCGCTGTTCAACGAGGCCGCGTACTGCCTGGCCACCGAGCGGCTGCTCGGGATCACCGAGCAGGTTCCCCAGCGGGCCACCGTCCTGCGCGTGCTGATGATGGAGCTCAACCGGATCGCTTCGCATCTGACCGCGGTCGGGAGCTTCGGCCTGGAAGTCGGCGCCACGACGGTCTTCCTGTACGGCATGCGCGAGCGCGAGAAGGTGCTCGACCTGTTCGAGCTCATCACCGGGCTCCGGATGAACCACGCCTACATCAGGCCGGGCGGCGTCTCCCAGGACCTGCCGTCTGGTGCGCTGGAGAAGCTCAGGGAGTTCCTCGGCGTCATGCCTGGGCTGGTCGGCGAGATCCGCGCGCTGTTCGACGTCAACCCGGTCTACCTGCGTCGTACCAGGGACATCGCGTTCCTCGACCTGGCCGGCTGCATGGCGCTCGGCGTCACAGGACCGATCCTGCGCGCCACCGGGCTGCCGTGGGACCTGCGCAAGAGCCAGCCGTACTGCGGTTACGAGACGTACGACTTCGACGTGCCGACCCAGGACGGCTGCGATGTCTACGGCAGGTACCTGGTGCGGATGGACGAGATCGACCAGTCGCTGCGGATCATTGAGCAGTGCGTCGACCGGCTGGCCGCGCCGCGGCCCGCGGACGACCCTGTCATGATCGGGAACGCGAAGATCGGCTGGCCGGCCCAGCTGGCGGTGGGGCCCGACGGCCTGGGCAACTCGGCCGACCACATCGCGCACATCATGAGCCAGTCGATGGAGGCGCTGATCCACCACTTCAAGCTGGTCACCGAGGGCTTCAGGGTTCCCGCCGGGCAGGTGTACGCGGCCGTCGAGTCACCGCGCGGCGAGCTCGGCTGCCATGCCGTCAGCGACGGCGGTACCCGGCCGTACCGCGTGCACTTCCGCGACCCCTCGTTCACCAACCTGCAGTCGGTGTCGGCGATGTGCGAGGGCGGCATGGTGGCCGACGTGATCGCGGCCGTGGCCAGTATCGACCCGGTGATGGGGGGAGTGGACAGGTAATGGCCTTCACCGAGCAGGAGCGGGCCGAGCTGGGCGAGCGGGCCGCGGAGATCATCGCCAGGTATCCGAAGTCGCGGTCGGCGCTGCTGCCGTTGCTGCACCTGGTCCAGGCGGCGGAGGGGTTCGTCTCCGGTGACGGGGTCGCCTTCTGCGCCGAGCAGCTCGGCCTGTCGGAGGCCGAGGTCACCGCGGTGGTGTCGTTCTACACGATGTACAAGCGGCGGCCTGTCGGCGAGTACCACGTCGGCGTCTGCACCAACACGCTGTGCGCCATCATGGGCGGCGACACCATCCACGCCGAGCTCCGGAGCCATCTGGGCATCGAGGACGACGAGACCACGCCGGACGGCAAGATCAGCCTGGAGCGGGTCGAATGCAACGCGGCCTGCGACTACGCCCCCGTTGTCATGGTGAACTGGGAGTTCTTCGATAACCAGACGCCCGAGTCCGCGCGTGAGCTCGTGGACGGCCTGCGCGCGGGCGCCGACATCGCCCCGAGCAGGGGCGCGGACCGCCTGGTCGGCTGGCGCGAGGCGGCCAGGATCCTGGCCGGCTACCCCGACGACCAGGCCACGACCGGGCGGACGGCCGGCCAGCCCACCCTGGCCGGGCTGCGGATCGCCAAGGAGAACGGCTGGACTCCCGAGTCCGGGGGCGGCGCGGACTCCGCGGACTCCGCCGCACCGCAGCGGAGCACGGCCGGCAACGGAGGGCGGCCGTGACACCCGTGCCATCGAACCCCGTGCCATCGAACACAGTGCTTACGCCGGAGCTCACCGCCCGCTGGGACGAGCCTGACTCGTTCACCCTGGCCGGGTATCGCAGGGCGGGCGGCTACCAGGCACTGCCCAGGGCACTGGCGATGCCGCCGGACGAGGTCATCGCGATGGTGAAGGCGTCCGGGCTGCGCGGCCGCGGCGGCGCGGGTTTCCCGACCGGCGTGAAGTGGGGCTTCATCCCGCAAGGCGACGGCAAGCCGCACTACCTCGTCGTCAACGCCGACGAGTCGGAGCCCGGCACCTGCAAGGACATTCCCATCATGCTGGCGATCCCGCACTCGCTGGTGGAGGGAGCGATCATCGCCGCCTACGCCATCCGGGCACGGCGCGCGTTCATCTACGTGCGGGGCGAGGTGCTGCACGTGGTCAGGCGCGTGCACCACGCGGTCGCCGAGGCCTACCAGGCCGGGTACCTGGGCGAGAACATCCTGGGGTCGGGCTTGGACCTGGACGTCGTCGTGCACGCCGGCGCAGGCGCGTACGAGTGCGGCGAGGAGACCGCGCTGCTCGACTCGCTCGAGGGATACCGCGGCCAGCCGAGGCTCAAGCCGCCGTTCCCCGCGATCGAGGGCCTGTACGCGTGCCCGACCGTGGTCAACAACGTCGAGTCGATCGCCAGCGTCCCCTACATCGTCGCCCGCGGCGCGGGCGCGTTCGCCGCGCTCGGCACCGAGAAGTCCAAGGGCTTCGGCATCTTCTCGCTGTCCGGGCACGTCACCACGCCTGGCCAGTACGAGGCGCCGCTCGGCGTGACGCTGCGCGAACTGCTGTCGCTGGCCGGCGGGGTGCGGGCCGGGCACCGGCTGAAGTTCTGGACGCCAGGCGGGTCGTCGACGCCGATCTTCACGCACGAGCACCTCGACGTGCCGCTGGACTTCGAGGCCGTCGGCGCCGCCGGGTCCATGCTCGGAACCCGCGCGCTGCAGATCTTCGACGACACGACCTGCGTGGTCCGTGCCACCCTGCGCTGGATGGAGTTCTACCAGCACGAGTCGTGCGGCAAGTGCACGCCGTGCCGCGAGGGCACCTACTGGATCGTCCAGCTGCTCGACTCGCTGGAGCGCGGCGAGGGCAGCGACGCCGACCTGGACAAGCTGCTCGACATCTGCGACAACATACTCGGCCGGGCGTTCTGCCCCTTCGGCGACGGCGCGATCAGCCCGGTCGTGTCGTCGATCAAGTACTTCAGGGACGAGTACGTCGAGCACTCCAAGCACGGCGGCTGCCCGTTCGACCCGGCCGCCGCTACCCTTTTCGGGGGCTGGGCTCGCCCGGGGGGGCGACCCCCCGGAACCCCCCGCCGCGGGAGGTCCTCAGCGCGATGACCGAGGTAGCTAAGCCCGTCGCCGTGGTACGGGTCACCATCGATGGATTCGAGATCGCGGTTCCCAAGGGGACCCTGATCATCAGGGCCGCCGAGCAACTCGGCATCGAGATCCCGCGGTTCTGCGACCATCCGCTGCTCGCGCCCGTCGGCGCCTGCCGTCAGTGCCTGGTGCAGGTCGAGGGCCAGCCCAAGCCGCCGGCCTCGTGCACCACCGTATGCACCGACGGCATGGTGGTGCGAACCCAGCTGACCTCGCCTGTCGCCGAGAAGGCGCAGCGCGGCGTGATGGAAATGCTGCTGGTGAACCATCCGCTGGACTGCCCGATGTGCGACAAGGGCGGCGAGTGCCCACTGCAGAACCAGGCCATGACCGCCGGGTCTGGCGAGACCAGGTTCGGTGGCAAGAAGCGGACCTTCGCCAAGCCGGTCGCGCTGTCCGCGCAGGTGCTGCTGGACCGGGAGCGCTGCGTGCAGTGCGCCAGGTGCACCAGGTTCACCGAACAGATCGCCGGCGACCCGCTGATCGACCTGATCGAGCGCGGCCCGCAGGAGCAGGTCGGGGTCGCGGACGGCGTGCCGTTCGACTCCTACTTCTCGGGCAACACCGTGCAGATCTGCCCGGTCGGCGCGCTGACCGGCACGTCCTACCGGTTCCGGTCACGCCCCTACGACCTGGTGTCGACGCCGAGCATCTGCGAGCACTGCGCGTCCGGGTGCCGGCAGCGGACCGATCATCGCCGCGACGCGGTCACCCGCCGGCTGGCGGGCAACGCGCCCGAGGTGAATGAGGAATGGAACTGCGACAAGGGGCGCTGGGCATTTACCTACGCAACGATGCCCGACCGGCTGGTCACGCCGCTGGTCAGGGACGGGGCAGGGGAACTGAGGCCCGCATCGTGGCCGGAGGCGCTCGATGCCGCCGCTCGCGGCCTGGCGGCCGCTCGCGGCCGGGCGGGCGTGCTGACCGGCGGCAGGCTCACGCTCGAGGATGTTTACGCCTACGCCAAGTTCGCCAGGCTCGCCCTGGCCACCAACGACATCGACATGCGGGCCAGGCCGCACAGCGCGGAGGAGACCGACTTCCTGGCCGGCGCGGTGGCGGGCACCGATTCCGGCGTCACGTACGCGGACCTGCAGCAGGCACCCGCCGTTCTGCTGGCCGGCTTCGAGCCGCAGGACGAGTCGCCGATCGTGTTCCTGCGGCTGCGCAAGGCGGTCAGGTCGGGCGGCACCGCCGTCTACTCGGTGGCGGCGCTGGCCAGCCCCGGTCTGGACCGGCTGGCGGGCACCCTGCTGCCGACCGTGCCCGGCGGCGAGGCCGACGCGCTGAGCCGGCTCGCCGGCCAGGGCGGCCCGGCCGGCGGCGGCGGCTTCGCCGCGGCCGCGGGTGCGCTCGCGCAGCCCGGTTCTGTGATCCTGGCCGGCGAACGGCTCGCCGAGGCGCCGGGAGCGCTCCCGGCCGCGGTCGCGCTGGCCGGGGTGACCGGCGCGCGGCTGGCCTGGATCCCGCGGCGGGCCGGCGAGCGTGGTGCGGTCGAGGCCGGCGCGCTGCCCGTGCTGCTGCCCGGGGGGCGCCTGGTCACCGACGCCGCGGCCAGGTCCGAGGTCGCCGGGGCCTGGGGGGCTGGCTCGCTGCCCGCCGAGCCCGGCAGGGATACCGGCCAGCTACTCGATGCCGTGTCGGCCGGCCAGGTCGAGGCGCTCGTCGTCGGCGGGGTCGACCCGGCCGACCTGCCCGACCCGCGTGCCGCGCTCGACGCGCTCGAGCGGGCGGGCTTCGTCGTGAGCCTCGAGCTGCGGGCGAGCGCGGTCACCGACCGTGCCGACGTGGTCTTTCCGGTCGCCGCGGTCTCCGAGAAGCCCGGCACGTTTGTGAACTGGGAGGGCCGTCCTGGCGGGTTCGACACCGTGCTGCGGGTTCCGGCCGTCCGCGGTGACCTCCAGGTGCTGGCCGCGGTCGCCGACGCGATGGACGTCCACCTGGGGCTGCCCGACGCCGCGGCGGCACGGCGCGAACTCGCCTCGCTCGGGGCGGCGCCCGGCCGCCGGCTGGGCCAGGACGGGACAGGCGCAGGCTTGGCCGGCCGGGCATCGGCCAGCGGGCCGAGCGAGGTGCCTGGCCGCCGGGCGCCGGTCGGCGGCCGCCCCGGCGGCACCGCCTCAGGTCCCGCCCAGGTGCTGCTCGCGACCTGGCATAATCTGCTCGACGTCGGCCGGATGCAAGACGGCGAGCCGAACCTCGCCGGGACCGCGCGCGCGGCGGTCGCGAAGATGTCGGCGGCGACCGCGGCCGAGGCGGGCGTCACCGGCGGCGAGAAGGTGAGCGTGGCGACCAGCCGCGGCGCGATCCGCGTGCCGGTCGAGATCACGGACATGCCGGACCGGGTGGTCTGGCTGCCGACGAACTCCGCGGGCTGCTCGGTCAGGCGCGACCTCGGCGCCGGCTACGGCAGCCTCGTGACGGTGAGGAGCGCCGAATGACTGCCCGGCTTGACCTGGCCCGGCTGGCCAGCGGAAGCTCGTCGACCTCGGCGCTGATCGACCACGACCCTTGGTGGCTGACAGCGATCAAGGTGCTGGCCGTCTTCGCGTTCCTCATGCTCACCACGCTGCTGATGATCTGGGCGGAGCGCCGGGTGATCGGCCGGATGCAACAGCGTCCAGGACCCAACAGGGCCGGCAAGTACGGCCTGCTGCAGTCCCTGATGGACGGCATCAAGCTGCCGCTGAAGGAGGACATCGTCCCGCGCGGCGTCGACAAGGTCCTGTTCGTGCTCGCGCCGGCGATCGCCGCGATCCCCGCGTTCATCAGCTTCGCGATCATCCCGGTCGGCCCGGTGGTGTCGATCTTCGGGCACCACACTCCGCTGCAGCTGGCCAACCTCCCGGTCGCCGTGCTCCTCGTGCTCGCGATGAGCTCGATGGGCGTCTACGGGATCGTGCTCGCGGGCTGGGCGTCGGTCTCGCCGTACTCCCTGCTCGGCGGGTTGCGGTCGTCGGCACAGGTGATCAGCTACGAGATCGCGATGGGCATCTCGTTCGTGCCGGTCTTCCTGTACGCCGGGTCGCTGTCCACGTCCCAGATCGTCGCGGCCCAGGCGCACGGAGCGCCGTTCCACCTGTTCGGCGCGACGCTGCACTACCCGTCGTGGTTCGCCGTGCTGCTGCTGCCGTCGTTCGTGATCTACGCGATCACCATGGTGGGCGAGACCAACCGGCTGCCGTTCGACCTGCCCGAGGGCGAGGGCGAACTGGTCGGTGGCTTCCATACCGAGTACTCCTCGCTGAAGTTCGCGCTGTTCTACCTCGCCGAGTACGTGAACATGCTCACCGTGTCGGCACTGGCCGCCACGCTGTTCCTCGGCGGCTGGCACGCGGTCTGGCCGATCTCGGTCTGGTCGGGCGCCAACAGCGGCTGGTGGCCTGTGCTGTGGTTCCTCGGCAAGATGACGGCGTTCCTGTTCGGATTCATCTGGCTGCGCGGATCGCTGCCGCGGATCAGGTACGACCAGCTGATGGCGCTCGGCTGGAAGATCCTCATCCCGGGCGCGCTGGCCTGGACCCTGATGATCGCCACCTTGCGGGTCTGGCGCCGCCAGGGCGGCAGCACCGGGGTCTACCTGGTCGGCGGCGGGATCTTGCTGGTCCTGCTCGCGGTGGCCCTGGCCAGGGACTTCGCCATCGAGCGGGCCGCCGAGCGGCGCGCGGCGATGGAGGACGGGGCGGCCGGGACCGCCGGGGCGGCCGGGGCGGATGCCGGCCCGTTCCCCGTCCCCCCGATGGACCTGCCGCACTACCACGGCCTGTTGTCCGGCCTGCCCGGGCTGAAAGACAGCGCGGAGCCGGACGCCGGCGTGAAGGAGGTCACCGGTGCTTGACTTCCTCAACCCGGTCAAGGGATTCGCCGTCACCTTCCGGCAGATGTTCCGCAAGGTCGACACCGTCGAGTACCCGGAGGAGAAGCGGCCGACCGCGCCGCGGTTCCACGGCAGGCACCAGCTCAACCGGTGGCCGGACGGCCTGGAGAAGTGCATCGGCTGCGAGCTGTGCGCCTGGGCCTGCCCCGCCGACGCGATCTACGTCGAGGGCGCCAGCAACACCGAGACCGAGCGGTACTCGCCTGGCGAGCGGTACGGCGCGGTGTACCAGATCAACTACCTGCGCTGCATCCTGTGCGGCCTGTGCGTCGAGGCCTGCCCGACCAGGGCGCTGACCATGACCAACGACTACGAGCTGGCCGACGACAGCAGGGAGAGCCTGATCTGGACCAAGGAGCAGCTGGTCGCGCCGCTCCAGCCGGGCATGGAGGCTCCGCCCCACCCGATGCGGCTCGGCGAGGATGAACTGGACTACTACCGGCTCGGACCGTCGTTCGCGGCGGCTCAGCCCACCGACCTGCTGAGCATGCTCGCACGGAGCCGCGGCTCGGCCGAGGCCGACCAGGCCGGCGAGGGAGGTGCGTCAGCGTGACTCACCCGATCGTCCTGGCCGGAAGCGCGGCCAGCAACACCGAGGTCACCGCGTTCTGGGTGCTCGCGGTCATCGCCGTCGGCGCGGCTCTCGGCATGATCATGATCCGGCGGGCCGTGCACTGCGCGGTCCTGCTCGCGGTGGTGATGCTGGTCCTGGCCCTGATGTACGCCATGCAGGGCGCGCCGTTCCTGGCCTTCGTGCAGGTGATCGTCTACACCGGCGCGGTGCTGATGCTGTTCCTTTTCGTGATGATGATCGTCGGCGTTACCGCCTCCGACTCGATCGTGGAGACGATCAGGGGGCAGCGGCTATTCGCCGGCCTGGCCGGAATCGCCCTGCTGGTGTTGTTGATCCTGGTCGTCGGGCACGCGACGATCGGCGCGGCCGCGCCCTCCGGTGCCCGTAACAGCTCGCAGAACGTGCAGGGCCTGGCCAGGCTGGTCTTCACGACCTACGTGTTCCCGTTCGAGGTCACCAGCGCCCTGCTGATCACGGCGGCGCTCGGCGCGATGGTGCTGGCGCACCGGGAGCGGACCAGCCCGCGGCCGACGCAGCGGATGCTGTCCATGCGGCGGGTGGCCAGCGGCCGGCCGACCCCGCTGCCAGGCCCCGGCACGTACGCGCGGCACAACGCCGTGGACATGCCCGCCCTGCTGCCCGACGGGACGCAGTCGCGGCTGTCGGTCAGCGGGGTGCCCGCCGCCCAGGCGGCCGAGGCGCGGGTCGAGGTCCAGCCCGGCCGGTCCGCCATCGCCGGCGAGACCCTGGCGGAGCCGCGGCCAGACGGGCCGGATCCCGGCGCGCCAGGGACCGGCGCGTCCGCGAGCCCGGCGTCGCCCCCCGCCGACGAGCAGGAGGACGAGCAGTGATCAGCCCGGCCAACTACGTCGCGCTGGCGGCGATCCTTTTCGTCATCGGCGGCGTCGGCGTGCTCGTCCGCAGGAACGCGCTCGTCGTGTTCATGTGCGTCGAGCTGATGCTCAACGCCGTCAACCTGGCCTTCATCGCCTTCGCCAGGCTGCAAGGCAACCTGAACGGCCAGGTGATCGCGTTCTTCGTGATGGTCGTGGCGGCGGCCGAGGTCGTGGTCGGCCTCGCGATCCTGACCTCGATCTTCCGCACCCGCAGGTCGGCGTCGGTGGACGACGCCAACTTGCTGAAGTACTGAGCAGGAGGAACGACCGTGTCAGCTGCGACCGCCGCGGCCCTGACCGCGCTGCCCGCCGCCGGGGTGCAGCGCCTGGCCTGGCTGCTGCTCGCGTTCCCCACGGCCGGGGCGGTTGTCCTGCTGGTCGGCGGCAAGCGCACGAACGCCTGGGGTCACCTGGTCGGCTGCGCGATGCCGCTGGCGGCCTTCTGCTACGGCGCGATCGCGTTCGCCGCCATGCTCGGCTACCCGGCCAGCCAGCGCAGCAGGCAGGTACAGGCCTACACCTGGATCCCGGCGATCGGCCGGTTCCACGCCAACATCGGCCTGCTGCTCGACCCGCTGTCGATCTGCTTCGTGCTGCTGATCACCGGGGTGGGCTCGCTCATCCTCATCTTCGCGGTCGGCTACATGGCGACCGATCCGGAGCGGCGCAGGTTCTTCGGCTACATGAACCTGTTCATCACCGCGATGCTGCTGCTGGTGCTCGCCGACAACTACGTCGCCTTGTACGCGGGCTGGGAGGGCGTGGGCCTGGCCTCCTACCTGCTGATCGGATTCTGGCAGTTCAAGCCGGCCGCCGCCGTCGCGGCCAAGAAGGCGTTCGTCGCCAACCGGGTCGGTGACGTCGGCCTTTCGGTTGGCATCATGCTGATGTTCTTCACGTTCGGCTCGGTCAGCTTCGCCGGCGTGTTCGGCGCCGTCGGCCACGCCAGCGCCGGCACGGTCACCGCGATCGGCCTGCTGCTGCTGCTCGGCGCGTGCGGCAAGTCCGCGCAACTGCCGCTGCAATCCTGGCTGCTGGACGCGATGGAAGGTCCCACCCCGGTGTCCGCGCTGATCCACGCGGCGACGATGGTCACCGCGGGCGTCTACCTGATCGTCAGGTCGGCCCCGATCTTCAACCTGTCAGCCGACGCCAGGCTGCTGGTCACGATCGTCGGCGCGGCAACCCTGCTGTTCGGCGCGATCATCGGGTGCGCCAAGGACGACATCAAGAAGGCCCTGGCCGGGTCGACGATGAGCCAGATCGGCTACATGATGCTCGCCGCCGGCCTCGGTCCGGTCGGCTACGCGCTGGCGATCGCGCACCTGCTCTCGCACGGCTTCTTCAAGGCCGGGCTCTTCCTCGGCGCCGGCTCGGTCAAGCACGCCATGGACGACGAGGTCGACATGCGCAGGTTCGGCGGGCTCGGGACCGTCATGAAGATCACCTTCGTGACGTTCACCTTCGGCTACCTGGCGATCATCGGCATCCCGCCCTTCTCTGGCTTCTTCACCAAGGACCCGATCATCGAGGCCGCCTTCAACAAGGGCGGGACGTCGGGGGCGATCCTCGGCACGGCGGCGCTGCTCGGCGCCGGCATCACCGCGTTCTACATGACCAGGGTCATGTTCATGACCTTCGCCGGTAAGCGGCGCTGGGACGAGGCCGCGGGGGGCTCAGGGGGGTCGGCCCCGCGGGACGCGCCGCACCCGCACGAGGCGCCGCCGGTCATGACGTCTCCGATGGTCGTGCTGGCGATCGGCTCGCTGGGCGCGGGCGGCTTCCTCGTGCTGTCGAACCGGCTGATCGATTTCTTGCGGCCGGTGGTCGGCACGGCGCCGCGCAGCGGCGGGGTGTTCACGGCCGTGAGCGACATCTCGCTCGCGGTGACCGTGGTCGGGGCAGGCATCGCGTGGGCCATGTACGCCAGGCGCGAGGTGCCGGTGACCGCGCCGCGCGGCAGCCTGGTCACGGTCGCGGCGCGCAAGGACCTGTACGGCGACGCGCTCAACGAGTCGGTGCTGATGCGCCCCGGCCAGTGGCTCACCAGGCTGTCGGTGTTCTTCGACAACCGCGGCGTCGACGGGATCGTCAACACCGTCGCCGCCACCATGGGCGGCAGTTCCGGCCGGATCCGCAGAATACAGACCGGCTTCGTCCGCTCCTACGCCCTGTCCATGCTCGTCGGCGCCCTGCTGCTCATCGGCGCCCTGCTGCTGGTCCGGCTCTAGGGGGCCTCTCGTCATGAGCAACTTTCCCTGGCTGACCGTCGCTGGAGCGATCCCGCTGGTCGGCACGCTGGCGATCTGCCTGACCCCTGGCCAGTCCGCTGCTGGCAGCGACGCCGACCGGCGCTCACGTGACCTGCTGGTCAAGCGGGTCGCGCTGGTTGTCACGCTGGTCACGCTCGGCGTCACGGCCGCTATGGCGGTGGCGTTCAACGCCGGCGGGCCGCGGTTCCAGTTCACCCAGACCTATCAGTGGATACCGCAGTTCGGCGTGCACTACGCGGTGGGAGCGGACGGCATCGCGCTCGTGCTCATCTTGATGACCACGGTGCTCATGCCCGTCGTCGTCCTCGCGTCCTGGAACGACGCGGAGGGGTCGGCCGGCCCGGCCGGCCAGGCGCCGCCGAAGCGGAGCGTGAAGACCTACTTCGCGCTGCTGCTCGTGCTCGAGACCATGATGATCGGGGTCTTCGCGGCGACCGACGTGTTCCTGTTCTACGTGTTCTTCGAGGCCATGCTTATCCCGATGTACTTCATGATCGGGAGCTACGGGGTCGGCCAGCGGCAGTACGCGGCGGTCAAGTTCCTGCTCTACAGCCTGCTCGGCGGGTTGCTCATGCTGGTCGCGGTGATCGCCCTGTACGTCTACTCCACCCAGAGCGCAGCGTTGGGGTTCCATGGCTCGTTCCTGTTCACCGACCTGGCCAAGGTGGCGCTGAGCCCGACCTCGCAGAAGTGGGTTTTCCTCGGCTTCTTCATCGCCTTCGCGATCAAGGCCCCGCTGTGGCCGTTCCACACCTGGCTGCCCGACGCCGCGACGGCCGCCCAGCCGGGCGCCGCCGTGCTGCTGGTCGGCGTGCTCGACAAGGTCGGCACGTTCGGCATGATCAGGTACTGCCTTGACCTCTTCCCGTCTGCCGCGCACTACTTCACGCCGCTGGTCATCGCGCTGTCGGTGATCGGGATCCTGTACGCCGCGATCGTGGCGATCGGCCAGGCCGACCTCAAGCGGCTGATCGCCTACACGTCGGTGTCCCACTTCGGCCTGATCACACTGGGGATCTTCGCGATGACCAGCCAGGGCCAGGTCGGCGCCACCCTCTACATGGTCAACCACGGCTTCGCCACCGGCGCGCTGTTCCTCATCGTCGGGTTCATGATCGCCCGGCGCCGGTCGCAGCAGATCGCCGACTACGGCGGCGTGCAGAAGGTCGCCCCTGTGCTGGCGGGCCTCTTCCTCGTCGCGGGCCTGGCCGGGCTCGCGATGCCCGGCCTGTCCACCTTCGTCAGCGAGTTCCTGGTGCTGATCGGGACCTTCACGAGGTATGAGGTCGCTGCCGCGCTCGCCACGGTCGGCATCATCCTCGCGGCGATCTACATTCTGTGGATGTACCAGCGCACGATGACCGGGCCGGTCCGTGCGGACGTCGCGGCCATGCCCGACCTGCGGGCCCGTGAGCTGTGGGCGGTCGGCCCGCTGATCGCGCTGATCATCGTGCTCGGCGTCTACCCCAAGCCGGTCATCGACGTGATCAACCCCGCGGTCCAACGGACGCTGGTGCAGGCGCACTCCACCAACCCTGTCCCGCCGCACCCGGCAAGGGCCGCCGGCGCGGTACGCAGCCCAGTGCCAAGCAGCGCGGTGCCAAGCAGCACGGGGGCGGCGCACAAGAACGGGAGCACTCCGTGACCGGATCCGTCGGGTCCATCGGCGCGATCGCGCCGGCCATTCCGGCGCCGCACATCGAGTACGGCCAGCTCTCGCCGATGCTGCTGGTGTTCGGCGCGGCCGTGGCCGGGGTGCTCGTCGAGGCGTTCGCGCCGCGGCCGCTGCGCCGCACCCTGCACCTGGCCGTCACGCTCGGCAGCCTGGCCGGCGCGTTCGTCCTGACCATCTTCGTCGCGACGAGCGGCAGCGTGTTCGGCGGCGGCAGCGCCGGGCACCTGGCGGCGGTCGGCGCGGTGGCCGTGGACGAGCCCACCCTGTTCATCCAGGGCACGATCCTGGTGCTCGCATTCATCAGCGTGCTGCTGATCGCCGAGTCGTCGCACGAGGTGAGCGCCTTCACGGCGCAGGCTGCCGCGGTTCCCGGCAGCGCCGAGGAGCGCGAGGGGCTGCTGGCCGGCATCAGCCACACCGAGGTCTACCCGCTGACGCTGTTCGCCGTCGGCGGCATGCTGCTGTTCCCCGCGTCGAACGACCTGCTGACGATGTTCGTGGCGCTGGAGGTGCTGTCGCTGCCGCTGTACCTGCTCTGCGCGCTGGCCAGGCGGCGCAGGCTGCTGTCGCAGGAAGCCGCCATGAAGTACTTCCTGCTCGGCGCGTTCTCCTCGGCGTTCTTCCTGTTCGGCGTGGCCATGCTGTACGGCTACTCCGGGTCGGTCAGGCTCGCGAACATAGCGGCCGCGGCGGGGTCGAACCCGCAGAGCGCGGTGCTGCTGTACGCCGGTATCGCGCTGCTCGGTGTGGGCCTGCTGTTCAAGATCGGCGCGGTGCCGTTCCAGGCCTGGAAGCCGGACGTCTACCAGGGCGCGCCGACGCCGGTCACGGCGCTGATGGCGTCCTGCACGCTGGTCAGCGCGTTCGGCGCGCTGCTGCGCGTCTTCTACGTCGCATTCGGCCAGCTGACCTGGGACTGGCGGCCCGCGATGTGGGGCGTGGCGATCCTCACGATGCTGGGCGGGTCGGTCATCGCGATCACGCAGACCGACGTGAAGCGGCTGCTCGCCTACTCCTCCATCGCCCAGGCCGGCTACATCCTCACCGGCGTGGTCGCGGCCAGCACCGCCGGGCTGTCCAGCAGCATGTTCTACCTGGCCGCGTACGGCGTGGCGACGATCGGCGCGTTCGCCGTGGTGACGCTGATCCGCGACCAGAGCGGCGAGGCGGGCCACCTGTCCCGCTGGGCCGGGCTCGGCAAGCGCTCCCCGCTGGTCGCCGGCGTGTTCGCATTCTTCCTCATGGCCTTCGCCGGCATCCCGCTGACCAGCGGGTTCACCGGGAAGTTCGCGGTATTCCAGGCGGCGATCGCCGGCGGCGCGCTGCCGCTGGTCATCGTCGGCGTGCTCAGCAGCGCGATCCTCGCGTTCCCCTACGTCCGCGTCATCGTGCTGATGATCTTCAGCGAGCCCGCGCTCGACGGCCCTGCCGTGGTCAGGCCGAGCGCCTACACCTCGGTCGCGGTCGGGATCGGCGTGCTGGCCACGCTCGTGCTCGGCGTGGCCCCCGAGCCGCTGCTCAGGCTGGCCCACGACGCCGCGGCGCAGTTGTTCGTCCGTTGATGTCGCCGCCCTGAAATCGCCGCCCTGAAATCGCCGCCGTGAGGCCGCCGCCGTGAGCCGCCGCCGTGAGGCCGCCGCAGCGCGCCCTGCGCCGACCCGCGCGGCCCGCGCCGACCCGCGCGGCCCCGCGCCGCGCGGTGGTGTGCTTATCTTGATGCATGCCGGGTATCCGCCGCCGCCGGCGGGCCTGCCGCGAAAGGCGTACTGATAGGGGATGAGGTGAGCACCGTCGTTCCCGTGGAGCTGTCGGACGCCGCGCTCGCGGCCGAGGTCACCGACGGGCTCGCGCTGGTCGAGGACGGCCTGAGAGCCGCCGCCCGGGCCCAGCACGACCTGCTCGACCAGACATCCGCCTACCTGATCGACGCCGGCGGGAAGCGGTTCAGGGCGACGCTGGTGCTGCTGGCCGCCCAGTTCGGCAACTCCAGGGACGAGCGGGTCGTGCCCGCCGCCGTCGCCATCGAGCTGACCCACGTCGCGACGCTGTACCACGACGACGTGATGGACGAGGCCGACGTGCGGCGGGGGTCGCCGAGCGCGAACTCCCGCTGGGACAACTCGGTGGCCATCCTGACCGGCGACTACCTGTTCGCGTGCGCCTCGAAGATGCTCGCCGATCTCGGCCCGGACGCGGTCAGGATCCAGGCCGAGACGTTCTGCCGGGTGGTGGCCGGCCAGATCGCGGAGACGATCGGGCCGCGGCCCGGCCAGGACCCGCTCGAGCACTACATGAGCGTGGTCACGGAGAAGACGGCCTCGCTGATCGCCACCGCCGGGCACTTCGGCGCCCTGTTCGCCGGTGCCCCCCAAGCGTTCACCGCGCGCATCGCGCCGGCGTGCGCGGCACTGGGCGTGGCGTTCCAGCTCTCCGACGACATACTCGACGTGTCCAGCGAGACCGGCCAGTCGGGCAAGACTCCAGGGACCGACCTGCGCGAGGGCGTCAAGACGCTGCCGGTGCTGCACGCGCTGCGATCGGCGGGCCCGGCCGACGCGAGGCTGGTCGACCTGCTGGCCGGCGACCTCACCGACCAGGCGGCCCGAGCGGAGACCCTCGCCCTGCTGCGCGCCCATCCGGCAATGGAGATGGCCAAGGCCGATCTGCGGCACTGGGCCGACCTGGCCAGGACCGAGATCCTCGCGCTGCCCGCCGTCCCGGCCAGGGCCGCGTTCGAGGCGATGTGCGACTTCGTGATCGAGCGCATGGGCTGAGTTCGCGCCGCGAGTTACCCGCGTTACCCGAATTGGCCGATTGAATTAGTTGAAGCTAATTTAGGCACTTACGCGCTGCGTGCACCCAGCTGCGGTCAGTATCATTGCCCGAGTTCGCCCTCGGTTGACAACCTTCCAGACGAACCATGCGTCTTAACCTGTACTTAATCTAATAAGCGACGCGACACCACATGCGTACCGTAAGCTGCGCTTCGGCTCGAGCGTCCGCGAAGTTGAGTGCGAGGCAACCCCCAGAGTCAAGGACGTCGATTGATCCGAGAGCACAGCACGAGCGCGACTCGTGCGCCCGAGTCAGTCACGGCCTCGGTGATCGAGCGGCCCGAGGCCGATGAGGCGCTGCCGCCAGGCACCGTGCTGCCCGGCCGCCATCACCGGTCGGGCACCGGCCTGGACGCGGCCGACAGCGCGAAGTACCTGGGCCTGGAAATCGGCTGGCTGTCCGACGGCGCGGTAGCCAGGTTCTCGGGCGCCGGTCCCGTCCTGGCGCGGCGGCCGAGGCCACGCACCCGGCTGCGCGCCAGCACGTTCGCCGACGCGCTGCGCCGCCGCGACCAGGCACTGGTCGTCGTCCTGTCCGGAGCTTGGCTGGCCAGCCTGATGATTTTCTGGTCGTGGTGGCTGGAGCCAGCGCACCGGATCGGCCTGGTCGGCCTGGTGGCCAACTCCGCGGTCCTCGCCTACGTCTCGGGCTTCCCCGCGTCCTTCATCATCGGCGTGAACCGGCTCCGCAAGGTCAACCCCGACGTCGCGGTCCCGATGCTCAGGGTCGCGTTCGTCGTGACGCACGCGCCGTCCGAGCCGTGGCCGGTGGTCAGGCAGACCCTCGACGCGATGCTCGCGCAGAAGTACCCGCTGCCCTTCGACGTGTGGCTCTGCTCGGAGCGGCCCACCGAGGAGATCATCAACTGGTGCGTCGGCCGCGGCGTGGGGGTCTCGAGCCGGGAGGCGGATTCGAACTACCAGCGGGAGAACTGGCCGCGCCGGACCAGGTGCAAGGAGGGCAACCTCGCGTACTTCTACGACCGGTGGGGTTACCGCTCCTACGACGTCGTCGCCCAGCTCGACTGCGACCACGTGCCCGCTCCCGGCTACCTCGAGGAGATGGTCAGGCCGTTCTCGGACCCCGCGATCGGCTACGTGGCGGCGCCCAGCGTCTGCGACGCCAACGCGGGCCGGTCGTGGGCGGCGCGCGGACGCCTGCACAAGGAGGCCAGCTTCCACGGGCCGTTCCAGCTCGGGCACAGCGGCGGGTTCGCGCCGCTGTGCATCGGCTCGCACTACGCGGTGCGCACCGAGGCGCTCCGCCAGATCGGCGGCGTCGGGCCGGATCTCGCCGAGGACTTCTCGACCACGTTCCTGCTGAACTCGGCCGGATGGCACGGCGCGTTCGCCATCGACGCCGAGGCGCACGGTGACGGGCCCAACACGTTCGCGGCCATGACCGTCCAGGAGTTCCAGTGGTCGCGCAGCCTGGCGACGATCCTGCTCCGGCTGGCGCCGCGGAACCTGCGGCGGCTGCCGTGGGTACTCAGGTTCCGGTTCCTCTACGCGCTCTCGTACTACTTCCTGCTCGTCAGCACGACGGCGGCGGGACTCGCGCTCGCGCCCGTCGCGGCGGTTACCGGGCTGCCCTGGATCAACGTCAACTACTTCGCCTTCCTCGCGCACTGGTGGTCGCTCTCGATCTGGCTGATCCTGATCACCGCGCTGCTGAGGCGGCGCGGTTTCCTGCGCCCGCCCTGGGCGCCGCTCGTGAGCTGGGAGAACTGGCTATACAGCCTGACCAGGTGGCCGTTCGTCGCGCTGGGAATTTGCGCCGCGTTCGCGGGCTTCCTCAGGTCAAGGCCCGTGTCGTTCAAGGTCACGCCCAAGCACGCGGGGGCCCTCGAGCCGCTGCCGGTCAAGTTCGTTGTTCCCTTCGTGCTCATCGCCGCGGGCTCGTCTTCGGCAGCGATCATCGGTGAGCGCTTCACCGCGGCCGCCGGATACGTCTTCCTGAGCGCACTCGCGGGCGTGGTCTACGCGCTTGTCGCGTTCACGGTGCCGGTCAGGCACGCCGCAGAAACGGCCGCGGGGGCGGGCGCCTCGCTCTGGACCGCGCTGTGGGTAACGGTACGTGGTCCGGTCGTTCTTGCCGCCTGCGCCACCGTGGTGGCGCTCACGGCGGTCGTGCTCTATCCGTCGTACGCGATCCGGATGCTCGGTTTGTGAGCGGTCCGCCGCGGGCGGTCATTTTCCCGAGGGAGGGAAGTCTCGCATGTCTGTACTGGTCACCGGGGGTGCCGGGTTCATCGGCAGTCACACCTGCGCGGAGTTGCTCGACCATGACTACGACGTGGTCGTGGTAGACGACTTCTCGAACAGCTATCCGGCGGCGGTAGCCGCTTTGGGTCGCCTGTCCGGCAAGGTCCCCGCCGTCCACGACGTCGACCTGCGCGACACGAGCGGCCTGGATCGCGTGTTCGGTGCCCACGACATCAGCGCCGTCATTCACTTCGCGGCCAAGAAGGCCGTCGGGGAGTCCATGACGATCCCGCTCGACTACTTCGACGTCAACGTCGGCGGCACGATCAGCCTGCTGCGCGCGATGCGGGCGCACGGCGTGGGCAAGCTGGTTTTCTCGTCCTCCTGCTCGATCTACGGCGACCAGTACAGCAGGCCGATCGCCGAGGACGACCCGCCCGCCCCGGTCAACCCGTACGCCCGCTCGAAGCTCATCTGCGAGCAGATGCTCGAGTCGGCCTGCGGAGCCTACGCCGATCTCAGCGTCATATCCCTGCGCTACTTCAATCCGGCCGGCGGGCACCCGAGCGGGCTGATCGGCGAGTGCCCGCGCGGCGTGCCGAGCAACGTCGTCCCCTACATGGTCCTGGTCGCCGCGGGCAAGCTGGAGAAACTGCAGGTATTCGGCGGCGACTACAACACCGGCGACGGGACGGCGATCCGTGACTACATCCACATCATGGACGTCGCGCAGGCGCACAGGCTCGCCGTCGAGCATCTCGGCGACCAGCCGGGGATGCAGGCGCTGAACCTCGGCACCGGGACCGGCGCGTCGGTGCTCGATCTGGTCAGGACCTTCGAGGAGACGTGCGGCGTCCACGTGCCCTACGCGATCACGGGGCGGCGTCCTGGCGACGTGACGAGCCTGGTCGCCGATCCCGGCCTGGTGAACAGGCTGTGGGGCTGGCGGCCAGGCCGTGACCTGGCCGCGGTATTCGCGGACTCCTGGCGCTTCCAGTGCGCGAACCCGGACGGATTCGCTGACCAGCTCGGCGGCACGGCGGCAGGCGCATGAACATTTCCGTCATCGGAACCGGATACCTCGGCGCCGTCCACGCCGCGTGCATGGCCGAGCTCGGTCACCACGTGCTCGGAGTGGATACCCGCCCCGAGCGGATCGCCAGCCTGGCCAGAGGCGAGGCGCCGTTTTTCGAACCCGGCCTGGCTGAGCTGCTCGCACGCGGGATCGCCTCGGGCAGGCTGTCGTTCGGGGACTCGCTCGCCGAGGCCGCGGCATTCGGCGATGTGCACTTCACCTGCGTGGGGACGCCGCAGCTCCCGGGCTCGCTGGCCGCCGACACCCGGTACGTCGAGGCGGTCGTCGAGGGCCTGGCACCGCATCTGAGGCAGCCGGCACTCGTGGTCGGGAAGTCGACCGTCCCGGTCGGCACCGCGGTCAGGCTGGCGAGCACGCTGGCCAGCCTCGCTCCGGCCGGGTCCGCGGCGGAGCTCGCCTGGAACCCGGAGTTCCTGCGGGAGGGCTACGCCGTGCGGGACACCCTCACGCCCGACCGGCTCGTCGCCGGCGTGACCTCGGCACGCGCGGACGCCGTCCTGCGCGGCGTCTACGCGCCGCTCATCGAGGCCGGCACGCCTTACATCTGCACCGACCTCGGCACGGCCGAGCTGGCCAAGGTCTCGGCGAACGCCTTCCTGGCAACCAAGATCTCGTTCATCAACGCGATGGCCGACCTGTGTGACGCGGCGGGCGCCGACGTGGTGACGCTCGCCGAGGTGCTCGGGTACGACGGCAGGATCGGTCACCGCGGCATGGTCGCCGGGCTCGGCTTCGGCGGCGGCTGCCTGCCCAAGGACCTGCGCGCGCTGCTGGCGCGCGGCGAGGAACTCGGCGTGAGTGACTCGCTGCGGTTCCTGCATGAGGTCGACCTGATCAACGCCAGGCGCAGGGCAACCGTCGTCGAGCTGGCCAGTAAGCTCGCCGGCGGCTCACTGACCTCGGTCAACGTGGCCGCGTTCGGCGCCGCGTTCAAGCCGGACACCGACGACGTGCGTGACTCGCCCGCCCTGGCGGTCGCGACCGCCCTGCACGAGGCGGGAGCCAGGGTCCGCGTGCACGATCCCGAGGCGGGCGACAACGCCAGGGAGGCGGCGCCGGCCCTCGACCACGTACCCGACGTGGAGAAGGCCGCCGAGGATGCTGATATCGTCTTGCACTTGACCGAGTGGCGGCAGTACGCGGAGATCGACCCGCTCGCGCTGCGCGCCATCGTGCGGCGTCCGGTGCTGATCGACGCCCGCAACGCGCTGCCCCACCACCGCTGGCGGGAAGCGGGCTGGGCGGTGCGGTGCCTGGGTACCGGACACGGCCTGACGGCCGGCGACGACGCCGCGGCGCCGCAGCGTCACAAGCAGGAGGAGACATGCGAGTCCTGGTAACCGGGGGCGCCGGATTTCTCGGCTCGCATCTGTGCGATGCCCTGATCGACAGGGGCGACGGCACCGTGTGCGTCGACGACCTGTCGACCGGGCGGGCCGATAACATCAGGCACCTGATGGGCCGGCCGGGCTTCGACTTCGTCGACGCGGACGTGAGCGCGGGGCTCGACCTGCCAGGACCGTTCGACGCGGTCGCCCATCTGGCCAGCCCGGCCTCGCCCCCCGCGTACCTGCGCCGCCCGATCGAGACCCTGGCCGTCGGCAGCAAGGGAACCGAGGGCGCCCTGCTGCTCGCCGAGCGGGACGGTGCGCGTTTCGTCCTCGCCTCGACCAGCGAGGTCTACGGAGATCCCGAGGTGCATCCGCAGCCCGAGGACTACTGGGGCAACGTGAACCCGATCGGGCCGCGGAGCGTCTACGACGAGGCCAAGCGGTTCGCCGAGGCGCTGACCACGGCCTACCGGACTGCCCGTGGCGTCAACACCGGCATCGTCCGCATCTTCAACACCTACGGGCCGCGGATGAGCGCCGGCGACGGGCGGATCGTGACGAACTTCGTCACCCAGGCGCTGACCGGCAGGCCGCTGACTGTCTACGGCGACGGCCGCCAGACCCGGAGCTTCTGTTACGTCGACGACCTGATCAGAGGGATCGTGGCGATGATCGACTCTGCCGACCCCGGTCCGGTCAACCTGGGCAACCCGGAGGAGTTCGAGGTCGGGAACTTCGCCAAGCTGGTCCTGTCGATCACGGGATCGGCATCGCGGATCGAGTACCTGCCGCTCCCGGCCGACGACCCGACCCGCAGGCGCCCCGTCATCGACCGGGCCGCCGAGCGTCTCGGCTGGAAGCCGGAGATCTCCGTCGAGGAGGGCGTGCGCCGGGTGGCGGAGTGGTTCAGGTCCCGCCCGGACGAGCTGAGCCGCGCGACCGCCTGATCAGGTCCCGCGCTGGTGTCTGGCTCCGGCGCTGGCGTCTGGCTCAAGCCGTTTTGGCGGTGCGCCCGGCGCGGCTTCCTACTGCGCTCCGATGTTTGGTGACCGCACCTGATAGGCCTTGCCGCCGTAGGTCACCGGCCCTGGCCGGATATCAAACAGGGAAGTCAGGTTCAGGCCCGCGTGCACGAGTTTCGACCGTGGCCTGAGCATGAAGCCGGCACCGCCGCGGGAGGGGGAGAGCGGGCCGACGAACATCGGTGCGACCACGAGGCCGGTGAGCCGGCCGCTGCTGAGCTTCTCGTTGCCCGTGGCGCTGCGCCAGGCTGACAGCGAGAGGTAATGCGTCTTGGTGCCCCACTGGACCACCCACGTGCCCGCGGTAGACAGGTAGTCGTTTCCGGCGAAACGTATCGCGGACGTCGGCATCGGCTGCGTGGCAAGGGCAACCGCTCCCGACGCGGCGATGAGGATGTTGTTCAGCACCTTGATGTGGTGCAGGAACCCGGTTGCCTTGAAGGCCGGCTGCGTATTCGACCCCGTGACGACGATGGTGTTCTGGTAGAGCGACGAGTTGCTGATCTTGCCCTCGGCCTCCAGAGCGCCGATGACGTGGTCGCGGCCCCGGACGTCGCCATAGCTGATGTTGAACCGCACGACGTTTCCGGTCTGGTGCCCGGGAGCGGCCGGGGCGCTGTAGAGCAGCAAACCTGCGCCGTGATTGTCGTACGACAGGTCGTACTCAAGCACCGAGTGCGACACCTCCCGGTCGAGGCCGAACCCGCCCCCGTCGTGCACGTTCGCCGACATGTTGCCGTGCGAGACGTCGTGCGCCATCACGATCCTGGTCGAGTCGTAGGCCCACATGCCGATCGGCCCCTCGGTCGTGGAGCCGTTGGCTCCTCCGTTGGCGAAGGACCGCGAGTTCACGACGCTGGCGCCGCTGACGCTGCCGAGCTCGATGCCGCTTCCGGTATTGCGCACCTTGTTCGCCGGGTCACCGAAATTGCGGAACACGCGCACCCGCGACACGTAGACGTTCGCGTGCGCGTAGCCAGGCGCGGCCGGGTTGAAGTCGGGCCCGTAGCTCACCAGGCCGCCGTCGAGGTTGCCGTGCAGGGTCGAATGCGTGACGTGCACGTTACGGAAACCCGCGCCGTCGTGCACCGCGCCTATCGCGATGCCGAAACCGAAGGCAGTGGCATCGACCTTGGTGATGTAGACGTGGCCCAGCCTGCCCTTCGTCCGGTTGCTGTACATCTGGATGCCGGCGGCGCTGGCGGTCTTGGCGTGGATGCCCCTGAGCTTCAGATTGCTGATCGACACGCCGCTCGTGTCGAAGATCATGATGCCGTTGCCGGACGACACGATCTTCGCCCGGCCCTTGCCGTACGAGCTGATCAGTATCGGCTTGCGGACGCTGCCCGCGTCACTCGGGCCGATCAACAGTGTCCCCTGGTACTTGTTTCCGCCGAGCAGCAGCAGCCGGGTGCCCGGCTTCAGGACCGCCCTGTCGGCGCGGGCCAGCGTCCGCCACGCTGTGGCCGGCGTTGTCCCCGCCGCGGTGTTGTGGCCGCCGGGCCGGATGTAGTAGGTGAGCGGGCCCGAGGACGTCGTCGCCGCCAGCAGCTTCGACGTCGCCGAGTCGACGGCGGGCTGCACAAGCGTCCAGCCTGTGACAAGTCCCGCCGCAATCCCGAGGACCGCAGCAGCACGCAGGCAACGCATGGGTATCAATCTAGCCAGCTAGCACCACTGATGCCGACAAGAAGGGACAGGAATCCCGGCCGATCCTTGGCTGGGCCGCCCGATCGGGCGGCCGGTCCGTGGTCGGGCCGCCCGATCGGGAATTCCGGCGCCTGACGTGACGCTGTACCGGTGCGGGAGCCAGACCGGGAGGTACAGGGGTGGGAATCTTCGGCACGCACAAGACTCGCATGATCACGGCCGACGAGGCGCTGCCCGGCCGGTCGCAGCCGATCAGCGTCCCCGCCGTGCACGAGGCGCTCGGTACGCCGCTGCGGCCGCCCTACCCCGACGGCGCGCAGATCGCCGAGTTCGCCATGGGCTGCTTCTGGGGAGCCGAGCGCATGTTCTGGCAGACCAAGGGCGTGATCTCGACGTCGGTGGGCTACGAGGGGGGCTTTACCCCCAATCCCAGCTACGAAGAGGTCTGCAGCGGCCGGACCGGGCACGCCGAGGTCGTCAGGGTGGTGTTCGACCCGGCCCGGGTCTCGTACACCGAACTGCTCAAGGTGTTCTGGGAGTCGCACGACCCGACCCAGGGCATGCGGCAGGGCAACGACGCCGGCACCCAGTATCGCTCGGCGATCTTCTGGCGCTCCGCCGAGCAGAAGGCGGCCGCCGAGGCGTCGGCCGCGTCTTACCAGCACCGGCTCACGCAGGCCGGCTACGGCACGATCACCACGGAGATTGGTCCGGCAACGGAGTTCTACTTCGCCGAGGACTACCACCAGCAGTACCTTTCAAGCAATAAAAACCCGAACGGGTACTGCCCCGATCACGGCACCGGCGTGGCCTGCCCGGTCGGTGTTGTGAAGGCCAGCGACTGAGAATCTTGGCAGTTCTCACAAGGTAGCTGGCTACGTGGGGCAGGTCTCAGGGCCGCGTGATCGCGGTCTTGCGGCCCTCTGCTCGCTGACCTTAGGTGTCGTGGCTAGGGCGGTCGGAGAAGCGCGGCAGGCCGACCAGTATAGGTGGCTATGAATGAGTCATGCCAGTTTGTCGCCAATGATCTCGTCACACAACGACAGGCACTCCGGGCAAATAGCCGCAAGCCCGGGGACCTTGGGCCTAACCCTCGTTGCCTCCTTGGCGCTAGTTTCAACCGACATGGCGGCAAGACCAGCGACCTGATCGCGACGCTTCCCGCGGAAGCGGCATCGCGCCTCTCTGTCCTGCTCCGGCACGGCCAGCATCGGCCCAAGCTGGGTGGTGGCGGCGCTGCCGGAGCTGAGCACGCCCTCAGCCACCTTGACGCACGCCTCGCAGATATAGACGCCCGGTACCGAGATCAACTTGCGGACCTTGGGCTGCGGCCTGCCGCAGAACGTGCACGCTAGGTCGAGCCACGGATTGCGGCCGCGGCCCCAGCGGCGAGTATCGCCAGCCACTTTGACGATCTGGTGAACCCGCTGGTGGCTGAGCCCCAAAGCGGCAGCAATGTCACGAAGCGATGCGCCGCGCAGGTGCAGGCACCACGCCGCACGGTGGAACTCAGCGCGGGCCACTTCGGCGTCGTGCTCAGCACCGATCAGCCGCTCCCGGGCCTGCCGAGCCTCACCCAGCACAACTTGTCATCCACGCCGTCTACCGTATCTAGACACTCAACAGTGGCCAAGTCATCGCGCGCCATTCGCTATGAGCACCGGACGACACTCCGGATGGATATAGGGCATCGGACAGGGCCTGGCCGAAACTGTCCGGCGACGTTCACGATGACGCGGCGATGCTCGTGGTGACGGCTCCGGCCGATCAAGATCAGCCTGCGCGAAGCACAGAGGAGAGCTCCCTGAGATGGTCCTTTTCGTTGCGTAACGTGAGCAGCCCGATGGTGGAGTCTGCTCGCAGGGCCGCCGTCGTCTCAAGCTGCGATTGGGCTGCCTGCGGCGCGCGCCTCATGGCGGATGTTCTGCAGGGTCTCCCGGGTGCTGGAGGCGAACGGGATGAACAGTGTGGTGCCGCCGTGGCGCTGCCACAGGCCGATGGCCGCGCCGGGCCCGGCTCGCCCCGTCCTGACGTCCAACAGGTACCGCTAGCACCAGCAGTACCTTTCAAGCAATAAAAACCCGAACGGTTACTGCCCCGACCACGGCACCGGCGTGGCCTGCCCAGTCGGCGTGGTGCGCGCTGACGGCTGAGCCTGCTTGAGGCGTCCTGTCTGTGCCGCGGGCTTGCAGACCTGCTTGATGGGCTCTGCGGCCCGCTACTTGGCGTCTTGGTGACGTAGGGACTGTGCTCTGCCTTGATACGTTGGCGCTGGCCACACCAGAACAACGTCAACCGTCCAGTCAGGCTTGCAGCGAGTACCGGCCAGAACCGGGAGCGTCAGGCGGCGGCGAGTGGGTGAGCGTGCGCCTGCTCGTAGAGTGGTTCCGGTGCCAGGTCGATGCCGTTGGGCCACACAACGGTGCCCGCCTCAGCGTCGACGGTGACTTGAGCGAAGTACTCAGGATCGTTGAGCGGCTCTAGAACACCTGTCCAGTGTTCAGCCGAGAAGTCGACGTCGCCGACTGTGCCGTCACTGAACAAGAGCCGAAGCACGTGGTCACCGACCACGGCAACCCCCGACACAATCGGAAGGTAGTTTTCGCTCACGCTCATCATCCTACGACAGGGGTGCGATGCCGAGCAGAGGCTCGTTCTTCCTGGCGCGTTCCCAGTTCGCCAGAATCTCCTCGCTCCGAAGGCTGGCCCATTCCCGGACGAACTGAAGAGCCCGAGAGTCAAGGCTGCCAGCAAGAATATTTCCATCCACCGAGACTGAGGCGCGGCGACCCGCATGGTAGGCATGGAAGTGGGCTACGGGGTGATCGCGTTCGTTCCAGTACATGTAGATCACCACTCCGTAGAACGCGCTGACACGTGGCATGGCACGACGATAGCCCGGCTAGAGGCGCCGAGGGCCTTACTGCCCCGCCCGATCCGGGCCTGCACGAACGTCAGCGCCCTTTCGTCCGTGGATACCGCCCCACGACATGATCGAGTGACGTCCAACAGGTACCGGTAGCACCAGCAGTATCTTTCAAGCAACAAAAACCCAAGCGGGTACTGCCCCGACCACGGCACAGGCGTGTCCTGCCCGATAGGCGTCGTGAAGGCGGACGGTTAGGCGCCCGCGGCAGTTCTTGCCGTGTGGGTTTGCACGTGCCGCAGGTAGTGAGACCCTGCGGCCCGTTCCTGCTGAGGTAGACAAACTCCACGTCGGCAGGCGTGGACGGGCAGTTGCTGTTGGCTCTCGGTTGAGCTACTATTTCTCCTATGAGAGCCCTGAAGAGAACGCCTCGATGAAGCAGCTGGCAGTCGCAGACGATGTATATGACCAGGTCGTGTTGCTGGAGCGGGCCTGGGCGACCTCAGCGAGTGACGTCATTCGCCGGCTACTGAGCGAGTTCCGCAGCGCTGAAGATGATGGTGTCCGTGCGAAGCCGGAGCAGATTGCCGTGCATGCCGTCTACGCCGGTAGCCGTACCGAGGGGCTATACGACCCGGTCACCCTGTCACTGACCATCACGACGGGGCCTCTTGCGGGCCGGACGTATACCAGGCCCAGTGGTGCAGCGGTGGCCCTTGTGGCGACGCTCAGCCCCGGTGTGAACCCCAACCGGAACGGGTGGTCATTTTGGGTCATCTCGAAGACCGGACAACGTCTTCAGTCGATTAGGCACAAGTAACCCAGAGTGTCAGAGGTCAGGAAATAAAACGACGGCCCCTTGCGGGGCCGTCAGGCCGGTCCGCAGACCGGCGGGGTTGCGATCAGTATAACCAGAATCCCTCAAACTATGTTTCCGAGGAGCACCCGTGGCCACCGTCATCGCCTACGTGGACGGATTCAACCTCTACCACGGGCTCCGCGGCAAGTACCGTCGGCGGTACCTCTGGCTTGATCTTGAGCACCTGGTCCAGCGACTGCGACCCAACGATCACATAGTGGCGGTCCGGTACTTCACCGCACTGGTGCGGGACGAACCAGCTGCACTTGCCCCCAGCAGACCTATCTCGATGCGCTCGGCGCTCACAGCGGCGGCACCGTTGAAGTTGTCCTTGGCCGCTACCAGAGCAAGACCGTGGCCTGTCGGCAGTGCGGCAACGTCTGGATCAGCTACGAGGAGAAGGAGACCGACGTTAACATCGCGGTCTCTCTTGTCGCCGACGCAGCGGCCACCGCATCTGACATCGCGATGATCATCTCTGCTGACAGCGACCTGTGCCCGGCTATCCGGACAGCCCGGTCTCTGAACCCGGGACGAGGGATGTCGGCCGCGCCGTGCACGGCCGAGTCGAACCAGAAGGCGAGGTAGCCGCTCACCCGGCCGGCCGCCAGGTAGGCCATCGACAGGGTTGAGCCCAGTGAACGGAAATCCCATCTGTCGGCCAGGAACAGCGGGGCGGTGAAGCCGGCCGCCAGCGCGCGCCGGCCGCCAGCGGACTTGCCGTCCTCGACGATGACGACCCCGGCTCTGCTCGCTCGCCCTGAGCCGGGTGGGGATACCGTCGCCGAGCGACCATGCGCCGCGCCCGCGTTCGGCGACGTGAACCCGCAGAGCCGACGGGTCGCCGACGACCGCCGCCGCTACCGCGCCGTGCTCGACCAGCGCGACGTTCACGCAGTACAGCGGCGTTCGGCAGGCGTAGTTCCTGCTCCCGCAGATCGGATCGACCAGCCAGTACGCCGAGCCGGCGCCCGGCGCCCGGCCGCCCTGCTCGTCGCCACGACCGGTAGTCCGGCGGCCTCAGCGAGTACCTGCCTGATCACCTGCTCGGCCTCGACGTCGGCGCTGGTCACGACGTCGCGGTCGGCTTTGGCGTGAACATCGGCGGTGCCGGCGGCGTCGCCGGCGAGCCGCAAGGCACGCCGCACGGCATCGACCGCCGCCAGCGTCTGCGGCCGGAACCTCACTCCCTCAGCGTGCGGCCGCACCCTAACGCGCGGCCCGGGCACGACGTCCCGGCGGGCGCCCGAAAGCGGATCGAGCAACGCGGTCATGCGCGTCATCCGGTCGCGTTGACAGGCCGGAGCGGCGCGGTAGTCTCGGGGTAGGCCCGGCGCCGAGGCCGCGGGCCGCCGACTACTCCATCGGAGTGGGATCGCGGCGACCGGCCGAGCAGAGGCACCGTGACGGTCCTGCGCCGTTGGCGGCATAACCGGCGGGTAGCTCGGGCCAGTGTTTCAGGCGGCCGTATCTGAGCAGTTAAGCTCCCACATCGCGACCGGAGGTGCGCCGTGTGGGAGCGGCTTGAGCGGCATGAGCTGAACCGCCGGGGCCGCGGCATGGCCTCGCTCGCGCCTGGACAGCGCCCGTTTACCTCGCGGCCGGCCGGGACCGATCTGCTGCCCCAGATCAAGCACATCGTCGTGCTCATGATGGAGAACCACTCCTACGACAGCTACCTCGGCATGCTCGGCCGGGGCGAGGGATTCAGGCTCGGGCTCGACGGTCAGCCCAAGGCGGCGAACCCGAATGCCGACGGCAAGACGATCCGCAGCTACCACGCGCCGTCGACCATGCAGGCCGAAGGCGTTCCCTGCCAGAGCTGGCACGCCAGCCAGTTGCAGTGGAACGACGGGCGAATGGACGGCTTCGTCACCAGCACGCAGTCGATCGACCAGGGCGCCGACGAGACGGTCGCGATGGCCTACTGGACCGAGCGCGAACTGCCGTTCTACTACGGCCTCGCCCGTACTTTCCCGCTGGCCGACCACTGGTTCAGCTCCTGCCTGGGCCCGACATTTCCCAACCGCAGGTTTCTGATCGCTGGCACGGCTAACGGCCTGGTCGACGACCTGCCGCTGCACCTGCTCGACTACCCGCCGGCCGGGACCATTCTCGACATGCTCTCCCGGCACGAGATCTCGTGGATCAACTACCACCCGGTATCCGGTGACCGGTCCAGGTTCCGGCGGCTGGCCCACCACAAGCGGCGCATGGCCCGCCGCCGGCTGGGCTGGCTCAGCGAGGGCTTCCGCGACGCCGGGGATGTCAAGAAGGACATCGTGTTCACGGCGGACCTGTTCCCGCTCGGCATCGGCAGGCACATGCTGCACGTCCGCGGCATGGACACCTTCTTCGACGATGCCAAGAACGGCACGCTGCCGGCCTTCAGCATCGTAGATCCGTCGTTCGAGGACTTCTCCGAGGAGAACCCGCAGGACATAGCCAAGGGCGAGAGCTTCGCGGCCGAGGTGATCAACGGCGTCATGCACGGGAAGGGATGGCCGGGCACGCTGCTGATCTGGACCTACGACGAACATGGCGGCTACTACGATCACGTGCCGCCGCCGGAGGCCGTCCCGCCGGACGACGTGGAGGGACAATGCATGGCCCAGCGGCCCGGCTGGCTGTCGCTGCTGCACAGGCTGCTCGTCCCGCGGATGGCCGAGGACGCCGAGGACGACGAGGACGGTCGCGGGCCGTTGCGGTACGACCGGTACGGCATGCGGGTGCCCGCGGTGATCGTCTCGCCCTATGCGCGGCCTGACTACGTGCTGTCGGACGTGCTCGACCACACGTCGGTGCTCAAGCTGGTCGAGGAGAAGTGGAACCTGCCGTCTCTGACCAGGCGAGACACCGCCGCGCTGTCACCGCTCGGCGCGCTGGACCTGACGGGCCCGCCCGCCTTCCTCGAGCCTCCCCGGCTGCCCGAGCCCAGCCTGACGTGGGGCACCTGGTAGCAGCCGGAACCCCGGCAGCAGGATGCTCGGCTCGGCGTATCCTGCCTGGCAGGGCGGGCGAGGCGGATAGATTGAGCTATGGGCGCCGACCGGCCGATCTTCGTACTGGGCTGTCCCCGATCCGGGACGACCCTGCTGCAGCTCATGCTGCACGCCCACCCGCGGATCGCGATCCCGCCGGAGACGCGGTTCGTGCTGACCAGCTACGAGGGCCGCAACAAGTTCGGTGACCTGCGCGCGGAGGCGAGCCGGCGGGCGCTGGGGCGATCGATCGTGACCGAGCGGCAGACGCTCTTCTACGACCTCGGCCTGGACGCCGAGGAGGTGCTCGAGGAGATCGTGGCCGGCCCGCCCACGCTCGGATCGGCGATCGGGATCGTGTTCCGCGCCTACTCCAGGCGCTTCGACAAGCCGCGCTGGGGCGACAAGCGGCCCGGCTACTACCAGTACATCCCCGCGCTGCTGCGGATGTTCCCCGATGCCCAGATCGTGCACCTGATCAGGGACGGCAGGGACTGCGTCGCCTCGCTCCAGACGATGCCGTGGTTCAACCAGGACTTCTACGCGGCCGTGTGCACCTGGGTCGAGGCGATCGACAGCGGTCGCCGGGCCGCGCGTCAGCTGCCCGCCGGCACGTACTTCGAGCTCAGGTACGAGCAACTGGTTGCCGAGCCGGCGGCACGCCTCGCCGAGCTCTGCGGCTTCCTCGGCGAGGAGTACGACCCCGCGATGGCCGAGCCGCGCAAGATCGCGGGGCGCACGATTCCCGAACGCAAGTCCTGGCACGCCGACACCCAGCGGGCCGTGACCGCGGCGCCGTCGGGAACGTGGCAGGACCGGCTCGCGCCGTGGGAGATCGCGCTCTGCGAGGCCGCCATGGGCGGCCGGCTGCGAGCGCTCGGCTACGAGGTCACCGGCAGCGGCGGCCGGCCGTCGGCCGCGCATCTGGCCCGCTACGCCCGTTCCGCCGCGCTGCACCGCGGCGCCGCGCGCAAGCGCGGACTGCGGGACCGGCTCGAACGCCGCAGGGAGCCCGGCCCGGTGGAGAGCCAACTCTGACACCTTGACTGCTTCCTCACCCGCAGCGACCATGACGGGTAACGCGGCTCAGACCGGGGGATTGCGGACGAGGTAGTTCATGAAGTTACCGCCAAGACCGCTCTTTGCGGGAGCGGCAGTCGTGGCGCTTGCCGTAGCCGGCTGTTCTTCGGCAGGCCAGCGGCCCGCGGGAGCGGTATCGCGGTCGGAAGCGTCACCCTCGGCCGGGTCGCCGACCGCCGCATCGCCCGCGTCGCCGTCGGCCAGGCCGGCCGGCTGGGCGGTCGCCACGTCGGCGGCGGCCGGCGGCGGGATGGCCGCGCTGGTCGCCGCGGCCAGGAAGGAAGGCGCGCTCAACGTGATCGCGCTGCCGGCCGGCTGGGCGAACTACGGCGCGATCATCAAAAGATTCACCAGCCTCTACGGGATCACGGTGCACTCGATCGCCCCAGGGGACCGCAGTCCCCAGGAGATCGCCGAGATCAGGCGTGACGCCGGCACCGGCAGGGCGGCGGATGTCCTGGACGTCGACATGCCGGTCGCCGTGGCGGACAGCGGGCTCTTCGCTCCGTACCGGGTCGCCACCTGGCAGTCCATCCCGGCCAGCCAGAAGGCGCCGGATGGCGCGTGGGTCCAGGACTACGGCGGCTTCATGTCGGTGGGCTACAGCTCGGCCAGGTTCGGCACGATCACGTCGCTGCGGCAGCTGCTCGGGCCCAGGTTCTCCCGTGCGGTCGCGCTGGACGGCAACCCGGCGCAGGCCAACGCGGCGCTCTACGGCGTCATGATGGCCAACCTCGCGCTCGGCGGAAGCCCGGGCAGCATCGCCGGCGGCGTTGCCTTCTTCCGCAAGCTGCGGGCGGCAGGGAACTTCGTCTCCGTGCCCGCGACCACGCCGCTGACGATCGAGGCGGGCAGCACCCCGGTGGTCTTCAACTGGGACTACCTGAATACGCCCGCCATCGTCGGGCAGCGCGCGCGGGCCTGGAAGGTGTTCATACCGCGCGGCGGCGCCGTCGGTGAGTTCCACGCCCAGGCGATCAACGCCGGCGCGCCGCATCCGGCCGCCGCCCGGCTGTGGGAGGAGTTCCTCTACTCGCAGGCCAGGCGCGGAGGCCAGAACCTGTGGCTGGAGGGCGGCGTCAGGCCGGTCGAGCAGGCGGCGATGATCGCCAACGGGAGAATCGACGCGGCGGCGTCCAGGGCGCTGCCGCCGGCCCCGGCGGCGGCGGTCTTCCTGACACCGGCCCAGGCCGCGCACGCGGCCGCGTACCTGCACGCGCACTGGGCCCGCGCGGTCGGATAGCCGTTGCCGGGCGTTCCACTCGCACTTAGTGCGTGTTCGGTCACATCGGCGTCCGATTCGCGGCCTTTGCGGCCACGAAACGTGCAGTGAGTCGGCGGTCCCGGTCGCTAGCCGTTGCTGGGCGGGATCGGCTCGTCGGGGATGCCCCAGGACGGGCTGGGCAAGGACTCACCGATCACGCTGCGCTGGCCGGGGTTGAGCCGCCGGTGGATTACCCGCGCGACGTCCTCGATCGTCTCGATGCCATAGCTCATCGACGGGTTGGCGTGCGTGAGCATGGCGATGATGTAGACCCGCTGCGGGTGCCTTGAGGTGAAGAACCCGATGCTGTTGATCTCCCAGCCCGAGCTTACCGGGTAGGGCAGCCAGCCGTTCTTCACATCCACCTTGACGCTCGCCGGCGCTCCGGCCGGGACGCCCCACCGCTGCGACGCGATGACGTGGGACATCAGGTACTGGGCGTAGACGCGCGACGCCTCGCTGAGGATCCGGTTTGGCCCGGAGAGCAGCCTGAGCAGCAGAACCTCGTCGTGTGCGGTGAGCAGGCTGAGGCCCCAGGCGTGGGCGAGCCTGGTCTGCGTCATCTTCGCGAGGTTCAGGAAGTGCTGCATGCGGGAGAAGCCGACATCGTCCCAGAGCGCGGTCGCGGCATCGTTGTCCGACTGGGTGATCATGAGCCAGGCGAGCCGCCGCTGCGAGGCGGTCAGCTTCCCGTGCTGCTCCTGCGCCTTACGCAGCAGCGCCGCCAGGATCGTGGCCTTGATCGCGCTGGCCGCGTAGAAATGCCAGGTCGCCTGGTAGGTACAGGTGATGCCGGTGCCGGTGTCGGTCTCCTTCAGGCCGACCGTGGAAAGGCGGCCGGCCAGCTGGGCGTCGATCGCGTGCGCCATCCGCGTGGTGCGCGCGTCGTTGCTGTGGCTGCGGGCCACGCACCGGACCCGGGGTCCCGACCGGGCGGGCGCGTCCCCGGCCGCGGTCGTCCTGGCGTGCACCGTCGCGGCATCGCCGGCCGGCGCCGGCAGGCCCGCGGGCAGCGCGAGAACCAGGCCAAGCGAAACGAGCACGCAGCAGCGAGAGATCAGCCATCCGGTCATGAGCCCTGCGTCGCCCCCGATCGGGTCGCCCAGCGGGTTACCACAACAGACGGTCGTCCGGCCGTGCCGGTTGGTGGCCACGCACTGCGCGTCCCCGAATCCACCTTGCCTGACCGCGCCGCTACCCAAGGTATGTAGGTCGGCACGCTACGTTAACAGATCCGAGATGCCGGCCATGCGTTCCTCCCGCCGCCGGCGGATGCCCTGCTGGGACAGCCGAGAGACGAGGAGAACGACGTTGGCGCAGGCCAGGCCCGGAGGACCAGGCGGGGCCCTTCTTCACCGACACCTACAACCTGTTCGTGATCGGCGTCGCCTCCACGCTGATCAAGCTGGGCTGGAACCTGGGAACCGGCCAGTTCGCCCTGCTGAACGCGACCATGCTCGGAGCGGCATTCCTCGGGGCGCGGGGCTGCTGACCCTGGTGCTCCCCGAGCCGTAAGGCCGCAGCCTGGAAGAGATCTCGGAGAATGCCCCTGTGCGCGCCAAGGACGCCGACGGCGTCCTGGCCACCGACGGCGTCCTGGCCACCGACGCCGCCTGAGCAGGCCCGGTCGCCGCAGCGTGGTCGCTCGGGGTTAGGCGATCCTGTCCGCGCTGGTCAGCCAGGAGCGCGCACGGCCCAGACGCAGTCACGGGGAATCGACTCGGTGTCCTTGAGCACGACTTCGTAATCGAGATGATCAAGGAATCGCGCCATGAGCTCGATGGTCATTACCGAGAATGAGCCGCCCGACCGGCCCATCAGATTCCTGTCCCACTCGCTCAGGAAGCGCTTCCAGCCGAGTTCACTCAACGTGTTGCCGTGGTGGAACACGCAGATCCGCTTGCTCCGCGTCAGCCTGGGGACTTGGGTCAGGTAGTTGAAGATGTCCCTCGGCTCCATATGGACCATGGTGTCGAAGCAGAAGACCACGTCCATCGACCCGGAACGGACGCCGGACAGTTTGATGCCGTCGAGCTTGACGTACCTGACGCCGTCGTCGCCGATCCGTTCCCTGGTGGCCTTGAGCATCTCGGCTGAGATGTCACAGCAGGTCAGGTCCGAGCAGTGCTTCTTGAGCAGAGCCGACGTCTTGCCCCCGCCTACGCCGATCTCCATCACCGAGTCGTCCTGGCTGATATAGGGCTCGATGAACCGGCTCTCGATCAGCTGGCAGTACTCAGCGACCGTCTTCGCGGCGCCGGCGCGCTCGCCGGTCCATTCGTCGCCGATGTGAGCCAGCTTGGGATTACGATTACGCCACATCTTCGCGTAATCGTCCCAGGCTTGCTCATAATCGACCCGGTCCAAGGTCGTCGGCGAGCTCCGCACCCTGGCGACCCTGCGCTTCGCCACAGCCAGCCCTGCCTGAACAATGCCCACGTTGCCCTCCCGAATAGTCCGGCGCCGGACACTCAGGAGCATAGGTGCAAGGTGCAAAGTAGCGCCATTTTACGGGAAATTGCTTGGCGCCTGTGCCGATAGGTGGCCCGGACGAAATGAATAAACTAACTCGGTACGGTCACGCTGGCGCGCCGCCGCGGCCGGCTCCCTCGCGGAACCTCGTCACGCCCGCGGTCAGGGCCGGGTCGGCCAGGCTCGCCATCCCGTGCGCGAACTCTGCCGCCATCGCCGAGTCGTGATCGAGCGAGACCGACTCGATCGCCGACATCCGGTCATTACGCAGGCAGGCCCGCGGCAGCTCGGCCAGCTCGGCCGCCAGCCGCTCGGCGGCCTCGCGCGCGCCGCCATCCGGCACCACCCGGTTGACCAGTCCGATCTGCATCGCCTCGGCCGAGCCAACCGCGCGTCCGGTGAGGATCAGGTCCATGGCCCGGCCGAGCCCGACGAGCCGCGGCAGCCGGACGGTGCCGCCGTCGATCAGCGGCACCCCCCACCGCCGGCAGAACACGCCGAAGACGGCGCTCTCCTCCGCCACGCGCAGGTCACACCAGAGCGCGAGCTCGAGCCCGCCGGCGACGGCGTAGCCGGCCACGGCGGCGATGACCGGCTTGGACAGTTGCAGCCTCGTCGGTCCCATCGGGCCGTCACCGTCAGGCGCGGTTCTGTTCCCCCTGGCGGTGCCGACGGCTTGCAGGTCGGCGCCCGCGCAGAACGTGCCGCCCGCCCCGTACAGCACGGCGACTGCCGCGTCCGGGTCGGCGTCGAACTCCCGGAACGCGCCGGCCAGCGCCGCGGCGGTTGGCCCGTCCACCGCGTTGCGCACCTCGGGCCGGTTCAGGATGACGGTCGTGACCGGTCCCGACCGGTCGATCCGCACGCTCATGAGCCCTCCCGCAAGCACGCCGTCGGCCAGGGCGGCCGTCCGGTAATGTCCGAGATGGCCACTGTAGCGAGGCTGGCGCGGCGCGGCACGGCGGGCGGGCCAGGCCCGCGAGGGCCGACAGAGACTCAGCCCACGCGCCAGGTGTCGCTACCGGCGAGCAGCGCCTCGAGGTCGCCGTCGCCCTGCCGCTCGCGGGCCGCGTCGATCTGCGCCGACATCGCGTCGTCGTAGGTCATGCGCTGCACGTCCCTGAAGATGCCGATCGGCGTGTGCGCGAAGTCGATGCTGTCCAGCCTGGTCAGCGCGAACGCGTAGGACGGGTCGGCGGCGTGCGCGTCGTGCACGAGCAGCGAGCCGTCCTGCATGCCGTCGGTGGGCGCCGGCACGACCTCGAGCGAGCCGAGCGGCCCGAACCGCAGGCCGTGCTCGCGAGAAGGCCCGAACCTGACCGGCTGCCCGTGCTCCAGCCTGATCACGTGCTCGTCGCGCGTGCCCGGCTGGGTCACCGGCGCGAACGCGTCGTCGTTGAAGATCGGGCAGTTCTGGTAGATCTCGATGAACGCGGTGCCCCGGTGGTCGGCCGCCGCGCGCAGCACGCTGGTCAGGTGCTTGCGGTCGGAGTCGATGGTCCTGGCCACGAAGCTGGCCTCGGCGCCGAGCGCCAGCGACAGCGGGTTGAACGGGGTGTCCAGCGACCCGAACGGCGTCGACTTGGTCACCTTCCCCTGTTCTGAGGTGGGCGAGTACTGACCCTTGGTGAGCCCGTAGATCCGGTTGTTGAACAAAAGGATCTTGACGTTGACGTTCCGGCGCAGCGCGTGGATCAGGTGGTTGCCGCCGATCGACAGCGCGTCGCCGTCGCCGGTGATCACCCACACCGACAGGTCCTGCCGGGAGGCGGCGAGTCCGGTCGCGATCGCGGGGGCGCGGCCGTGGATCGAGTGCAGCCCGTAGCTGTTCACGTAGTACGGCAGCCGGGATGAGCAGCCGATGCCCGAGACGATGACGAGGTTCTCCCTCGGCACGTCGAGTTCGGGCAGGAACGACTGGAACGCGGCCAGGATGGCGTAGTCACCGCAGCCGGGACACCACCTGACCTCCTGGTCGGACTTGAAGTCCTTCGTGGTCAGCTTCTGGTCCGCGTGCGGGACCAGGGTCAGCGAGGAGAGGCGGCCGGCGCCGTTGCCGGTCCCGGCGTGCCTGGTGCCGTCGTGAGCTGGGCCGGCGTCCGCCCCGTCGGTTGGCTTAGGCATTGGAAATCACATCCTGGATCACGCCGCCGAGCTCGGCCGCACGGAACGGCAGCCCGCGTACGCGGTTGTAGGAGATCACGTCGCACAGGTACCGGCCGCGCAGGATGAGCGCCAGCTGCCCGGTGTTGATCTCCGGGACCAGTACCTTGTCGTACTGCTTCAGCACGTCGCCCAGGTTGACCGGGAACGGCGAGAGGTGCCGCAGGTGCGCCTGGGCCACACGGCCGCCGGCCAGCCTGACCCGCCGGACCGCCGCCCCGATCGAGCCGAACGTCGAGCCCCAGCCGAGCACGAGCACCCGGGCGCTGCCGTCCGGGTCATCGACCTCGAGCGACGGGATGTCGGCCGCGATCCCGTCGATCTTGGCCTGCCTGAGCCTGACCATCTTGTCGTGGTTGTCCGGGTCGTAGGAGATCGTACCGGTGCCGTCGGCCTTCTCGATCCCGCCGATCCTGTGCTCGAGGCCGGGTGTCCCCGGAATCGCCCATGGCCTGGCCAGCGTCCGCGGATCGCGCTGGAACGGCAGGAACGGACCGGCTGCCTCGTTCTCGCTCGATCCGGTCTCACCCGCCCCGTTCTCGCCCGATCCCTTCTCACCGGCGCCGGCCGCCGTGGCGAACGAGAACTCCGCCCGCAGGTCGGGCAGGTCGGAGATCTCGGGGATGCGCCACGGCTCGGACCCGTTCGCGAGGTAGCCGTCGGACAGGATGATCACCGGGGTGCGGTACTTGACCGAGATCCTGGTGGCCTCCAGCGCGGTCGTGAAGCAGTCGCCGGGCGTCGCCGGGGCCAGCACCACCAGCGGCGACTCGCCGTTGCGGCCGTACAGGGCCATCAGCAGGTCGGCCTGCTCGGTCTTGGTCGGCATGCCCGTGGACGGCCCGGCCCGCTGGATGTCGCAGACCACGAGCGGCAGCTCGACGGCGACGGCGAGGCCGACGGTCTCGGCCTTCAGGCACATGCCAGGACCCGACGTGGTCGTGACGCCGAGCGCCCCGCCGAACGCGGCGCCGAGCGCCGCGCCCACGCCGCTGATCTCGTCCTCGGCCTGGAACGTGCGAATGCCGAACCGCTTGTACTTGGCCAGTTCGTGCAGGATGTCGGAGGCCGGCGTGATCGGGTAGGAGCCGAGGAACATCTCGAGCCCGGCGAGCCTGGCCGCGGTCACCAGGCCGGCGGCAAGCGCGGAGTTCCCGGTGATGTTGCGGTACCGACCAGGCGGCAGGGTGGCCGGCTTGATTTCGTACTGGACCGAGAACTCCTCGGTCGTCTCGCCATAGTTCCAGCCCGCCTGAAAGGCCGCGATATTGGCCTTCATGATCTCTGGCTTGGACGCGAACTTGGTCTCGAAGAAGCGGAGCGTCCCCTCGGCCGGGCGGTTGTACAGCCAGCACAGCATGCCGAGCGAGAACATGTTCTTCGCGCGCTCGGCGTCCTTCTTACTGATGTCGTAGCCCTCGAGCGCCTTGACGGTCACCGAGGTGATCGGGATCGCGTGCAGCTGGTAGCCGTCCAGCGACCCGTCTTCGATCGGGTCGGCGTCGTAGCCGACCTTGACCAGGTTGCGCTTGGTGAACTCGTCGGTGTTGGCGATGATGTCGGCGCCGCGCGGCAGGTCGTCGATGTTCGCCTTCAGCGCGGCCGGGTTCATCGCCACGAGCACGTCCGGCGCGTCGCCGGGGGTGAGGATGTCGTGGTCGGCGAAGTGCAGCTGGAAGCTCGAGACGCCGGGCAGGGTGCCGGCCGGGGCGCGGATCTCGGCCGGGAAGTTCGGCAGCGTGGACAGGTCGTTCCCGAACGTCGCCGTCTCCTGAGTGAACCTGTCGCCGGCGAGCTGCATCCCGTCTCCTGAGTCGCCGGCGAACCTGATGATCACGCGGTCCAGCTGCTGGACTTGCTTGGTCACAGTGGAGTGCCCCCTCTGTGTTTCTCAGTCTAGAAGCGCCGAAGCCCGCCGCACGGTGCGGTGCGGTGACGGCGTATCCGCTCAGGCGCGACACCCAGGCTGGCCGGTGCGCGTGTGATTTGTGAACAGCTGTCTACATTCCCGCCCACGCCAACACGCCACGGGCGTTTTCTAATCCATCTGTCACCGGCCGGGTAGCCACTGCCGGCCGATCGTCACGGTGTCGTTTCGATTGGCCCGCCGTGAGGCGGGCGGGGGCGTGCACCTGGCTGCATTCTATTACCCGGCCGCACCGGATTGCGCGACCACCGCCCGTGCGGGGGGCTGGCCGTCGCGGTCGCGGACTACCTCGCTGACCGTAGTGTTACGACTCGACGTCGATTACGCAGCGTGTCAACCGGTTGACTCTGCGGAGCGTCATACTCGCGTCATCCGAGTTTCCCCAGAAGGAGGACGCGGTCTCATGACTACTCTCGCTCAGGGGCAGGCATCCAGCGCGGGCACCGCGACACCGAGCCCGCTGAGCATCCGCCCCCGGCCGCGCGCGGCCATGGCGGACTCCGGGCGAGCGACGGCCAGGGCTGTGCTCGACGACGCGCTGCGCGGGATCGAGCTGACCGCCATCGACCGCCGGTTCGTGTCCAGGCTCAGTCAGTGGGACAAGCGGAACGCGACGACGGTGGCCGCGCTGATCGCGCGCGCCAGGCAGGCCGGCCGCGGCGAGGCCCATACTGGGGAGACTTTGACGCCCGAGCAGCTCGAGATCGTGCTCGCGGCGCTGACGGACGCCTTCACCTACCGGACCTGCGGCGCGTCCGCGGCCGGCTGCTGGGATTGCGCGAACCGGGCCAGGGGACTGTGCGCCGAGCACGCCAAGGACGCCGATCGGGCGCACGACTTCGCCGAGCTCGCGGCCGTGCTGTCCGGCTCGGTCACGCCGAGCGTTCCGGCCGCTCCGGCCGTTCCGGCCGCGTCCGCCGCGTCGGTCAGGTCGGCCGCGTCGGATGCTTCGGTCGCGCAAGCTGCCTCGGTCGCGCAAGCTGCCTCGGTCGCGCAAGCTGCTTCGGTCGCGCAAGCTGCTGTCACGGC
>WNGG01000680.1_pt1 | contig 88461 bp, 82 predicted proteins | sample 5400661 | NCBI WGS metagenome assembly WNGG01 (sample SAMN13153372, study PRJNA577476) | soil metagenome | isolation source: 100 cm soil or saprolite under Garry oak tree replicate 1 | place: USA:California | collected 2016-06-15
CAGACCGCCCTTGACGACCTCACCCGCCAGGCAGGTCTCGCCGCCTGACAAACCCCACGCCCGCCCCGGCAAGGAGGTGACCCGAGATCACCAAACTTGACTCGATCTTCACATGACACCCCACCCAAGCTCACCTAGCTCGGGTTACTTTGACTGTCCGAGACGGTGCGATGACGACCGACTGGGTAGATCGTCGAACGTCCTCCGGCGGTTCTGCCGACGTTACTTCCACCGGAAGTGGACGAACACCCGGCCGAAGTTCTTGGAGTCCTTCTCCACCCGGTGGTACAGCGCCTTGATGTCCTTGCGCTCGAGGAACCGCAGCACGTGCTTCTTGAGCTGCCCCGAGCCCTTGCCCGGGATGATCTCCACCAGGGGCGCCCTGGTCCTGACCGCTTCGTCGATGATGTCCTGCAGCGCCCGGTCGATGTCCCTGCCGCGGTTGTAGACATCGTGCAGGTCGAGCTTGAGCTTCATCGGCCGCCTCTCTGGTCATCGCCAGCTTCACGTTACGCTGCCGCCATGTCCGTGCACATCACGCGCACACCGGGGCACCGGCCGGGGTGATCTGCGTCCTCGGCGACGCCCATCTCGATGTCGTAGTCACGATCGCCGGGCCGGTCGCGCCGGATACCGACACCCCGGCCAGAACCAGGGTGACCACGGGCGGGCAGGCCGCCAACGTGGCGGCCTGGGTGGTCGCGCTCGGCGGCAGGAGCAGGCTGATCGCCGCGCAGGCCACTGACGCGGCCGCGATCCTCGTGGCGGGCGACCTGGCCGGCCGCGGCGTCGACCTGGTCGGCCCGGTCATCGACGGGAACACGGGCGTCGTCGTCTCGCTCTCCGACGGCGGCTCGCACCGGTCCATGCTCACCGACCGCGGCGTGGGGCCGCTGCTCGCGGCGGCCGACGTCGACCCGGCGTGGCTCGACGGCTGCTCCTGGCTGCATGTGCCCGCGTACAGCCTCACCAGCGAGCCCGTTCAGGCAGCGGCCATGGCCGCGGCCGCGGCCGCTCGAGGCCGGTCGGCGGGATTGAGCGTCGATCTGTCCTCGACCGCGGCGATCACCGGCTACGGAGCCGGGGCGCTGATCGAGGTGCTGACCGAACTCGGCCCCGACGTGGTGTTCGGCAACCGAGCCGAGAACGACCTGATCGGCGATCTGCCGGGCGCAAAGATGATCACCAAGCTGGGCGCCGACGGCGTCGCGGTGGCCGGGCGGCGATACCCGGCGGTCGGCACCAAGCCGGCGGACGCGACGGGCGCCGGGGACGCGTTCGCCGCGGGGTATCTTGTCGGCGGTGTTCACCTTGGCCTCGCGGCGGCGGCCAGGGCGGTGGCGACGATGGGGGCGATGCCGTGACGATCCCGCTGCTCGTGTCCGACGAGGTGGCCGGCGCTCTCGCTGCGGGGCGGCCGGTCGTTGCTCTGGAGACCACGCTGGTCTCGCACGGGTTCTCGGGCGGCCGCGGGCTCGCCGCCGCCGTGGCGTCGGAGGAACGGGTGCGGGCGGCGGGCGCGGTACCGGCGACGGTCGGGATCCTGGACGGCGCCGTCAGGGTCGGGCTCGACCGCCCGGCGCTGGAGCGGTTCGCCGGGGCGGGAGCGCAGGCTCGCAAGGTCGGCGCGCGGGACATCGCTGCCTGCGTCGTGCAGGGCGCACTCGGCTCGACGACAGTCGGCGGGACCCTGGCGGCCTGCCGGATGGCCGGGATTATGTTCCTGGCCACCGGCGGCATCGGCGGCGTGCACCGGGACTTCGCCGAGTCGCTCGACATCTCGGCCGACCTGATCCAGATCGCCCGCACGCCGGCGGTCGTGGTCTGCTCGGGAGCCAAGTCGATACTCGACGTGCCGGCCACGGCCGAGCTGCTCGAGACGCTCGCGGTTCCCGTGCTCGGCTGGCGGACGCCGACGCTGCCGCTCTTCTACACCGCGGCGGGAGGTCCGCCCGTCTCGGCGGTCGTCGGCACCGGCACGGAGGCGGCGCGGATCGCGCGGGCGCACTGGGTGCTGAACCCGTCGGGGGGCCTGGTGCTGGCCAGGCCGCCCGCGGACGGCCTGGACCTGAGCGACCTGATCACCACCGCCGTGCAGCGCGTCCGGGCCGAAGGCGTCACCGGCCAGGCGGTGACGCCGGCCGTGCTGGCGCTGATCGAGGATCTCAGCGACGGCCGCAACGTCGAGGTGAACAGGGCGCTGATCGCCGACAACGCGGGGCTGGCCGGCGAGGTCGCCGTCGCCTATGCCGCGCTCGGCCCGTAGCCGCCGGGCCAGCCGCGAGACCGCAGCCGCTCACCCGCGCCTGGCCGGTCTGCCCCATCTCCCCGGCGCTCCCCGGTCACTCGGCCGGGCGGAACCGCAATACTCCTGCGTCGGAGTCGGACTCGGCGACGGCCAGGCCGCGGGCGACGAGCAGGTCCAGGTGACTGAGGGTCTCGCCGACCGCCAGCATCTGGTTGATCAGGTCGAGCTCGGTGAGCGCCTTGTTCCTCGACGTCCACTTGACTGCCTGCGCTACCTGGTAGGCCGTGCGGGGACCGTCGGAGAGGACGGCCAGCATGGCGGCCAGCCTGCTGTCGTGATGGTCAAGCAGTTCGTCCACCCTGGCATGGACGCTCGGCGAAACCGGGCCGTGGGCGGGCAGCAGGGTCAGGTCTGGCATCCGGCGCACCAGCAGCAGCGAGTCGAGGTAGTCGTGCAGCGGCAGGTGCTGCGGTGCGGCTTCGAGGCTGATCGAGGGCGTGATGTGCGGCAGCACGTGGTCCCCGGCGAACAGCAGGCCGGCCGCCGTGTCGGCGAAGACGACGTGACCCCGGGTGTGGCCCGGTGTCGCGATCGCCTCAAGCCTGCGGGTGCCGAGGTCGTAGACCTGGCCGGAGGCGATCCACTCGTCGGGCTCCTCGTACCCGTCCTCGGGTGACGGCGGCTGCATGCCTGCCCGCGCCATCTGCTCCATCAGCGCCCGGGCACCGCCCCTGGCCAGCCGCTCGGCCTGCGGTGACGTCGCCATGCCGTCCTGGCAGAGCAGCCGGTTAAGCGAGTGCTTCTCGTCCGCGCCGAGCGCGACCTTCATCCCGAAGGTCCTGCGCAGGCCGATCGCCTGCGTGTAGTGATCCCGGTGGATGTGCGTGACCAGGAAGCTGCGGATGTCCCCGAAACCGGCCCCGATCTTGCCTAGCGACCGCTCGAGCTGTTCCTTCGTCGTGTCGAGCATCCAGCCGGAGTCGATCATGACCAGGCCGTCCGCCGCCTCGATCGCGTAGGCGTTGACCGCACGCAGGCCGTCGAACGGGAGCGGCAGCGGGATCCGGTAGATCCCGGGCACGACCTGATGCGCGCCTTCTTCCAGCCACTGGTACCGACCGCCGGCTGGCCCGCCGCCTGATGGCGCGGCGGATCCACTGTCGGGTATCGGCTGCACGGGAGACACGCGACCATTCTGGCATACCGTGCAGATCCCTCACCTGCGGCTACTCATCGAGCGCGGTGATCGCGCGCTCGCGTTCTCGTGCGGTATCCGCTCGGTTCCGCTCGGTTCCGCTTGCGCCGGGTCGCTGGCCCGCGGGCGGGGCGGGATCGCTGGCGGGCTGGCCGGGATCGCTGGCGGGCTGGCCGGGCCGGGCCGGGCGGGCGGCGAGGAAGACCCGCACGTCAAGGCCTCCGGTCGGCCTGGCCCGTGCGTCAAGCGCGGCGCCGTGCGCGGCCCGCGACCGATCGCGCGATCGCCAGGCCGAGCCCGGCTCCGCTGGCGGGCGCAGTCCGACCTTCCATCCGCCGGAAGGGCTCGAACAGGGACGGCAGCAGCACCTGCTGTACGCAAGCGGCCGGCCGATCCAGGTCTGCGTGCGGACCAGCCCGGCGAGCATGGCGGCTGTCCAGTCCGTCCTCCCCGCGACGGCGGACCCGGCGGCGCCGCAGGACGTCGCGGTGGCCAACCCGGCCGACAGCTGATCGCCAGGGCCGACGCGTGGGCGGCGTTCCAGAGCCTGTTCCTCGGACTCGGCGCGGTCGTGCTGCTGGTGGGAGGCATCGGCATCGCGAACGTCATGGTCATCGCCATCCTCGAGCGGCGCGGCGAGATCGGCCTGCGCCGGGCGCTCGGCGCCAGCCGCTGGCACGTCGGCGTCCAGTTCGTCGCTGAGGCGGCGCTGCTCCCCGGGACGGGCGGCGCCGCCGGCTCCCTGCTCGGCGGCCTCGCGACGACCGTGTACGCGGCGGCGCGGCACTGGAGCGCGGTCGTGCCGGCACCGGCGCTGCGGGCGGCGAGGCTGGCGCCGGCCGAGGCCCTGCGGATGACCTAGTCAGGTCGGCGGTGGCCCCGGTCGGGGGCTGCGGCCCGGCCAGGGGCACACCGTGTGCCCACGCCGCGCTTGGCCGACCGCCGCGAGCCGCTTTCTCATGATCATGGTTGATTGACTGGGCTCCGCGACCCCAATCCACCACGATCATGAGAAAGCCGCGTTGGAGGCCGCGCGTGCCGCGGCCAGCCGGTCACACGCCGAGGCTGCTCCTGGCCGACGCCTCGAACGCACGGAACGGAAGCAGCCGCTTGGCGAGCAGCCCGGCCCGCTCGCCCGCCTTGCCGGCCGAGACCCGCCGCGGCGGCCGGGACACGGCGAGAACCCGCAGCACCACGCCGGCGACGTCGGTCGCAGGCACGCCGGCGCGCTCGTCTCGCTCCATGCGGCTGATCGCCTTGCGCGCAGCCGCTGCGTAGACGGCGTCGTGCCCGGCGGTCGCGGCCATGCGGCGGCTGGCGGTGAAGTCGGTCCGCACGTTCCCCGGCTGCACCAGCGTCACCTGCACGCCGAACGGAGCCACCTCGTAGGCCAGCGCCTCGCCGAAGCCTTCGAGCGCGAACTTGCTCGCGCTGTAGAACGCCTGGAACGGGATGCCGATCACGCCGCCGATCGAGCTGATCAGCACGATCCGGCCGGCCCGCTGGGCCCGCATCGCGGGAAGAACCCGCTGCACGACCCGGACGCTGCCCCAGAAGTTGGTCTCGAGCTGCGCCTTGGCCTCCTGCACCGACGAGCATTCGGCGGCCCCGGCCAGGCCCCAGCCCGCGGCGGCCACGACGGCGTCGAGCCGGCCGGCGGCTTCCAGCACGGCGGCGACGCCGGAGCGCACCGACTCCTCGTCGTCCACGTCCATCGCCAGGCCGGCCCAGCCGCCCGACGACGTGCCGCGCCTGCTCGCTCCCGTGACGGTCCAGCCGGCCGCGTGCAGCCGGTCCGCGCAGGCCCGGCCGATGCCTGCCGAGGCGCCGGTCACCAGAACCGATCTCGCCGTGACGCTCATGCTGCTCCGATCTGCCGCGCGGCCAGTTCCGGAATGGTACGCCTTGGGGTGCGAATCCGCCCGGCCGGACGGCGAGAATGGAACTATGACCGAGCGCGGGCGGCCCAGCCGATGAGCCTCGACGTCGTCGTGCGCGGCAGGACGATCCCGCCCGAGGAGCTGAGCTGGCGGTTCTCCCGCTCGCCGGGGCCTGGCGGGCAGTCGGTGAACACCGGGGATACGCGGGCCGAGCTCTCATTCGACCTCGCGGCCTCGACGGCGCTGCCACCCGCGCTCAAGCAGCGGGCGCTCGCCGCCCTCGAGGGCAGGCTGACCGACGGCGTCATCACGCTCGCGGCGTCTGAGCACCGTTCTCAGCTGCGCAACAGGGAAGCGGCAGCGGCCCGGCTGGCCGAGTTGCTGACCGAGGCGACCGCGCCGCCGCCCAAGGCGCGCCGGCCGACTAAGCCGAGCCGGGGGGCCGTGCAGCGGCGGCTGGCCGACAAGCAGCGGCGCTCGCAGACCAAGCGACTCCGCCGCTCCGCGGAGGACCAGTAGCTCGCCGGCGGTCCGCAGCGGTCGGCGGGACGGGCGGCCCGGCGGTCGGCTGGCCGGCTACAGGAGCCCGCAGCCGACCTTCGCGGCCGACAGCCCGGTTGCCGACAGTGCGCCGCTGACGGCACTGGCCCCGATGGGTTCGCCGCAGCTCTCCAGGCTCGCCACGAGGATGCGGAACGAGACGGTCGCGTCGGCCCCCGCGGCGATCGGCCCGTGCGTGCAGGTCCCGCCCGAGCAGGACCACCCAGACGAGCCGGCGCCGAGCAGGGTGATCCCGGCGGGCAGGGCGAGGCTGGTCGTGATCCCGCCGGTCGCGGCCGTGCCCTGGTCGGACACCCGCACCGCGACGACATCGGTGAGTCCCAGGTTGAGCAGGCCGTTCACGGTGACGCTGACGCCGAGCTTGGCCGCCACGCCCGCCCCGACGGTGAGCGACGTCGTCGGCGAGGGCGTCGCCGTGGCCGTCGGCGTGGGCTTGGCCGATGCGGTCGGCGAGGGCGCCGGCGAGCCGCCGGGCGGCCCGGTGCGGCCGGTCCCGCCAGGACCGTTCGGCTGCGCCGCGCCTCGGCTGCCGGCCCGCGCGACCGGACCCGAGGTCCCGCCCGGGCCGGCGCCGAGCCGGCTCGGGGTGCGCGGGGGGTGCGGGTACACGAGCGTCACCGTGGACACGGCGACCGCCGCCACCGCGACGCCGGCCGCCACGGGCAGCACGGGGCGGTGCAACAGCAGCGTCCGCAGCCACCGCAGCCCGATCCGGAACCCGGCGGCGGCCGCCGCCGCGTAGCCGCCGCCGTGCGCGAGGTATGCCGCCGCCTGGCCGCCGAGTATGACCGGCGCGAGCAGCCCGCGCATCGTGTCGTTGACCGACGAAACCTCGGCATGCGCCGAGCGGCAGTCGGCGCACTGCCGCAGGTGCGCTGATACCTGCCGGGCGTCCCGCCTGGACAGGGCGCCCCTGACGTAGCCGCCGAGCTTGCCGGCGAACGGCCGACACTCCGCCCGGGCCCGGTCCGACAGGTGCATCTGGAGGTACGCCTGGCGCAGGCCCTCGCGCGCACGGTATCGCAACGCGGCCACGCTGTTCGGGCTGATGCCCAGCAGTAAGGCCACCTCGGCAGGCCTGGCCTGCTCGATCTCGGTGTGCCAGAGGACCGCCGACCAGCGTTCGGGCAGCGAGAAGAACGCGCGAGCGAGGATCGAGCGCTCGAGGCTGGCCTCGGCCGGGTCCGTGAACGGCTCGCCGGGATCGGGGAGCGCGGCGTCGTCGGTCGGCACCTGCGTGCGCTGGCCCCGCACGTGCTCGACGGCGATCCGGCGGACGGCGGTCAGCAGGTAGGGACGGAACGCCGCCGTCGGGCCTGCCCCGCGCCTGATCGTCGCGAGCACACGGGAGAAGGTCTCGGCCACGACGTCGTCGACGTCGGCCGCGGCCTGGCTGATCCGGCGGGCCAGACGGCAAGCGGAGTCAGCGTGCCGCTCGTACAGGATCCCGTACGCATCGGCGTGACCGGACCGGACGGCGCTGATCAAGTCGGCGTCGCTCGAAACCGTGGTCACCACCAGCGCGTCTGTCATCGCCATCCCGGTCGGGGTCTGCTGGGCTCTGCCAATCTATAGAAATCCTGTCTCGTTCCGCGTCATAGCCGGGCAACTTCGCTGTCATTCCTTATGACTGGCCGCTAAAAACGGAAGGACATCACATGTTCGGCAGTGCAAGTGGCATGCGGGACATCCACGGCAGTCCGCTCGGACTCGCGGTCTCCGTCGGGCTCTCGTGGACGCCGCAGCTGGCCAGGCCGCGCAGGATAATTCCGAGGGTGCTGCTGCCCGGCGGCCGCCGTCCGGGGGGTGCGCACCGTCGGCCCAAGCAGGGCGGCCCGGCCGCCGTCGCGCTCGATCAGGGTGCCGTGTCGCAGTCTTGACCGGCATGGCCTGCCGCCGCCCCGTCACTCGTGTCCAGCCGGCCGGGCTCTTCCTGGGCTGGCTCGCCTTGGCCCGTCCGGCTGGGCCGCCATTTTCGGCCGGTCCGGCCGGCCGGCACCCGATCTGAGGGAGACAGGCGGGCCGGCCGGCCGGTGTCCCTTCCTGCCGGTATCTGGCCGGCCCGCCTGGAAAAAGCGGGAACGCGCATAACCATTCGCTCCACCCGGATAATGAGCTTGCAAGCGGGCACCGGTCGTCTTGCCCGCAGCAGTGCCGGTGCGCGGACACGAGGGCGAGCGAGCCACCATCGGGGTGAGGGATGACGTGCCACGAGATCGCGCTGGCGTGAGCCGACTCGCGTTCCGATGCTGCCGCCGCGTCACTGGCGATCGAGCCGCGCGCGTCCGGTTACCTGCGGTGTTTCCTGCGCGAGGGCACGGCGGAGGGGAGCGAGCGGTTCACTCGCGCGCTCGACAACGTGATCGCACCTTCCGGATTCCCGCGCTACCCGGTGTCACGGCTGGTGCCGGCGAGGCGGGCTGGCCGGTGCTGCTGGCCAGGACGCTGACCCGCAGGCCGACGTTCTCGCGCCGGTGGGTCGCCGTTCCCGACGACTTCGGGCGGTCGAAGCAGCGGGCCGCCGCGTTCGCGGACGCGTGGCAGCGCTGGGCCGGCCCGTCGGAGCTGCAGTTCACCCAGCGCACGGTCGAGGGACGCGAGACCGCGGCGATCGCGGGCGCTCAGGGCGCCGTCTACCAGACAAGCTCGCGGCGCATCTGGTCTGAGCTGCGCGGCCGGTCAGGGCTGGCCAGCGCGCGGCGTGAACGGGCTGGTCAGGGCTGGCCGTGCTGGCCGGGTCGGCGGCCCGCACCAGGCGGCCCGGCGAAGGCCTGGGCGATCGACAGCCACTGGTCGGCGATCCGGCCCTCGGCGCGGACGGCGGTGTCGGCGTGATGCCGGCGCTGGGTCACCAGCAGGCAGAAGTCCAGCGCCGGGCCGGTAACCCGGTTGGCCGCGTGCCCGGGCCCCCACGTCCACAGATCGCCGTCCGCGCCGGTGAGCTCGACCCAGACCGGTTCGGGAGGTATCTCGAGCCCGTTCGCGGCGAAGCTGAACGGCAGCGCCCGGACGCCGATGTGCGCGATATGCCGCAGCCTGCGGGTGGCCTCGCGGACCTGGCCGAGCGCGTCGGCGATGTCCTGGCCGTGCGCCCAGGTCTCCATGATCCGGGCGGTCAGCGAGGACGCCGCGCTCATCGGCAGGCCGAACCAGGGCAGGCGCAGCGCGGGGTCGAGGTCGCCGAAGACCTTGATCAGGCGGCGGCGCGAGGTGTCGAACCAGGCGAGCAGCTCGGCCCCGGTCAGTGACCGGAAGCGCTGGGCGACGTCGTCGGGCGTGAGCTCGCCGACCGTGACGGCACGCTCCATCTCGGCGGCGAACCCCTCGGGGTCGGTGACCGACTGGATCGCAGCATCGTCGAAGAAGGCCAGATGGCTGACCTGGTCGCCGATCGTCCAGCCCGGGGCGGGAGTCCGCTCGTGCCAGCCTTCCTCGTCGAGTGCCGCGACCATGGCCCTGAGCGCGGTCGTCTCCGCGGCCAGGTCATCCGCGAGCTCGCGCATGTCTGCGGGCATGGTCAGCCTCCGTGGGGCGGTGTGCTCGGCGAGGTTCCGCGGCCAGTCCGATCCCGGATAGACAGTATGCCCGGAGTCGGCTTCGCCCTTGACCACCGGTCAGTCCCGCGCCGCGGGTCCCGATCGCGATCATGTTTGATCTCGACCTGGCGGGTAGAGGCCTCCCGCCAGCTCAGGCACGGAGGCGGGAGCGATGGAGCCGGGCGGACCGGAGTTCGCAGGCGGCGACTACGTCGTCAGGTACGGACTGCGCGGATTCGGCGGCGCGCTTGCGGGGCTGCTGGTGTGGACCGGGTTCGCGTGCGTGGTCGCCGCCGAGGCCACGTCCCCCAGCATCCCTGCGGCGATTGCCCTGGCGATGGGGGAGACCGGGCTGCTGGCCGTGTGCGGAGTCGAGATCTGGCGGGCCGCCAGGCGGGAAGTTCTCTTCGCGGTGCATCCGGACGGCGTGTACTTCGGCTCGGGCCGGATCAAGGAAGACGTGCCGTGGGAACTCATCTGCGCGGTGGAAATCTTCACCGAGCGAGCCCCGGTCCGCGGATTTCGCGCCTCGTATCGCTGCGTGGGCATCCGCGCCCTCGGCGGTGGCCGGACACCGGAACCCGGCGCAGGATTTCGATCCGCATACCGCCGGATGAGCGGATGGCGAATCGACCGGGACAGGCTTATCGGTTCCGTGCAGCGGTACGCTCCCGGCCTGCCCGTGATCGACGGCAATGACCGCTTACGTGCCGTCTAGCTGGGAACCTTCCGCGGGAATTGTTGTCCTGAGTAGCACAAATATGCTGATTGTGTTGCGTCCAGTCGTCCACGCGACTAATGTCCGTATGGCTTAATCTCCAGTGCGGAGTTTGCGCCATGGGCGACGACAAGTGGATTCGGCGAAAGCCTGGGAGGGTTAGCGGCACCGTAGTGCCGCCGCCGGCGGGGGAGGATCTGCCACCACTGCCGCAGCGGCGAAACCAGGGCCGCCCCAGGCTTCGCCATGACGGACGGGAGCACGGCCGGACCCGGTCCGTGGCGCCCGCCCGGCCCGATCAGCCTGAGCACTTCGAGCTGCCGGATAGCGTGCGCCACCTGTTCCCGCCCGTGCTCCGTGCGCGCAAGACGCAGCCGGTCAGGGACCGGAACCGGCATCCAAGTGGGCAGGTTCAGCCTCCTGACGCACCATCGACGACGGACCGGCCGGCCGGCCGGGACGGGTCACCCGAGGCCGGCCAGGTCGAGTTGCCCGAGCCCGGCCAGGTCGGGTCGCCCGAGCCCGGTCGGCACGGCTCACCGGACGCGCCGGCCGTTCGTGACCGGCCGGCGATGGCATCCGCGTCGGGGTCACTGCCCGAGCAACCGGCCGCGACCCGCCACACCTGGCCGGGCATACGGTTCGGCTGGGCCGGGCACCGGCTCGGCTGGGCCGGGCACTGGCTCGCCGCCGGACCTGGCAGTCGACGGCAGGTCATGTGGATGGTCGCGCTGACCGTGCTGGCGCTGCTGACCGCCGCGGGCACCACGATCGCCCTCGTGCGGCAGCCAGCCGCCGGCCGGGGCCCGCGGGCCGGCCAGGCGGAGACGGCCGGGATGGAGAGGAGCCTGTCCGCTGCTGCTGCTGCCCGCTCGGCCGCGGCAGCGTGGGTGTCCCGCGAGATCAGCCGGAGCGCGATCATCGGGTGCGACCTGGTCATGTGCACCGACCTGTTCAAGGCCGGAGTGTCGTCGTCCGACCTGCTGGAGCTCAAGTCGGCCGCGCCCGACCCGCTCGGGGCCGATGTCGTAGTGGTGACACCCGTCCTGCAGAGCCAGTTCGGCAGGCGGCTGGGCACCGAGTACGCGCCATCGGTGCTGGCTAGCTTCGGCACGGGGCGCGCCAAGGTAGCCGTGCGGCTCGTCGCCGCCGACGGCGCGGCCGCCTACGAACTGGCGCTGCGCCGGGACCTCGCCGCCAGGCGGCTCGCGGGGACTCAGCTGATCGGCAACAAGCAAGTCGCCCTGCCGGCGACCGCCGAGACCGAGCTCGCGGTCGGCCAGGTCGACCCGCGGCTCCTGATCACGCTTCCCGCGCTGGCGGCCCGGCACCCGATCCGCGTCCTGGCGTTCTACGACCGCCCGCCGGGAGCCGGTTCCGGCGTCCCGCTGGCCGGCGTGGAGCTGTCGGGCACCGACCCTCAGGCGGGGCTGTCCTCGCACGCCTACCTGCGCTGGCTGACCTCGTTCCTGCGCAGCCAGCAGTCGGTCTACCGCGCGGCCAAGGTCGTCACGACCACGCGGCACGGGCACCCGGTCGTGTCCGTCAGATTCTCCAGGCCCACTCCCGTGGGACTGCTTCACTGATGAAAGGCAGGGGGGCTATGACCTCAACACCGAGGTTCGCGCGCATCTACCGGCTGATCGGCCTCGCCGTTCTCGCTCTCGGCCTGCTCGCCGGCGCCGCCCCGGCGTCGGCGTCGGCGGGTTCCGGCTGGCTCAGGCTGGCCCACTTGTCGCCCAACACTCCGGCTGTCGACGTCTACCTCTACTCCTTCCATAACCCCAAGGCGCTGGTCGTGGTGCATCACGTGGCGTACGGCACCATCTCCGCCTACCAGAAGATCCCGAGCGGCGAGTACACGGTCGCCATGCGCAAGGCCGGCGCGCCGGCGTCATCGTCGCCAGTGATCTCCACGACCGTGGACATCCGGACCGGCGCGGCGTTCACGGTCGCCGGCATGGGCCCAGCCAACGGCCTGCGCCTGCAGGTCCTGAAGGACAGGCTGACCACGCCCCGCGGCAAGGCGCTGGTGCGCATCATCCAGGCCTCGCTCAGCCAGCATCAGGTCACGGTGCGGGCCGGGCACTCGGTGCTCGCCCGAAACGTCCTGTTCGCGTCGGTGACGTCCTACAAGGTGGTCGCGCCCGGCAGCTGGGAGGTCAGCGCCAGCGGGCGGACCGAGCGCACCAGCAGCGCGATCACGCTGGCAGCAGGGACGATCCACACCATCGTGGTGCTGGACGACCCTGGCGACATCAGGCTCGACGACCTCGTGGACGCGGCGGGCAGCCGCGTAGCGCCGTCCGGCGCGCCGGCGACCGGCTTCGGCGGCACCGCGCCCCGGCCCGGCGGCTCCGACGTGCCTTGGCTCGTCCTGGTCGGCGCCGGCCTCCTGCTCAGCGTCGCCGGAGCTAGGGTCGCCGGGGTCAGGAAGGCACGCCGGCCGGCCGGCGCCCACGCGCTCGGGAGCCGCCGGCCGTCCGCGACCACGTGACGGGACCGGCCGACCGGCCCGGCTTGGGGCGGCCCGGCTCAGGGCGGCGCGCCGCCCTGAGCAAGCCGCCGCCGCGGCACCGGCGCCCGCCGGCCAGGCGCCGGCTCGCCCACTCGGCTGGGATCGCGGTGCTGGGCTGCGGCATCCTGGCCACCGCGCTGGGCCTCGGGGGATGGGCGCTCGCGACCCAGTCCGGCCCCGCGAGGGTCGCCGGCCAGCCGGCCGGCCGGGTCGCCCAGGTGCCGGTGCCCCGCGGCATCGCCGCGCGACCGCCCGGCCCGTCGGGCGACCGCAAGGTCGCCAGGCCGGTCAGGCTGGTCATCCCGGCGATCGGCGTGGACACCAGGCTGATCACGCTCGGCCTCACCAGCGCCCATACGCTGCAGGTCCCGGTCAGCACCTCGGTCGCCGGGTGGTTCGCTCGCAGCCCGCGCCCCGGCGCGGTCGGCGCGTCGATCATCGCGGGGCACATCGACTCCCGGTCCGGCCCAGGCGTGTTCTACCGGCTCCGTGACGTGCGCCGCGGCCAGCGCGTCTACGTCACCCGCGGCAACCGGACGGTGGCGAGATTCAAGGTCACCGCGGTACGTGAGTACGCCAAGGACAGTTTTCCCGCCGCCGCCGTGTACGGACCGGTGCCGGACGCGGAGTTGCGGCTGATCACCTGCGGTGGCAGTTTCGACTATGCGACCGGCTCTTACCTCAGCAATGTCGTCGTCTACGCGGTGCTGGTGCGCTGAGCCAGGCAACCGCGCGTTGACCGGCTCGGGCGACGACCGGCCAGCGAGCGTGGAGGTCACCACGATGACGGCGACGACGCCAGGCGAACTCACCGGACAGGTGCTCGATGCCTACGCCGGAACTCCCGAGCCGCGGCTGCGGGAGCTGCTCGGCGCCCTGATCCGCCATCTGCACGCGTTCGCCGCCGAGACGCGGCTGACGCCGCGGGAGTGGCTGGCAGCGATCGAGTTTCTGACCGCGACGGGCCGGATGTGCGACGACGAGCGGCAGGAGTTCATCCTGCTGTCCGACGTGCTCGGCCTGTCGTCGCTGGTGGAAGAGGTCAACGCCGCCGCAGGCGCCACCGAGCCGACGGTACTCGGCCCATTCTACCTGACCGGCGCCCCGGCTCGCACGGCCGGCGAGCAGATCGGCCGCCCGGAAGACGGCAGCCCGGCGCTGGTCAGGGGCCGGGTCACCAGCCTCGCCGGGACGCCGCTGCCCGGCGCCACCCTCGACGTCTGGCAGGCCAGCGGCAACGGGCTGTACGACACCCAGGATCCCGGGCAGCCGCCGTTCAACCTGCGCGGCGTCTTCGGCACCGGACCAGACGGCCGCTACGAGTTCCGGACGGCCAGGCCCGCCAGCTACCCGATTCCCATCGACGGCCCCGTCGGCGAGCTGCTGCGCGCCGCCGGCCGGCATCAGTGGCGGGCTGCCCACATCCACGCGATCGTGTCCGCACCTGGCCACCGGCCGGTCACCACGCACATCTTTGACGCCGACAACCCCTACCTGGGCAGCGACGCGGTGTTCGGCGTCAAGGCCTCGCTGGTCAGGCCGTTCCGGTCGGCCGGGCCTGAAGATCCGCCCGACGTCAGATTCGTCGCCGAGATGGACTTCGCGCTGGCCCAGGCTGAGCCGCCAGCCGCCAGCCTCCAGCCTGAGCCACGGCGCGCCGGCACGCCCCGCGGGCGCTACCCACAGGGATAAGCGCTCGTGCCCCACCAAGCCGAATCGGCCCTCATTTCCCGATGACCGGTGACTTCCCCTGGGTTGGAGCCAATCTGACGCCCGATTTGCGAACTACAGGGTGAACTAGATCCAGGCAAGTGGCCCGGGCCGGGCCAGCACCGGCCTCAGGATTCGGCGCATTGCGGTCAGATTGGGATGGTGTAACCGTTGTAATACCACAGCGCCGAGGTGTACCAGAGCAGCGCCACGAGCAGGGCGAGCACGCCGCCGGCTACCGGCAGTGCCCAGCCCGGCAGTTTCCTGCTCTGCACGAGCAGCACCTTCGACACGACCGCGCCGTAGAAGACGCAGCCGGCGATCGAGTGGATCACGACCCGCGTGTCGCTGAGGACGACGCCGTAGGCGAGAAAACAATGGATGGCGATGGGCAGCGTGAGGACGACGAGCACGGCACCGATGACGCGGTGCGTCATTCCGACCGGCTTCGGCGCCCGGCCGGCCAGCGGCAGCTTCCGGTAGATCCACAGCGCGAGCAGCACCTGGACCACGGCCAGCCCGAGCGCGGCGGTTGCCAGCGCGGACTTGAGGATGACCGCGTTCAGCTGGGTCTGGCCGAACAGCCCGCTCGTGTAGTCGGGCGTATGCACCTTGCCGATGATGTACAGCACCACGGCGACGATCGCGCCGGCCAGGCCGATGATCGCCACGCGAACCGCGGAAGGCCTTTTGGCCGCCCCATCCATTGTCATGCCTCCGCATGATGCCAGACCAAGAGCGAGAAGTCTTTAGTCGCCGCCCGTCAACTCGTGCGACTGTTCGGCCCTAATGGCCAGTTTGCCCGGAGCTCGGGCTCGCCGGTGATGAACACCGCGCGGCCCGCGCCATCGCTCGCTGCCGAGAGCGCCGTCACGAGCACGCCCATCTCGGCGTCCCCGCCCCACGAGCACGGGGCACAGCGTGTCAGCCACACCGTCACTCTGCTCCGGCCGGAACACCGAGAGGCGAGCGATCAGGCTGGCAACCACGGCCTCGTGCGGAGCACTGTTCGCGCCGTATCCGGAGTGTGCGCCGGTGCCGATACCGGCACCGGCACCGGCACAGGCACGGCCACGGGCACCACCGTCGGCAAGGGCACGGGCACCGGACTCCCGATGATCCCGGCGCCGCCCGGCCCGCGCCAGCCGCCACGCGTCCACCGCGGCGCGCGACATCGCTCCCGCCACCACGGCCGTCAGGACCGCCGAGGCCCGGTCAGGCAGCCGGATCTGGCCGAGCGCGACAGCCCCGGCGGCCGGGCTCAGGCAGGCGAACACGAGCAACGGCACGACGCTGCTCCGCCGCTCCCCGCGCAGCAGGGCGGCCAGCGCGAAGCCCTCGCCCGCCGCGTGCACCGCCAGCGCCACGATGACAGCGGCCGAGCCGGTCAGCGCGACCGCGGCGCCTTCCAGCAGGCGGTGCGCGGCGAGCGCGACGGCGGCCGCTCCTCCGCCGCCGGACGCTGTCGCCCACGCGCCGCCGGACGCTGTCGCCCACGCGCCGCCGGACGCTGTCGCCGTCTCGCGGCCGGACGCGGTCGCGGTCCCGCCGCCGGGCGAGGCCGCCGTCGCGGCCCATCCTCTTCCCGCGCCGGACCGAGCCTGGCAGGCACAGCCGCGGCGGGCCAGCACCTCGGCGACCGCGTACCCGACAGCGCATCCGGCTGCCGCCATGCCGACCGCCGCCCACCGGCCCGGCTCGGACGCGGGCAGGTCATGCCAGACGTCCGGCACCAGGTCGGCCAGAACGACCGCCGCCAGCGCCACGGCCGCGCCGGCCAGCGTGACCGCGGGCAGCCGCGACGCGCGCCTGGCTAGCCAGGCCCCAGCCAGCGTCGACGCGGCGATCAGGGCAACACCGGCCAGGGCTGACGCGATCGGTGACATTGCCGTGGCCTACTCGGCGAAGTCGGGGATCGGCTTGCGCGCGGCGGCGGCGCGGCCCTTCGGCTCCTCCCACTCCTCCTGGCGGCCAAGCGCGGTCATGTCGAGCAGCGCGTACGCGCCGCCGGCCTGCTCGGTGCCGCGACCGAAGGTGGAGTAGGTGTGGAAGATGGCGGCTCCATCGCGCAGGAAGCAGCTGACGCCGGGCTGCTCGGAAGGCCCGTCCAGGGTCCAGCCCAGGCCGGCCTCCTTCAGCTCGGCCTCGTCACGGTAGTTGAACTGCACCGGCGCGACCGTGGCGTCGAGGCTGACGTGGAAGTCGTAGTTGAAGTCGCTGCCATAGGAGGAGTACCAGGCGAAGTCCCAGCCCCTTCGGGCCCGGTACTCCGCGATCTTGGCGAACGGTGCCCTGGAGATCGCCGCGAAGGCCGTCTCCCTGGCCCGCAGGTGGCCGAGCAGCCCGGCGGACAGCTCGTCGAGGCTGGCCGTGCAGCTCGGGCAGGCATCGTCCCACGCCGGGTCGAACATGACGTGCTGGACGATGAGCTGGCGGCCGGTGCCGAACAGGTCGAGCAGCCCGACCGGGCCGGCCGGCCCATCGAACACGTAGTCCTTGTCGATCCGCACCATCGGCAGCTGCCGCCTGCTGGTGTTCAGCGCGTCCCGCAGCCGGGTGATCTCCTTCTCCTTCGCCAGCAGTTGCTTGCGGGCGGTCAGCCACTGCTCGCGTGAAGTGACAACCGGAAGGCTCATCGCGATCTCCTGTCGTGTCGGTTCCGCCCGGCCACGAGCCGGGCCCGTCACCCTCACGACGATCGCGAGCGCCCCGCATGGACACCGGCCCGCATGTTCAGCCGTGATCCCGAAGGATTTTCCCGCGCCGGCGAGGAAAATCCTTCAAGCTCACGCGCGGTCGCCACGGCGCGGTCGCCACGGGGCGGGGTCACCCCTCGAGGAAGGGCCGCACCTCGATCGTTCCCAGCCGGGCGGTCGGATGCCTGGACGCCACGTCCAGCTCCTCGTGGTCGGCCGCGGACCCGCCGACACAGTGAATGAGCATCTACCTCACGCCACGCTCCCGGTTTCCGCTCGCGGATGGCGCGTCCCGCCGCCGCGGCCAGTGTGACCCACACGACGAACGCGACCGGCCGAGCTGGACCTCAGCGCGTCTCCCTGACCGCCGGCTGCTCGGCAGGCGGCCGCAGACCGTCGAGCACCTGGTCGAGCAGGTCGACCTGCCGCTCCGGCGGGACCCGCCCCGGGTAGAGCACGCGCTCGGCGCTCACCCCGTCGATCAGCACGACCAGCTGATGGGTGGCCAGGTCCACGTCGACGTGATCGCCGATCTGGCCGAGCTTCTGCGCCTCGGCGAGGTGCGCGCGGAGTCGCTTCCTGAGCCGGTCGAACTCGCTGAGCTGCAGGTCGCGCGGCGCCGGGTTGCCGAGCGCGCGGCCCCAGAAGCTGATCTCGATCTGCGCCTCGAGGTCCCGTCGCTCGTCCAGCGGTAGGGCCTCGAGCATCACGATCCGCAGCGCGTCGAGGCCGGCGTGCCCCGCCGCGCTGGCGTCCATCCGGGCGGCAACCCGGCGGTGCGACATCACCAGCGCGGAGCCGAGTATGTCCGCCTTGTCGGCGAAGTAGTGCGCAAGGATGCCGCGCGAGCAGTCCGCCTCGCGGGCAATGGCCCTGACGGTGGCCTTCGCGATGCCATCGCACGCGATAACCCGCCAGGTCGCCGGCAAGATCTCGTCCCGTCTGGCGTCCCAGTCCACGATCTTCGGCATGTCTGCTGATACCTGAGGGAAGAGAGGCAGCTTGTGACCCAGGTTAGTGTATGGCCTGGACGCTGCCGAGCTCCACGCCGCACGCGAGCAGCTCGTCAGCTACAGCGCACGCCTGCTTGCCGACGGGCTGGCCGTCGGCAGTGCGGGCAACCTCAGCGTGCGATGCGGTGACCTGGTTGCGATCACCCCGTCCGGCATCGGCTACGAGAAGCTGCGCACGGCCGCCGTCGCGGCGGAAGGTGAATCTGCGCAGCCAGACCCCGATCATCGCGCTGCTCGCCTTCGGCGCGATCGACCTGGGCTTGATGTGGTACGGCTACCTGCAGAACAGCGCGTTCCTCACGCTGGTCGGCGGACCGCGATCATCCCGTACATCATCTACTTCCTGATCACGCTTGCTTACGCGGTCAAGCGGCGCACCACGGACAGCATCCCCGGCGCCTTCACGTGGGCCGGTGGGCGTGGCCGGTCATCGGTTTCGTGCTCATCTACACCGCGGTCATCATGCTGGCACTGTCCCTGCCCGCGCCGTTCCACGGCTCCGACAAGGTGCTCGGCTACGGCGCGATCCCGGCCGGCCTGTGGTACTTCGGCGCACTCTTCTGGCGGCTGCGCCGGGGGCACCGCACCGGCCGACCGTCACTTCGGGCAATAGCGATGGCCCATCACCGTCGCTCAGGCGGCGCGCGGTGGGCCATCGCCGGCCTTCGATCACTTGGCGACACCGCGCCGATCCTGCCGTGGGTCGCGGGTGCGATGCTGGCCGCACTGACGCTGATCGGCGCAGTGCTGCTGATCGTGGTTCCGGTCCGGGCGCGCAGGGCGCTGAGCGACCGGGAAGCGGCACTCTCGCTGCCCGGCCCCACGAGCCGGCCAACGGACATGCAGCGACTAGACACCGAGAAAGGGGACCGTCATGAGTGACTTCTTCGGCGTGCTGGCGGCCGGACCGACCTTCTTCCTCAGTTCCTGGGTGCTGATGCTGTTCGCCGGCGGTTTCGCCGGCGACGTCGGCATCCGGCCGTTCGGGTACATCACATCGATGATCGTGACCATCGCCCTGTGGCTTACGCTCGCACCGGCGATCGGCGCGATCGCTCGGACCCGGAGAAAGAGCGCGTCCTCGAAATAGATCGTTGACCGCGCCAAGCTGAGCCGGGATCGCGAACGTGTCCGCGGCGAGGCGCAGCACGGCAGCCACGCGCTGCCCGACTTCCATGTGCGGCTGAGCGACCAGGCCGACCGGGTGATCAGGGCGTGACCCGCGACCCGGCGGCCCGGAGCCGGCCGGCAAACCAGGCGAGCCGGCCGGCAAACCAGGCGAGCCGGCCGGCAACAAGACCAGCCGGCGGCAACAAGACGAAGGGTTTGCGGTAACCCGAAGGGTCTTGGGTCGTGTCTGGCGCAGACCCTACGTCTTAATCCCGAGCCCGCCCCTGCGCCCGGTCCGGCCCCGCTCACGATCCAGCGAGGCTCCGCCAGCCTGACGGTGGCGCTCAGCCCGCCGCGGGAGCGCCGAAGTCGGTCTTGCGGAGCGGGGCCTTGAGCACCTTGCCGTTCGGGTTGCGCGGCAGCGGATCGGTCCTGACCGCGATGAACTGCGGGACCTTGAAGTCAGCTAGGTGCTCGCGGGCGTAGGCGAGCACGGCCCGCGGGTCGACGGACGCTCCGGGCAGCGGGACGACCACGGCGCCGACCTTCTCGCCCATCATCGAGTCCGGCACTCCGACGACCGCCACCTCGCCCACGCCCGGCGCGCTGATCAGGGCGTTCTCGACCTCCACGCAGTAGACGTTCTCGCCGCCGCGGTTGATCATGTCCTTGATCCGGTCGAGCACGTAGAACAGCCCGTCGGAGTCCACCCGGCCCACGTCGCCGGTGTGCAGCCAGTGGCCGGCGAAGGTCTGCGCCGTCGCCTCCGGCTTGTTCCAGTACCCGGCGCATACGCTCTGGCCCCGGATGAGGACCTCGCCCATCCCGGCCTGCGAGCCGAAGCTGGTCTCGTCGATCGCCACCTCGGTGTGCGGCGCGGCGAACCCGACGGAGTCGGCGCGCTCGGCGGCCCACTCGTGCGGCAGCAGGGTGGCGATCGAGGTGCACTCGGTCAGCCCGAACCCGTTGGCGAGCCGCGCCCCCGCGAACCGGTCGCCGATCTGGTGCACGAGGTCGGGCGCGATCGGCGCGCCGCCGTAGGACGCCCACCGGACCCCGGCGACCTTCGCGGGGGTGAAGCCCGGGTGGTTCAGAATGTAGTAGTAGATCGCCGGGACCGCGGTGCAGGCCGTGATCCGCTCCCGCTCCAGCGTGTCGATCATCCTGGCGCCGTCGAAGGCGGCATCGATCACGGCCGCTCCGCCGATCCGAAGCGCGGGCAGCGTCTGGCTGTGGCAGCCGGTGACGTGGAACAGCGGCACGACGACCAGCGTCCGCATCTCGCTGCCCGCGTCCCTCGGGATGTCGCTGACCCGGTACACGGTCTCCACGTTCGCCAGGACGTTCTCGTGCGTGTGCATGGCGCCCTTGGGAAAACCGGTGGTGCCGCTGGTGTAGAAGATCGCCGCGACGTCGGTCCGGCTCGCGCCCTCGTGGACGTGCGGGCTGCCGTCCGGCAGCGCGGAGCCCGGCTCGAAGACATACGAGGCGCCAGAGTCGCCGAGCACGTAGGCGGTCTCCGGCTCGGTGAACCGGGTGTTCACCGGCACCACGATCGCGCCCGCCATCAGGCCGCCGAAGAACGCGAGCACCCAGTCGTTGGAGTTCGGCAGCCTGATCGCCACCCGGTCGCCAGGGCGGACGCCGGATTCGCTCAGGCCGCCGCTCACCCGGGCGGCGCGGTCCCACAACTCGGCGTAGCTAAGCCGGCCGCCGCCCACCTCGACCAGTGCCTCGGCCGCCGGGTCGGCGCGGACGCTGTCGCCGAGCATCTCGACCAGCGACTCGTGCAGGTCCGGGTAACGGCGGATCCCGTTGTCGTCCGGCCGGACGCCCGTGTCGTCGAACGGGTTCGCGCCCCTGGTCGCCGCCATGATCACCATCGGGGTTCCTCCTGCCGCGCTTCCGGGCGACGTCAGGCCGATCCGGCCGCGCCGAAGAACTCGCGCGGATTGCGGATCAGCATCTGCTCGATCTGGTCGTCGGTGACGCCGCGCTCGCGCAGGCCGGGCAACACCGCGTCGTGAATGTAGGTGTACCGCCAGTCGGGGAGCACCGGGTCGACCTCGGCAGCGCTGAACCAGTCCATGAAGGAGGATTTGTCATGCGACAGCATGATCCGGCTCGCGTAGCCGCGCTCGCAGAGCGCGGCCAGCGTGTCGATCTGCGCGTCGAGCGGCACGGAAACCGACAGGCCGCAGCGATCCCAGCCCAGGTAGGAGCCGTTGTCGATGATCCGGGCGCGGTAGTCAAGGTCGGTCGACTCGTTCGAGTGGCCGATCATTACCCGGCTCAGGTCGACGCCCCGCTCGGTGAGCACGCGCTGCTGGTCAAGGCCGCGCTTGGACGGCGCGTGCGCGTGGGTGCAGATGGGCGCGCCAGTGCGCAGGTGGACGCTGGCCACCACGTGCGCCAGCCGCTCGACGTCCTCGGTCATGCCGGGCTCGTCGGTGACGATCTTGAGCACCGCGGCGCGGAACCCGGTGTTGCCGATCCCGGTCGTCAGGTCGGACTCGAACAGCGACTCGAGCAGGCGGTCGTCGCCGTCGAGCAGCTTGCCCGGCCCGCGTAGCCGGAATCCGAGCGGCAGATTGTCATGGGTGTAGTAGCCGGTCGCGAACATCACCCTCAGCCCGGTGCCGTCGACCGCCCTGGCGACCAGCGCCGGGTCGCGGCCGAGTCCGGGCACCGTCATGTCGAGTACCGTGTCGACCCCGCTGCGGTGGAGCTCGCTGAGGCGGTCGCGGGCGGCCGCTACCTCGGTCTCGGCGTCCCAGCCGCCGAAGCCCGGCCACCCCCACTGCAGGGACTCCGTCCTGATGAAGACGTGCTCGTGCATGAAAACGACACCAAGGTCATCGGTGTCGGTGTCGCCGGCCGTGGTGGGAACGTAGGGCATGGTGTCGCTCCTCGCGGTGCCGCTCGCGGCTGAGATCCGGTTGCCCGGCGAGCCTGAGCCTAGACGGCCAGGACGGATATGCCCTAGTACGGCAGGAAACAGATGCCGGCGTGGCCGGAGACGCCCGCGCACTTGTCGGAGCCGTTGAGGTTGTCGCTGGCGATCCACAGGCCCGCCGCGGTCAGCAGCATGTCGTCCGCGCCCAGCCCGCGACTTCTGGTCGGGTTGAAGGTAAGCAGGCCGTTCGCGGGCGACAGGCCCTCCATGCCCGGTGCCGAGATGGCGCCGGGACCCGCGGAGTCGCAGCCATCCGGGTTCTGCGACCAGCGCTCGTGCCCGCCGAAGTAGGCGGTCGTCGAGTCGGCCGCGGTCGAGTACAGCGAGTCGCAGCCGGTGTAGTTGATCCACTTGGCGCTGACCCCGGTCTGGCTGGCCGGGAACGCCGCCGCCACGTCGCACAGGCCGGTGAGCGGGAATCCGCTGAAGTCTGCCGGCCGGTAGCCCGTGGTCCCGATGTACACCGTGGCGTCATCGGGAGACCACGACGCAGCCCGCACGTAGAACGGCTCCTTGTACGTGCAGTGCCCATTGAAGGCGGACGACGTCCAGCCGGTGACCGTCGCGGTCGTCCCGCCGAGACTGAGCATGAAGATCTGCTGTCTGGCCCGGCCGCCGACGGAGGTGAAGTCGCCCTCGACCAGGTCGAGCGAGCCGCCGTGGCTCAACTGCTGGTTGTAGACCCTGGTGGGGTTGCTGCTCGCGCACTTCGTTCCGGAGGAGTTGCAGTACTGGTAGTTCCCCGAGATGTTCAGGCTGACGAAGCCGTCATCCTTGCCCGTGACCGGATTCAGGCTGGCCATGTACTTGTGCGCGCTGCTGCCGCTGATCGAGGTGAAGTAGCCGCCGACCAGCAAATGGCCCTGATGGCTGACCAGCGTCTCGACCTGGCCGCCAGCCGAGTGCGCGAAGCCTGTCTGGACGGCGCCCGTGGAGGTGCTGATCGCCGCGATATTGGCGGCGGCGGTGCCGTGCACGGAGCTGAACTTTCCGCCGATATAAGCGGTGGAGCAGTCGGTCCCGTTGAACGCGATGGAGTTGACGACGCCGTTGACATTAGGGTTCCACGCTGTGACGGTGTACGGCGCGACGGCGCTGAAGCTGAAGATGTTGTTCCGCGCGTAGGTTGTGCCGTTCCGCCGAATCGACGTGAATCTGCCGACCGCGTACATGGTCTGACCGCACCGGACAAGCTGGCGGACCTGCTCGGTCGTTCCGGTGGGCGCCAGTTCCGGCGTGCCGCTTGCGGGCGTCGCGGACACCGAGGCGAGCGCGGGTGCCGGCGTTGCCGTCGCCAGCAGCGCCGCTCCCAGCACCGTTACCGCGCCGGCGCGGATCAGGCGAGTGCGCCACGTCAAGAACGGCTGGCGGCAACCCGTCACGTGCTAACGCTAACACCGCCGAGCGGGCCGGCCAATATGCTGGGCGTGGGCGGCCAGGGATGGCCGGGCCAGCGAGCCGTCGTCACGCGTCCGCGCGGCCGGCCTCGCCCTAGCACGTTGCGGGCCCTGACCGAGCAGGCCGTCGGCGAGTTGAGCAGCCGCGACAGCGCCTGGCCCCAGGTCGGCTTGGCGTCGCCGGGGATCAGCTCGTCGAAGTCCTCGAGCAGCAGCCAGCACCGTCCTGGCGGACCGGCAGGCCCCGCGCCGCTCGGTACAAGAATCCGATCGTGACCGTGCTCTCGTCAGCGGACCCGGTGATGTCGGAGCCGGCGTTGCGGCCGATTACCGCCTCGGCCAGCTCGGCGGTGACCGCGGTGGCCGTCACCCGCAGCACCCGGGCCGGCAGGCGCGAGCGGTCACGGGCACGAGCTTCGGTGTACCAATCTCGTGATTGCTCACAGCGGCCATGATCGGAACCAGGCCCGGTTATGGACAAGCGATTTTCGCAACGAACGCGCTCGCCCCGTGTCGCGGGCCGGCCAGCGAAGCTGCTGCCAGCAAGACACCGACGGCGGTCCGTGCCCGCATGGGCCCGCCGCACCAGGGTATGGAAAATGCCAGGGGGGAAGACCAGGGGGTAAGCATGGCTGGATCCGCGATCGACTACCAGGCCGTCTTCCGTAAGCTGCCCGGCGTTCTCGCCCTGCTGACGCCGGACGGCGTGATCATCGACGTGAACGACGGCTTCCTCGAGGCAGCAGGCCGCGACCTGGAGCAGGTCATCGGCCGCAACCTCTTCGACGCCTTCCCGGACAACCCGAGCGATCCCGGCGATCGGGGCAGCGCAGGGCCAGCCAGGCTGCGCGACTCCTTCGAGACTGTCGTCGCCACCGGCGAGCGAGATGTGATGGCGCCGATCAGGTACGACGTCGAGGATCCCGGCAGGCCGGGGCAGTTCGAGGAGCGCTACTGGGCCGTCGTCAACACGCCCATGCGGCGGGACGACGGCCGGATCGTCCTGATCGCGCACAAGGCCGACGAGGTCACGCACATCGTCAACCAGGGCAGGAACCTGCTCGCCGACTATGGGTAGGCGTGCCGCCGCCTGACCGCCGGTCGCCGCGCCGCGCGACACCGGGCGCCGCGACACCGGGCGCCGCGCCGTGCGAACACCTGACCGCCCCGCCGCGCGACACTGGGCGCCGCGCGCGGCCCGGCCCGAGCCGGCCTGATGCGCGTCATCCTGCCGGGGCGGAGCTCTTCGGCGATGGCTCGCTGAACCGGGGGACTTCCCGTATATAATTATCCAAACAGATAGTTATCGGGCTTGGCAAAAAAGCGTGGCTACAAGGGCGTAATTAATGAGTCTGTGGGACCGTATTACCGGCAAAGTCGTCGATGCGGCAGGGCTCGGCCAGAAAAAGCGCGCAGTCACCACCGGCATTACCGCATTCGACGGCCCGATGAGCGACTTGCGCCTCGAGATAGCCATCAAGAGCCACCCCTGGCTGCAAAACAGCGCCACCACGAGTTTCCTGCTGTCGGCTTGGGCGGCTCAGGCACTGCAGGATATGGCGGCCATCCTGGACGCCACCGCGCAGAGGCAGCTCGGCGAGCCCGGCAAGCTGCCCGAGGCGACCTACGTGCTGGCGGACAGTATCTACGGCGCCGCGCTGCAGTGGATCGAGCACGCGCAGCGGGCGCTGGCCGCCATCGAGACCGACCCCGGCTTTGAATTGTTCTTCCAGCTTCCGGCTCCCGCCCCGAGGCTCGACTGGGTAGCCGACGCACCCCCGGCGCATTTCGTGGCCTCGATTCAGGCTGCCCTGCAATTGGGCACCTCCGTCGAGGATGCGATGAATAACGCGCTGGAAGACCGGTCCCGATTGCCGCGCATGTATGACGGCGCGTTCGAGACCATCGCGGCATCGGTCCGGGTAGCGCGGGCCAAGCTCGACCAGGTCGAGGCCGCGGAGAGCGACCGGCAGGCGGTGCGGCTGGGCCGGGATATCTGGGCCATGCTGGCCGAAGTCGTGCGGACCTACTTCCTGGCGGGCCAGCAGATCGCCAGGCCCGCGCTCATCGGTCCCCGGTATGACGCGTTCGGGCAGGCGTCCGCCCGGGCTCGCCGGCCGCCGCCGGCGCCCGCTCCGGCCAGGGCCACCGCGCCGCGGCAAGCCGGCCCTGGCCGGTCTCCTGTGCAGGTCGGCAGCGGGTACGCGCCGCGCACGATGAGCCAGCCGGCCGGCGGGCCGTCCCCGCCGCGTCCCGCCGAGCCGACGCTGGGCGAGCGCCTCGGGCTGCGGTTCGATGCCTGGGCCATCACCGACCCCGGTGCCAAGTCGACGTACCAGAACGACCCCGCGCGCATCGCCGAACTGGAGGCGTTCTGGCGGGCGGACACCAATCCGGACGAGACCTACCGGCTCTTCGGCCTGATCACGGCCGCGGTGCGGGCGGGCCAGGTAGCGGCCAGGCCGCAGGAGTTCGGCCGGGCCTGCCCGTGGATCGCGACCTTCGTCGCGCTCACCGACGTCGCGATCGGCACCGAGCGATTCGCGGCCGGGCAGCTGTTCACGCTCAAGGTCGGCCCGGAAGGCGGCTACTTCGGCCGCGGGTTCGACCGGCTCGGTTTCATCCCCGGCGCCCAGCCGCCCAAGCCGCCGCCCAAGCCGCAGCCCCGGCCTGATCCGCAGACCGGGCCGCGCCGGGGCGCGGCGGCCGGGCCGCCGCGGGTTGACATGCGGCATCACGGGCAGCGCGGGCCGCGCCCGCCCCGCTCCGCCGGCCAGCCGGCCCCCGCCACTCCGCCCGCCCCCGCAGTCCCGCCCGGCGGGGACATCTGGCTGCTGACTGCCGCGTTCCAGCGCCCGCAGCGCCGAGCGAGCGCGGCCGACACGGCGTCCCGCCCGCCCCCGCAGTCCCGCCCGCCCCCGCAGTCCCGTCTGGGGGGAATATATGGCTGCTGACGGCCGCGTTCCAGCGCCCGCAGCGCCAGGCGAGCCGGGCCGACACCGAGCGGCTCCGCCAGCTCTGGGCCGCCGACCCCGACCCGGCCAGCACGGTTCGGTTCCATGACGAGCTGGTCGCGGCCGTCCGGTCGGGGAACATCAGGCAGCAGGGCGACGAGGCGCTCCGCGACTGCCCGTGGAGCCAGGTCTACGTGGCCGTCAACCGGGTCAGCTTCGGCGGGGTGCAGCTGGAGCGGAACGAGAAGTTCGCCCTCGACGTCGGCTTGAAGGACGGCGTGTTCCGGCGGAGGATAGCCCGGCTCGGCTCGATCGCATCGCGTGCCTGAGCGGTCCGCCCCGCCCGGCCTGTCGCGAGCGGCGGCCCACGCGCCGAGCCGCCCGGGTGCCCGAACGAACGAGAGGGGCACACGAGCGGCTGACGACACGGGTTATGCGTCGCCGCGGCGCATCCGGACGGCCGCCAGCGTCGGCAGCACCGCCGCGTACCGGCAGAACACGCCGAACCCGGCCAAGTCGACAGCGAACTTACGGAGTCGGGGCGGACGGTGGTCACCGCCCAGGCCGGCGTTCTCCGGCAGGTATCTGCCGACCGCATCCTGCCAGCTTCCCGGCAGGAAGCCGACGGCGATCTGGACCGCGGCGCCGCGGCGATGCCCAGGCGCTGGCTCATGCCGAGGGAGAACCTGCCGGCCCGTAGGCCCGCGGCCGCCCGCAGGCCGACCGCGTCGATGACCTCGTCGCAGCGGCGCGGCGTGAGCACGCGGCGGGCGGCCATTGACCAGGACCGAACCGCTGGTTGGCTGGTCCAGGCCGAGGATCATGCGCATGGTCGTGCTTTTCCCGGCGCCGTTCGGGCCGAGGAAGCCGGTGACCGTGCCGGGCCGGACGGTGAACGTCAGGTCCGAGACGGCGGCCGTGGGTCCGTACCGTTTGGTGAGGGCGTGAATCTCAATCATGACCACGACGCTGCCAGCCGCGCGGCGCGCTGTCGCTGGGTGCTCGCGGTGACTGGGGATTTCCCTACCTTGGCGGCGGGACATCCCGATAGTGGCCAGCCTGATGCCCTTGTAGCGTGACCCTATGACCTCGGCCGACCTGACCGCTCGCCGGGCCTGGGCGGCGGTCAGCGCGCTGTGGTCGGCTCCGGCCTGGCGGGCTAACGCGAACGTGCTCGCTGCGCTGGCGGTCGCGGCCGTGGGCGGCATCCTGCTTGTCGGGTTCGCCCTCGTCTGGGTCGCGGCGATTGACAGCCTGGTGAACTGGCCGGTGGGCGGCTGGGCCCACGCGGCGCTGTACGCGGGCGCGGTGGCGGCGGGTCCGGTGCTGGCGCTGTGGGCGCTGCAGGGACTCACGGCCCTGCAGCGGTCGCGGCTGCGCGCGACGCAGAACATGGACATGCCGGCAGGTTCGGCGGCGGCCGCGGTCGGCTATCTGGCGGCGGGACCGCCGCTCGCCGCCGGGGTCGCCGCGTGCATCGCTGCGGCGGCGCTGCTGCTCGCGGCGCCCTGGCTGGCCAGGCAGGTGACGCGGGCGGACGCTGCCCTGGCGCGGGCGCTGCTCGGACCAGGCCGCAGCGAGGCGCTGGCGCTGCGGCTCGAGTCGCTGACCCGCAGCCGTGCCGACGTCGTGGCCGCGGCCTACGCCGAACGCCGCCGGATCGAGCGCGATCTGCACGACGGAGCGCAGGAGCGGCTGGTCTCCCTGGCCATGAACCTCGACATGGCCGGGGAGCGCCTCGTCGACGCACCGGAACCCGCGCGCACCCCGCGGGAGCTCCAGGTGCTGCACCTCATGGCCGAGGGACGGTCGAATGGCGGAGTCGTCGCGATGCTGAAGGTCAGCCCGAGCGCGGTAGAGAAGTACGTCACGAACATCTTCGCCAAGCTCGACCTTCCGCCCACCGGCACCGACCACCGCAGGGTGCTGGCGGTGCTCAAGTACCTGGGCACGTGAGCGACCAGCGGCGCACGAGAACTTCGCTGCCAGGCGCCTCCCCCGGCAGTGCCGCGTCGTATCGCCGGCTCCTGGCCGAGCCGGTGCTGCGCAGGCTCGCCGCGGCCGATGCCTGTGCCAGGCTGCCGCAGGGCATGATGAGCATCACCGTGCTGCTGGTCGCCGCCCAGCATGCCCCGATGGGCGTGGCCGGCCTGGCGCTGGCCGGGTACACCCTGGGCGCGGCGGCGACGGCGCCGGCCCGGGGCCGGCTGGCGGACCGGCACGGGCTGTTCCCGGTGGCCGCGGCCTGCGGCGTCGGCTACGTGCTGGCCATGCTCGTGCTGCTGGTCGCGTCGCTGGCGCGCGCGCCTGCGGTGCCGCTGGTCGCGGCCGCGGCGGCGGCCGGGCTGCTGCTGCCGCCGGTGTCCCCAGGGGTGCGCAGCCTGTGGTCGGCTTACGCCGAAGCCGGGCTGCGGCAGGCGGCGTTCGCCCTGGACGCTGCCGTGTACGACCTGTCCTTTATCACCGGGCCGGTCCTGGCCAGCGCCCTGGCGGCCGGCCTCGCGCCGTCGGCGGCCCTGGTCCTGGTGCTCGCCCTGACCTGGGCGTCGATCGTGGCCGTCGGCGCGTATGCGCGGCAGCCCGAGCGCCGTGACTACTCGCACGGGCGCCGGGGGCCAGGGCCGATGCGGTCGGCCGTGCTGCGCCGGCTGCTGGTCACGGCGGCGCTCACGAATGCGGCGCTGAGTGCGACCGAGGTGTCGCTCACGGCCTACGCCCGCGATCAGCACGCGCTGTGGGCGTCGGGCCCGCTGCTGGCCGCCGTCTCGGCCGGCAGCATCGCCGGGAGCCTGCTGCTCGGCGCCCGACGCCCTCCGGTCGGCCGAGCCGCGGGTGCACGGCCCGGTGCGGCGGCGGAGGCCGGGGGCGGGCACGGGGGGAGGGTGGCCGGGCGGGGCGGGTACTCGCGTCGGCTGCCGCGGCTGCTGGCCGGCTACGCGCTCGGGCTGGCCGGGCTGACGGCGGCAACCCTGTACGCGCCGCTGCTCGGGGTGGCCGCGCCGCTGGCTGGGCTGTGCCTGGGCCCCGCGCTGGCCACGCTGTTCTACGCGGTCGGCAGCGCCGCGCCGAGCGGGACTGGCATCGAGGCCCAGGCATGGATCAATTCGATCATGAACGGCGGCGCGGCAGGCGGGGCCGCACTGGCCGGGCTCATGGCGAGCAGGCCGGCGCTTGGCCTGGCGCTGGCGGCCGCGGCGGCAGCCGCCGCCGCGGCCAGTGCCGCCGCTGCCGCGGCCCGGTCCGAGCGAGTTCCCGCGGAACGCGACCCGGCCTTCACCGAGGCTGCGCGGACGGGATTGTTGCCGCATCGGTCGGAGATGCCGCCGCGAGCGCGTCAGTGGCCGATGCGGCGCCTGCGCGCGCGGTGAGCCGCCGAGAGCGCAGCAGCAGCCCGCCCGGTTCGCGACCATCATCGCGAAGCCCACGAACATCGCAGAGTCCGCCAGTGCGGTGACGCTGATCTGGTTGGCGATCAGGAAGCTCCCCAAGGGCGCGGCCGGAGGCGGCCGAGTGCGCCGACTCGTAGGTGAATAGCAGCCGGGCAACGGCGACCACGATCCGCACTCCGGCGTACGGTGGCCCGGCGACCGTGTACACCGATCCGGTCCGCGTCGCCCACGACCCGCATGAGCACCGCCGTGCCCGCCCCGAGGAGCACGCCGGCGGCGACCGCGGCGAGTTCCAGGCGCAGCCCGGCCCCGCGCAGATCGATCCCGGGCATCACGAACGGGACGACCACGGCGGTGATCACGAACGGCCGGAGGATCCGCATGACGGTCAGCCGGCGCCGCCCGAGTCCACGGCGAGCACGGCTGCGTGGATGAGCAGGTTCCCGATCCAGAGCCTGATGGACATGATCAACATCATGCGGCCGAGCGATAGGCAGATAAACCCCGATCTCTTGACGATTGTGCAGCGAGGATCAACGATCGGGCGGTGATCGAAATCGGGGAGATCGAGGCTTTCCTGGCGGTTGCCGAGGAACGCCGCTGTTTCAGCGGACGACGCGCCGCGTTGAGCTGACCGCGGTGGGAGCCGCGCTGCACGAGGACCTGGCCGAGGTCTACAGCGACCTGAGCGGGTCGATGCGGCGGGCGCAGGCCGCCGCCCACGGCACCGAGGGGACGCTGCGGGTCGGCTTCCTCACCCACGCCCGTGACGAGGCATTCGTGAAACTGGTGGCGCTGTTCGCCGAGCGCCACCCTGCCTGCACCGTGACGACCGTGGACATCCTGCTGACGCGCCGCGACGCCGGCGGACCCGCCGTCGCGTTCACCAGGCTCGCGGCCGAGCCGGGCGGCCAGGCGGCGCTCAAGCCCGGCTACCACGACTGGTGGGGGCCGCTGACGCTCGACGGCAGCGATCCGCGGGGATAAGGACTGTTGCCCGGGCGGCCGGGTGCGATGCCGGCGGGCGGCGCCTTCCCGGTCAGAACCGGTGGCGGGTGTGGCTGAAGCCGCCCTTGCCGAAGGCAAGGACCTTGGCGGGCCGGACCGCGTACACCAGTGCCAGGCCGCCGCCTTCGTGCCAGAAGCCGCCGTCGCCCGCCTGGTAGCGCCAGCGCCCGTCCCACTTGGCGGTCCACGCCTCGGCTAGGCGTCCGAGCAGGTCGTCGTCGGTGACCTGGAGCGCCTCGCCCTCGACCATGACGTCCACTCCGGCGTCCCAGTCGTTGCGGCCGGTGGCCAGCACCACGTGCGGGTTGGCGCGCAGGTTGACCCCCTTCTGCTCGGCGGCGCCGGTGGAGAAGTAGATGGCGTCGTCGAGCCACACGGCGACGAGCGGGGTCACGTGCGGCCGGCCGTCGGCCCGGACCGTGCAGATCCAGAACAGCTCGGCGGTCTCGAGTAGCCGGCGGGTCTGGTCCCATCCGGTGGCAACCGCGTCCTGGTCGCTGAACCGGGCATCAAGCTCGGTCACTGGTTCCCGCATCGATCGACTCCTCTTTCTTCTCTCTCTCTGGCTTCTCTCTCTGGCTTCTCTCTGGATTCTCGTCACGCGCGAAGGCGCACGGGCGTGGTCACGACGACAGGCCGGCGACCATCTGGTCGATCCGCGCGACGGTGGTCAGATCGCCGGCCGTGAAGCGGTTGCGCATCACGGCGACCGCCACCCCGTGTCGATGTCCGCGTATGCCGCCGAGCCGTTCGCCCCGACCATCCCGAAGGTCGAGCCGCGGCGTGAGGGCACTCCGCCGGGACGGTCCGGGCTGTAACCGAACGCCCACGCCACCGGGAAGCCCATCACCTGGTCGGTTCCGCTGACGGCCACCGACGCCATGTCCGCGAGCCGGTCCTGCGACACGAGCGCGACACCGTCGCCGTGTCCGAGCAGGGCGGAGTACATGCGGGCGACGCCCCGGGCGGTCATGGTCCCCTCGGACGGGATATCGGAGGTGAGAATGTCGGTGCGGTTGGCGTAACCCGCGCTCGGCCGGACGCCGCGGGGGACCGCCCGGTCCGCGGGCGAGCCGGGTTCCGGGGCTGGCGGCTCGGGACCGCCGCCGGCGACCTGGCGGGCGACGCGCGGCAGCAGTCGCCGCGGCACCCCGAAGCAGACCTCGTCCTCGATGCCCAGCGGGCCGGTGATCACCTCCCGCAGCAGCGCCGAGATGCCGCGCCCGGTCGCCCGGCGCAGGATCTCGCCGAGCAGGAAGCCGAACGTCTTCGCGTGGTAGCCGAACCGGGTGCCCGGCTCCCACCAGGGCACCTCGGCGGCGAGCGTGGCGCACATGCGGTCCCAGTCACACAGGTCTTCCGCCGTGGTGCCTGGCGGGAGGCCGGGAACGCCCGCGGTGTGCAGCAGCACCTGCCGCAATGTCACGGCGTATTTGCCGCGCGCGCCGAACTCCGGCCACACCTCGGCGGCTCGCAGGTCGTAGTCGAGTTCGCCCCGCTCGACCAGGACGTGCGCCACCGACGATGCCACGCCCTTCGCCGTGGATGCCGCGTAGAACAGGGTGTCCCCCCGGACGGCGGCTCCGGTCCGCGGATCGGCGACGCCGGCCGCGACGTCGGCGACCACCTGACCGTCCTTGATCACGGTGACCTGCAACCCGGTTTCGGCACCGGATTCGACCAGTCCGGCCGCCGCGGCCTGGATTTCGGCCTGAACCTGTTCGCCGGTCACGCTTCCCTCCTTCGGAGTTCGGACCCCTCTCAGGTGATCACGCGCGAGGCGGGTCAGGGGGCCGGTTCCGGTAGCGGTAATCAGCGGATAAGTAACTCAGGTCACTGTGCTCTCTACTGGCTCTCCTGTCACTGCCGGACTTCAAGATCATCTGCGACTGGCCGGATGGATGGCACTTGCATCATCGGATCGCCGGATGAAGGGCACTTCCATCGGCTGGTGGCGCCAGGGGAACTCCTGGCCGAGCAGTGCCAGCAGCATGGTGGCCTTGACGGCGATCTCGTCGAACTCGTCATCCGGATCGGATAGTGCCGTGATCGCGCCTCCGGTCCCGTAGCTGACGAGTCCTGGCGCGGCGACAAGCGTCCTGATGGCGATGCTCAGGTCCGCTGCGCCGTTGAGCGAGAGGTAGCCGACGGCGCCGGAGTAGACGCCGCGCGGCCCGGCTTCTAGCTCGTCGATTATGCGCATCGTCCTGATCTTGGGGGCTCCCGTCATCGAGCCGCCGGGAAACGCCGCGCGAACGCAGTCCACCGCGTCCACGTCGGGCCGCAGGCGGGCCTGGATCGTGCTCACCAGCTGATGGACGGTACTGAAGGTCTCGACGTCGAACAGCCGGGGCACGCTCACCGAGCCAGTGCGGGCACAGCGGCCGAGGTCGTTGCGCACGAGGTCCACGATCATCAGGTTCTCCGCGCGGTCCTTGCCGCTGGCGGCCAGCTCGGCGCGCAGGCGGGCGTCCTGGTCGGAGCCGTTGCCCCGGGGCCGCGTGCCCTTGATCGGCCTGGACTCGGCCAGGCCGTCGGGCGTGACCTTCAGGAATCGCTCAGGCGAGCAGCTCAGGACCGACAGCTCGCCGAGACGGAGCAGGGCGCCGTAGGGCACCGGGTTGGCTGCACGCAGTGACCGGTAGGCGGGCCACGGGTCGAGCCTGCCGGGAACCTCGATCATGTTGGTCAGGCACACCTCGTAGCTCTCGCCGGCTCGGATCTTTGCCTGGCACGCGGCAATCTTGTCCAGGTACGCGGCGCACCCGTGACGCAGCCGCACGGCACCGAGCGCCTGAGTGCCGTGGTGCGCCTGCCAGGGCACGGGGCTGAGGGTGGCCAGGCGCCGCTCGGTCTGGTTGATCCACGCGGACGCCTGCCGCTCGTCGCCGACCTCGGCGAGAGCCAGCAGGTATACGGCTTCGCTCTCGTGGTCGAACGCTACCGCGCGGTCAGCGAAGATCATCGAGGCGTCCGGGTACGGGGACCGGTGCGCGCCGCTGCCGCCCGTCTCCGCCTTGAGCTCGTAGCCGAGGTAGCCCACCCAGCCGAGCGCGAAGGCGAACGGAAGCGACGGAGTCTCAGGCCGGTGTGCTTGCAGGTCGCCGCGGATCCAGTCGAGGAACGATCCGCGATGGACGCGCCGGCCGGACCGGCCGGACACCGTGATCTCCCCGCGGTGAACGTCCGCCGATACGGTCCGCGCCAGCGGGCCATTGCCGTCGCCCATGAACGAGAACCGCCCTGCGTCGCCGCGGCGCATGCTGCTGTCGAGCCAGAAGCTCTGTGGGGAGTCGCGGTAGAGCGCGTCGAATACCGACTCGGCGCTGGCCTCGCAGGTGATCCGCCTGGCCAGCAGCCGCGGCCCCGATGTGCGGGACCGCCGCGCGCCGGGAAGCGCGGCCGGGAGATCCGGCGCGGCCCGGAGATCCGGCGCGGCCCGGAGATCCGGCGTGCCGGGACGAGCCGTGCCAGCCCGCCGTCCGGGTCGCCGTCCGGGTCGGCGTCCGCCCGCCATGGCCAGGAAGTTGCTCAGCAGAAGCTCGCCGTACTCGGTGCCGATCGATTCCGGGTGGAACTGCACCCCGTGCAGCGGCCGGTCGCGGTGCCGGATCGCCATCGGCACGCCGTCGTCGGCCCGCGCGGTCACCACCAGATCGTCGGGAACATCGGCAATCATCAACGAGTGGTATCGCACGGCGCGGAACGGAGACGGAATCCCCGTGAACAGCTCGTCACCGTCGTGCCTGACCAGCGAGATCCGCCCGTGCATCGGCTCGGGCGCGGCCGCGATCGTGCCGCCGAACGCCTCGCCGATGCCCTGGTGCCCCAGGCACACGCCGAGCAGCGGCATCCGGGCAGCGTCGATAACCGCCCGGCAGATCCCGAAGTCGCCGGCCCGCTCGGGCCGCCCAGGGCCCGGTGAGATCACCACGCAGTCGAAGCCGGCCAGGTCATCGCCGCGCCAGCGGTCGTCGTTGCGCACAACCGTCGGATCGGCGCCGCTGAGCCGAGCCAGGAACTGGACGAGGTTGTAGGTGAACGAGTCGTAGTTGTCGATCACCAGAACACGGAGCGCGGGGGGAGCGATCGTCACTCACCGCCAGCGGCACGGGCGACGGCGGCGCATCCAGTCGGGTCCGCCGACACGGCGATGTGAGGTTGGCGCATCATGACGGCCGAGCTCCTTCAACGTCGGGGCCCCAGCGAGTGACCTGCGGTAACGCCGCGCTGGCCGAAGGTATGAGGAGTTTATCGGCGTACGGGCCATGCATCCTTCTGCCGGGCGGGGGCGCGGGGTGCGCGGCCAACCTGCTCGGGCTCGGGCGCGACCACGTCCGCGCCTCCGACGGGTCACGGGCCGGCTCGCGACCTCGCCAGCGATGTATCCCAGTCCCCCGCCCGTGCAGCCCGACCTGAAAGTCTGTGTGTTACGGCCAGGCCGGACTTCCCCCGGATTGGAGTCATTTTCGTGCCCGACTTGCCGCTTATCAGGTAAACTAGATCCAGGGAAGTGGGCTGGCCCTGCCGTGAGCGGGACCTCCCCGGCGTCAGTCGTAGCAGTATCTACGACATTTCGGGCTTAGGAAACTCGGTCCCTGTCCCAGTTATTCACGAGCTCGAGGAGGTCCCTTACGTACATCATAGGCGTCCCACGCGTCCTGACCACTGCGATATCCATCTTCGGTGCAGCCGTCTCCGGGCGCGCTCAGGCCCGCCCGGCCGCCCGAACGCCTGTCGCTCGGCTACCGGCGCCCGAAGGCCTGTCGCTCGGCTACCGGCGCCCGAACGCCAGGTAAGCCGGGCGGAGCAGGTCCGTCAGCGGTCGTGCGCGCACGGCGATGCTCACCGGCGGCAACTGGTCAAGCAACGAGTCGCTGGCGGTGACGGCCGGCCCGGTCAGCGGAACGTCCGCCTGGCGGGCGAAGTAGGACCCGAGGCAGGCGGCCAGCGGCGGTCCGGCCTGCTCTGCGTGGTCGGCCGCCACACGGCCGGCGGCGCCGCGGGCTCGCAGGTTGGCCAGCAGGTCATCCCGCTCGCGGCCGCGCCAGGCCAGGATGGCGAACGGGTCCTGGTCGAAGGCCTCGGCCAGCAGGTAGAACGCCGCCGCGATGTGCTTGCAGGGCACTTCGTAGTCAGGACAGGAGCAGTCCATCGACAACTCCCTGGACGTCGCCGGGAACAGCGAGAACTCAGCGGCAGAGAAGACGTCCTCGATGTCCTCGGGCATCTCGCCGGCCAGCAGCATGGCCGTGTACCAGGCGCTCTCGGCGAGCGCGCTTTCCACTTTGGCCCACTCGGCCTTGCCGTACGCCGTAATGCCGATCCGCACCCGGTAAGGCCGGCTCCTGCTGCCCTGGACCCGCGCGCTGACCAGGCCGGCGTCCACGTCGAGCGAGATCACCTGCCCTTTCCTGGCATAACTACGGCCCCGCTGCAGCCGGCTGCCAAGGCCGATGTGCTCCAGCACCTCGACGAAACGCTCCGACCACCAGGTCTGGCCGATCACGCCGCGCGTGCTCCGGGCCTTCAGTCCGCCCTCGACCGGCCGCGGGCGTGCCGGCGGCGGATACCAGTTGCTACTCACCGGCCTCGCCGACCTCGCCGGCCTCGCCGGCCTCGCCGGCCTCGCCGGCCTCGCCGACCGCATCCTGCGACAGCTCGAAGACGTCGCGCAGATCCTGGCTTGACAACTCGGTAAGCCAGCCTTCCCCGTCGCTGATGACCAGATCCGCCAGCGCCTTCTTTTCCTCGATCATCTCGTCGATCCGCTCTTCCAGCGTCCCGGTGCAGACGAACTTGCGCACCTGGACGTTGCGCTTCTGGCCGATGCGGAACGCGCGGTCGGTTGCCTGGTTCTCCACGGCCGGGTTCCACCACCGGTCGAGGTGGATCACGTGGTTCGCCGCGGTGAGGTTCAGCCCGGTGCCACCGGCCTTGAGTGACAACAGGAAGATGGGCGGTCCGTTATCGGACTGGAAGCGGGCCACCAGTTCATCACGGCGCGCCTTCGGCGTGCCGCCGTGCAGGTAGCCGACGTCGGCGCCGAAACGCGCCGACAGATGGGGCAGCAGTATCTGGGCGAACTCGGTGAACTGCGTGAAGCACAGGACCTTGTCGCCCTCGGCGAGTATCTCCTCGAGGATCTCCTCCAGCCGGGTCACCTTTCCCGAGCGGGCTCCGATCGCCGACCGATCGTGCAGCAGCAACGCTGGGTGGTTGCACACCTGCTTGAGCTTCGCCATCGCGGCGAGAACGTTGCCGCGACGCTCGATGCCCTCCGTGCTCTCGATCCGCTCCATCATGTCCGCGACGACGGCCTGGTACAGCGAGGCCTGCTCGGTGGTCAGCTGGCAGTACTGCTTGATCTCGATCTTGTCCGGCAGGTCGTCGATGATCGCCGGGTCAGTCTTGAGCCGCCGCAGCACGTAAGGCCGGGTGACGGCGCGCAGCCGCTGGGCAGGTTCGGTGAGCCCGTGGCGCTCCACCGGGATCGCGTACCTGGCGCGGAACTGCTCTGGTGACCCGAGCATGCCCGGGTTGAGGAAGTCCATGATCGACCACAGCTCGGCGAGGCGGTTCTCCACCGGAGTCCCGGTCAGGGCGACCCGGTGGCCGGCGCCGATGCGCTTCACCGCCTTCGCGGCCTGCGACAGGCTGTTCTTGATCGCCTGCGCCTCGTCGAGCGCCACCCGGTGCCATCCGAATCCGGCGAGCTCGTCGGCATCGCGCGTCGCGGTGGCGTAGGTCGTCACGACCAGGTCCGCCCCGGTCAGGTGGTCGGCCAGGTCGCCTCCGCGCAGCCGCTGGGGTCCGTGATGGGCGTAGACCCGCAGGCCGGGCGCGAATTTCGCGGCTTCCCGCTGCCAGTTGCCGACCAGCGACATCGGGCACAACAGCAGGGTCGGACCGCTGCCCGGGTGCCCGGCGCGATCCGCGGCCTCCAGGGCAAGCAACTGGACGGTCTTGCCCAGCCCCATGTCGTCGGCGAGGCACGCCCCGAGCCCGAGGGATGCGAGGAAGGCAAGCCAGGAAAGGCCGCGCTGCTGGTAAGGCCGCAGGCTGGCCTGGAAATGCTCAGGTACCGGCACGGACTGCAGAAGTTGCGGAACGCAACCGCTCAGCAACTCGCCAAGCCAGCCGTCTGCTGTCACCTGGGTAACAGGGAGCGGCGTGTCGATGTCGTCAGGATGCGCCGCCGCCAGCCGGAGGATCTCGGCGGCTGACCTTCGCGCCGGCTGCTTGCGCGTAAGGAACTCCAGCCCCCGCTTGAGCTGCTCGGCGTCGACGGCCACCCACTGCCCGCGGAGCCTGATGAGCGGAGCCTTGGTCTCCGCGAGCGCGGCGATCTCGTCATCGGTCAGGGTCTCGTCGCCGACCGCCAGCCGCCAGCGGAAGTCCATCAGCTGGTCCGCGCCGAACTTGCTTTCCTTCTCCACCACGCCGTCAACGGGCGTGTAGGCGGACGCGGTGAGCCCGAGCCGCCTGCGCCGGTCCCACCAGGAGGGGAGCAGAACCCCGAACCCCGCCTCGTCCAGCGCCGGAGCCACCGCCGACAGGAAGCGGTAGGCGCCATCGGCGTCCAGGTCGAGCCCGCAAGGGCGGGGCCGGCGCAGCCCGTCGGCGAGCTCGGGGTAGATCCGGCTGGCCCGGCCCAGCTCGGCGAGCAGCAGTTCCCGGGGACGGGCCAGCCACCGGGCCAGGCTGCCGTCGTCCGCCCACGCCTGCGCCGCTGGCACCAGCAGGCTCGGGTCGGCGGCCGACTGCAGGAGAAACTCAAGCAGCCATCGGCTCTCCGAGGCGGCGGCCTCGGTGCCGGCCGACTCGGTGCCGGCCGAGTCGGTGCCGGCGGGCTCGCGAGGAAGTCATCATCACCCGGGCCGGGCGCGAGCCGGTAGTCATGATTGCGCTGGAGGACTACGAGTCCCTGAAGGAACCGCGTACCTGCTGAAGAGCCCGGAGAACGCTCGCCGCCTGCTTGCCTCTATTGACCGGCTGGAGCATGGCGGCGGACTCGAGCGGGAAATCGCCGAGTGAAGCTGGTCTGGGACGAGAGCGCCTGGGCCGATTACGCCTGGTGGCAGGTTCAGGACCGCAAAGTGCTGAAACGAATAAATTCGCTGATCACCGATATTGCCAGGAACGGCAATGAAGGGATCGGCAAGCCTGAGCCGCTCAAACATGGTTTCCATGGTTACTGGTCGCGACGTACCACAGACGAGCACCGGCTGGTCTATAAGATCGCCGAAGATGAGATCCGCATCGCGACGTGCCGGTATCACTACGGAAACTGACACTTGTGCACGCTGTGGAGCAGATCGGTGCTGCCGCGGAAGCCTCTTGTGTCAGCTCAGCACGTCGCATCTGGTCGGCACGCTGGCCTCGACCGCCGGCGCCCTGCACGGCGATCTGGCGGAGCCAGACTGGTGGCGCCTGCTCGACGCGCTCCTGCTGATCGCCACCTCACCGGCGTGATCTGGACTTACCCCGGGTTTGGGACCTGCGAGATCGGACAACGCCCCAGAAAACAGGCCCGACACCGTTACCAGTTCCGGGTAAGTCGCGGGCGCGGGCGCAGGCCCGGCAGGTGCCGATCGGCCGTTGGCCGCGGACTTTCCACATACCATTGTGCTGGCCGGGGGTGGGCAACGCCGGACGATCTTAGCCGGGCGCGCAGAGCCGGACGAGTTGCCCCGGCCGCGCGCCGGGAACGGGCGCCGGACGATTTCGGGACATGAGACCAGCCGATGGCAGACCAGACCGGGGATGGCGCGGACCGAGGCGAGCGGAACGCGCTCGATCTTGACGCGCTCGCCGTCAGCGACAGGTTCCGGCTGTTCAACTTCACCCGGCGTGATGACCATGTGGCCTACCTGTGGGTGCTGCGGGCGCTCGACCGGCTCCGCGCGGTGCATCAGGTCCAGGCGCACAGCGACGAGGTGGCGGCGGCGCTGGCCGAGCTGGCCGCGGTTCACGACGAGGCGCCCCGGCTGGACGGTGGCCTGAGGGAGAAGCTGGACGCGATGGCCGAGGACGGGATGGTGCACCGGCTCGAGGACGCGTCCCGGGCGGGCAGCCTGGCCAGGTACCGGAACCGGCAGTCCGTCTACCAGTTCAGCGAGCTCGGCTACCGCGCGTTCGCCGCCGTGGAGGACGTGCTGGCCGCCAGGATCAGCGACGCGAACCTGTCCCGCCTGGTGTTCTCCGACATCCTCGACGACCTGAAGTCGCTCGCGGCGGCCGTCCGAGACGGGGACGGCGAGCAGGTGTACCGCCGGCTGTCCAGGCTGGACGCGGTCCTGGACGACATGTCGCGGCGCGCGGCGCAGTTCCACCTGACGCTCGGCGAGATCATCCGGTCCACGGACACCTCGCCGGGCACGTTCCTGCGGTACAAGAATGCCCTGCTGACTCACATGACCGACTTCATGGCCGAGCTCGACCGGTATCTGCCCAGGCTCGCGGCCGCCGTCGCGGAGGTGGAAGGCGCGTCAGACGCGGGTGACCAGCAAGGCCAGGGCGGTTCGGGCGCGGAGGCGATGCTGCGGCGCGCCGCCGAGGCCGACGAGCGCCCGTTCCTGGGCTACGACGAGCTGCTGGAGGACTGGCGCAGGCGCTGGACGGCGCTGCGCGCGTGGTTCGCACCCGACGGGTTCGGCGAGTCCCGCGCCAGCGGCCTGCGGTCCGCCACCCGCGCCGCGGTCTCCGGGGTGATCGCGCTGCTCCGGCAGGTCACCGAGGCGCAGCGGGGCGGGGTCAACCGGTCCTCTCAGCTCAGGCACCTGGCCGAATGGGTCTTCAACGCGCCGGACGAGGGCGCGGCGTACGCCCTCATGTCCGCGGCGTTCAACCTGCGGTCCGCGCGTCATCTCGGCGGGGCGCACGATGACGCCGAGCAGTTTTCCGAGCGCGCGGCGTGGTGGGACGCGCCCGGCGTGGAGATATCGGTGACCTTGTTCCGGCGCGGGAAGGCGCCGACTCCAGGCGTCCCGCAGCCGGTGCGGGCCCACTCGGCGATCCGTGCCGAGCTGCGGCGGCGCCAGGCCGCCGAGCGGGCGGCCGAGCGTGCGGCCGCCGGACGGCTGCTGGAGTCCGGGGTGCACGGGCGGGTCCTGGATGAGGCGGAGACCCGGGTGCTGCTCAGGTTGCTGACCCTGGCCACCGAGGCGCGGACCGTCGTCGCCGGCCGGGTTGCCGCCGGGGCGGGCGGCAACGACGTGCTCACCATGCGGCTCGTCCCATCGGAGCTGGGCAGCGCGGTGCGCACGACGAACGGCGTCCTGCACTTGCCGGGACTCAGGCTGGACCTCGCGCCGGCCGGTCCCGCGGACGGCGGGCGCTGATGGCCGCGCCGCATGCCGCCGCCGGGGTCCCGCCGAGCGATCTCGGCTCGTACCAGCAGGCCGTCCGCCTGGTCCTCACCCACGACATCATCACCGGCGGCAGGCCGAGGCCAGGCGTGCTCGACCACGTCCTGCGCTGGGCCGACCAGATGACCAGGGACTTCCGCGAGATCCTGGGATACACGCTGATCGCCACCACCCGCCAGGTCAGGCTGTCCAGAAGGCTCGACGCGCTCGACCCGACCCAGGGCACCATGTTCGCCAAGAACGGCAAGCCGTTCGACCGGCGGCGGCTGGCGTACCTGTGCCTGGTCCTCGCGTCGTTCCAGCGGTCGCGGGTCGAGATCAGCCTGGCCGACCTGGTGCGGGCCTTCACCCCGGCCGCGAACGCCATCGACGGCCTCGGCTTCGACGCGACCGTCACCGCGCACAAGGCGGCGGTCGTGGACGTGCTCGACTGGCTGGTCGAACGCGGGGCGCTGCGGCTGTCAGACGGCTCGCTTGAGGCGTGGGCAAGGGACAGCGAAGGCGGCGACGCCCTCTACGACATCGACCACGACATCTGCACCGCGCTGTTCAAGCCCGCCCGGCCGCTGCAGCACCTGACCAGCGCCGCCGGGCTGCTCGACGCGCCGTTCGTCAGCGCGAAACGCGGCGCCCAGCGCGTCGCCGCGGCGCAGCGCGCGGCCCGTGCGCTGGTCGAGTACCCGGTCGTCTACTTCGCGCAGGTCGACCAGGAGATCGCGGACGCCCTGCGAGTGCCGGGGACTGCCGAGAACCTGGCCAGGCTCACCGGCCTGGCGGTGGAGCGGCGCGCCGAGGGTGTCCTGCTCGCCGACGGCGGCGGCAGGTTCACCGACAAGCCGTTCCCCGGGCGCGGCAGCGCGGTCAACCGCGCGGCAGGCCTGCTGCTCGCGAAGATCGCCGACCTCATCGAGGACCCCGGCGAACCCCTGACCAGCATCGGGCCGCCAGCCGAGGCCGACGATCAGCGCGACCTGCTCGCCAGGATCGATTCCGCGCTTCCGGTGGCCGGGGTGGTGCACGAGCTGGCCTGGTCGGCTCCGGCAGACAGTCATGATCTTCAACACGAGCCACCGGCGGCTGTGGCATCGCAGGCCGGCCCGGCCGGCGGCGCATCGCCGGGCAGCGTGCCGGTGATCGAGGACAGCAGGCTGCGGACGATGATCGACGAACTGTACGACGAGCTCGGCGCGGCGTCGTTCACCATCACCTGGCAGCACGATCCGCGCGGCCTGCTCGACGCGGCGACGGCGTTCCTGGCCGATCTCCGCCTTCTGCGCCGGGTTCCCGGCGGCGTGCTGACGCTCCCGGCGGCGGCTCGCTACCGCAACATCACGCTGGCCCTGCCGGTCAGGCACGCCGGGGACGGGCAGATGGCGCTGCACTTCAGCGCCGCAGGCGCAGACGGAGAGGGATCATCGACGTGACGCAGGACCGGTTCCGGCCCACCCGCGCGGGCGTCATCAACGTGTGGGACTACGTGGACGAGGAGTTCGCCTTCGCGGACGGCCGGCTGGCGCTTCGCGGCCACAACGGGTCGGGCAAGACCAAGGCGCTCGAGGTGCTGTTCCCGTTCGTACTCGACGGGGTGGCCGACTCCCGCCGCCTCGACCCGTTCAGCGGCGAGAACCGGACCATGAAGTCCAACCTGCTGTACCGGGGCCAGGAGGCCGAGTACGGCTACGTCTGGATGGAGTTCGCGCGAACGGGCTCGGCGGAGACCGTGACCCTGGTCATCGGAATGCGCGCGCACCGCAACCGCGACGGCGTGCGGACGTCCTTCTTCGTCACCGGCAAGCGGCTCGGCGCGGGCTTCGGGCTGCTGTCGGCCGACTCCCGTCCGCTGACCGAGCGGCAGCTCAAGGCCGTGCTTGAGCCGGGCGCCTGGCATCGGACTGCGACCGAGTACCGCGACGCGATCGACGCCCGGCTGTTCGGCCTCGGCCGGGAGCGGTACGCGCAACTGCTCGACCTGCTGCTCGCGCTGCGCCGCCCGCTGCTGGCCAAGGATCTCGACCCGGCGAAGGTGTCGGACACCCTGACCGCCGGGCTGAGTCCCGTCGACGATGATCTCGTCCAGCAGGCCGCCCGCGACTTCGAGAACCTCGCGGCCGTGCAGAAGCTGTACGACGACCTGGTCGCGGCCAACGCCGCCATCGGTGAGTTCCTCGGGCACTACACCGGCTACCTGCGATCACACGCCCGGTTCCAGCTCGACCGGGTGCAGGCCAGGATCGACGCGGCGGCCGGGTACGCGGACCGGATCGGGGCCGCCGCGGCGACCAGGCGCCTGGCGGCCGCCGCCGAGCGGCGCGGGGTGGCCGACCGGGACGCCAGGCGCGCGGAAGGCGAGCGGCTGCAGGGCCGCCTGGCCGGGCTGAAGAACTCTGACGAGTACAAGGCGCAGGGCCGTCTCGACGACAAGCGCAGGGAGGTGCTCGCCGGGCAGCGCGAGGTCGGGAACCAGCGCGGCCGCCTGGAGCGGGACCGGCGCCAGATCAAGGATCTGCAGGACGCGGCGGTCAAGCTCGGCCGCCGCGCCGTCGAGGCCAGGACGGCGCAGGCCAGGTTCGCCGCAGAACTGGCCGACGCCGCCCAGCGGTCCGGCATCGCCGACGACGGCTTCGGCCCGGTCGACACCGGCGACGACCTGCTCGTCACGGCCCGGGCGCGGGCGGTGGCTCGCGGCGACGACGTGGCGGAGATCCGCAGGCTGCTCGAAGCCATCCGCGACGCCAAGGCGAAGCGGACATACGCGGAACAGGACGTCGGCCGGAAGGAAACCGCCGAGCGCGAGGAGGAGCAGGCGTCGTCGGCGGCTGGTGACCGCCTCGCGCAGGCGCGCAGGGCGGCGGCCGGCGCGCTCGCCGCCTGGACGGCCCGCTGGGCTGCGCCCGAGCCCGCGCCGGCCCCGCCAAGACCGGTTGGCCTTCCCGGCCACATTATCTCGGCTGCCGATGCGGAGGCCCTGGGCGAGGCGCTGGAGCAGACCGGGGAGGCGGGCGCGCCCAGCCTGACCGAAGTCTTCGCCGGCCTGACCGCCGAACGCCAGGCCGCCACGATCACCGCGCGGGCGAACCTGGAAACCGAGCTGCGTGACATCCGGCAGCGGCTGTCTGACCTGCGGGCCGACCGGGAAGCGATCGCGGCGGAACAGGACGACGCGCCACCGGTCAGCGACCTGCGCACCGCCAGCCGGGACGGGCGCCCCGGTGCGCCGCTGTGGCAGCTTGTCCGGTTCGCGGACGGCATCGACGGCGCGCAGGCGGCCGCGGTCGAGGGCGCGCTGTACGGGGCCGGGCTGCTGACCGCGTGGATTCACCCGGATCCGGCGCTGACCAGGGCCGCGCTCGCCGCGGCCGAGTCGGACGGCTACCTGATCGCGGCGGACCCCGCGGCCCACGCCGGGGGCCGGACGCTTGCCGACATCCTCCGCCCGGAGGGCCAGGAGCAGGTCCCTCCTGTCGCTATCGCCGCGATCCTGCGGTCGATCGTGCTGACCGACGACATCGCCGCTGCGGCGGATCGCCCGCGGGCCGCTGGAAGCGGCGCGATCGGGCCGGTAGTCAGCATGAATGCGCAGTTCAGCTACGGTGCGCATGCTGGAGCGCGGCCCAAGGCGGCGCCGGAGTACATCGGCGCCACCAACCGGGCGAACCGGCGCCGCGCCCGGCTCGCCGGGCAGGACGAGCTCATCGCGCAGGCCGCCGCGGCGGAGCGGCGGCTGGCGGCGGGACTGGACCGGGCGGACGCGCTGCTGGACGACTTCCGGAGCGCGCGGCGGGAACTGCCCGCCACCGCGCCGATCGCGAAGGCAGCCGAGGCCGTCAGCACCCACGCGGCGCTGCTGGCCAGGGTCAGGCACGAGCTCGGCGCGGCGAGGAAGGTGCTCGACGCCGCGATCGTGGAGGTGGACGCGAAGGGCAGGCTGCTCAGGCAGGCCGCCGCCGAACGCCGGATGCCGACGGCCGCGGAACAGGTGGACGTGATCGCGCGTGCGGCCGCGGAGTTCGAGGCCACGGCGACGCAGCTGCACGGCGAGCGGGTGAAGCTGGCGCAGGCGGAGGAGGACCTCGCCGAGCGGACCGAGACGGTCGAGCGGCTGACCGCGGAGCTCGCCGAAACCGAGCGCGCGCTGGCCGACCGGGACAACGCGCAGCATGCACTGGAAGAGGAGTTCAGGACGCTGCGGGAGACGCTCGGCGCGGACGTCCAGCAGGTGCTGGCGCAGATCCACGAGACGGAGAAGCTGCTCAAGGCGGCCGGCGACGCGTACAACGAGCTCGATGCCCTGGTGCACCGTGAGTCGATGAACGCCGCGCGCGCCGAGGAGAACCTCAAGGGCGGACGCGACGCGCTGGCCGAGGCCGTCGGCCAGCTCTACGAGCAGGCCGCGGAGTTCGGACAGTACGCGCGGGCAGAACTGCGGCCGTTGATCGGGGTCGCGAACGCCGGCCCGTGGCCGGACGCTGCCCGCTGGCCGGACGCCGAGCGCACCTGCGACGACATCACCGCGGCGCTGACCAGGGACGCTGATTCTGCCGATGCGGAGATCGCGTCCGCCGGACCTGCGGACGCCGCGGCGACGATCACGGTGGCGCTCCCGGCCGGCGTCGCGGAGATACTTGCCGCGTTCGCCGCCGCCACCCGGGGCGGGCGCCAGGTCACCGAGGGAACGCTCAAGAACACCGCCGACCGGATGTCGACCGGCCTGAAGGACTTCACCGAGGCGCTCGCCGCCTGCGACGAGGACTACCGCGTCGACTGGACGCCAGGCGGCGTCGTCACCGTGCACGTACTCGACGACGAGGGCCGCAAGCCGGTTGCCGAGTTCGCCGCCAGGATCGCGGACCGGATGGCGGACCAGGGCACCCTGCTGGAAGACCGGGAACGCAAGGTGCTCGAGGACGAGCTGCTGGCCGGCCTGGCCCAGCAGATCCACGGCCGCGTCATCGCCGCCAGGGACCTCGTGCGCGACATGGATTCGGACACCAGGTCCAAGCCGATGTCGTCGGGAATCGCCGTCGGCATCCGGTGGGCGCAGTCCGACAAGATTACCGACCGGCAGCGCGCCGCATCCCGGCTGCTCGAGCGGGCCGCCCCAGGGCCGGAACGCCTCGCCGAGCTTCGCGGCCTGCTGCGCGAGATGATCAGGGAGTATCGCGGCAGCCACCCCCGGGCCACCTACCGGGAAGCGCTCGGCAGCGTGCTCGACTACCGGTCCTGGCACGTGTTCGAACTGCTTCTGCTGCAGCCCGGCGAGCCCGAGGTGCGGCTGACCCGCGCCAAGCACTCGGTCATGTCCGGCGGCGAGAAGTCCGCGTCAATTCACCTGCCGCTGTTCGCGGCGGCCAACGCGCTGTACTCGTCCGCCAAGGACCAGTGCCCGCGGATGATCGCGCTGGACGAGGCGTTCGTCGGCATCGACGAGCGTTACAAGCCGGACCTGTTCGGCCTGGCCGTGAAGTTCGACCTGGACCTGTTCATGACCGGGCACGACCTGTGGGTCACCTGCGCGACGGTGCCGATGATCGCGCACTACGACATGTACCACGACAAGACCACCCATACCGTGTCGTCGCTGCTGATGCTGTGGGACGGCACGCAGCTTCTCGACGCAGGCGCTGGCTACGCGGACAACGACGACCTTGCGACCAGGCTGCTCGGCTTCCGCCCGACCCGGCACGCGCCGCTCGGCACCGACGAGACGCTGTACGCGGCGGTCGCGGACGACCGGGCCGGGGACGACGAGGACGACGAGGAAGAGGCCGATGTGGCCGAGAACGCCGGCGAGGCGAGCGGCGCGTGATGACCGGCCCCGACCTGGAGTCCTGCTTCCAGTCGGAGGAGTACCAGCGGCTGCTCGCGGCCGCGCGCCGGTCGCTGGAACGTTCGGGCGGCATGCTGGCCGGGTCGGTCAGCGTCAACGGGCCGACAGACGCCGAGCGCAGGGCGATCATCGGCATCACCGGGCAGTACCGGGACCTGCGTACGGCGCGGATCACGGTGCGCCTCGCCGACCTGGACCGCGCCGTTCGCGAGACCACCGGGCGCGGCCTGCCCGAACTGCTGGCCGAACTGGGCGGGCCGCTGCGTGACCGGCCCGCCGAGCGGAGCGCGGCCGCCGCCGCGCGCCAGGCCGCCATCCGCGCGGCGGAGACGAGTCCGCTGCATGCCTCCTGCGGATGGTACCGGGACTGGCTCGCGGAGGTGGTGCGGGACGGCAGCCTGACGAAGCTGGTCAACCAGGGCGACCAGGCGCGGCTGGCGCAGGCGGTCCGCTTGCTCGAGCACCTGGGACGCTCGGGCGCGCCGGTCCTGCTGCCCGCGCTCGCCGCGGACGTCACCGGGGACACCAAGGCGCTGAACCACGGCACGGCCCTGTCGACCCTGGTGCTGCGCGCGCTGGCGATCAAGACGGGGGCCGCCAGGCCAGAGACTGCCGAGGACCGCAGGGATCTGTGGGAGGCGAGCAACGTCGTCGCCGACGACCTGGCCAGCCGGGTGCTCGTGCTGAACCTGCCCGCCGAGGGCCCTGGGCTGGGGGACTGGCTCACCGGCGCGGCGCGGCTGGGCGTTCCGTTCTACGTCACCTTGCACCAGCTTATGACGCTGCCCCTGGCGGTCAGCGGCGCCCTCGTGCACGTCTGCGAGAACCCGGCGGTGCTGCGCCGCGCTGCCGCCGAACTGGGTGCGGGCTCGGCGGCCCTGCTGTGCGCGGAAGGCCGCCCGTCGACAGCGTTCCACCAGCTCGCGGGCGCGATCGTCAGGGGCGGCGGCGAGTTGCGCTACCACGGTGACTTCGACTGGCCGGGGCTCGCGATCGCGAGCTCGGTCATGCGCCGGCACGGCGCGCTTCCGTGGCGGATGCGCGCCGCAGACTATCTCGCCGGGTTGCGGGCCGACGGCGAGCACGTCGGGCTCGCCGGGCCACCGCAGCCGGCGCCGTGGGATCCGGAACTCAGCGAGGTCATGGCCTCGACGGGACGCGTCGTGTACGAGGAGAGCGTCGCCGACGCGCTGGTCGCCGACCTGTCCGATCACGGCCGGGCTATTCGACCTGGATCCAGCCGAACAGGTCCGCCCGGCTGATCGTGTCCAGGAGGGCCGGATGGTCGGTGGCCATATGCCCCCCGGATCACCCCGACCACCTGGTCATTGCTATCGCCTCTGGCCACGAACCCGCATTCGCACCGGATCAGCTTCGCCATCGCGCCTCCCACCTACCTGCTACGGACAGCGTATTGCCAAGATGTTGGCGTGACCTTGGCGTCCTCGAGCCCCGTGCGAATCCAGATATGCGGACCGCTCGCCGTCGAGCGCGACGGCCAGCGCGGTCACGGCGCTGCACCGCGACGCCGAGCAGGCGCACGGGCTGGTGACCAAGCCGTCGGGCGGCCGACGACCTCGCGCAGTTCGTGGCCGAGCTACGCCGGATCGATCCGGTCGCCGGGGCACCTCGCGGCGGGCGCAGGCCGCTGCGCGAGCTCGACGCTGAGACCCGCCAGGCGATCGAGTGCGCCCAGGAGTGTCCGATATCGGACGTCGTCAGGCTCGTGAAGCGATACGGAGTCACGGTCCCGCCCTGCCCGTCGGGTTGCGAGTACCCGGGCGGCACGCCGTACGCCCCGGCGAACGGTGCGAAGCCGTAGTAGTGATCGAACGACCGGTTCTCCTGGCAGGCACGATCACGTGCCTGATCGGCAGCGACCCAGACGGCGCGGCAGAGGCGCTGATGGTCTTCGCCAGCAGCGGCCCGGCCAGGCCGGCGGCGCCGACCAGCCCTGCGCCCTTGAGCACCGTGCGCCGGTCGGCTCGCCTCGACCAGACAGATCCACGGGGGAGTTCGTTGCGGCTGGTCTCGGGACCATCTTCCATGCTGCCTCCTCGATCTCGGCTCCGAGCATCGCGCCCATAGCTGACTCCACGGTGACCGGCACCCGACCAGCCGGAAACCTCACCCGAACCTGAGTCGCTAGCAGCCGGCTACGTGCTGGTATGGCACGGGGCGTGAAGGCCCGCTCGTTCGGCCTGCGCCATAGTGCGGTGCGTGACTGCGGCTGGGTGATGTCGAAATCGCCATCCGGCCGTTCGTGAAGTAAGCGACATGGCGCTACCGGGCGCCGTGGCGTGGATACGCGGGAGGCGAGATGAAGTACCTGATGCTTGGTGCGATCACCGAGGCTGGACAGCGGGTGCAGGGGCCTGAACTTGAGTCGTGGATGGCTGAGATCGGGGCCTGGTATGAGAAGCACGCTGGTTCCGGCAAGCTCGCTGACGCCGGATACCAGCTCGACTGGCCGGACAAGGCCAAGACGGTACGAGCGGGCGGCGTGACTGACGGCCCGTTCATGGAGGCCAAGGAGGTCCTGGGCGGTTACTCGCTGCTGGAGACCGACACCATCGACGAGGCTGTGGAGATCGCGAAGACCTGGCCGGGAGTGGACTCGGGACGGATAGTGATGGAGATCAGGCCGGTCATGGCTCAGTAAGGCCTTGCGGCAGAGCAGCCGGGGTCATTGCGGCAGGCGGCGGGTGAGCAGCTCGCGTTCGGCCGGGTTGGCGGCCAGCGCGAGCGCCCGCTCGTTCGCCGAGCGGGCCTCCTCGTGGCGGCCCAGGTCGGTCAGCAGCTCGGCCCGCACGGCATGAAAGAGCCGGTAGCCGTCAAGTTCGGCCGCGAGCGGCTCGACCTCGGCCAGCGCGGCCCGCGGGCCGACCGCGTATCGGGTGGCGACGGCGCGGTTGAGCCGGACGATCGCTGACGGTGTGTACAGGTGCAGCCGGTCATACAGCACCCGGATCTGGCGCCAATCGGTTTCTTCGTAGCCGGGCGCGGCGGCGTGGACCGCGGCGATCGCGGCCTGGATCTGGTACGGGCCTGGCTGGTCCGACGCTGTGGCGCGGGCGAGCAGCCGGATACCCTCGCCGATCAGCGTACGGTCCCACCGGGAGCGGTCCTGGTCTGCCAGCCGCACCGGCTGCCCCCATCCGTCGAACCGGGTCACGGTGCGTGACTCGTGCAGCAACATCAGGGCGAGCAGGCCAAGCACCTCAGGTTCGCGGGGCATGAGCGAGTGCAGCAGCCGGTTCAAAGTCACCGCCCTGGCCGCCAGGTCACGGCGGGCGGGTGTGCGGCCGGCGCTGGCCAGGTAGCCCTCGTTGAAGACCAGGTAGATGACCGTCAGGACCTCGTCGAGGCGGTCGCCGAGCTGATCCGGATCGGGGATCCGCACCACGGAGCCGCTGTCCCGCAGCCTTTTGCGAGCACGCGACAGCCGCTGCGCCATCGTCGGCTCGCTGGCAAGGAACGCGGCAGCGATCTCTGCTGTGGTCAGGCCGCAGACCAGGCGCAGCGTGAGCGCGATCTGCGACTCCCTCGGCAGCGACGGATGACAGCAGGCGAAGACGAGGCCAAGCAGTTCATCCGCCTCATCGCGGCTGGCGCCCGGGTCAAGCTCGCAGAACCCCGACGGCCCGCCTCCGAGGTCGGCCAGCGGCGGCTGGGCAGCAGCCAGCAACGCCAGCTTCTCCTGACCTGCGCGTTCTCGTCGCAGCCGGTCGATCGCCTTGCGCCGAGCTGTCGTGGCGATCCAGCCGCCGGGATTCGGCGGGGCACCGTCGGCGCGCCAGTGCTCGAGCGCCTCGATGAACGCGTCCTGCACCAGCTCTTCCGCCAGCCCGACGTCGCCCAGCCGGGCCGCCAGCCAGGCCCGGATCCTGGTGGCATCCTCGCGGTATGCCCGCTCCAGCTCGTCGGCCCTGTCCACGCTCGCCAGTCTCGCAGAGCCGCTCATCACACTGTCGAAGCACGCACGGCGTTCGACCGCGACGTCGCGGCCGGCGCCCTCGCAGCATGACCGGATGTTCACGGCGCGCCGGAAAGCGTAAGTTGGGCCTGCGCCGCGGCTCGCTTGGCGCACCGCGAGAGAGGTTGCATGGCAATCCTGGACACGCTTGTAACGACCGCGGCCGGGACGCTGTTTGCGACGGCTGGGGTCGTGGTCGGCGGTGTTGTCACGCGCCAGGCCCAGGATCGTCAGTGGCTGCGGGACAAGCAACTCGTTGCCTACGAGGAGGGCTTCGGCCGCGCTATCGATCCCTTCCTGGGTGTGGCGGGCGGCCCGGCCGAGCAGCCGCTGACCGAGGAGGAGTTCGAACGGGCGAGCCTGGTTCGCCGTCGCGATGAGCTGGTACAAGGTGCCCGCCGATGACGTCGACCCGCGGCAGTGGCGCAACACGCCCGACGGGGAGCGCGTTAGCGTCGGGAAGTACTGGGCCAAGAGCCCCGACGCGATGGCCCAGGCAGGCCGCGCTCTCACCCGCCGGATGCTCGGCGTCACTGCAAGACATCCGATTCTGGCGGACTCGGATGTGGTGGTCGCGGATGTGGTGGTCGCGGTCCCGGGTCATGACCGTACTCGCCTGAGCTTCGGTGAACGGCTCGCGGCGAGCGTTGCCCGTGGTACTCACGTACCGCTGATCAAAGTGGCGACGCAGCGCGAGTTCCGCCCCCCGGCCAAGGACCTGCCAGCGACGGGAGAAACGGCCTTGGGGGAGGAGTTCACCATCACCGACAACCTGGCGGGAATGCGCGCGCTCATCGTGGATGACGTGTTCCGGAGCGGGCGAACCATGTCGGCTGTCGCTAACGCGGTCCGCAAATCGGGCGTGGCCAGGGTCTGTGGCCTGGCCGCAGTCCGCACGATGCGGTCGTAGCCGCCTCTTCAAGCTAGAAGGCCCAGTCCTCGTCTTCGCGGCGGGGAATGCCCGGAATCCGGATGGCTGTCACGATTGAGCGAAGCGCCCGGCTCAACTGGTCCAGTGTTCCCCGGTCGACCTGGAGCCGCGCATCCGCAGTGTCCTGCAAAGCCCGCGCAAGCTGGGCGAGCGCCACGGATTCTCCGACAACAGGGCGTTGCGCGGAAATGCGGGTGAAGGTCTCTAAGACTTCCTGCAGCAACGTGCTCCATCCGGAGATGGCGACGTGCGAGCGACGATAGGACTCGATTACGTCTCGCGCGTTGGCGGCGGAACGAACCAAGTCCTGCTCCAAAGTCACCATCGGACCTCCGCGCCCACAAGGCCGAACTGTCATCGTGCCCTGCCTACCTGGTCCTCTCCTGCCGAACTTCCCAGCACCAAGATAGAACTCGACGACGAAATCTGTCGTTGACACGCAGAATCTGTCGTTACCGTTGGTACATGGCACGCCGTCGCCGGGGAGCCGAGCCTCCGGTATCTCCTAGCTACGGGACTCCAGACGTTCGCTGGCATCCTTCACGTGACCACGATGCGGTGCAGGTGGCTGCCCTGCACCTTCAGCACCTCGTGCTGTGCGAGATCCGCCGGCAGCTGGGGGAGGCTGGGAGGCTGCGGCAGCGCACTTGAGTCGGCTGCTAGGCATCAATCTGAGGACGGCCCAGCGCATCACCTCAGGCGAGCATCTTCTCCGGGCCGACGAGCTGGTCGAACTGGCCTCGTTGTTCGGCGACGATGTGCTCGACGTCATCCCGCGCACCGTCATTGAGCTGTTTCCCGAGGCCTATCGCTCCTATCTGGGCGACTGGACGCCTGGTTCGCAGCAGCTCCCCGCGTTCGTACCGCCACCTGTGCAAGAGGTGATCGACTGGAACGGCGCCGTAGCTGATCTGGGTGACTGGCTGGCGGATGAGCTGACCGGCGGGCGCACCGGCCTGGTCAGCGAGGCGGTGATTGCGCACCATGTCGCGGCGTTCCTGGCCGACGAGGCGATTCCCAGCAGCCTCCTGATGGTGGTCGGCACGCCCGCCACTTACCCAGCAGGCTGGCTCGGCCTGAACATCGTGACACGCATCCCCACCCACCTACGCCTGGGCTGTCTGCTGGACCCGCTTCGGGACCCGGTTGGTGCGCTTCGCGACACACTGACCGTCTTTTACGAAGTCCTGGCCTATGGCGGTGAGCGCATGGCATTGCTGTGCCTGGGCCACCGAATCCGCGGACAGATGCAGGTGCACGTTGCCGGCCTGGCCGCCGCCCAACCTGGTAATGTCGTGACGATCCCGTTCCAGGTCGGCGGGCAACTCGATGTGCCGGCCGCGCGCAACGAGCGAACGCCGGATCTTCAACTGACTGTGCGGGCCAGTGCTGCTACCGACCCAAACGCATACGTAATCGCATTGGGCATAGGCAAGGCTGGCGCGCCGTCGCGCATGCGAGCTTGGACGCCGGTAACCAATATCTCGGCTGGATCGTCGGCACGCTGGTGCCCCGCCTCGGGATACGACCGGCGACTGGCCACGACGGCATGCCACGATGATGGTTGTGGCTGCGGGCCTGCGGGATCGCCGACGCGGCCGGGTCTGTCTGCCACCGCTCCGAGCGATCGCCGCCAGCTCAGCCATCGTCATATCCCGGCCTCGGGTGGACCAGCGGCACCTCGGCGCCTGGCCATACCACCCGCCGCCTGCCGCGCTGCCACTGCACTGTCAGGACCTGGTGCCCGGCCTGCAGGCCAGTGCGCGGATCGAGCCGGAACGCGCCGTACATCGTCACGCAAGACATTCTTATTGCGGCGTCGCGCAGTGCCCCGTCAGCCGGCCCGCCGGCCTCTCGAAGCGCCCGCGCCGCGATGACGCCTGCTGCGAATGCCTGGGCTGCGGGGTAGCCCGGCTGGCCGCCTGTGGCGGCCTCGAAGCGGCGCACGAACCAGCCGGCGCCCGGGCCCTCGTCAGCATCGGCAGCCGCGGTAGCCGCGGTAGCCAGCCACTGCGCGGGCCCGACCAACCCGTCGCGTTCCGCGCCCAGCGCGGCGAGGACGTCTTGTTCGCCTGCCCCGACGAACGCGGCGATCAGCCAGCGGCGCGCGCCGAGCACCCGGGCGGCGGCGAGGTCGTCGTCGAATCCGCCGGCGACTAGCAGCACGTCGGCACCGGGTGCGCCCCGGGCGGCGGCTTCGGCAGCTCCGCTGGCAAATGCGGTGGCGTGCACCGCGAGCCGCAGCCGCAGCGCGGTCGCGACCGCGCCAGCAGCGACATCCTGGCCGAAGCCGGTCCTGCCGAACAGCAGAGACACATCGCGCGGCGCCGGGTGGAGGCTGGCGGCGAGCTCGAGGGTTCCGGTGAAGTAGCGGCGGGCCGGCGAGGCCACGTTCACGACGTGCGGGTACGCCGGCCAGCAGAGCTCGCTCGTCGCTCCGCCGTGGTTCCAGATCAGCCGTGTCGTGGCCCGCGCCGCGGCTATCGCGGGTCGGCTGCCGTAAGGTCCGAACAGCAGGTGCGGGCGAGCCCGCGCCGCGCGGCGCACCGCAGCCGCCGGATCCGGCCACGCGTCGGACACCGCCAGGTCGACGATGGAGTAGGGAGCCGGCAGGTCTGCCGCCTCGCGCGCCCACAGGGTCAGCGCGGCGGCACCCGCCCGCCCGTATCCCGCAAGCGGCCCTGAGAGCGGGGTCACCAGGGCCGCGCGCAAAACTGCCATGGCCGGTCAGGGCGCGCGGCCGGCACTGGCTGAGCTTTCGGTGCCGAGCACGGCATCGACCAAGGCGCTCGCGGGCGCGCCGCAGTGCGGCAAAGTGCGGACGACGACGGGCTCCAGGTCGAGGTTGCGCACCTCGTGGGCCTCGGCGGCGTCAGAGACGTCGAGCACGTAGCGCGCGCAGAGGCCGGCGTACAGCCCAGCGACCCCGGAGGCGCTTGCGGGCACCCCGGTTGCACTGAGCAAGGCGGCCCGGCTGGCTGCCCGCACCCGTTCATGGTGATCGTGGATCGGCACGCCGGACACGATCGGGGAGACGGCGACGGTCCGGTGCCTGGCATCGCGCAGCGCGTCGCGCAGCCCCGGCAGGCCCAGGATCGGGAGCATGCTCGCCACCGGGTTGCTGGGCCCGAGCACGATCATGTCGGCGTCGGCGATCGCCTCAAGGACGCCCGGGGCGGCCGCCGCGTGCTCAAGACCCTCGTGCCAGACGCGCCGCACCGGCAGGGTCGCGCGGTGGCGGACGAGAAACTCCTGGTAGTGCAGCTGCAGTCGGCCAGTGGTCTCCACACAGGTGGCGACCTCGTCCTCGCTCATCGGGAGGACGCGTACCTGGACCGACCAGGCGTCGGCCAGCCGGCGGGTGATCTCGGCAAGCCCGGTGCCGGCCCGCAGCAGCCCGGTTCGCAGCAGGTGGGTGGCCAGGTCGGTGTCGCCGAGCTGGAACCAGCCATCGTGCCCGAGCGCGCGCAACACGGCCATGCACCGGAAGGACTCGTCCCGCCTCCCCCAGCCGCGAGCCTCATCCTGCAGCCCGGCCAGCGCGTACACCGTGGTGTCCAGGTCGGGGCAGACCCGCAGCCCATGAATCCAGAAGTCATCGGCGGTGTTGACCACCAGGGTGAGCCGCGACGGCTCGACCGCCTGCATCAGCGGACGCCACAGGCGTGAGGCGCCTATGCCCCCGCCCAGCCCGACGATGGCGCTCATCCGCCGCGCCACGGCGGGCACGGCGGGTGAGCGCTCAGTGCCACGACTCCATGTGCTGCCTGATAGCTGGCGTGACGCTCGACCCGTCGTAGTACGTCTCGTAGAACTGCGGGTCGACATGGTGCACGACGGCGCCGAAGTTGCACTGCATGGGGTTGAAGTAGACAGGGCACTGGCCATAGGTCTGCACGCAGTAGTCGAAGTAGGCGATGCAGGCCTCGACAGCCCAGTCGCTGACCCGCAGCTGCGGGCTGTTTACCAGGGAGCGAACCGTGTCGGCGGTGAACGGCCCGCCGTGGGTGAGCATCCAGTTGTCGTCGCCCTTCGACATCGTCCGCCCCGTGCCGTACTTCTCCTCCACCATCGCGGCCACGATCGTCCGGGCGTCCGGGTACTTCTCGGACGGGATGTACGTGGCCTCCTTGACGCCCTTCATGCCGAACGTCTTCAGCGCGCCACTGACCGCCGGAGCCCGCTCGTTCAGCGGCTCGTGCTGGAAGCCCAGGCCGCGGGCCACGTCGGGGAAGGCGCCCATCAGGACGTCGTCGAAGAACCCGCAGAAGATCCAGTTCCCGAGGCCCATCGACTCGGCCGCCAGCCGCATGTTCTGCACCATCGATCCCGGCGGATAGGTCTCGACCTGGAAGATGAACTGCTCGAACTGGCTGATCGTGATCGGGAACTCGAGCTGGCCCTCGCCGACCCAGGCCCCGGTGCCGGCGGGCTCTCCGGTCTTGTCGTCGGTGAGGTAGATGTGCCAGGCATCAAAGATGTTGAGCATCACGCTGAAGTACAGCCAGCCATGGTCGGTGATCGGGATGAACCAGGTCGTCCCCGGGCGGTTGACGTTGTACTGGTAGGGCCCGAACAGCGAGGCGTTCGGCGCCCCCGGCACGCGCAGCGCCCAGTCGACGTCGGGGCGGCCGTCCATGATCTTGTGCATGCCGGTGCGGTACCAGTCGAGGATCTTGTGATAGTCCTCCTCGCCCTGGATCTCGACCATCCGCTCGCGTTCGCTTCCCGGATTGTAGACGAAGGCGCCCTCGTCCTTGATCACGAGCAGGTCGGTGGCAAAGGAGTTACCTGGTGCCGCCGCGGTGCGCCCCGCGATCCCGACCAGTTCGTGGAACCCGCCGGTACTGGCGATGTCCCAGTGCGCCATCCCGTTCGGCCCGCAAGCCGACCAGGCGACGATCGCCTCCTCCACCTCGGTCAGCGGGACGACGGCATGCTCGGAGACGAAGGCGAGCGGCCCCTTCGGCTGGTGCAGGCGCCGGCCGGCCAAGGACGTCTCTTCCTCGCCGCCCTCGATCTGGTAGCCCATCGCTACCCGGCGGCTGCGCAGGGTCGCGAGCAGTTGCGGGAGCGTCCTGGTCTGCTCGAAGAAGGTCTTGAGCTGGCGGTGCGCGAGGTCGGATGCAGTGCCTGGGGTGGGAGCTGTTGTGGTCATGAAGTCCCTCCACGGGGCCGGGCTAGTGAGCTCCTCCGGGCGCAAGGCATACCGGCCGCCGCCTGCCGCGGATGCGCCCGATGTACCGAGCGTCGTCTTACCGGAAGGGCGCGGCAATGGCTCGGCGCGCCAACGACCGGGCCGGCCGTTGTGCCCTGCGGACTACAGGCGCGACGTGTGTGCCTCGCTAGCCAGGCCGCTGCGGTTCGCGACTATGGGCGCTGCAGGGCGCCCTGGACGCGCAGCGCTAGCTCCAGCAGGAACCTGGCATCCACGTCATGCAGGTTCACGTGCAGCATGTCCTGCACCTTTGACAGCCGGTAGCGGACCGTGTTCGGGTGCACGTGGAGTACGGTTGCGGTCTGTTCCAGATGACGGTCGCTAGCCAGGTAAGCGTCGAGGGTTCGGACGTACTCGGTGCCCTTGGCCGCATCGGCGTCCAGGATCGGCCCCAGTGCATGCTCCACCATCGACTCCATGGACTGGGTGGTCGTTCCCCGGGCCAGGAGCCCGAAAAGGCCGAGGTCGGCCGACGACAGGACCTCTCCGCCCCTGGACTGGCGGCGGGCGAGGTCCAGTGCGACGCAGGCCTGCGCGTAAGAGTTCGCGTAGTCGTCCAGTCCGATGCAGAGCCGCCCGAGCCCCGCGGAGAGCTGGTCCTTCTCGCCCGCGGCAGCGGAGACGATGCTGCACAGCGTCCGGTGGATCTCGCTGGGCTCCGCTCCCCGCGTAGCCAGCAGGACGACCACGTCACCGGCCCGCGGCACGACGATGGACCCCGGCAGGTCCCGTCGCACGTCAGAGTCCACCCGCGTGAAGGTCCGCCGTGTGATCGCCGCCGGAGCGTCGGCATCCCGCCTGGCCTGCAGGCCGATGCAGACGACATGGCGCGGCGTCCGGAGATCGACGCCGAGCAGCGCGGCTCGGGCCAGCATCCCGGCGCGGTCGTTCAGCCGCCCCTCGAGGAGGTCGTCGAGGAACTCGCTGTGCACCCGCAGCTCGGTCTGCAGGGCGGCCCGCTCCCGCAGCAGCTGCAGCGCTATCAGGTGGGAGCAGAGCTCGGCCAGTTCTGCCTCGGCGCGGGTCAGCTCCCGGTCACCGGAGACCCGCAGGGCGCCAAGCGGTTGGTCGCCCACGCTGATAAGCACGCGAGTCGGCGCATCCTCCACGCTGGGCCGCTGATGCGGCGCACCCAACTCTGACCATCGCAGCACTTCGCCCGCCGGATCGAGCAGGGCGACGCGCATGCCGAGGTGACGGGCTAGGACCCCAATCCCGGCCCCGATGTCTTCGGTGTGCGCCAGGCTGATGGCCGTGTCGCGGACCACCTGGAGTTCACGGGCCGCCGCCGTTGCGCGCTGCTCCGCCTCGTCCGCGCGTTCCCGCTCCCGGTGCTGCTCCCGCAGGAGGATGAGCGCCACCGAGGTGTCGCGGGCCCCATCGGTGACCAGCTGGATCTCATCGCTGGTCCAGTCGCGCGGCGCCCGGTGTGAGGCGTACAGGACGCCGAGCACCTCCGTCCCGCTGCTGAGCGGGGCGCAGATGCCGGACTGGATGCCCTCGTTGTCGATGAGCTGCTTCATCACGGGCGGCCGGCGGGGGTCGCGCCGGTAGTCCCTGCTGGCGATGGTCCGCCGCTCCGCGACAACCCTGCCGCCGATGCCCTGGCCGATCTTGAGCCGCCACAGGGCCGGCATCTCCGCAGTGCGAAGCCCGCTGTAGGCGGCCATCGTGAGGGCGTCGCCGTGCAGGAGGCCGCACCAGCTCGCATCCGATGCGACCGCCTCCCGCATCGTGTCGACCGCCGCCTGCACAACCGCGGTAACCGTGCGAGCAGACAACAAGCGGCGCAGCAACTGGACCTGCGAGTCGGCCGCCCGCGACCCGTCGGTCTCGCCCGGGGCCGATCGTGTCATGGCCTTCAGACCGGTCGCCACACTTCGACGATAGGACTTGCCGGCCGATAGCAACAGACCAGCCGGGGCAGGTATCTGTGCGTTCCCGCCAACGATCAGCGCCACGTTCGGCAGCAGCGCACATTGCCCGGTCCGGCTGCCCGTGCCACGGTCGGGGCAGGCACCGAGCCCGGCAGGCGAGGAGGACCGATGGCGCGTGCCCAGGGACCGGTCGAGCGGCTGATCAGGACGCGGGTGACCGAGCACCCGGACGCGACCTGGCTGAAATGGCAAGACGAGGAGTTCACCTGGCGCGACGTGCTCTCCTATGCGCAGCGGGCGGCGAACGGGCTGCTTGAGCTTGGCGTGCTCCCAGGTGAGCGAGTCGCGCTGATGATGAGCAACCGGCCGGAGTTCGTCTGGGTGCACCTCGGCGCTCTGATGATCGGCGCTCACTCCGTGCCCGTGAACATCTCGCAGCGTGGCGTCACGCTCGCGCACATCCTCGCCGACTCCGACGCCACCGCGGTTGTGTTCCAGGAGGACCTGCGCGAGGCGGTGCTTGGCGTGCGGTCTCAGCTCCCGGCGCTGCGTCATCTCGTCGCGGCTGGCGGGCCGCCTGGCGGCTGTGCCGACTGGGACGTGCAGCGGCTGCTCGCCAGCCAGGACGCCGAGCCGGACGTCGAACTCGCCGAGCCGACGGGCGGCGTCGGACTGATGTACACGTCAGGCACGACCGGCCCGCCCAAGGGTGTCGCGGCGGCGAACTACGATCTCGAGCCGCTGATAACGCTGCTCGCCGCTACTGGCGTGCGCCCCGGCGAGACGATGTACACCGGCCTGCCGCTGTTCCACGGCAACGCCCTGCTGGTCTCGATGATCGGCTCGATGTTCATCGACGCGAAGCTGGCTCTGGCGCCCAAGTTCAGCGCCTCCCGCTTCTTCGACGACTGCCGCCGGTACGAGGCCGTGGAATTCAACACCCTCGGCGGGATGATCTCGATCCTGCTCAAGCAACCGCCACGGCCCGACGACCGCGAGCACCAGGTCCGGGTCGTCCTGTCGGCCGGCTGCCCCCCGGACCGGTGGCGCGAGTTCGAGGAGCGGTTCGGCATCAGGATCATCGAATGGTTCGGCATGGTCGATTCGCCCGGCATCCTGCTCAACGATGCCGGGAAGGTGGGATCGATGGGCCGTTCCGGGGTCTGCGGCGTCGAGTTCCAGGTCACCGGGCAGGACGGCGCTGCGCTCGGCCCCGGCCAGGTCGGGGAGCTTGTCTTCCGGCATCCGAAGGGACCCATGACCTACTACCACAAGCTGCCGGAGGCGACGGAGGCCGCGTACCGGGGCGGCTGGTTCCACTCCGGTGACCTGGCCACCTACGACCACGACGGCTTCTTCTACTACCGGGGACGGCGCAAGGAGTCGATGCGCAGGCTAGGCGAGAATATCTCGGCATGGGAGATTGAGACTGTGGTCAACTCCCACCCGCGGGTACTCGACAGCGCTGCGCACGCCGTGAAGTCCGAGCTGGGGGAGGACGAGGTCAAGATATGCGTGGTGCCGCGTCCGGGCGAGAACCCGACGCCAGAGGAGATTCTGGACTTCTGCACTGGCCGGATGGCTCATTACGCCGTGCCGCGCTACGTGGAGTTCCTTGAGGCGCTGCCGAAGACCGCGACGGAGCGGAATCAGTATGCCGCGCTGCGGAGCCGCGGCCTGACGGCCGGCACCTGGGACCGCGAGCAGGCTGGCTACCGGCTAGAGCGCGCCTGACGACGGCCGGAGGAGGCCACTGATGACTGAGGTCGACATCATCGGCGCCGCGATGACCCGATTCGGCAAGTTCCCCGACCGCGGCATCCGGTCGCTCGCCGAGGAAGCCGTGGGCGCGGCGCTGACCGATGCCGGACTGACCGCCACTGACGTGGGAATGGTGTTCTTCTCCAACGCCGTCGCCGGGATCATCACCGGCCAGGAGATGATCCGCGGGCAAGTGGCTCTGCGCGACACCGGCCTGCTCGGAAAGCCGATCGTGAACGTGGAGAACGCGTGCGCATCGGCATCGACGGCGTTCCACCTGGCGGTGGCCGCGGTCGCCTCGGGAGCGGTCGACGTCGCGCTCGCGGTGGGCGCAGAGAAGCTGACGCATGAGGACAAGGCGCGGTCGTTCGCCGCCATCGGAACCGCAGTGGACCTGTCCCAGCTCGATGAGCTCCGCCGCTGGACCGCCGGCGCGGCCGCTGGGAGCGAGAGGGGAGCCGGAGCCGCCGGTTCGCCGGCAACGGTTCTCAGGAATACGGAAGGTGACGCCGCGGAAGGCAATCGCTCGTTCTTCATGGACGTGTATGCCGCTAACACCCGCGCCTACATGAACCGCACCGGCGCAACCGTCGAGGACTTCGCCCAGGTCGCCGTCAAGAGCCACCAGCATGCCGCGCTGAACCCGAACGCCCAGTACCGCACGCCGGTAACCGTGGCGGAAGTCCTCGCGAGCCGCACTGTGTCCCGTCCGCTGACCCTGCTGATGTGCTCGCCGATCGGGGACGGCGCGGCGGCCGTGGTCGTCTGCTCGGCGGAGCGGGCCAGGAGGCTGTCGGCCCAGCCGGTGCGCGTGCGTGGCTGCGTGCTGGTCTCCGGCACCGACCGCGCGAACGGGGAACCCGGTGCAGTGGAGCGGGCAGCCGCGCAGGCTTACGAGCAGGCGGGAATCGGGCCACAGGACCTCGACGTCCTCGAGGTACACGACGCGGCCGCGCCCGCGGAGCTCATTACTTACGAGGAACTTGGCCTATGCCGGCCAGGAGACGGGCCAGGGCTGCTCAGGTCCGGCGAGACCCGACTGGGCGGGTCACGGGTGGTCAACCCCAGCGGCGGCCTGCTGTCCAAAGGGCACCCGATAGGAGCCACCGGCTGCGGCCAGCTCGTCGAACTGGCCGATCAGCTACGCGGCCGGTGCGGCAAGCGCCAGGTGGAGGACGCCCGGGTGGCGCTGGCGGAGAATGGCGGTGGCTTCCTGGGCAACGACGCCGCCGCGATGGTGGTGTCGGTCTTGTCGAGGTAGGCGCGACAGAGAGGATCCCCGATGGAGTTCAAGCAGGTGGTCGGAAACCGGCGGACGATCAGGTTCTTCGACCCGAACATTCCCGTCGACCCGGAAAAGATCCAGATCATGCTGGAGGCGGCGAACCGCTCGTCGCGCGCCGTCAATGCCGATTTCATCAAGGCCATCGTGTGCTTCAGGGACGAGATGACCGACGAGGTGCGCGAGCAGCTCAAGACGCCGACGACGACCGTCCAGCTGGACCTCGCGCCGGTAGTGATCTTCTTCTACGGCGACATGACCTTTGTCGAAGGCGCCCAGGCACGGCTCAAGGAGCTGACCGACCTCGGCGCGCTGCCGGTGACCCACGGCTGGTCGCACGCCTACGTCGATGAGAACGTCTACATCCCTGTCCTTGAGCCGATGTCGAAGGATCAGCTGGCCAGCACCTGGGCGGTGTCGGTGGAATGCGGCCTCGCTATCGATCACGCGATGCTGGCCGGCGTTGACGAGGGACTGGGCGTCGCGCTGAGCGCCTTCAACCCGGTACCGGCCAAGGAGGCGCTGAAGGTCCCCGACCATTGGCTCCCCATGTGGATCCTGCTGGTCGGCTATCCGGCCGAGGACCCGAAGGGAGGAGGCCAGCGGCCCCGCCGGCCACTGTCGGCGAGCTACTACCGCGGCCAGTACGGCACGCCATGGCAGGAGATCCCTGAGGTCACCGAGCGGCTCAGGAAAGAAGGCTTGATCCAGGAGCCGATGGACGCAAAGGCGCGGCACGAGGAGATACGGCGGCTAGCTGATCGGTTCGGCCTGCCGCTGTGACGTTCTCAGCTATCCGAGCAGCCGAGTCGGTCCGGCGCTGGTTCGCCAGCGCCGGGCACGACCGGCAGGCGGCCCCGGAGCAGCAGCGGTATCTGCGGATCCTCGAGGACTTCTGCGCTTGCCGCAAGACCACGCCCGACGACCTGGTCGCGTTCTGCTACTTGCGCAGGCGGGCGGGCGGGGAGCGATTTGTCAGCGTCAAGCGGCGGGCAACGGTGAACGAGTGGCTCGAGGAGTTCGCCGATGAGCAGGGCTGGACCGGCAAGGAGGCAGTGGTCAACGCGAACGTCGTGCGCAGCTTCCTGATCCACAACGGGATCCTGATCCAGGGCAGGGTGTGGACCGGGCCGCCGTAAGGCTCACACGGCACCGTCACCGCCTCAAAGACGGCCGGGTGCCGATGTCGGCGGCTGGTCAGCAGGGGCCGAGCCTGTGCGTGCTCAGCAGGATGGCTCCGAGGGCATCCCAGGCACCGCCGTAGTAGGTGGGGTGCGCGTGCCGCACGGCCGCCGCGCCGCGCAGCAGTTGGCGAGCAGCGCGGCCGTCACCTGCCGCTTGGGCCGCGGCGGCCGAGGCGACGAGGGCAAGCGGCGCGGGCGTGCCGTTGAGCAGGCTGCCGTCGGGGTGCAGGCTGAGGGCGCGGGCTCGATCTGGCGAGCGGAGCATCGGCCACCAGCGAGCGGCCAGTGCCCGCGCACCTGAGCTGCAGGACGCTGTGAACCACACGACCGTCCGCTGCGCATCCGGTCCGTACTGAGTCTGCGGCTGGCTGCCGTCAGGAGCAGGTTCCTGGCGCATCGTCCCGGCCGCGGTGAGTTCTGCCCAGTCGGGCGGCAACAGCCTGCCGTTCCTGGTCAGCGTGCGGGTCACGGTGACGGCGCTGCCGGCCAGCCGGCTCCATTCTGCTCGCCCCGTGAGCCTGGCGAGCCCGCGCAGTGCGATCAGAGACCAGTAGCTTGGATTCAGGCTGGCCGGCCTGCCGGTCGCCCAAGGCCCAGCGGTGAGGATCGGCATCCCGCCGGGGCCGGTGGTCACCTCCCTGGTCAGGACCGCGTCGGCGACCCTGCGCCCGGCCCGATGCACCGCGGCGGCGCCAGGCCCGCCGTACCGCAGCAGCGCCCAGGCCATGAGCACATCGGCGTCGCTGGCCGGCTGCCTGCTGATCAGGCCGCCGGCCGCATTCGCGTGGAAGGCGAACAGGCCGTCGGGAAGCTGCAGGTGATCGCGCGTCCAGGACCAGATCCGGCGGAACGCGGCGTCGTCGCGCGCGGCCTCCGCCAGCACGAGACCGTAAGCCTGGCCCTCGCTAACCGTGTCCCCGCCCTGGTCCTTCCTGACCACCCGGCCGTCTGGCAGCACATATGCCGCCAGGAACCGCGATACCGATCGCGGCGGGCTTGCGGGCGCGGAACCGCCGCAGCCGGCCACCGCCGCAGCCGCGCAGGCGATACCGGCAGCAACCGCGCCGAGCCGCCCGGCCTTCATTCGGCCCGCACCTCCCCTCGCGCCTGTCGCTTGAGCGCGTCATCCAGGCTATGACCAGGCGTTCCGCCGCTCTCCTTACTCATGGCTTCCCATCCCTCGTGCTGGTCTGGCCCAGAGGCGGTACCTGCCCGCCATACCGCGCCGAAACATCGGAAGCCAGACCGGGCCGTCGCCGCCCAACGCGCACAGCGGCTCCCCCCGTTAAACGGGGTCAGTGGCTGTCGTACTCGTCGTGGCGGCGCCACCAGAAGCCGGTTTCGTTGCGGCCGAGTGGCGCGCGGTCGAGCCACTGGTACATGCCCCACAGGCCGTCCAGCCCGCGCGCGTACGCCGAGTAGGTGTGGTAGACGACGCCATCCTGGAGCGCGAACGCGCTCACGCCGGGTCCTTCTCGCCGGTAGGTCGCCCAGTCCGTGCCGACGACGCTCGATGCGAACTCGTCGAGCCCGGAACTGTCCTGACCGGCCGGCGGCCGGAAGTCCGTCGTCTGGAAGTTGTACTCGACTGCTCCAGACTCCCACTGCTCCTGGGTGATCGCCGCCTGGAAGTCGTAGTTGAAGTCGCTGCCGGACGACGACGCCCAGGGGAAGCCCCAGCCCATCCGCCGCTTGTAGGCCTGCAGTTTCGCGAGCGGAGCCCGCGACACCCCGCAGAGCGTAACGTCGTGGTTGGCGAGGTGGACGACGGAGCCGTCGAAGCCGTCCGCGATCGCCGAGCAGGACGGGCACCCTGCGGTGTACTCGGGCCCGAACATGAAGTGGTAGGTGAGCAGCTGCGAGCGTCCTGCGAACAGATCGGCGAGGGACGCCGTGCCCTGGTCGGTCTCGAAGCGGTACTCCTTGTCGATGCGCACCCAGGGCAGCTCCTGCCGCCACCGCGCCAGTTCGTCGCTGCGTCGCGTCAGCGCCTTCTCGGCCTCGAGCAGCTCCAGCCGGGCCGCCAGCCACTCTTCACGGGTTCCGGTCTTGTGATCGGTCATTGTTTCTCTCCTTCTTGTTGTTCCTTCTTGTTGTTATGACAGCCTGGCGGCGGCCCGCGCCGATGATGTCTCACAGACGTCTCACATCGGTGGCGTGAGCCCGGGAACCGCCGCGGGCGCGACGACGATCAGGACTCCCAGCCCGACGATCGCCAGCGCCAGCGGCACATCGATGGCGGCTTTCGCGGGCAGGAGCTTCTGGGCCAGGACCAGGACGGCGATCACCGACATCCATATGACGCTCATGACGCCGAGGGCCACCAGCATCAGCATCAGCCCGATGCTCGAGCCGGCGCAGCAGAGCCCGAACTCGAGTCCCGAGCGGAAGCTCTCGCGGCAGCGCCGGCGGCAGCGCTGCTTGAGCGGCGTGAACTCGTAGAGGCCCGCCGCGACCGCCACCGCGCCGGCGGCGAACGACCCGTGCGGCCGGTACAACGCGTACACGGCAACACCGACGAGTGCCCAGACGGCAAGGTAGGAGCCGACGAACAGCGGCACGGCGCGCACCCGGCCGCCGGCACGAGCGCGTCTCACCACAGCCGGGACCGCGCCCGGCAGCATCATCGCCGCCATCATGGTCACCCACAGCGCGGCAAAGAACGCGGTCGAACCGAGCCGGGTCGCCACGCCCATGTCCATCCCGCTCATCTGCCGGACCGCGACGACCCAGCACGCGGCGGCGAGCCCGAGCGTCGCCGTCAGCGCAACGCTCCCGTGTCTCAGCCCGGGCAACCTGCGACTTGCTCCCTCGCCCGACCTGCGAAACTCCATCGTCTCCTCCACGACTACCGCCTATACCTGCGCTCGCGTGACTTCCGCTCCGCTGCCTCAGCGACGCGCTTGATGTTCGCCAGCCGCCGATCCCAGTCGGTCGCGAGCGCGGCCATCCACCGCGCCGTCGCGTCCAGCGCCGCGGGCCGCACCGCGTACCGCACCTCGCGTCCGACCCGGCTGCCGGAAACCAGCCCGGCAGCGTCCAAGACGGCGAGGTGCTTGACCACCGCCTGCCGCGAGACGGGAACTCGTCCGGCGAGCGTCGTCGCGGTGGCCTCGCCCTGCGCGGCGAGCAGATCAAGCAGCTGACGTCGCGTCGGGTCGGCCAGCGCGACGAGGACGCTGTCGACCGCCTCGACGGCGCCGCGACGTTCGTCCGTCACACGGGTGGCTGCTCGGCGCGCGTCTTGAGCGCGTCGAGCTCCTGCGGCCAGCCGCCGGTGTTGTCCTTCACCGCCCGGCGGCGCAGCTCCTCGGACCCGGCCAGCGCCGCGAACCCGCTCTCGACGACGCGGAGCCGCGTCTTGTCGCCTTCCGGGGTCAACGTGAACTCCACGAGGGTGCTGTTGTCCTCGCGCAGATCTTCCCCGGGGAACGCGCTGGCCCAGCGGTACGCCAGGTACGTCGGCGGCTCGACCTTCTCCACGCGCACCGGGAAGTCGCCGTGCTCGGCGTTTTTCGCCACCAGCGACTCGCCTTCCCTCGCTACCGTGCCGGGCAGGCTCGCCTTGTCGGCCACCCAGAACCCGGGCTCGGCCACCAGCGACCAGACCCGCTCCATGGGTGCCGCGATCAGGGTTTCGCGTTCGATCCGGTCCTCGCTCATGAGGGACTCCTTCACCGTCTTCGCAGTCGCCATTTGATGCAACTCCAGGGTTGCACATCGACGTTCCAGGCGCAACCCGTAAGTTGCACTTCGATCCGGCCTGCGGGTTCTCGGCGGAGGCTGGGATTCCGCGCTGGCTTGAGCTGGATTCCACCGCCTACCGATAGCCTGCGACTTCGTTACAGCCCGCCGATGATCTCGGCGAGCACGGGCAGCGCGCTGTCGGAGGTGACGAAATAGGACAGGCCGAACCGCTCCCGCCTTGCGCGCAGGTCCTCGCGGATCTGGTTGACGCTGCCGATGAAGATGGTGGGCATCTCCCACACCGCTTCCGCGTCGATTCCCGTCCAGCCGCGCTGGGCGATGAGGTCCTCGGTGGCCGCGCGCCGGCGGCCGTTGATGATGAACGTGGCGAACACGCTGAGTTCCAGGCGCGGGAAGCGGTCGCCAGCAGCCGAGCGGAGCACGGCGATCTTGCCGTCAAACGCTGCTGGCAGCCGGTCAGCAGGATCGTCGCGATCTTCGGAGCCCTTGATCGGCGCCGGCAGCAATCCCACTGTGTCGGCGTTGCGGGCGGCGATCCGCAGCATCCGCGGCCCGCCGGCGCCGACCAGCAGGCGGGGGCTTCCCCCGCGCTCGGGCAGCACGTCGAGATCCATGCCATCGATCCGGTAGGCGGCACCCGAGTGGTGTACTGGTGTGCCAGCAAGTAGCCCACGGATGACGGTGAGGGATTCTTCGAGCCGGTCGATGCGCTGCCGCGGCCTGTCGAAGGGGATTCCCGCCGAGTCGGGGAAGGCGGCGGGCGGCTTTCCGGCTGACGGGCGGCGCTGGTATCTGGCCGAGGCTCGGCGGGTGGCGGGAGGTGATCACGGCGGGCAGTTGCGCCTGCGGCGGTGTTGACGGCGGTGTCCGTTTGGGCGGACGGGCGCGTCTTCTGGCGGTCTTGCGTCAACCGGCCGCGATCCGGGCGCGTCGTACTGGCAAGGGACATGACGCGGCCGCTCGACTTCGACCTGGCGGTCGCCGCCGTGACCGTATTCATGATGGGCGCGCCGCCTGATGCTTTCCTAGCCCGTGGGCGCATAGCGGCCGGTCAGGCGAGAGGATCCTGAGGTGAGGACGAGTCGCACCTGGAATGCCGCGGTAGTCGCGGTGCTGACCGCGGGCGGGCTTGCGCTCGGGGCGGCCTCGCCCGCGGCCGCGGCGCCTTCCGGCGGGCGTGAGGTCCGGACGGCCTTCGCCGCGCCTGCCGGGCCGGCGGCGGGCCTGCCGGTTCCCGGGAGCCTGGACGGCGTGGCCGCGCGGTCGCCCGGCAGCGCCTGGGCGGTCGGTCAGACCTCAAGCGACAGCACCGAAAGTGACAGGCCCATCCTCGCCCACTGGAACGGCACGGGCTGGAGGACGGTGAGCAGCCCGGCGCTGCCGGCGCGAGGCGGGTTGAACGCCGTGGCCACGTTCACCGGCGGCGGGTGGGCTGTCGGCCAGGCCGGGGTGCTGGTGCACGGAGGAGACCCCAGGAACCTCATCGTGCGCCTGGCCGGCACGACGGCGCGCCGGATGCCGATCAGGCCGGCTGACGGCGAGCTGTTTGGCGTGGCCGCCACGTCGGCGGCGAACGCGTGGGCGGTCGGCGGCGACGACAGTCCGCTGATCTTGCACTGGAACGGCACGGTGTGGAAGCGCGCCCCGTTGCCGAGCCCTGTCGGGCTCGGCGTGTTCACTGCCGTGGCCGCCACGTCGAGGACGAACGCGTGGGCCGTCCTGAATCCCGCGCGACAGCCGGGCAGGGCCCGGATCGTGCACTGGAACGGCAGGCGGTGGGGCCAGGTCGTCAGCCCGGCCATCGGAGCGTCCTACCGGCTCTTCGGCGTGGCCGCCACGTCAGCCCGGAACGCCTGGGCCGTCGGATTCACCGGTTCGGGCCAGACGGTGATCCTGCACTGGGGCGGCCTGCGGTGGAAGCGCGTCCCGAGCCCGGACGGCTTCCTCCTTGCGGTCAGCGCGTCATCGGCGGATAACGCCTGGGCAGTGGGCGTTACCGCCAGCGGAGGCCTGGCGCTGCACTGGAACGGACGCTCATGGAAGCAGGTCATGACCCCGCCTTCGAATTTTCTGGCCGGTGTCTCCTTCATCCCGCCGTCCCGCCACGCGTGGGCGGTCGGCGGTTCCGGCGGGGCAACGCTGATCTTGCACTGGAACGGCACCGCCTGGCGCTAGCCGGTCAGCCTGCTGATCCTCCGCAACGTGAGTACCTTGCTTGGCAGAAGGTCAGCTATACCCACTTATGCGAGGTTAGGCCGCCGCCCACGCTGAACGGGCATGGCGCTGTTCCCGGCCAAGCATCATCTGCCGGTCGTCACATGAGACAGCAGCGCGGCGCGGAAATCGGGAATCCGACCTCGACCGCTCAGGCCGACCAGCACGCCAAACGCCGGCCAACCGCGACGCCACCCGGCCGACCGCGCATAAATGGCCGATCTGCGCGCGACAGGCGGCTAACACGAGAGCGTTAATCGGCCGCGCCGAGTCGGCGTTCGGCATCGATCTCGCACCGCGGTCGCCCCGGCTGCGTTGACTCTCCGTGACGACCGCGGGCTCCAGTCCGATGATCGCCGTTGGCCAGATCCGGGTGGGTACCGCACCCCGGTCGCCGAGGAAATGACAGATCGTTGAGAAAGAGCCGACGACGGATCGATGAGACCGCCTGTATCAGCGCAGTTCAGAGCGATGCCGAGCGTCAAGAAGGGTGAGAACTACAAGAGCCGCACGGTAAACCCATGTCAGGCAGGCGGCGCGATCCCTCGCCTTGATCCTGCGGGCCGCGTTCAGCGCCGTGAGCACGCCGGCCGACATGAAGGCGTGATGCCGCAAGCGAAGCTGGCCCCATGGTCCCACGCCGGGGCACCGGCCGGACAGGAGCGCAAACCACTCCAGCAGCTAGTGTCCCGGTGAGAGGAGAAGGGAAGCGCGGAGCTGGTCGGGTCGGCTGCGAGCCAGTGGCTCACGAACTGCAGCAGCTCAGCAAGTTCTACGGCATCGGCGGCGTCCAGGCTGGTACGGGGCATCGAGATCCCTTCCGTCGGCTTGCCCGCTGCGGGCCCTGCCAGAGAACCGGTATCAGCTGCGGGTGTTGAGGCGTGCCATCAGCTCGCGGTTGGCGGCGCGGGCGGCGGCCAGGTCCTGGTCGCGTTCGGCCAGGCCGGCCCGCAGCTGCTGGTTGTCCTCGGTGAGCTGGGTGATCTGCTGCTTCAGTTGGCGGATATCGTCGGGCTGGCCGAGCCCGGACTCGCGCCAGGCCTGTTCGCCGAGCGCCTGGGAGAGGCGGTGCTCGAGCTGGCGGATGCGGGCGGCCAGGCGGCGGAGGGTTCGCCGGCGGCGGCTGGGCCTCGCGGGCGTGGACCTGCTCGAGCAGGTCGCGGTGCCGGTAGAGGAAGGTGCGGTCCACCGCGGCCCGGTGCGCGATCGCGGACACGCTGATCTCCTCACCGGCCGCGGCGGCCGCTTCCAGGGGTCTTGAGGACGCGCTGGCGGCGCCGGGCAGTGTCGGCGTGCCGCCCGGCGGTCATCGCCGCAGTCCGGATACCTGCCTTACCGGTCGCCGGGAGTGTCATACGGGCTGCTCCTGCTCGTCGTGGTCGCCGCGGCGGGGCAAGCTGGTGAGGGGGCCGGGTGCCGCCAGGCGGGGCATGCCGAGCATGACGGTGGTTCGCAGCCGGGCAAGTGGTCACGCCCAAGCTGATCATCGAGCCTGCTGCGCTTGGCTGACTCGCGGCGACGATCGCAAGGACGGCTCGACCGTCACCATGGTCCCGTACGCGGCGATTCCGGACATCAGGGTCATTGCGAACTCGCCTATCCGCGTTTCATGGCGAGCCGGACCGCGTGTGCTGGGTCTAGCGCGGCGTGGCCGCAGTCCGCGCGCCCGGCGAGGACGGCTGACCATGCACGCTGGTTGGCTTCGCGTCAGAGGACGAAGTCCGCGAGTTCCCATCGTTCATCGTCGTCGTGGTCGGCCGTGCTGGGCGGGTCGTGGGGGCGGGGCAGGTTCGCTAGGTCGGCGAGCGTGGCCCAGGCGGCGGGGATGTCGAGGGCGCGGGCGGCGTAGGTCATGTTGAGCAAGTCCTCCCCGAGATACCGGTCGTACTTGTCGCGGGCCTTGGTGCGGACGCTGTCCGCGAGGGCTAGCGGGTCTGGTTGCGGAGCCGCGGCGAGCTCGTGGATAAGTGCCCACAGTCGGGTCGGCGTGGTGCCTTTCACGGTGAGGCAGACTCCGTCCTGGCCGACGTTGAGTCCCTGGCTGGCGAGCGTGACCAGCAGCGTATTCATGATCCGGTCTCCCCGCCACGGGAAGAGCAGGGTTTCGTTGCCCCGGCCGAAGATGCTCTGATCAGCATGACCGAAACGGCGGAAGACCTCCCGGCCCTCACCGAGCAGAGTCCGTGCGGTGCTGTCGAGATAGCGCGGGATCTCCTCGGACTGGTAGAGGGCGCGCATCGTGCGGCGGACCTTGTCAGCCACCTCGCCCCCGCTGCCCGGGAAAGTCGGCGGCTGGCCGCCGCCGGAGCCGGTGAGCTCGATCACCCGCTGCGCGATGTCGACCCCTAGGACCCGCCACCGGCGTCCGGCGAAGATGAGCAGGGTACCGGGGAGTATCGGGCGCTCCACGGGGAGAGAGCCGAGGGTTCGGCCGTCCGCGACAAGCCGGTAGTCCTGTGAGGTGTAGAACGCTGCGTAGAAGCTGTAGTGGTTGACTAGCCGGTCGCCCTGGCCGCCAGGAAGCAGGAACCCACGGGAGTCCTGCCTGATCAGATCGTGGCGGCCCATGTCCCGCAGGAGCATGCCGAACGTGGACTTCCCGACGTGGGCGAACGGGCCCTGACCGCAGAGGACCTGATGGACTTCGCCGACTCTGGCGGCACCGTGCTGGGCGAGGACAGACAGAATCTGCTGGATGAGCGTGGACAGGTGCAGCCCAGCGGCGTGCGGCGGCTCGTACCAGGACGCGAGCAGGAGCTCGACCATTGCGATGGTCTGGAACAGTTCATCGCGCAGGGCATCTGGCGGCGGCGTCCGATCGTTCAGTTCGCATTCGGAGACGTAGATGCGGATCACGGCCGGCTGGTCCTCGCGCCGTCCGGAGCGGCCCAGCCGCTGGCGGAGGCTTGAGACGGTCGGTGGAGCTCCGATCTGGGCGATCGAGTCGACGCTGCCAACGTCGATCCCCATTTCCAAGGTGGACGTGCAGATAGCGGTGACCGGGGTCGAGGGGTCTTTCAGCCGTTCCTCGACGTGTTCGCGGATCTCCTTGGCGAGGCTTCCATGGTGAGCCAGGAACTCTGTGCGGATCTTAGTGGCGCGGCTGCGGCGATTCAGCATGTCGGCATACGTCTCGACCGCGGCCCTGGAGTTGGCGAAGATCAGGTTGTCGTGCTCGCGCAGAGTACGGAACAGATGATCGGCGATCGGGGCGATGTCGTGGGTCTCGACGTTGTCCCCGGGGTCGGTGCCCGACCGTCCGGGCGGGTTGCCGGCCGACGGACCAGTCGTCGGCGAGCCGGTCCGTGGCGTGGCGCCGATGCGGTAGCCGCGCAACTGGAGCCGGATCTCGCCGGCGTCGTCGTCGGAGGAGACAACCTCCACCGATGAGCCTTTCCCTGGGCGCAGGAAATCCGCCGCCGCGGTAAAGTCGCCTAGTGTCGCGGAGAGCGCGATCCGGGGAACGCCGCGGCGAACGCAGAGTTCAACCCGGTGCAGCAGGGACTGGAGCTGCGCACCGCGCTCGGTGCCGATGAACGAGTGCAGTTCGTCAATGACCACGTAGCGCAAGTCGCCAAGGACGCGGCCGATGCGGTCCCCGTGGTTGACGAACATCGCTTCTATCGACTCAGGGGTGATCAGCAGGACGCCGTCGGGGGCGCGCATGACCAGCGACTTGCGCGATACCGCCACGTCACCGTGCCAGCGGTGCACCGGGATGTCCAACCGTTCGCAGAGCCGGGTCAATCGGTCGTACTGATCGTTAATCAAGGCTTTCAGCGGGCTTATGAGCAGCGCCTCAACACCCGGGCCGGCCTCGCCAGCCGCACGCCGCCTGACCAGCGCCGAGCAGATCGGCAACCAGGCGGCTTCGGTCTTTCCGCTCGCGGTCGCGGCGGCGATGATCATGTCATGGTCGCCGGCGAGGATCGGGGCGGCTGCCCGCTCCTGGGCGTCACGCAGCCGCTCCCAGCCAGAGTCGTAGATCCACCGCTGGACGCTCGGATGATAGAGCTCGTACGCCGCGGACGGTGTTGCACCGCCCCGGTCAGGTGCAGCCGGTGCTGGCGCTCCCGGGACCCGGTCAGAGCTGGAATGAGCTGAGTTCGTCATCGTCGGCTGAGCTAGCGATACGGGGGTCGGCGCCATGACCAGCCCCGGTTTCGGAGTCCCCGCCGGAGGGGGGCAGGATGAAGGCAGGATCGGGCTCAGGTGCGAGGTCGACGGCGTCGATAACTGATCTCCAGTCCAGACCCGGGTTCTGGTCGAGCAGTGCCAGCATGTCGAGGAAGCCCTTGATGGTCTCGCGCGGGGTGCGGAAGTAGGCGTCACCGATCCGCGATGCGCAGTGTCGCATGTAGCCGATGAGCGCATCGTCTGGGACGAGGTACGCGGTCGGGTCGCCGGAAGCGTACACGTGACGCAGTTTGGTTAGCAGGACGTAGATATCCTCAGGCGACAGGTTGCCCAGCCGCAGCACTGGCCCCGAGTGGTCGACCAGCTTGCTGGAGGCGAACCTGTTCTCCGCGAGCCGGGCGGCCAGTGCGGGATAGGAGAACAGTCCGCGCCGGGTGTCGAGCAGGAAGTCTGGCGTACCGCCGAGCAGGAACCCCAGATAGGCCGCGGAGCCCTGGAGGCTGTCATTGAGGATCCGCAGGATCTGCTCGTAGTTGGCGGAACGAGCCTGGGCGTTGGTCAGCTGAGCGATGTTGACCATCTCGTCGAGGCACACAAGTAGCCCGTCGTAACCGGCCATGCGCACGAACCTGGACATCAGCTTGATGTGGTCGTACCAGGTGGCGTCATCGACGATGGTCCGGACGCCGAGGGCCTGGCGGGCGTCGGCACGGGTGGTGAACTCGCCGCGCAACCAACGTACGGCATCGGCCTTGAGCCGCTCGCCGCCGCCGTCGTGCCCCTGCCAGTACCGCGCGATGACGTGGGCGAAGTCGTACCCACTGGTCGACTCCGTCAGCGCCGCCAACCGAGCCTGGATGATAGCCTCCGGGTCCAGGCCCGTCGTGCGCGCCTGGGCGAGCGCCTGTGTGACGAACCGTTCGACGACGCTGGTCAGCGCGCCACCTTCCGGCCGCGCACGGGTCGCCAGGTTGTGGGTCAATTCCGCGTACAACGCGCGGGCCTTTCCGGCGCTGGCGTGCAGCCGCCGATCGGGAGACAGATCGGCGTGCATTGTGACCAGGCGCTTCTCCAACGCTACCGACCGCGCGAGATGCAGGAAGAAGGTCTTTCCTGAACCGTACTCGCCGATGACGAAACGGCTGCTCGCGCCGCCCTCGGCGATCCGCGTGATGTCGACGACCACGGCTTGCACCTCGGCGATCCTGCCGACCTGCACGTGCTGCTGCCCGACGCCGGGGACGACCCCGGCCCGCAGCGACGCCACGATCGAATCCCTTTCGCGCGGGCGGATCCGACCAGACGGCGCGGACGTGGTCGGATCGCTCACGGCGGATCCTCACTGCGATCGCGGGCGCCGTGGCCCGTTGTCGGGCAGAGCCGGCCGATGGCCTCGTCGCGCTCGGCCGCTGCCGCCTCCTCCGGGGAAAAGAGCCTGGTCATGCCAGTAGCTCCTGTAGTGCGTCGTCGTTGACCGTAAGCTCGTCGTCTCCCTCCACAACCGGTTCGCCCGCGGCCTGGATGGCCAGGTCATTGATCACGTCAAGCGCACCGGATGGCATGACACCATGTTTGGCCGCCAATTCCGCGAAATCGGCACGCGACCACGACGACCGGGTGGCGAGCTCGCCGAGCAGCCTACTGTGCGCCTGGTCGAGGCCGCCAGGACCGCCCTGGCTGGCCTCGTTGCAGGGGGCCGCTGGTGCGCTCGCGGTCGGCTCTTCGTCGGTGAAGATGCTCGCGAGCAGGGTCGACACGGCCGCTGCCTCGGTCATTTTCCGCGTGATCACCTCCTGGCTGAGCTGAACTCCCGATGCGGCACCCGCCCGGGCGCCCGGTGCGGCCTCGGTGGGTGCGGTGCCCGAACCAGGAGCGGTGCGCGGTAGCTGGTGGCCCGGCGGGCCGGCGCGCAGCCGGCGTACCACGATCGGACCATCTGCCGACGCCACGCCGTGTCCGGACGGCGCCGCGCCGCCCTGGCCGACGCTGCGCTGATGCAGACGGCGATAGGCCAGGTCGGCGTCGAGGCCGAGCATCCGGTACGCCTTGGTCAATGCGGTCACCGTCTCCGGCGCGAGGACCGGACCGGCGGTGGCAACCGAGACCAGGAAGTACCCTGCCGCCTCCCGCTCCGCCGCGGTCAGCGCGGAGATCCGACGGTCGGACCTGGGCAGGGCGGCACCGGAGGCGAACAACCAGCGCAGCCGCGCGGCGAGCCGGGACCGCTCGGTGACGGACAGCCGCACTTCGGCCGCCAACCCGGTGATGATCGCGTTCGCGCTGTCATCGGGACCGGACCGGGCACCGTTGGCCGTGCTCCCGTCCGCATCAATGCCGCTCCGGCTGCGTTCCCGGCGGGTCCGGCAAGTCGGTGCGCTGCCCTGCCCGGCCGCGAGTGCGACGGCGGCGCCCAGGTGCAGCATCGTGGTCGCCGCGAGGTAGCCACGGGACGGGGCGTCCGCGGCCTCCCGGTCGAGGCGGAACAGCACCGCCGGCCCAGGAGCGAGGGCGGGGCCGCCGAATCGTACATCCGGCTCTACACCGAGGCCTGCGCGGGCGAGGATGAGGGCCAGCGACGCGGCCTCGTCCCTGGACATCCCGGCCGGGTCGGCGGTCGACCAGAAGGCGCTGAACTCCGATGCGTCGATAACCGCAGCGAGCTGCCCGTCAAGGTGGGCGTTCGCCCAGGTCAGGAGGTGCCGGAGCGGACCGGGGTGCAGATCGAGCAGGTCGGCGGGCAACAGCGCAGTCGAGGCGAGCGAACCGTGGCCACCCGGGGTACGGGCGAGCCAGCGGCTGTATGGCGTGAGCGCGTCGGTGACGGAGTCGACCAGCGCGCCCAGCTCACGGGTGGCCCTCGGCTCCTCCAGTACATCTGGCAGGTCAGGACGGTCCAGCACCACCGCGTCGATGCCAGGGCTGGCCGGGGCGTAGCCGATCCTGATCGGTGGCCTGGCGGCAGTCTGCGGGACCAGCCCGGCCGCGAACCGTCGCGTGTAGCGCACCGCGAACAGCTGCTCGAATTCTTGCGGGCAACGCGTCTGCGGCGTCTGCGGAAACAGCGACGGGTGATACCAGGCCCACGACCTGGCCCAGTCGGCGGGCACTGGCCGGCCGGTCACCGCGAACCCGGCGAGGGCCACCCGCAGCGCCATCGGGACCGGCCAGCGGTCAAGGCAGGGTGCTGGCGGCGCACCTGAAGGCGGGGAGCTGCCCGGCCGCCGATTGGGAGCGCAGAGGAGATCGAGAACGTCGAGGAATGCGCAGGCGTAGGAGTTGAACGAGTTGTCGGCAGGGACACGGGCGGCCTTGAGCCGGCGTACTTCCGCGGCGATGGCGGGTAGCTCGTGCCGTACTGCCGGGTCGTCCGCCGCATCCACCAGCACGCGCCGCTCCAGGCCCGAGAAGAACAGCGATACGAAGCCGATCGGCAGATCGGCGCAGTCACGTCCCCCGGCCAGCCAGGCAAGATAGGCGGCCCTGCTGTCCGGCGAGATCAGGTGGTACGACGGCGCCGGGGCAAGATCGTGGCCAGACCGGTACGGCTCATCGTTGCCCAGGGGTAGCGCAGGATTAATCAGCGCAGGCTCGATGGTGCCGACGGCCGACGGCAGATGCTGTCCGATGTAGATGAAACCGCCGGGGATATCGTATCCAGCGACGCGGGCGGATTGTCCTGGTGGTACCCATTGGTGCTGCCGACTCACAGCCCGACTGTAGCTTGTCGGCGGTGGCCCTGGGTCGTGGTGCCTTGCTCGAACCGGCAATCTTGTAGCGTGGCCGACGGCTGTCGGATGGCGGCGGTACTGTATCTAGCGATCCGATGAGAAGGGTTGAAATGCGGTGGCGCAGATAAGTGCGAACAATGACGGCGAGATCCTGGTGGACGAGTCCGTCGATGGCGGTGCCGGCACCCTGGAGGAGACGCTGGCCGCGACGGAGCGGACGGTGGACAGTGCGTTGAGATCCACCGCCGCAGTGACCCGCGAGCTGCGCAAGGCGCTGGCTGGCGCGAGGAATGGGCAGATCCGTGAGGCGCGTAAGGCGCTGGCCGGCGCGCAGGCCGCGACCATCGGCCTCGTCGAGGAGACCCAGTCGCTGTCCGATGGGTTCGATCCCGATGAGCAGGCATACCTGGCCTCCGGTGGCTACGTCAAGGAACTCCTGGCGGCTGCCGAGGCCCGCGGTGTCAGGATATTCGAGGAGGAGGACCGGCTGCTCTGCTACCCGTCGCTGCTCCGGGTGCTTCCCGGTGACGCCGCCGTCGAGATCGACCGGGTGCGGGAGCGCCGGATCCGCCCATCCGTGCTGGTCGGTCTGCTCGCCAGGACCCAGGACCGGGCGCCGCGGTTCAAGGCGGAGGCGTTCCTCGACAGCCTGCGCGCGGGCTACGAACTGGTCGTCGCCAGCGAAGGCAAGAAGGACGACGGGGTGATCCGGCTCGTCGACATCTGGTCGGTGCTGACGATGCTGCCCGGGCAGCGTGGTCAGTACTCCAAGCAGGAGTTCGCGCGCGATCTCTACCTGCTTGACCAGAGCGGCGTTACGCGGACCGCGCGGAATTCCCGCGAGCTGCGGTGGTCGGCTAGCACCGGGACGAAGGGCTCCGGCGTGCTGGTCACCGTGTCCCGTAGCGGCCAGCGTCAGCACTACTGGGGCGTCTCGTTCACTGTCGACGACACCGGAGCGCGGTAGTCGTGGTGCCATCCAACGTCCTGGCACCGCTCGACGCGTCAACATATCTGGACTTCGTCGACAAGGAATATCTGGTGCCGTACGTGGGGCATGGCGGTGCCGCCGTCAAGCTGCTGGCGGTGGGGGACGAGTCCGCGGCGAAGGAGCTGGCCGTTGGGCTCGCCAGCATCGGCGACGGGTTCCAGCACGCGGCGGTGGACGCGGCCACCACCCGTGTCCATATGATCGACCAGGTGTTCGCCGCAGTGGCGCGCCAGCTGGACTGGGTCGCTTTGGCGGGTTTGGTGGTGCGGGCCGCCTTCGACCAGTGCGGGTTCCCGCCACCGCCCGGTACTGGCCAGCCCGACCCTGACCTGAGGATCGCGGTGGTGGCAAGCTACCACGAGGTGGACGGTGCCGAGCTCTATCGCAGCGTGCGGCGGGCGGTCGAGCAGACCGTGCTGAAGGACGCCGGGCTCAGCCATGAGTTCCGGGTGGCGATGCTGCGGCTGTGCCAGGAGCGCCTCGGCCGTGGCGACGTCACCGTGACCGAGCGGGAGACGGTCATCGGATGGCTTCGCGGTGAGCGGGTGCCCGCGGGCGAGCTGCGCAAGCTATCGCTATATACCAAGGTGGCCAGGCACAACGCCAGATCGCTGCTGCTTTCGTCGACCCGCTGGCTACGCCTGGCAGGCCACGCCGGCCTGGTGCTGCGGATGGACCTGACGCGCCTGGCGGTGACCCGCCGCCCCCCTGCGGGCCTGCGCGACGGCTACTACTACTCCAAGGCCGCCACGCTCGACGCGTACGAGCTTCTTCGCCAGCTGATCGACGGCACCGACGAAGTCGAGGGGCTGTTCGTGGCCGCACTGCTCCCACCGGAATTGGTCAACGACGAGGGGCGCGGGCTGCCGGCCTACACGGCGCTGCGCATGCGGGTCGTCGACGAGGTCCGCGACCGTCGCCGGGTCAACCCCTACTCGACCCTGGTCCGCATCGGCGTGGCCCCGGACGTGGTGGCATGACGGCCATGGCCGTAGGTGCGGACCCGGCCGTGGCGGGGCGCCGCGCCATTGAGGCGCTGCGGGCTGGCGTGCCCAGCCGGGACGCGGTCGCCGCGACCGGCAGCGGCCAGGCCGCCATCGAGGACCGCTTCGCCTCGCTCCGCGAGGCCGCGGCGGCCGGTAACCCGGCTGGCCTGCTCCTCGGCGGGGGGTTCGGCGCGGGTAAGAGCCATCTCCTCGAGCACCTCGCTCGGCTCGCCCTGGAGGCCGGCTTCACCGTCAGCCGGGTGGTGATCAGCAAGGAGACCCCGCTCTATGACACGGCGAAGGTGTTCGCGGCTGCGGCCGAATCCGCCGTAACGGCCGGCCGCCCACGGCCCGCCATCGTCGAGGCGTCGGCCGCGATCGACCCTGACGGCCGAGGGTACGCCGAACTGTTGCGCTGGGCGACGTCGACAGGCTCGGGCCTCAACGAACGGTTCGCCGCGACGCTGGCGCTCTTTGCTCGGGTGCGCCAGCGTGACGCCGCTTTCGCGAACACGATCGTGCGGTTCTGGTCCGGAGACCCGATCGCCACGCTAGAGCTTCGCCGGCGCCTCAAGGAGATCGGTGACGCGCGGCCCTCGCTGCCTCCGGTGGCAGCGCGGCAGTTGGGCGGGCAGCGGCTCCGGTTCGCCGCGAAACTGCTCACCGCGGCGGGCTCCGCGGGCTGGGTGATCTTCTTTGACGAGGTCGAGCTGATCGGACGCTACTCGCTCCAGCAACGCGCCAAGTCCTATGCGGAGATCGCCTGCTGGATGCGCGGCGAGCACGCCGGCCCCGGAGTGCCACTCGCAGCGGTGCTCGCCATGACCGACGACTTCGAGGCCGCCGTCATCACCGGACGAAACGACCGCGAGTTGGTGCCGGAGAAGCTGCGCGCCAAGCAGACGCCGGAGGCGACGGCGCTGGCAGCGGCGGCGGCGCAGGGCATGCGCATCATCGACAGGGAGATGCAGCTACTCACACCACCGGACGAGGCCGAGCTCACTCAGGCGTACGCGCGGCTAAAGGAGCTGCACGGCGAGGTGTTCGGGTGGCTACCACCCGATGTCAGCGGTCTTGAGCGGCTGGGTGCTACCCGGATGCGCCAGCACGTCCGCACCTGGATCAACGAATGGGATCTCCTGCGGCTCGATCCCTGCTACCGGCCGGAGACCGAAGTGGTCGACATCTCGTCCGAGTACCGAGAGGATCCTGAACTGGAAACGAGCGAGGATATTGCCGCTCCTGATTCATAGCGTCCGATGCTGGCGAAGGCTCGACATTGCTGCCGACCGGTCAGCCGCATGTGTGGCGTTTGGCTGCCACCAGTTCGGATGAGATCCAGTGCGTCCCCTTGAGATCGACTCGTCTCACTTCGCGGCACATCTCAGCCAGGTTCCGCTTGCCGGCGCGCCGTTTCGTACCCATAACACCGTCCTTCCGTAGGCTCGCGAAGCGACAACGAGAGGGAGGGCTGTGACCTGTGACCGTTGCCGCTGCCGAGGGCCCGCGAGGGGCGGCGCCTTTGCTGGACCGCTGCGCTGACCTGAAGGGCCAGCTGGTGGAGTTCGGGCACTCGCGCCGTTTCGCACGCGAGTTCAGGAAGGCGCTCACCATGCGCTTCGGCCAGATCGTGGCCGCCGGCGAACAGGAAATCACCAATTTCATCGACCATTTCGTCCTGCGGCACCGGCTGGCCGATGGCCGGATCGTCGTCGAGGATTTCGTCGCGGCTATCCCGGCCTTCCGGAGGACGTGAGGCGGATCCTGCTCGGCTGGCGGGACGTGGTGGAGGGGATCTTCGAGATCCGGCAGCAGACGGCCGACGCGGTCACCGCCGTGAATCTCATCGACGAGATGACCTACCGGATCCGGTCCAATGCCGGGCCACGGGCGCTGACCCCGATGCGGCGCGGGCGCTACATGATCGCGCGGCTGGTGTGATCTATGACGAGCTGGAAGGACTGACCTTCCTCGCCGAGTTCGGGCTGGTCCGGGAGGCTTCGGTAGGCGCTCCGCGCCCAGAGGGTTAGCGCCCGACCATCAATGCGCGGCGCGGCTAGCAACCTCAGGCAAGCTCGGGCGCCAGCCGTCAGGTAGCCCGCATCTACCAATGCCATCGCAGCTGCCCCGAGGCGCTCGGCATCGACCGTGTGCAAGTCCAGCCGGCTCGCCTTGAGTTCTTCCACTTGCTCGGGCGCCCAGGAAGATCGACGGGAGAGTTCCTCTATGTCGATGCCCATGGCCTCGCGCCGACCGCGCAGCAACTCACCGACGCTTCGGCCTCGCGCCAGCCGCGCGAGAAACGCTCGGCGACCAGAGGCGTACCGGGAGATGCAGCGGCGGGGCTACCGAAGTCCGCGCTAACCTATGCCTCAACCAACCGGTATCTCAACGAGTTCATCAGGTGGATCAACGACTACTGCGCAGCCCGGGGACGCGCTGACGGCGGCTCCATGATCAACGAGCGGCCCTGGGTCCTGTCGACCAGGCAATTCCGGCGGACGCTGGCGTGGTTCATTGCCTGCCGCCCCGGAGGCGCGCTCGCTGGTGCCATTGCCTACCGCCACCAGGCGGTCTGCATGTTTGAAGGCTATGCCGGCACCTCGGACTCCGGGTTCCGCGCCGAGGTTGAATCCGAGCAGGCGCTGGCCCGCAGGCGAGCCCCTGCTGGCCATGATCGATGCCCACGAGCACCATGGCCTTGCCGGCCCGGCGGCCGGGGAAGCTGCCCGTCGGCTGGAAGAATTCGGTGACCGGGCACGATTCCCGGGAACCGTTATCACCGACCGGCGCCGGCTGGACCGGGGTGCTCAAGCGCAACGACCCGGCGATCTACCCCGGCACCTACGCCACCTGCGTTCACACCTACGCCGCCGCCGCCTGCGGCCAGCATCGTGACAGTCGGGGCGAAATCCGCCCCGACATGTCCGGCTGCAAACCGCTGACCTGCCGCAACGTCGCACTCACCCCCGGCAATATCGGCAACCTGCGGCAGGAGATCGTCCGCATCGACGATGAACTCCAGTCCCGGCCGCTTCTTCCCCGCTGCTGCAAGCACCGTCTGGGAGCCCGCCGCGAGAACATCACAAGCTTCCTGGCCCGCCACACCCCGGATGTGAACCATGAGCCGCGCCGCTGAGCAGCCCACCGCCGAACAGGCCCGCCAGGCCCGGGACTGCGTCCTCGCCGAAGCCGCAGCGGCCGGCAAGCGTCCCAGCGTCCTGACAGTCGCGCGGCGGTCCGGCCTGTCCAACACGACCTTCCGCCGGCACTTTCCCGACATCGCTCGGGAACTGAGCGAGGCCCGCCGCACGCCGCCCGCGGACATCACCAGCTCTCCCGCCGCGGCTGACCATGCCAGGCTCGTGGCCAGGAACGCCCGGCTCCGCCGCGACAACCAGCAACTCCGGCAGCACCTGCAACTGGCAAGCGCGAAACATCCAGCGCCTCACCCCCGAAGCCCGCCAGCTCCGCACCCAGCTCGAAGCAGCCACCAACGTCATCAGGATCGGCACCGGATCCTCCACAGAGGACCAGACGCAGGGCGCACCGTGGGCAAGTGGGCGAGGAAGGAGCGCACATTGCCGCCGATAGGTCGCGTCTGAGGCTGGTCGGCGACGCTCTTTGGCGTGTCCGATCTGTGCGTCCCTGCAACCAGGCACATGGGGGACGCGGTCAGCGGCCTCTAGGGAGCACTTCCACGACGCAGCATCCGGTGGACCGAGCCACCTCGACCGCTTCGAACTGGAAGTAGAGCCCGATGTCAGGGAAGATCGCCGGGAGGCTGGCCAGACGAGCTCTGAGCTCGTCCTGAGTCAGGCGGCGCGGAAACCTCCAGAAGGTCCCATGCTCGTAGGACAACTCGACGACGGTCGGCGCAAACCGCTGGAGGAGCGCCAGCGTCTCGTCGAGATCGCAAACTGCGAGGATCACAAGATCGTGCTTCTCAGCGTCCATGCCCCGGTCGCACATACGCAGATCCCGCTCGACGGGAATGCCGACCCGAACACGAAGATGCTTCCGGTCTCCTTGTTCACAGCGAGCCCCTGAGAGCCGACGCTGGCGTCCCTTCTGCCAGGCAAAGTACCAGCCCCGCTCTAGTTCGGTCACGGCCGACGCAAGGGTTCGGCCGACACCGCGAGCCAACTCCTCGTCGAGTTCTCGCGCTCCCGCTTCTGACACCACCACTCCACTGTGGGTAGGGCGCTGCGCCTGTCCCATACCGCCCGCTGGAGGACCGTCGTGCGTTGGCGCCGTGTGCAGATTATGCTGTTCCGGCGGGCTACTCAGGCCGGTCAGAGGACCTTGCCAATGCCGTAGCTGATCTCAGATCTCAGTTCGGCGACGACTCCTATCTCATCGCCCGGTGCGCGACGAGGCTCAGTTCGTCAGGTGGCGGGGAGGATCTCGATGTACCCGTCGGTTCCGTTCACCCGGATCCGCTGCCCATCCTGGATCAACTGCGTGGCGTGTTCTACCCGACGACGGTCGGCAGGCCGTATTCCCGTGCGATCACTGCGCCATGGGTCATCAGGCCCCCGACCTCGGTCACCAGGCCCGTGATCGACGAAGAGGGTGACCAGCTGGGGTCCGTGTGAGCCGTGACCAGGATGTCGCCCGGTTCGAGACCGGCCTCCGCCATGTCCAGGATGACTCGGGCTCGCCCTTCGCTGGTCCCGGCAGAAACCGCCAGGCCGACCAGCGCACCGGTGGGCAGGTCGTCGCGTCGGTACGTTCCGGCGATGGCCTCGCCATCTGATGTGAGCACCCGGGGTGGCGTGAGCGCTTGATATGACCTGAACGCGTCCTTGCGCCGACCGATGAGATCGTCATCGACCTGGTTCGTGCGCACGACGTCGTGAAGTTCCTGGAACGTCAGGAAGAAGAGGTCTTCCTTCTCGCAAAGCACGTCGGCCTGGACGAGGCGCTCGGCCTCGTCCAGCAAGGCCTGCTTGTACACGAAGTAGCGACTGACCATGCCGTACTTCGGGAACTCCCGGTACCCGATGAACGTCCGGACGCGATCGATCATCCGTTTGGTTTCTTCGGCCTTCCGTTCCCCGTCTGGCAGGGCTCGCAGGCGCCGCAGCAGTTCCTGTTCCTCCTTCTGCGCCTCCTGCCGTCTTTGCTCGAAGCGGCGCTCGCCGGCGCCCGGCTCGAAGTTCTTGATGTCGGAGAGGATCATGGGCAGGAGCGTGGTGGGGCGTTCGCTCCAACGCGGCCTGGTGAGGTCGATCTCGCCGATACAGCGCATCCCGTACTTGTCGAGGTAGGCCACGATGGCGTCGCGCGCTTCTCGTCCGCCGTCGAGATCGGCCAGCTCGTCGGGGAAGCCCTCGTCCCCGACATCGTGCAGAAAGGCGACGACTTCTGGATGCGGCCGAATCACGTCCGCGACGTCGAGGAGCGCCAGCCCCATCTCCGAGGTGACGTTGTGGGGGACGGACTGTGTGAGCGTGTCGGCCGCGTTCTTCTCGCCCAGCCACTCCTGCAGTTGCTCGTTGAGCCACCACGTCGCTTCCATCGCCGCCATGATCACCTGATGGCTCTGCGGATCGAACAGGAGCCGTTTCAGCTCCTGGATGTCCGTCAGGATGAAGTCGAACAGCGCCGATCCGGACTTCGTCCGGATGTCGCGTTTCAACGCGGCGATGGAAGCCTGGTTGCGTCCGATTAGCTCGGTGACGATGGCCGGATCGGTCTCGATCGGGGCTGGCGCGCCGCCGGGGACCGGCTCGCCGGGACCCTCGTCGGAGAGCGACGGGATGAAGTCGCCGCGTTCTAGGATGGTTTGCAGCGCGTCCCGGATCAGCGGGTCGGACTTCCCCAGGACATCGAGGAGGCCGGCGCGACTCGCTGGCGATGCCAGCCCCTGGGTGACGTCGACGAACAGCCTCCCACCGGCCCCGTACATCGGCCGGAGGGCCGTCAGCTTCCACAGGGAGAGCCCCAGGGGCTTCATGGGGTCGGTCATCATCTGCTGATGACCGACGGAGACGTAGACGTGGTTGGCTCGATCGTCGACCTCCGGGATGGGGAACAGCGTGGTGATCGGCCTGCTCTGGACAATCTGGAAGCCGTCGTCGACCAGGCACCATTCGATGTCCTGCGGGCAGCCGAAGTGCGCTTCGATCCGCCGGCCCAGCTGGGCGAGCCGCACGACCTGCGCATCCGTCAACGCTGGCTGCTCCTGCCGCTCCCGCTCGATCGGCTCCTCCGGTGTTCCGCCTGCCGGCGGGGCGTGGATGGCACGCTGCTTGGTGGCGACCGCCTTGGCGACGATGTCGCCGTCGCGCACCTTGTAGACGTCGGCGTTCACCAGGCCGGAGACCAGTGCATCGCCGAGGCCGAAGCTCGCCTCCACGGAGACGACCTTCCGGTTGGACGTCACGGGGTCGGCCGTGAAGAGCACGCCGGCCGCCTGCGGGAAGACCATCTGCTGCACGACCACGGCCATGTCGACCTTCCGGTGGTCGAAGCCGTTCCGCAGGCGGTAGGTCACGGCCCGCTCGGTGAACAGCGAGGCCCAGCACCGTCCGACGTGCTGGAGGATCGCCGCCGGCCCCACGACGTTCAGGTACGTGTCATGCTGGCCTGCGAAGGATGCCGCCGGCAAGTCCTCCGCCGTCGCGCTCGACCGGACGGCGTAGGCGGCTCGCTCGCCGAGTCGGACGAGCGCGCGGGTGATCGCCGCCGCCACATCGTCAGGGACGACGATCCCTTCGAGGGTCCCTCGGATCTCCGCGCTGCGCGTGCGAATCGCCTCCCGGTCGTCCGGGTTCAGGCGCGACAGCCGACTCAGCCGATCGTCAAGCGACGGCGCATCCTCCGTGATCCGCCGAAAGGCGTCCGTCGTCACGCAAAAGCCAGCCGGCACGCGGAGGCCTTCGATCCGCGAAAGCTCTCCTAGGTGCGCGCCCTTGCGGCCGACGACTGCGACCTGTGTCTGGTCGATCTCCTCGAGACCGAGCACGTAGCTGTCCATCCGTTCACCTTTCCCTTCAGCCCCGTCGGGCCGTCTCTCGCATCTCGTTGCGCCGCTGACCCTTGCCGCACGACACGGGCTTGCCGCAAGCACCGGGGCGTGTCGCTACAACTCGGGACGGCAGACCACCGGGGTACGACCCGTCGCCCTCGTGGTTGGTGCGTCGTTCGACGATGACAACGTCGACGCTGGCCAGCGGTAGCTCGCCAACAGCATCAGGCCGGTCGGCCGGCACCGGTGATCGACACCGCATGGCCTGTCCTCGTCACGCTCCTGTCGGCATCACCACTCGGCATCCATCAGGTGCCGGACCCTTCTGCGTGTTCATCTCGTGTCGGGCCGTTGGCGAGGATGGAGTACAGCTCCCGTTTGACGTCCTCGAGCAGCAGGCACGACGTGAGATCGCCGACTGCGACGCCAACCTCCGACAGCACCGTGCCGCGCTGGAGGCAGGCGCCGACCCGGCGATCGTTACCGGCTGGATGGCCGAGACCCAGGCCCGCCGCACCGCCGCCGAGACCCGGATGCGCCCCGGCCCGCAGCGCCAGCGCATCAGCCGCGAGGAGATCACCCGCCGCCTCGCCGCGATTCGCCGCTAACCTACATGCCCGCGATCACTGGTGACGTGCTGCCGTGGTCGCTGCTGGCAGTCGGCAGCGTAGCGAGCCTGGCCGCGAACGTGGCGGTCGCGCAGCCGACCGCCGCTGGTCGGCTGATCGCCGCATGGCCGTCGTTCGCGCTGATCTCCTCCTACGAGCTGCTCATGTGCCACGTTCGCCGCACCGCTATGGGCCGAAGCGTGGGGCCCGCTCCCAGGCCGACGACGATCGCTGGTGACGCCACTCGCGTATTGTCCGCCAACGCCCAGGATGGTCGCACAGCGGACGTGCCGCCGATCTTCAGCGTGAGGCTTGGGAGTGGGCGCTGGCTCACCGGACCGATGACGGCTCACTGCCGAGCGGCAAGATCGCGGGCCGATTCGGCCGACACGAGCGCTGGGGCCGGATGGTCAAGCGCAGCGGCACGGCTGCGCAGCTCACCGAGCTTGCTGGTGCGCGGTAAGGCACAGCGCCCTGATGATGGTCGGCCAGCTCACCGGCCTGTGACCTTTGCACTCGACATCGGCTCCGCCGGATTTCCTCGCACGAACTTTCTGGAGTGACTGTCCACAGCTGAGCCTGCGGATCCACAGCGTGCATCCGCTGAGGGCCAGGATGAATCTAATTGGCGATCCACAGGCTCATGTGTCATAAGACCGCGTCTTCCACAGATGCGCGGCAGTTATGCACGTGGCGATCCACAAGCACCCCGCAGTAGCCTCCCAGCCTCTGCAGGAAATCTGCAGGCCGATGTCTCATGGCCTGCTTTCGACGCCGTGAGGGGCAAGGGTGAGGGATGTTCAGCCAGCAAGATCCGGACCGCTCCATCGACATTGCTGCTGCGGTCGCGGAATTTCACGGGGCATTCAATTTGCCTATGCGGAAGCTGCCTACGGCTGAAATCGACGGCTACCTGGCGAAGCTGCGCGTGGTGCTACTGCAGGAGGAAGTCAGCGAGTTCGTGACGGCGTCCGAAAATGGCGACCTGGTCGGAATCGCCGACGCGCTGGCAGATATCGTCTACGTCGTCTACGGCACTGCTCTGACTTACGGCATCGACCTGGACGCTGTCCTGCGCGAGGTGCACCGGTCGAACATGAGCAAACTCGGGCGGGACGGCAAGCCCCTGATCCGGGATGACGGGAAGGTGCTCAAGTCGGATCAGTACTTCCCGCCGGATGTCGTGGCAGCCCTCGGCGGGCGGGTAGGCCGATCCTGCTGAGAGTTGCTGGGGACGGTGCAGGTCCCCTGAGTTCACTCGATCAGCAGGTATCTCGACCGATCCCAGCCTGCCACGCGGTGCTGGAGCAAGCCGAGTCCGCGCTCGACTGCATCAGCTATTGGCCGGGAGGCCGCGATACAGAAAAAGGCCCGGACGCCGAACGCCCCGAACCGCAGCGAGCGCGTGGTGAGGGACCGGCCGGTCCCGGAAGCGATCTGGGCGCATACGTCCGCTCTCTGTAGTGGCCAGGCAGCGCGGTTGCCGTGCTGATACAGGACCACGCCGGTGCCGTCATGGAGCAGTGCCGAGATCTCCGCAACGGTGACGTACTTGCACGAGCGCGGAGCGCTGAGAGGGGCGGATCGGACTTGGAGACCATTGTCCGGGTCGAGGAACACCAGGTCAGTGCCCTCTACTGCGTTCCGTGCCCGCCTGAACCACGTGGCGCGCTCTGCCGCGCGATGCTGGGCGTTACCCACTACGCGGGGGAGCGGCTCGGAGAAATACATCGTGCCGGGCGGAAGGATGCCGGAGGACTCGATCAGCGCCACGTTCAGCGCGCTCTGGCCCTGCCGG
>WNGG01000194.1_pt1 | contig 87946 bp, 93 predicted proteins | sample 5400661 | NCBI WGS metagenome assembly WNGG01 (sample SAMN13153372, study PRJNA577476) | soil metagenome | isolation source: 100 cm soil or saprolite under Garry oak tree replicate 1 | place: USA:California | collected 2016-06-15
GCGGACGGGGACCGGGCAGCGCCGGGCCGCCTCCCGCAACCTCACCCGCGGGCTCCCTCCGGAATTCCTCAACCGGCTCCGGGTGATCCACTTCGCCCCGCTCTCACGCGCCTCGGCGGCGCGCATCCTGGACCAGGAGGCGGCGCGGATCGCCTCCCGCTATCGTGCGCTGCACGGAATCGACCTGACGTTGACCGACGCGGCGCGTGAGGCGCTCATCGACCTCGGCTTCAGCGAGGAGTACGGCGCCCGTCACCTGGTGCGGCAGGCCGACCGGGTCCTGAACGTTGACGTCGGCCTGCTCCTGCACGCCGCGGCGTCCCCCCTCTCCGAGGAGGGCCGCCGGCTGCTGGCCCGCATCCGCGAAGCCCGCGACGGCCGCCGGGCGATCGACGAGGAGGCGCTGCGGGCGGACGTCGCCCGCCAGACGCGCCTTCGTGCCGGGGCGGCGCGGGTGAGGGTCGACTGGGACGGCGCTCGTTTCGTCCACCGGGTGGACCAGGCATGAGTCCGCCGCTCCTCGTCTCGCTCCAGTCGATCATCGAGCGCAGCTACGGCATGTCGCGGGTGATCGAAGACCTGGCTTCGTTCATCATCGGGGACGCCGGGTACCGCTCGCGCTACGCCGTCCCGGAGGGCGGGGAGCCGCGGGCGCCATGGGGCGCGCGTCTGCTGGTGCGTGAGGCGGGTCCGGGCCTGCGGGTGGCGCTCTACTACCCGGACTCCCTGGTGCGACACCTGGAGAAATTCAATCCCCTGGCGGGAGTCGGGGACGTGAACATCGAGGCGTTCGCCGTCCTGGTCGAGGAGCTCGATCACCTGCTGACGCTGGCCAGCCGGGCGGTGGAGCGGCGACCCGTGAGCCTGCTCGAGCTCGAGCATCACGCGAACGTGACGAAGTACCTGGTGGTCCTCCACTTCCTGGGCAAGCATACGGGACGCCGCTCGGTGCCCGAAGCGCTGCGGATCTGGGCCCGGCATCATCTGTTCGAGAGGTACGAGGAGGGGCGCGGCGAGGCCGCCGAGCGCTACCGCGAGGCGGCGGCGCTGGGGAGAAAGTACGTGGGGTATCTCGAGTCCCTGCCGATCCGAGGGCGTCTCGCCGAGCTCAGGGCCTACCAGAGACGGCCGATCTCGGAGACCTTCCGGCTGCTGGCGAACCCGAACTGATCGGGCGGGTCGCCGGAAGCCTGCGGGGATCTAGCGCTCGGCGGCCTCGCTGCCACGAGGCAGGGAGGCGAGGTGCTGGGCCTCGGGGAACAGCTCGAGGGCCCGCTGGATCTGCCGATCACTCTCCGCATAGACCTTGTACGCCTCCTCGAATCCCCAGAGGGCCGAGGCGATCGCCTCCTTGATCTCGCTCCTCAGCCGATCCCTGTTCGCCTCGATGTCGGCCGCGGTCCACTTCACCTTGCGCGCGGTCAGGAAGTCCTGGAACTCCCGCACCACCTCGGGCGTGACCTCGAAGGTCCGCGGCACGCTCTTGTGCCGGGCGTTGTAGTCGACGGCGAAATGGAAGAAGAGCTGCTGCCGCTCCACGGCGTCGACGAACTTCGACGTCGGATCGACGTCGACCATCACGTCGGGCCGGATGCCGCCGCCGCCGTAGACCGTGCGCCCGGCATCGGTCTTGCGGATCTCCTTCGAATCCTTCACGAGCTGGTCGTCGTCCTCCTCGTGCGACAGGTAGTCCTCGAGGGAGTTGTAGTCTCTCTGGATCAGGCGGCCGCTGGGGGTGTAGTAGCGCGCCGTCGTGAGCGCCAGGGCGGCGTCGTGGCTCAGTGGGTAGACCGTCTGAACGAGCCCCTTGCCCCAGGTGGTCTTGCCGACGATGAGGCCCCTGTCGTGATCCTGGATGGCGCCGGCGACGATCTCGGAGGCGCTCGCGCTGTACTTGTCCACCAGGACCACGAGCGGCAGATCGCTGCGGCTCCCGGCGCCGGTCGCCCGGTACTCCTGGTCGGCGCCGCTGATCCGCCCCTTCGTGTAGACGATCATCTGGTTCTTCTGCAGGAAGCGATCGGCCACGCGCACCGCCTGCTCGAGAAGGCCTCCCGGATTGCGCCGCAGGTCGAGAACGAGCCGCGTCATCCCCTGCTTCTGCAGGGAGCGGATCTTCTCCTCAAGCTCGTGGTCGGTGGTGCGGGTGAAGTTCTCGATCTTGACGTACCCGACGCCCGGGCGGATGAGGAAGGCCTGGCGGATGCTGTTGGTCGGGATCTCATCCCGGGTGATGGTGAAGTGCAGGAGCTCGTCGTACCCCGGCCGCGTGACGGTGATGGTGACGCGGGTCCCCTTCGGCCCCTTCAGACGCTTGAGCGCCTCGTCGATCGTCATGTCGAGCGTGTCCACACCCTCGATCTGCGAGATGATGTCGCCCGCCCGGATGCCGGCGTTCGACGCGGGCGTCCCCTCGAGCGGCGCGATGACGGTGAGAGGCTTGTCCTGCGACGGCTTCGAGATGACGATGCCGAGGCCCGAGAAGCTCCCCTGCTGCTCCTCGAGCATGTTCTTGTAGTCGTCCGGATCGAGGTAGTTCGAGTGCGGGTCGAGGGTGCGCAGCATGCCCCGGATCGACCCCTCGATCGCGACGCGCGGATCGACCGGCTCGGCGGCCCGCGCCTGCACCGCGCTCAGGAGCTGGGTGTAGGTGCCGAGCTGCTCGCTGGTGCGCTCGGAGATCGTCGTGCTACGGCCGCCGAGCAGTCCACCGGCGAGGCTCCCCGCGACGACAAATGCCAGCCCCCCCGCGATCGATCGCCTGCCCACCTGCACTCTCCTCGCCTCCGGCTTCATCAAATTATAGTGCCCGGTCGGGAGCATGTAAAGAAACGGCGGAGGGATGACGGGAGCGTCAGGCGTCCGTCGGGCTCCATCAGTCTTCCGCCCCCTCGGAAAGGGGCCGCGTTCGGGGGCGGAGCCCGGGGTTGATGCTAATATGGGAGATGCCGCCGGAGCGAGATCGAGGCGGGCGGCGCGAGGAGAGCGAGAGATGTTCGGATCCATCGGCGGGCCGGAGCTGGTCGTCATCTTCGTGGTGGCGCTCCTGATCTTCGGGCCGCGCAAACTCCCCGAGCTGGGGCGCGCCATCGGGCGAGGGCTCGCCGAGTTCCGCAAGGCGGCATCCGACCTGAAGGAGACGCTCGACACCGAGGTCAGCCGCGCGGAGACGCCTGCCCGACGCGAGGCCCTGCCGGCCGCCCCGGGCAGCGAGGAGAAGCGGGAGTCGTCGGCCGGGACCGTCGATGCCGGGACGCCGGACGAACGGCGCTGAACTTCCCACGATGACCTTTCTGGAGCACCTCGAGGAGCTCCGGAAACGGCTCGGGTGGTCGCTGGTCGCGGTGGGCGCGGCGTTCGCCCTGTCCCTCTCGTACGCGCGGCGGATCCTCGAGTTCCTTCTCGGCCCGATCCGGCCGATGCTCGGCGAGGCCAGGCCGGTCTTCATCGATCTCACCGAACCGTTCCTGCTTTATATGAAGGTCGCCTTCCTGGCGTCCCTCTTCCTCTCGGCTCCGATCGTCCTCTACCAGGTCTGGGCCTTCATCTCCCCCGGGCTCTACCCGCGGGAGCGGCGCTACGCCGTCCCGTTCATCCTGTTCGCCACGATCTTCTTCATTCTGGGCGGGGCGTTCGGATACTACGTCGGCTTCCCGACCGCCTGCCGGTTCCTGCTGAGCGTGGGGGAGGGATTCCAGCCGGCGCTCCGCATCAGCGCGCTTTTCGGGTTCGAGAGCAAGATCATCCTCGGACTCGGGCTCGTCTTCGAGCTCCCGACCGTCATCTACTTTCTCGCCCGCCTGGGCCTGGTGACGTCCGGCTTCCTCTGGCGCCACTTCAAGTACGCCATCCTGGCGATCTTCATCATCGCGGCGATCATCACGCCGACGCCCGACGTGGTGACGCAATGCGTCTTCGCCGCGCCCATGATCCTGCTCTACCTGATCGGCGTCCTCGTGGCCCGGATCTTCGGGCGGCCGCGCGAGGCGCCGGTGCCGCCGGACGAGGCGTGAGCCGCGACGGGCCCCCGCGGGTCGGCCGGGACGCCGGGCTTCCGCCCGGGTACATTCGGACGCGCTCCCCCGGCGGGAGCTGGGTCGTCCGCCCGGAATGCGCGGAGGCGGTCGAGCGGGGCGAGGCCGACCGGCTCCTCGCCGGGCGGGGGCGACGCGACAAGCGTCCCGGGACGGGCCGGGGCGGGCTCGTCGTCTTCACCCTGGCCGGCGAGTCCGCGATCGGAAAGAGAGCGCTCCACGGAGGCGTGGCCGGCCGGCTGCTCGGCGGGATCTACCTCGGACCGGGACGGGTGCTGGCGCAGGTCGAGGCGGCGCACCGCCTGGACCGAGCCGGCGTCCCGACGCCCGAGGTGCTGGCGGTCGGCTGGCGCAGGGCGCTCTTTGTCTTCACGGTCCAGGCGATCGTGACCCGGGCCATCCCGGGCGCGGAGAACCTCTATGAGGCCGCGCGGCAGGACTCTCCCTGGCGCCGTCGTCGGGCGATCCTGGCGAGGAGCGCCGAGCTCGTCCGGTCGATGCACGAGGCCGGGTTTCTGCACGCCGACCTGAACGTCACCAACCTCGTCCTGGGCTCGGGGCCGGGAGGGGACCAGTTGCACGTCGTCGATCTCGAGAAAGGGAGGTTCGTCCGCTTGGTGTCACCCTCCGACCGGTTCTCCAACCTGGCGCGCCTGCTGCGGTCGTACGAGAAATGGATCCGCGGGCGCTCCAGCCTCGGGCCGCGTGACGAGCTCTTCTTCCTCGAGCGCTACTGCCGATCCGATCGCGCGCTGCTGCGTGATCTGCTCGGCCGCCTGCGCCGCCACCGCTCGGGGCGGCTGCGCGTGCGCGTCGGGCCGAAGCCGCACGCGGCCCCCGCGGGCTCAGGCGCCGGCCTCTCGCAGCAATGAATGGGAGGCACGCTCCACCTCCTCGACCGTGATCTCCTCGAGGCAGAACGGCTTGCCCGAGGGTGCGGGGGAGCACTCGCGGAAGAAGTCCTGCCGGCACGGGGAGCAGGGGTAGCGAAGGCTCAGGATCGCCCGCCGGCCGGACCGGATCACGGGGGCGGTCAGGGCGGGGGATCCCGGGCCGAAGAGGCCGACGGTCGGCACGCCTAGCGCGGCCGCGATGTGCATCGGTCCGCTGTCGTTCCCCACGAACAGACGGCAGCGCTCCAGGATCCCCCCGACCTCCTTGATGGAGGCTTCGCTCCGGGGCAGGAGGGCCCTTCCGGCCGGGATCTGGACGGCGATCCGCTCCAGGAGACCCCTGTCCTCCGCGCCCCCAAGGAGGACGAGCTGGGCCCCCGTCCCCTCCGCCAGGCGCCGCGCCAGCTCCGCGAACCGTTCGGGATGCCAGGCTCGCGGCTCCTTCGAGGCCCCCGGATGGATCGCCACGAGAGGCCGGTCGTCGATCCGCCCCGCGGCCTTCAGGAGCGCCGCCGCCCCTTCGCGCGCCCGCGCGTCCAGGTGGAAGGAAGGAAAGGGGTCACGCACCGGGCATCCGAGCGCGCGGGCGATCCCGAGGAACAGATCAACGTGGTGGGTGCCGGGCGGCGGGAGTCGCAGAGGATGAGTGAGAAGAGGGGTCCGCCAGTCGGTGGCGTACCCGACCCGCACCCGCGCTCCGGCGAGGTAGGCGAAGGCGGCGGCCTCGAAGGCCTTCTGGAACAGGATCGCGAGATCGAATCGTCCCCGGCGTAGCGCCGCCACCAGGCGGCGGCGTCCGACGATCCCGCGGTGCGCCCCCCGCCGGTCGTACTCGATCAGGTCGTCGTAGTCGGGGCTGCCCCGGAGCGTTTCGAGGACCCAGCTCTTGGCCAGGATGGCCACGCGAGCCCCGTGGAAGTGCTCCCGGATCGCACGGACCGCCGGCGAGATCATCACCACGTCGCCGATCCAGTTGTTCGCACGGATCAGGATCCGCCGGACCTCGGAGGGCGCGATCGAAGTCACGGCGGCGCCCCGGCCGCCGTGTGGAAGACGAGGCGTCGCGACAGATGCGGCGCGTCCGCCGGCCCGCGCACGGGCCTCCTGTTCTGAAGGAGGCCGCGGGCGGCGGCCAGGACGTCCTCCGGAGCGATCGTCGCGGGGGAGGCCGGGTTGCGCAGCACCACGTGGCCATCGCCCAGAGGTGCGTTGAGCCGCGGATCGGTGCGTCCGAAGAGGGCGATCACAGGGCAGCCGACTCCCCACGCGAGGTGCATCGGGCCCGAGTCGGCTCCGATGAACAGGGTCGATCGCCTGAGGAGGGCCGCCAGAAGCCGCAGCGGGACCGCGGGAGCGAGGTGGGCGGCGCCGGCCGATCCGTCCACGACGGCTCGGGCCAGAGGCTCCTCGCCGGGCCCCCAGGTCACCAGGGGCGCCGCCCCCAGCGACCGCCGGAGAAACACCGCCAGGCGGGCGAAATGATCCGCCGGCCACCTCTTGTGACGCTGTCTCAGGCTCGTGCCTGGAGAAAGCAGGACGACCGGCTCGCCGCCGGGGGCGGCGTCCCTCAGGATCGCCTCGGCCCGCGCTCCTTCGCCGGCGGGCTCGGGCAGGATCATGGTGACCTCGTCGCCCGGTGCGCCCAGTGCCTCGGCCATCACCAGGTTCCTCTCCACGCGATTGAGCCACCGGGACGGGGGCCGGACCCATTCGTTCGTGAGGAGGAAGCTCAGCTCGCGACTGTGGCCCGGGGCGAACCCGACGCGCCGCGGGGCCGACGAAAGCCAGGCCAGGATCCCGCTCTTGAGGCTCCCCTGGAAGTCGAGGGTCACGGTGAAGGCCCGCGCCCGTAGGTCTCGCCGCAGCCCTGCGAGGGCCTGCAGGAGACGCGCGGGACGCGATCCGGCGCCTCGCAGCGCACCGCGCGGGAAGCGGATCACCTCATCCACCTCCGGATGGCCCTCGATTAAATCACGCGACAGGTCCTCGACGATCCAGGCGAGGTGGATCGACGGGTAGGCCGTCCGGATCAGGTGCAGGGCCGGCAGCGTCCGCAGGACGTCGCCGACGGCGCCCAGGCGCACCAGAAGGACGCGATCGCGCGCCGCGAGGGGGGCGGGAGGGTGCGGCATCGGGACGTGCATCTTACAACCGGGACCGGGACCGCGCAAACCGCACGCCTCCCGGCGCGCGGAGCGGGCATCCGTGTTGTTTGACAACGGTTTCGGCGCGGTGCTATAAGTCGCCCGCCCGCGCCGGAGAGTCCCGTGGCCCTCGATCCGAAGCTCCTCGAGATCCTCGCCTGTCCCGAGTGCAAGACGGAGGTTCGCCTCACTCCGGACGGCTCCGGTCTCGTGTGCCGGACCTGCCTCCGCCGCTACCCCGTGGTCGAGGGCATCCCGATCATGCTGGTCGAGGAGGCCTCGCTCGAAGGCGAGGATCGCCCCTGACCGTTCCCTTCGCGCCCGTGCCGCAGCTCGGTCCGGGGCGGGCGGACGCCATCACGGCGCGCTTCCCCGACGTCGCCCTTCTCGTCGTCGGCGACCTGATCCTCGACCAGTTCGTCTGGGGGAACGTGTCGCGCATCTCGCCGGAAGCGCCGGTTCCGGTGGTGCGCCAGGAGCGCGAGAGCCACTCCCTCGGCGGCGCCGGCAACGTCGCTCGGAACGTCGTCGCCCTGGGAGGCCGGGTGATCCCGGTCGGGGTGCGCGGCGAGGACGCCGGCGGGGATCACCTCCTGCGTCTCTGCCGCGAGGCCGGCCTGCCGATCGAAGGGGTCATCGTCGCGCCCGGGCGCCCGACCACGGTCAAGATGAGGGTCGTGGCGCAGCACCAGCACGTGGTGCGTGTCGATCGGGAGAGTGACGAGCCTCTCGAGGCGCTCGTGGCCGGCGTGCTGCGCGAGAGGGCGGTGTCGCTCCTCGACAAGGCGATGGGGCTGGTCGTCTCCGACTATGACAAGGGGACGATTTCGCCCGCCCTTCTCGCCGCGCTCCTCCCGGAGGCCGCCCGCCGGCACCTGCCGATCATCGTCGATCCGAAGGTCCGCCTCTTCGCACACTACCGCCCCGCCACCGTGGTCACCCCCAACGCCCGTGAGGCGATGGAGGCGGCGGGCCTGAGGGCACGCTCCGATCAGGACTTCGAGGCGGTCGGCCGGAAGCTGCTCGCGCTCCTCGGGTCGGAGTACCTCCTGATCACGCGCGGCGAGCGCGGCATGCTTCTCCTCGGCGCCGGGACCGGAACGCTGTCGATCCCGACCGTCGCGCGTGAGGTGTTCGACGTGACGGGCGCCGGCGACACCGTCGTGGCGACGCTGGCGCTGGCGCTGGCCTCGGGCGCCACGATGGAGGAAGGGGCGGTGCTGGCCAACCGGGCGGCCGGTGTCGTGGTGGGAAAGCTCGGGACCGCGGCCCTCACCCGGGAGGAGCTGCTCGGGGCGACGCAGCCCCGCGTGGGATCAGCCGAGGGCTGAGAGCCGCTTCACGATCCCCAGCGTCAGCAGGGCCCATAACAGCCTGCAGATCTCGAAGTCCTTCATCGTCGACGCCCGGCAGATGTCGCGCAGCGGGATCGGTTTCTCGAGGTGGGAGAGGAGGGTCCACTCGTCCAGGGAGAGCTGCAGGTCCCGCGTCCTGTCGGCGATCCCCTCGACGGTTCGGTACTCGGCGTCCAGACCTCCGACCGCCTCCCAGATCCGGTCCCAGCTCTGGATCCGGCGGATCCCCTCCAGGATGATGTTCCCGGCGGAAAGCCTCAGGGTGATCACCTCGTCGGAGGGAAGCGGCCCCGGCACGTACCGGTATCGCCCGCGCGTCCGGAGGAAGAGTCCGCAGATGATGTTGCGGACCTGGGTCAGGACCCCCTCGACCAGGTCGTGCGGCTCGATCAGCCCCATCTCCACCAGCAGCGTGCCCAGCCGCTTCTTGGCCGTGGCGCATCGCTCGAGGGCGGCCATCAGGTTCTCGAGCGGCACGAGGCCGGACTTGAAGAAGACCTGGCCCAGGCGATCGTCGCGGTCGTTGGAGGTGGCGAAGACCGGCCGTCCGGCCTGGATGTAGATCGACTTCTCGGTCGTCTCGTCCGTGAGGGTGAGCACCCCCGCCTCCTTTTGCAGGAGGATGGAGTAGACGAGCCCCGGGAACGTGGTGCTCGAGAGGATCCCTTCGCGTGATCGGCCGTGGGTCGCCATCGCTCCTCGGTCGGCGGGATGGTAGGGGCGAGCGCCCCCTTTGTCAAGGCGCGCCGGGAGGGGCGGCGACCGGGATCGGCCTTGACGTCACCGGACAGCCCAAGGCGTTCAGGCAGCACGGGTTGGCCCGTGCGGCATCCGAACCGCATACCCATTACGAATTTTTCTTGACAGATCTTTTTTTCGCGGCAGCCTTGCGGGAGGAGGTGGTTCCTCGTATTCTACTGTCACTCAGCACGAGGGGGGGATCCCGTCGATGGAACAGGAGTTGCGAGGCAGCGCACGGCTGGGCAACTACCTACGCCGCCTGAGAGTCGGGTACGGACTCTCGCTGAGGCGGGTCGAGGACAAGGCGAAGTCGGAAGGCGGAGAGATCGACAACTCCCAGCTCTCCCGGTACGAGAGGGGGAAGTGCTACCCTTCGTTCGACAAGCTCTGCCTCCTGGCGAACATCTTCAACGTCCCGATCCAGAACTTCTCCGACCTGCTCGATCTGGAGAGGGTCGAGTCGTTCGAGCCCGGCCCCGAGGCGAACTACGACGAGATGAAGGCCGAGGCCAACCGGGAGTGGGAGCAGGGGAACTTCGTGCGCGCCTACGCCATCTACGAGAGCGCGCTCGCCCGCCTGGAAGAGGGCCTCGAAGGGGCGGTCGACCCCGACACGCTGGCGCGCGCCCGCTACAACCTGGCGCGCACCCTGCTGCGTCTCGGGAAGCTGAGCCTGGCCGAGACCGAGGCCCGGCTGATCCTCAGGCGCTACCGGGAGATCTCTCCCGCCACGACCTACCTGGTGTTCCTCTGCCTCGCGATGGCGCACGATGAGAAGGGGGACAGGTTCCTGGCGCTCGCGGAGGCCGAGAAGTGCCTCGCGATCGCGCGGGAGATCGAGAACCCCGAGTACGAGGGGTACGCCCGCCACTCGATCGCGCGTACCCACTTCACGCAGGGCGACTACGAGAGGGCGATGGAGAACTTCCGCGAGGCCCGCACGCTGCTGGAAGGGCGGGCCGGGCGGCACGACTTGATCCTGATGCGCATCAACATCGGCTTCTGCCAGGCGATGGTCGGCAAGATCGATCGCGGCCTCAGGGAGCTGAAGGAAGCCCTGCAGGCCTCCAGCGCGGAAGGGTACCGCCGCTGCTCCGCGTACGCCCTCCTCTACCTGGGGCAGATCCATCTGATGAAGGAGGAGCCGAAGAAGGCGCGCGACTATTTCGAGGAGGCCGAGCTGATGGCCCACGGCGGGGAGGAGCGCTACCTCGACATCCTCTTCAAGACCGCCTATCACCTCTGGGTCATGGCGCGGTCGTCCGGGAACCAGGTGCAGGACAAAGTGTACTTCGGGCGCCTCAAGTTCCTGCGCTCGCAGCTCGACCGCCACTTCGTCGAGGTGGAGGAGTTCGATCAGTTCATCGAGCAGGGAAAAGGCAGGTGAGGTCATGAAAACGGTTCGCAAGGCCCGGTCGGTCGCTCTGGCCCTGTGCTTGGTCCTGCTCCCGACTCTGGCGCTCGCCGAGGTCTCGGTCGTCGTCGGCCGCGATGGGGAGGTGAGACGTGTCCTGGTGCTGACCCGCGGCGCCGGTCATGGGAAGCTGATCTGGGGCCAGGTGCGCCCCCGCGTGCCGCTTGATCAGATGCTCAACCCTCTCGGTGATACCTACGGCGATCTCGCGCCGGCCATCGCCAGGAACCCGGCGACCGGCGGAACCCCGTGGGCCTTCTGGTCGATGAACGTGGCCAACCAGAAGAGGATCGGCTTCTCCCTCTGGGACGGCCGTCGCTGGAGCCCCGCGGCCTTGGTCGTCGCCGAGCCCGGTCCCTACTTCCAGGACGAGCTCGACCCGTCGGTGGCCTTCGGCGCCAACGGGTCGCCGTACCTCGTCTGGTGGCGCGCCGAGCCTGTCGCCACGCTCTACTTCAGTACGCTGGTCAATGGCACCTGGAGCAAGCCGCTCCCGCTCACCGACGGGAAGGTCGACAGTCGCAAGCCGGCACTCACGCTCGACGGCACCTCGCTCGTCGTCTCGTACGGCACCCCCACCGGCCCGATCACCCAGACCTACGACACCGCCGTTCTGGTGGAGAGCGCCGCCAACCTCATGGACTCGCCGATCCCGCCCGGCAGGCAGGGCGACCCGGGATCGGGGTCGGAGGGCGGTGGGGGCGGCGGACCCCTCCCCGACAAGAGGAAGCACTGAGATCCGGAGCCTGCCGGGAAGGCTCCTGCGAGCCCGTCATGATGGCGATCCACGCGGGCTCGCGACGAACCCCGGTGGGACATCCGGGCTAGAAGAGCGGCGCGTCGTGACCGGGCGCCGGCCCCTCGACGGTCCCCGTGCCGGACCCGGTGCCCTCGTGGCGCGCCAGCCGCAGTCGCAGGTCGTCGGCCTCCTCGTCCAGCCGCCGGAGCTGCCTGCGCAACTGACGGTTGGTGATCCGGATCTTGATCCCGTCGATCACCCCGACCGCGCACGCGAAGGCGACCCCGAACACCACGGCCATCGCGATCACCAGCCCCATCGGCGCCGGCCCCAGCTGCCAGAGGATCAGGTTCACGGTCACGTCGCCGCCGTTGTAGACCCCGACGACCAGAAGCACGATGAGGAAGAGGCACACCAGGAGGTAGATCAGGATGTTCACCGGCGGGCCCTCCCGGCGCGCGGGCGCGCCCCGTCCTCCCGGGCCGCGCGACGGGGGAGGAACCATCCCACGATCTCGTCCCATCGCCCCTGCGCCTTGAGGATGGCGTCGATCACCTCGCGGACCGCGCCGCGACCGCCGGGGGCGCGGGTCACGAACGGAGCCCGGCGCAGAACCTCGGAATGGGCGTCGGCGACCGCGACCGGCAGCCCGGCCCGTCCGAGGACCGGCAGGTCGACCAGGTCGTCGCCGATGTAGCAGACCTCCGCGTCGGAGAGCCTCCGCCGGCGAAGGATCCTCCGGTACGCCTCGAGCTTGTCCCTGACGCGCAGGTGCACCTCGTCCATCCCCAGCTCGGTGGCGCGCCGCAACACCGCGGCACCGGCCCGTCCCGAGATCACCCCGGTGCGCAGCCCCGCGCGCCGCGCGATCCAGATCCCGACGCCGTCCCTGGCGTCGTAGGTCTTCGCCTCGCAATCTGACTCGATGAAGGAAATGCTCCCGTCGGTCATCACGCCGTCCACGTCCATCAGCACCAGGGCAATGCGGCGCGCCCGGGGCGCGAGCGGCGTGCGGCACTTCATGCGGGCGGCCCTCCGGCGATCAGAAGAGCTGGGTGCGCCACAGGTCGTGGATGTGGAGGACCCCGTCGACGCGCCGCGCCGCGTCCACCACGATCAGGGAGGTGATCTTCCGCCCCTCGAGGACGCTGAGCGCCGTGGCGGCGAGCTCCTCCTTGCCGATCGTGATCGGAGAGCGGCCCATGGCGTCGTCGACCGTCATCCCCAGGAGGTCCTGGCCCCGCCCCACGACCCGCCTGAGATCGCCGTCGGTGATGATCCCCGCGAGGGTGCCGTCGGGATGGACGACGCAGGCCATCCCCAGCCTCTTCTCGCTCATGACGCGGATGGCGTCGCGCATCGAAGCGCCGGCCCGCACCACTGGTGCCGCCTCCCCCGCGTGCATGAGCTGACCGACGGTGAGCACCTTCCTGCCCAGACGCCCGCCCGGATGCAGCCGTGCGAAGTCCTTGAGCGTGAAGCCGCGCCGCTCGACGAGGGCCATGGCGAGCGCGTCCCCCATCGCGAGCGCGGCGGTGGTGCTGGCGGTCGGCACCAGCTCCAGGGGCGACGCCTCCCGATCGATGCCGACGTCCAGGTTGATCCGGGCGTGCCGGGCCAGCGTCGATTCCGGGTTCCCGGTCATCGCGATCAGAGTCACCTCGACGCGCCGGATCAGCTCCAGGAGGCGGAGCATCTCCTCGGTCTCCCCGCTGGAGGAGACGGCGAGCACGCAATCTCCCGGGACGACCATGCCGATGTCCCCGTGGACCGCCTCCGCCGGGTGCAGGAACAGCGACGGCGTGCCGGTGCTGCTGAAGGTCGCGGCGATCTTCGCGCCGATCAATCCGGATTTGCCCATCCCGGTGACGACCACGCGCCCCTTGCACGAGTGCAGGACCTCGACCGCCTGCTCGAATCCGTCGTGCAGGCGCGGGATCAGGCTCAAGATGGCGCGCGCCTCCAGCTCCAGGACCCTGCGGGCGATCTCGCGCGCCATCAGGCTCCCCGCGCCACGGCGTCGATCGCCAGGACGGCCTTGAGGAGGCGCTCGACCACGGGCAGCGGCAGGGCGTTCGGGCCGTCGCTCTTCGCCGACGCCGGGTCGTCGTGCACCTCGCAGAACAGGGCGTCGATCCCGACCGCCGCCGCGGCGCGCGCGAGGTACGGGATGGACGAGGCGTCGCCCCCGGAGCGGTCTCCCAGGCCGCCGGGGAGCTGCACGGCGTGCGTGGCGTCCATGACCACGGGATGACCGAAGCGGCGCATGATCACGAGCGATCGGTAGTCGACGACCAGGTTCTGGTACCCGAAGGCGGTTCCGCGCTCCGTGACCAGCACCTTGTCGTTCCCCGTCGACACGACCTTGTCGATGGCGTGGCGGATCTCCCACGGCGAGAGAAACTGCCCCTTCTTGATGTTCACCGGCCGGCCGCTGCGTCCGGCCGCGAGCAGGAGGTCGGTCTGCCGGCAGAGGAAGGCGGGAATCTGAAGAATGTCGATCACCTCGGCCGCGGTCTCCGCCTGGCCGGGTTCATGGATGTCGGACAGGACGGCCACGCCGGTCTGCTCCTTGACGGCGCTCAGGATGCGCAGGCCCTCCCGCAGGCCCGGGCCCCGGAAGGAGGCGAGCGCGCTCCGGTTCGCCTTGTCGAACGAGGACTTGAAGACGTACGGGACGCCGAGGCGGCGGCAGATCTCCGCCAGCGCGCGCGCCATCTTCAGGGCGTGCCCCTCGCTCTCGATCACGCAGGGGCCGGCGAGGAAGGCGAGCGGGGCGCCTCCGCCGATCGACAGGCCCCGGCCGATGTCGACGCGGCGGGTCGGGGCGTGTCCGCCGTCAGCGGGCGGCGGAGCGGAACCGCTTGCAGGCATCGATAAAGCTCCGGAACAGGGGGTGGGGCTGCATCGGCTTCGACTTGAACTCGGGATGGAACTGGCAGGAGAGAAAGTACGGGTGGTCGGCCACCTCCACGATCTCCACGAAGCGCCGGTCGGGCGTCTCGCCGGTCACCCGCAGCCCCCGTCGCGTCATGTCGTCCAGGTAGGCGCGGTTCACCTCATACCGGTGCCGGTGTCGCTCGCTGATCTCGCCCCGGCCGTACGCGCGCGCGGCGAAGCTGTCCGGCGCCAGGAGGCAGGGCCACTTGCCGAGGCGCATGTTGCCGCCCATCCGCTCGACTCCCTCCAGCTCCTTGAGCTTGTAGATGACCGGATGGGGAGTGGTGGGGTTGAACTCCGAGGAATCGGCGTCCTTCAGGCCGCAGACGTTGCGCGCGAACTCGATGACGCAGCACTGCAGCCCGAGGCAGATGCCGAAGAACGGGATCCTCCGCTCCCGCGCGTACCGGATCGCCTCGAGCATCCCCGCCACGCCGCGGATGCCGAATCCCCCCGGGACCAGGATGCCGTGACAGGGGGCGACCGCCTGCTCCAGCGTCCCATCCCCCATGTTGTCGGCCTCGATCCAGCGGAGCCGCACCCGCACGTCATTGGCGATCCCGCCGTGGGTCAGTGCCTCGTTGAGGCTCTTGTACGAGTCCTCGTAGGCGACGTATTTGCCGACGATCCCGACCGTGACCTCGCCGTCCTTGGGGCTCTTGGCGCGCTGCACCATCTGCACCCAGTCGTCCATGTTCTTGTCGCGGTACGGCAGATCGAGGTCCTTGAGGAGGATGGCGTCGAGCCCCTCCTTGGCCAGGACGAGGGGCACCTCGTAGATCGTCTCCACGTCCTTGGCAGTGATCACCGCCTCCTCCGGGACGTTGCAGAACAGCGCGATCTTCTTCTTGATCTCCTGGGGGATGAACCGGTCGGTGCGGCAGAGCAGGACGTCGGGCTGGATCCCGATCGCACGCAGGTCGCGGACCGAGTGCTGCGTCGGCTTGGTCTTCAGCTCCCCTGCGGCGCCGATGTACGGGACCAGGGTCAGGTGGACGCAGACGGCGTTCGTGCGGCCGGCCTCCAGGCGGAACTGCCGGATCGCCTCGAGGAACGGCAGGGACTCGATGTCGCCGACGGTGCCGCCCACTTCGACGATCTGGATGTCGTTGCCGGCCGAGATCTTGCGGATGGAGGCCTTGATCTCGTCGGTGACATGAGGGATCACCTGCACCGTGCCCCCGAGGTAGTCTCCGCGCCGCTCCTTCTGGATCACCTGCTCGTAGATCCGGCCGCTCGTGAAGTTGTGCTCGCGGGAGGTGACGGTCGAGGTGAAGCGCTCGTAATGGCCGAGATCGAGGTCGGTCTCGACGCCGTCCTCGGTGACGTAGACCTCGCCGTGCTGGTAGGGGCTCATGGTCCCGGGATCGACGTTCAGGTAGGGATCGAGCTTCTGCAGCGTCACGCGGAAGCCGCGGGCCTCCATGAGACGTCCGATCGAGGCGGCCGCGAGGCCCTTGCCCAGAGAGGAGACCACCCCGCCGGTGATGAAGATGTACTTCGTCGGCACGCTCACCTCCTCCTCAACGGCAGGTCAGAAGCGCCCGCTCCACCACGGCGACGTCCTCCGGCGTGTCGACGCCGTGATACCGTCCGCGCGCCTCCAGGACGCGGATCGTCCGACCTCTCTCCAGGGCCCGGAGCTGCTCCAGCCCCTCGAGGCTCTCGAGCGCCCCGGGCGCCCAGGACGCGAACTCGTGCAGGAGCCGCCCGCGGTAGGCGTAGATCCCGACGTGCCGGCGCCACGGTCCCGCTCCCGCCGGGGCCACGTCCTCGCCCGGCCGCACGTGGGGGATCGGGCTGCGGGAGAAGTACAGCGCCCGCCCCTCGCGGTCGCAGACCACCTTGACGACGTTCGGGTTGCCCGCGTCCCGCGCATCCGCGAGCGGCTCGGAGAGGGTCGCCATCTCCACGGCGGAATCGTCCTCGAGACCCTCGACGAGACGATCGATGTCGCGGGGGTCGAGCATCGGCTCGTCCCCCTGGATGTTGACGTAGATGTCGGCCGCGGTGCGCCGTGCCACCTCCGCCAGACGGTCGGTACCGGAGGCGTGTCCGGACGAGGTGAGCATCGCCTCTCCTCCGAATCCCTCCACGACACGGGCGATCCGCTCATCGTCGGTCGCCACCAGGAGGCGCGACAGCCGCCGCGCGCCGCGGGCGCGCTCGTAGACCCTGTGCACGAGAGCCTTGCCGGCGATGAGGGCGAGGGGTTTTCCTGGGAAGCGCGACGACTGATAGCGGGCCGGGATCACACCGACGGCGTGCATCGGCGGCGGGCGCTCGCGGGACGGTCCATGCCGGCATCTTAGCCCACGCCGCTCGGGCAAGTCAAAAGCAATTTTCCTGGACAGGATGCCCCGCGATGCTAATATTTGATGCTGCGGCGCGCGCCGTCGCGGAAGTCACCGCGACCCCGGCCGCCGGGAGGACTCTCCGATGCCGGGCGAGGTCGAGAAGATCCTGGAGTCGCTGGGCTGGCATCTGCCCGAGGTCGGGAAGCCTCTCGGGTCGTACGTCCAGAGCGTGCGCACCGGGAACCTTCTGTTCGTCTCGGGAAAGTTTCCCAAGGAGAACGGCAAGCTCAAGCACGTCGGCACGATCGGGCGGGAGGTGACGGTCGAGCAGGGAATCGAAGCGGCCCGCCTCGCCGCGCTCGGCGTCCTCGCCACGGCCAAGCAGGCGGTCGAGGATCTCGACCGGGTCCGCCGCGTGGTCGAGGTGATCGGGTACGTGGCGGTGGCTCCGGGCTTCCTCGACGCCTTCGAGGTGATGGAGGGGGCCTCGGAGGTCTTCTCCAAGCTCTACGGCGATCGCGGCAAGCACAGCCGCGTCGTCATCGGGGTGGCCGGCCTGCCGCTGAACGCCTGCCTGCAGCTTCAGGCGACGCTCGAGGTCGAGTAGCCCGCCCGCGGGCGCGGCGGGGGAGGGTGGAGCCCGGGTGAACCTTCCTTTCAAGAAGCACGTCCTCATCTGCACCGGCCCGCGCTGCGGCGCCGAGCGCAAATCCAACCGTGTCCGCCAGGAGTTCCACAAGGAGTTCGTCCGCCAGGCGATGCTGACCGGGGTCAAGGAGACCCAGTGCATCTGCTTCGGCCTCTGCACGCACGGCCCGAACGTCATCGTCTACCCCGACGGAGTGGTCTACAGCGGCGTCCGGCCGCAGGACGTCGCCCAGATCGTCCGGGAGCACCTGGCCGGAGGTCGGGTGGTCGAGCGGCTCCTCCTCAAGAAGAAGGAGGAGCCGGCGGTTCCGCCGGAGGACGATCCCGCCGTCTCCTAGAGGGCCGCCCGGGAATCCAGGACAGGTTCCCGGCGACACGCGTATAATCGATCTCCGATGAGACCCGTACCCACCGCCTCGCCGACCCGCGCCGCGCTCACGGACCGCCACGGGCGGACGGCGCGCAGCCTGCGCGTCTCCGTGACCGACCGCTGCAACCTGCGCTGCCTCTACTGCATGCCGGCGGGGTCGATCGCGTGGTTCGGGAAGGAGCGGATCCTGACCTTCGAGGAGATCCGCAGGGTGGTGAGCGTCCTGGTATCGCTGGGCGTGAGGGACGTCCGCCTGACCGGTGGGGAGCCGCTGCTCCGCAAGGACCTGCCGATCCTGGCGCGGATGCTCGCGGAGGTCGACGGTCTCGAGGACCTGTCGGTCACGACGAACGGGCTGCTGCTCGCGTCGCAGGCCGCGCCGCTGCTCCGCGCCGGCGTGCGACGGTTCAACGTCCACGTCGACTCTCTGCGCCGCGAAGTCTTCGAGGCCGCCAGCCGGCGCGACGCCCTCGCCCAGGTGATGGACGGGCTCCGGGAGCTGGAGAGGCTGGGCGCCGTCCCGATCAAGGTGAACGTCGTCCTCATGCGGGGCATCAACGACGGTGAGATCCTCGACTTCGCCGAGCTGGCGCGGCGGCGGCCCTACCAGGTGCGCTTCATCGAGCTGATGCCGCTCGGCGGAGGCGAGGCGTTGGAGGCGGAACGCCTGGTCCCGGGCGGCGAGGTGCGCCGCCGCATCGAGGAGGCTCACCCCCTCGTCCCCATCGGCCGGGATCGCCCCTCGTCCCCCGCGACCCTGTACCGCTTCGCCGACGGCGTCGGCGACATCGGCTTCATCAACCCGGTCACCGAGCCGTTCTGCGGGGACTGCGACCGCATCCGCCTGACCGCCGACGGCATGATCCGCAACTGCCTCTTCGCGCGGCGCGAGACAGACCTGAGATCGATCCTGCGCGGCGGCGGGACGGATGAGGAGATCGCCGACGCCCTCCGCGCGGACGTGGCCGGGAAGGAGAGGGGGGGCTGCCTCGACCTGGGCGACTACTACCGGGATCGCCTGGCGCGCAAGATGTGGCAGATCGGTGGCTGAACGTCCCGTGACGGCCGGCGCCCGGGGCCGCCCGTCACGCCGCGGCGGCCGGCCGCTGTGCTATCCTGACGATTCCCGGAGGACAGGTTGTCGGCGGGCATCGGCATCGCGACCGGCTTCTTCACCAGCGCGGCGGCGGGAATCCTGGGCGCCCTTCTCGTTCCCCCCTTCAAGGAGCTGAGACGGTTCTTCTTCGCGCTGAACGCCGGGCTGGCGTTCGGGTTCCTCTGCCTGGCCGCGCCGCTCCGGCCGGCCCTCCTTCGGCCGGCTCCCGGAGCGGCCGGCGGCGCCGCGGTGTCCTCCTGGGCGGCGACCCTGGCGCTGGCGCTGGCGATCGCCTACATCGCGGCGCTCTACGTGCCGGGGAACAGGCAGGCGAAACCGATCCTCGGGCTCGCCACGGCGGCGGCGATCGTCGCCACCGCCGCCGACGGCTGGAGCACGGCGCGCGGCGGAGGGGAGGGATGGATCTTCGCCGCCAACGCCGTGGCGGCGGCCGCCCTCCTGGGGTCCGTCATCGTCGCGATGATCCTCGGCCACTGGTATCTGGTGCGCGGGCGCCTGCCGGTTGCTCACCTGGTCCGCTTCTCCCTCATCCTGGCCGGCGCGATCGGGCTGAGGGCGCTGCTCTGTCTGATCGGCCTGCTGATCGTCGGCGCGCGCTCCTCGTCGGGGATCCGGGGGTACCTGGCCGCACTGGCGGTCGATCGCGGGTTCTTCTTCTGGCAGAGGATCGCGTTCGGGATGGTGGGACCCGCGGCCTTCGCCTACATGGTGCACGAGACGGCGCGCATCCGCTCGACGCAGTCGGCGACCGGGATCCTTTACATCGCCGTGATCTTCGTCGTGATCGGCGAGTTCCTGGCGCGCTACCTGACGGTCGCCGGAGTGGGGCCTCTGTGAGCCGCCGCGTCGCCCCGGGGGGCGGCTCGCTCGCCTTCGTGTGCGAGGGGTGTGATCGGCCGCTCTCCCTGGCCGTGGATCGGCCGAGCGACGGCGTCGCCTGCCCGACCTGCGGCCGGCGGCACGGGCTGGGCGTGGGCGCGGCCGACGTCGCGTCGGGGACCGTCGCCCGCTGCCTGCGGTGCGGCCTGGATCGGCTGTACCTCCAGAAGGACTTCAACAGGATGATCGGCCTGGGGGTGTTCGTCGTGGCGGCGCTCCTGAGCGTGCCCACCTGGGGACTGAGCCTCCTCGCGGCGACCCTCCTCGATCTCGGGCTCTACCACCTCCTGGGAGAGGTGACGATCTGCTACGCCTGCGGCGCGCAGCACCGCGGCTTCCGGCGGAACCCCGCGCACGGACCCTTCGACCTGCACGTGGCCGAGGCGGTCGATCGGCGCACGCGCGCCTGAGGAGACGATGGAGCCCGGGAGAGAACCGGCCGCCGTCGCCCCCGGGCCTGCCCGGCCGCCGCAGAGCGACGAGAGGAGCGACCTCAAGGTCGTGCTGCAGTTCTTCATCGTGCCTCTGTCGCTCGTCGTCGTTCTCGTCAGCGTCTTCTTCGGGCTGCAGATCCTGCGGAGCCGGCGACCCGACAGCGCGACGACCCTCCGGGCGCTCGAGCAGTACCACGGCTTCCTGGCGCGCTACGTCGGCAGGGTGAAGCGCTGGCAATCGGGGTACGACCTGTCGCTCCTCCTGCGGGCGGACGATCCCGGACCGATCCGCGCGCTCGTGCCGAATCTGACGGCCGCCTTCCGCGAGGCCGGGGAGCGCGGCGACGTGGAACTCCGCCGCTACCTGGCGCTGGCCCTTGGCCGCTCGGAGGATCCCCGCGCGGTCGCCTCCCTGCGCGCGGGGCTCGGCGACCGTGACGCGGAGACGCGGCTCTTCGCCTGCTGGGGGCTGCTGGAGATCGGCGATCGGGCGGCGCTCCCCGACCTGCGGGCGGCGCTGGCGGATGCCGATCCGGGTGTTCGGAAGGTGGCCATCTACGCCGTGGGTCGCATGGGGGACCGCGCCTCGCAGCCCGCCCTGCGCTCGGCGCTCGCCGACCCGGAGGCCGACGTTCGCTGGAACGCCGCCCTGGCGCTCTCCCGCCTCGGTGACGCAGCGGCGGTGCCCGTGCTTGTGGATCTCCTCCGCGCCTCGGTGCCGGGCACGGACTCCGAGGAGGCCGGCGCGCGGCATGAGCGAGCGCTCAACGCCATCCGCGGTCTCGCCCTGCTACGAGCGCCCGAGGGGCGCGCTCCGCTCGAGCAGGCGGCGGCGACGGCGGACGACCCGGGCGTGCGCGAGGCGGCGCGGGCGGTGCTCGGCTCGTACGACGCGCAGGCCGCACGCGGCTCGCCTTGACAGCGGTCGGCGGCGCCACCTACGATGATATGGGAACGGATCGGTCCGTATTCTCCGGAATGACCGCCGGAGCGGCCATGGCGCCCCGCGGAGATCCGAGAGGAGGGTCCATGCCCGGGCCGGCCGGGTACAATCCGATCGTCCTGGATCACTACCGCAACCCCAGGAACGTCGGTGAGATCCAGGGGAGCGTGGCGACGGCGCAGGTGGGCGACCCGGCCACCGGGGATGTCCTGAAGATCAGCCTGCGGATCGTGGACGACCGGGTCGTGGAGGCGCGATTCAAGAGCTTCGGCTGCACCGCGGCCATCGCCGTGGGCAGCATGGCGACGGTGCTGATCACCGGAAAGACCCTGCCCGAGATCGCTCGGATGACCAACCGGGAGGTGGTCGACGCGCTCGGCGGACTTCCCGACTCCAAGATCGGCTGCTCCGTCCTCGCCGAGCAGGCGATTCGCGAGGCGCTGAGGCGCCACCTCCAGGGAGCGGCCGGGGCCGCCTGAGAGAGGAGAGGATGCCGCTCGTCGGAAAGCCTGTACAGCGTGCCGCCTCGCGGGGGATCCTGGCGGCGACCTACCTGCCGTCGATTTTGAAGGGGATGTGGATCACCCTGCGGCACATCTTCCGGCCGAAGGTCACGATGCAGTACCCCGAGGAGACCTGGCGGCTGCCGGAGAACTACCGTGGCCTGCCGGCCCTGGTGAAGGACGACGCGGGGCGGGTCAAGTGCGTCGCCTGCTTCCTGTGCGAGTACGTCTGCCCCCCCAAGGCGATCCAGATCGAAGCGCAGGAGATCACGAGCGGCGTCGAGAAGGGGCCGAAGGTCTTCGACATCAACATGCTGCGCTGCATCATGTGCGGCTACTGTGAGGAGGTCTGCCCCGAGCAGGCGATCTTCCTGACCAAGGAATACACCACCGTCGGAGTCAGCCGTCAGGAGATGATCTTCCACAAGGACAGGCTGCTCGAGATGGGCGGCGTCCGCCCCGATCCGATCAGGAAGTGGGCGCGCCTCACCGGGGACGGCGGCCTGGCGGCGCGGCCTGCGGAGGGAGGCGGGGGAGGCCGATGACCGAGTCGAAGCCGGACGGGCCGGTGCCGGGCGGTCTCCCGGAGCGGATGCAGGCGATGGAGGAGGGGCACGCCCTCGACCAGTGGGTGATGACCACGCGCCTGGCCGACTACGTCGCCTGGGGGCGGAAGAACTCCCTCTGGCCGATGCCGATGGGGCTCGCCTGCTGCGCCATCGAGCTGATGGCGATGGTGGCGTCGCGCTACGACGTGGCGCGTTTCGGCGCGGAGGCGCTCCGCTTCTCGCCGCGCCAGGCCGATATGATGATCGTCGCCGGCACCGTCACCAAGAAGATGGCCCCCGCCGTGAAGCGGATCTACGACCAGATGCCCGATCCCAAGTGGGTGATCGCGATGGGGGCCTGCGCCTCCACGGGAGGGATGTTCCGCTCGTATTCGGTGACCCAGGGAGTGGACGAGATCATCCCGGTGGACGTCTACATCCCGGGCTGCCCGCCGCGCCCGGAGGCCCTGATCGAAGGGATCATGAAAGTGCAGCGGCTCGTGGAGGGGCGAGCGCGCGAGGGACGAGGGGGAGCCGTGCGCCCGGAGCCGGTGGGCGCCTCGCGGTGAAGGCCGATGTCTGAACCCTCCAGCGATCTGCAGGCCGAGATCCTGGCCGAGATCGCCGCCCGCGGTCCGATCCCGTTCGCCCGCTTCATGGATCTGTGTCTGTACCATCCGCGGCTCGGCTACTACACGCGGGGCCTCGGGGGGGGAGGGGGGCGGGACTACCTGACCAGCAGCGGGCTCCACCACGTCTTCGGGACCCTCGTGGCCCGCCAGGCGGAGGAGATGTGGGTCCGCGCCGGACGCCCGCGGCGCTTCGCCTTCGTGGAGCTCGGTCCGGGCGAGGGGCGCTTCGCGCGGGATGTCTTGGAGCAGGCGGAGCGGTCGCCCGGCTTCGCGGCGGCCCTGCGCTACCTGCTGCTGGAACGCAGCCCGGCGCTGCGTGATCGCCAGGTGCTTCGCCTGGCCGGCCGGACGTCCGTGCCGGTCTCCTGGACGTCGGTCGAGGAGATCGAGCGGGAGGCGCCGTTCGAAGGGTGCCTGTTCGCCAACGAGGTCCTCGACGCCTTCCCGGTTCACCGCGTGGTCGGAACCCCGGACGGCGTGCGCGAGATCCACGTCGCGGCGCGCGACGGTCTCCTGATGGAGACGCTAGGGCCGCCGTCGACCGAAGCGATCGTGAGCTTCCTCGAGGAGGCGGGGATCGTCCTGCAGGACGGCCAGGAGGTCGATCTCAACCTGGAGGCGCCGCGCGTCCTGGCGCGGGCGGTTCGGCTGCTGTCGCGTGGCTACGTCATCGTGGTCGATTACGGGTACGAGGCGGGCGAGCTGTATCGTCCCGAGCGACGGCGGGGCACGCTGCGCGCCTTCCATCGCCATCGCATCGGCGAGGACTATCTGCTCCGGCCGGGCGAGCAGGACCTGACGGCGCACCTCGACTTCAGCGCGCTGACGCGGGCTGCGGCGCGCGCCGGCGCGCGCCGCCTCGGGCGGACGACGCAGTCGCGCTTCCTCCTGTCGCTGGGGGCCCTCGAGTGCCTTCCGGAGCCCGAGCCTTCCGGGGCGCCGGCGCGCCGGCCCGAGGAGGCGGCCGCGCGGGTCCGCCGGCTCAAGGAGAGGGAAGCGCTGAAGGAGCTCGTCCTCCCCGATCGGATGGGCGAGCGCTTCCACGTCCTGATCTTCGGGGTGGGCGGCGTCCCGGGCGATCTCGCCGGTCTCGCCGAGCCGTGGGCGCGGGCCGCCGCGTCCGCAACGGCGGCCGCGGGGGCCGTACCGCCGCCGGCCGCACCGCCGCTTCCGGACGCGAGGACTTGACCATGTCGGCGCGCCTCGAGGAGTCGAAGGTGCTGGAGGCGCTGCGCGCCGTCAAGGACCCGGAGCTGCACGTCGACATCGTGACCCTCAAGATGATCGACGATCTGAAGGTCGACGGTGGGAGCGTCAGCCTGACGGTCAATCTCACGACTCCCGGCTGCCCGCTCAAGGCGCAGATCGAGAAGGAGGTGCGGGCGGCCCTCGCCGGCCTGCCGGGCGTCGAGGCTGTCTCCTTGAAGATGGGAGCGAAGGTCCGCAGGAGCATCGAGACCCAGGGCGACCTGATCCCCGAGGTGGCCAACACCGTGGCGGTCGGCTCGGGGAAGGGAGGGGTCGGAAAATCGACGGTCGCCGTGAACCTCGCGCTCTCGTTCGCGCGGGCGGGCGCGGCGGTCGGTCTGATGGACGCCGACGTCTACGGCCCCAACCTCGTGCAGATGATGGGGGTCAAGGCCAAGCCCGAGATCCACGAGAAGAAGATCCTGCCGGTCCAGACGAACGGGCTGAAACTGATGTCGATGGCCTTCTTCCTCAAGGAGGACCAGCCGGTGGTCTGGCGCGGGCCGATGCTGCACGGCGCCATGAAGCAGTTCCTCGGGGACGTGATCTGGGGCCGGCTCGACTACCTGTTCATCGACATGCCTCCCGGGACGGGGGACGTGCAGCTGACGCTGTCGCAGATCATCCCGCTCACGGGCGCCGTCCTGGTGACGACGCCGCAAGATGTCGCCCTCTCCGACGTGCGCAAGGCCGCGGCCATGTTCAGGACGGTCAACGTGCCGATCCTGGGCGTGGTGGAGAACATGTCGTACTTCAACTGCCCGCATTGCGGCGAGCGCGCCGAGATTTTCAGCCACGGCGGCGGGCGAAAGGCGGCGGAGGCGTTCGGGACGCAGTTCCTGGGAGAGATCCCGCTCGACATCCGCGTGCGGCAGGGGGGCGACGAGGGCCGGCCCCCCGTCGTCTACGACCCGAAGTCGGGTCCCGCCCTGGTCTTCAAGGAGATCGCCGAGAAGCTGGCGGCGATCATCAGCGTCAACACCTACCGGAAATACGAGCAGGAGATGGCGGCCGAGGTGTGAGGCCGCAGGAGCGTCGCGTGTCGCATCGTGCCATGTCCGGGGTCCCTGGAACGCGCCTCCGCGCGCTGCTCTGCCTCGCCGCGGCCCTGGCCTGCTCCGCGCCGGCCGGTGCGGGGGCGCGTGGGGGAGACAAGCGCCCGGCGGACGACGTGGTGGGCCGCGTGAACGGGCAGGCGATCCTCCGCCGGGACTTCGAGCTGGCGGTGCAGATCCACTTCGCCGGGCGCCGGCCGGCGAACGTCCGCCTCACGGAACTGCAGGCGGTCCGCGAGAAGGTCCTCGACAAGCTGATCGACAGCGAGCTCCTCCATCAGAGCGCCGTCAAGAGCTCCGTGGCCGTCCCGGAGGCGGACGTCGACGCGGAGCTCAAGCGGATGCAGCAGCACGTGGGCACGCCGGGCGACTTCGCGAAGCTCCTCGGCGAGAACCAGGTCACCGAGGCGGAGTTCAGGGAGCAGCTCCGGCGCTCCTTGAGGGTGCGCAGGTTCGTCGATCGCGAGGTCGTCGGCGCCGTGGCGGTGACGGACGAGGAGGTGAAGCGCTACTACGATCAGAACCCCAACGAGATGAAGCTGCCCGAGCGGGTTCGCGTCAGCCAGATCATGGTGCGCGCCCCCGCCGGCGCCTCGTCCCAGGCGCGCGCCGAGGGCCGCGAGCGGATCGAGGAGATCCTCAAGGCGCTGCGCGCCGGCGCCGACTTCGCCGATCTGGCCCGGAAGCACTCCGACGGCCCCGAGGCGAAGCGTGGGGGTGACAGCGGGTTCCTGTTGCGCGGCGGGGGAGCGCCTCCGGCGATCGAGGAGGCCGCGTTCCGGCTGAAGCCGGGGGAGACCAGCGACGTGCTGGAGACCCGGCTCGGGTATCACATCATCCGGGTCGGCGAGCACCGCACGGAGGGGCCGACCCCGTTCGAGGACGCGAAGAAGACGATCGTGGCCAAGCTGACCGCCCAGCAGCGCGAGGAGAAGATCCACGCGTACGTCGCCGCGCTCCGGGAGAAGGCCCGCATCGAGCGCCGCCTCCCCGCGCCGGCCGCGCCGAAGCCGACTCCTTCGGGGGCCCGGGTGGGCGCGTAGCCCCTCAGGCCCGGCGTCGCCGCACGGCGCCCCGTCGGTTCGGGCCGGGGCGGCGCGCGCCCCGCGCCACTCCCGGCCGCGTCAGGCGCGCCGGGTCGAACACCCGGGCGATCCGCTCCTGAGGCAGCAGGCCCTTCTCGCGCACCAGGTCGACGATCGTCACCCCGCGCCGGACCGCCTCCTTCGCCAGCTCGGCCGACCGCTCATAGCCGAGCACCGGGCTGAGCGCGGTGACGAGAGCGGGGCTCCTCTCGAAGTAGGCGCGGCAGCGACGCTCATCGGCGCGGATCCCTCGCAGGCAGCGCCGGGCGAAGAGATCCAGGGCCGAGGTCAGGATCGCCATCGACTCGAGCAGCGCGTGGATCATCACCGGCATCATCACGTTCAGCTCGAGCTGGCCGGCGCCCCCGGCCGAGGCGACGACCAGGTCGTCGCCGGCCACCCGGAAGCAGACCATGTTGAGCATCTCGCACATGACCGGGTTCACCTTGCCCGGCATGATCGACGATCCCGGCTGCACGGCGGGCAGCTCGATCTCGGCCAGTCCGGTCTCGGGACCCGAGGCCATCAGGCGAAGGTCGTTGGCGATCTTCCCCAGATCGATCGTCAGGGTCCTCAGGGCCGCGGAGAAGGAGACGAAGTCGGCGGTGCTCATGGCCGCCTCCGTCAGGTTCTCCGCGGGCCGGAGCGGCAGCCCCGTCGCAAGCGCGAGGCGGCGGGCCACCCGGACGGCGTACGACGGGTGCGCGTTCAGACCGGTGCCGGCCGCCGTGGCGCCGAGGTTCAGACGTCGGAGAGGCCGAGAGGCCTCCTCGAGACGCGCCGCCGCCCGCCCCACCATCGCGGCGTAGGCCTCGAACTCCTGGCCGAGCGTGATCGGCACGGCGTCCTGCAGGTGGGTGCGCGCCGATTTCACCGTTCCGCGGAAGCGGCGCGCCAGCGCCCGGCACTCGCGCTCGCACGAGCGCAGCGCCCGGAGCAGACCCGGCAGGCCCAGAAGGATCGCGATCCGCATGGCGGCGGGGAAGGTGTCGTTGGTCGACTGGGACATGTTCACGTGGTCGTTGGGATGGACGACCGCGTAGTCGCCGCGCCGGCCGCCCAGGATCTCGATCGCCCGGTTGGCGATCACCTCGTTCATATTCATGTTCTGGGAGGTGCCGGCGCCCGCCTGGAAGACGTCGACGATGAATTGGTCGAGGTGGCGTCCCGCGAGGATCTCGGCCGCGGCCCGGGCGATGGCTCCCGCCCGCCGGCGGTCGAGGAGGCCGAGCGAGGCGTTGACCTCGGCCGCCGCCTTCTTGATGTGGGCGTAGGCCCGCACGAAGATCTCCGGCAGCCGGCGGCCGCTGACGGGAAAGTTTCGCGCGGCGCGGACCGTATGGATGCCGTAGTAGACGCCTGCCGGAACCGGCAGCGCCCCGAGCGCGTCACGCTCGATCCGCTTCCGTGCCCGGCGGCTTCGTGTTCTCCCCATGACCGCCCCCGCGCCGTCGTGGCGCGCCGCGATGCTAGCAGACGGCGGCTCGGCGCCACAACCGAGGGAGGGAGCGCGGCCGCCCGGGGTCGCGGAAACCCCCTCGCAGCCTGCGATCCGGGCCCTCTGTGGTAAAATGCCCGCCGCCTCGAACGGGCCCGGCGCGCGACCGCGCCGTGGTCGGCAGCGACCAGTGGAGGTTCGCGATGGGGAAGCAGGAGACGCCACCGATCGGCTCCAAGGCTCCCGACTTCACGCTTCTCGGGACCGGGGGGAAGAAGGTGGCCTTGAAGGATTTCCGAGGCAGGAAGAACCTCGTCCTCTATTTCTACCCCAAGGACGGCACCCCCGGATGCACGGTGGAGGCCTGCGGCTTCCGGGACGCGTACGGCCGCTTCGAGGAGCACGACACCGTCATCCTCGGCGTGAGCCGCGACGATCTGGAGGCCCACCAGAAGTTCTCGACCAGGCACCATCTCCCGTTCCTCCTCCTGAGCGATCGCGAGTCGGAGGTCGCCAAGGCCTACGGGGTGTTTGGCAAGAAGAGCTTCATGGGGCGGGAATTCTTCGGCGTCCACCGGTCGACCTTCATCATCGACAAAGCGGGGACGATCCGCAAGGTGTACCCCCGCGTGAAGGTCAGGGAACACCCGGCGGAGGTCCTGGGCTTCGTCCGGGACGAGCTGTCCTGAGCGCGGCGCGGGGAGCGGCGTGCCGCACGTCGTCCTGGAAGGGCGGATCACGATCGACGACTGCCAGGGGCGCTTCGAGCCGTTCGTCGTCCGCGAGGGGGAGCTCCTGGTCAAGATCGAGCGCTTTTACCGCGAGCGCGACGGGCGGGCCGCCCTGCTCGATACGCTCGTCGTCGATCGGGGACACACGCAGAAGTTTTTCATCCAGCTCTCTCCCAGGGGTGACGGCCTCACCGTGCGGCTCGAGCCTCTGACCGATCCGGAGAAGACGGCCGGGGTGCGCCGGGCGCTGGCCCTCGTGGCGCACCGCATCCGTCAGGCCACCGGCTGCTCGTACGGGGCCACCAACATCGGGGAGTACCTGATTCGCTGAAGGGGAGCCGATGCCGATCCAGGCGCGCTGCGGCCGGGCGGATGAGATCCCGCCGGGCGGGAGCAAGGTGGTGAAGGTGAACGAGCACGTCGTCGCGATCTTCAACTTCGGCGGACGGATCCATGCGCTCGACAACACCTGCCCGCACCAGGGCGGGCCGCTGGGCGAGGGGTACCTCGAGGAGAACGGGGTCGTCTCCTGTCCGTGGCACGGCTGGACCTTCGACCTCTGCACCGGCGTCTCCCCCATCGACCCCGACGTGAAGGTCCGCCGCTATCCGGTCCGCGTCGAGGCGGGCCAGATCATCGTCGAGATCGATTAGGAGACCGCCCCCGCGCCGGTCCGCGCGAAGCTGGCGCGGTGGATCGCCCGCCCCGCCTTCAGGTACTTCACCTCGTAGTTGGTCTTCCCGTCCCCCCCCTCGATCGGGAAGAGTGGGTCGGGCGCCTCGCGCAGGCGGGTGTGCGCGCGCAGGATCTCGAGGATCTCGTCGAAATACTCCTGCACGTCGGTGGACAGATCGAGGAAGCCTCCCGGTACCAGGATCCGCTCCAGGTGCGGCGCCATCTCCGCGCTGAAGAAGCGGCGCTTCCGATGCCGCTTCTTGGGCCACGGGTCGGGGCAGTAGACGTGCAAGCGGGCGACGGAGGCGTCCTCGACGAGCGCGGCGACGACGTGGCGGGCGTCGGCGCGGCAGAGACGCACGTTGGCCAGGCGCCGCCGCTCCGCCCTCTCCTTGGCGACCCGCAGGTGCTTGAGCGACCACTCCAGCCCCAGGAAGTTCACCCCGGGGCGCGCCTCGGCCTGCTGCAGCAGGAAGCGCCCCTTGCCGATCCCGACCTCGATCTCCACCGCGCCCTGGCGCCCGAAGACCGCCGCGAAGCGCAGCGGTCCGCTGATCTGCCCCGGGAGGACCTCGATCGATCCGTCCGTGGTGTCGGGGCGGCCGGAGGCCGGAGCGTCGGCGGGGCCGGGGGAGACCGTCATCGTCGCGTCGCCCCGCGCGTCAGATGACGCGGCGGTAGTCCTCGAGGCGGTAGGTCCAGACGCGCTCGCCGCAGTACCGCTTCCCCTCCGGGCAGACCGGCGTCCGGCCGGCGAGAAGGCGCAGCGTGCAGGGCGGCAGGAGGTAGCGGCCGATGCGCGGGTTCACCTCGCGGATCTGCAGCGCCTCGTCGAGGGAGGCCCGCCAGATCTCCTCCTGCGCGTTGTAGCACAGGCGCATGGCGTGCTTGTGGTGCAGGTCGAGGAGGTTGGCCGACTCGGTGAAGCGGATCGACACGGCGTTCGGGAGTAGGTAGAGAGCGAACTCGTCGGGCACGCCGAGGGCCCGCAGCCGGCCGATCCCGTCCCAGGCCAGCGCCATGGCCTCGCGGTAGCGGGCGTGGGCGTCGTCGTTGGTCGGCACCAGGGACGGCGTGACGTAGTCGGGGTCGGAGGTCAGGTGCGTCTCCAGGATCGGCCGCGACGCCGGCGTCGTGCGGTGCCGCTGGTTCTGCGAGTCTCCGGCGTGGCTCATGCGCTTGCGGAAGGTGTAGTGGCAGTGGACCATGGCGCGCGACAGCTTGCTGAGGCTCGTCAGATTCAGGGACTCGCCGAGATAGCGGTTGCGCGCGGGGTCGAGCGCGAGGGCGATCGCCTCGTCGTCCGGGAGGCGCGCGCGCGTGATCCCGAGCACCTCGCGCACCGCCTGCGCCAACGTCTCCTCGTTGCGCGCGGGGTGATCGACCAGGCGGGAGACGCGGCCGTCGAGGTCGCGGTCGAACTCGCGCAGGAAGGCGCGGCGCGCGCCGTCGTCGGCGCGCGTCTGCCGGAGCGCCCGGTGCTCCACCATCTCCTCGGCCGGGAGAGGCTCCTCCAGGACCGCGGCGTAGGCCGGGTCGAGCGCCAGCAGCTCCTCCACCATCCGGCCGACGACCATCCGCTGCTCGAGCGGCGCGTCGAACTCCTGGCAGATGCGATGGTAGCGCAGCAGCGTCAGCCCGCTCACGGTGTGGTACAGGTAGGCGAAGGTGGCGACCGGCAGGACGTAGCGCGCCACCTCTTGCGCCTTCTTCTGGATCTCCTTCGCGTAGCGGCCGGCGAGGCGCCGCCGCGACGGGAAGCTCCGGTAATAGGCGTCCGACGCCGGACGCACGAGCAGGCGGCAGAGATCCTCGTAGGCCGCCTGCTGGCGCGCGATGGTCTCCTCGAAGACGGTCCGCGCCTGCCCCGCGAGCGGCGGCACGGCGTAGTTCCCCGGCTTCACCGTGACGTAGCGCTGGCTGACCTGCTCCGAGTTGTAGAACGGGTGGCTGTGCAGGAACGACCAGAGGAACTGGCGGCTCACGTTGCTCAACGCGAACTGGAAGTGGGCGTGCTGCAAGGTCGTGTGGTGGCCGGCCTGGTAGAGGTCGCGCGCCAGGGTGTCACGCCGCCGGCGCCTCTCGGCCTGCAGCTCGTCCGGCGCCGCCAGATCGACCACCTGATTCTCGCGCACGATGCCGCTGCCCGAGTAGCAGGTGCGCGCCGTCGCCACCACGTTGTCGAACGGCCGGACGAAGGCGTTGGTGATCGTCACCTCGGGAGGAGGCGACAGGAACCGCAGGCTCTTCGTGGACGTGACGATGGTGGCCATGAACGTGGACAGCAATTGTATCATGTCGATCCGGCGCAATCGTCAAAGCGCTTGACGGTCTTCGGGTGCATCCGTTAGCATCCAGACGAAGCGGACGATCCCCCTACTGCGCGGCTGATTCGGCGCGGCCCACCGGGGCTTCTGGCCCTCCGAGAGAAGGCGGGCACACGCACGCGAGGCCAGTCCGGTGGCCGCGAGGAAGGACGCATGGTCCCACGATGGCCAGGCGGTGGCCATTCTGCCCGGGTTCTCGGGGCCGTGCTCGGCACTCTGGGCTTCGCGGCGCTTTCGGTGATCCTGACGCGCCCCCCTCGCGATCCCGGCATCCACGACAGCGATTCCGCGCTGTACATCGTCGAGGCGATCTCGCTCAGCCAGACCTCGGTGCTGGATCCGCGGCCGGAGTGGAACACGGTGGTGCGCCTCGCGGCGCTGCCCTGGGGCGGGATGCATGTCCTGCTGCTGAGACTGGGCCTGCGGCTGTGCGGCGATTCGCCGGATGGGTGCGAATTCCGCGCCTCCTGCCTGTGCTGGTTCTGGTCCATGACGTCCGCCGTGTCGGTCGTGCTGGCCTCCCTTCTCGGATACCTTCTGCGCGGATCCTGGGGCGCGGTGTGGGCGTCCGGGCTTGTCGCGCTGAGCTCCTCCCACCTGGGGCTCTACACGCAGCTGAACCAGGTCGGGACGACCGCCCTGTTCTCGCTGCTGCTGCTCGTCGCCGGCGCCTCGAGGGCGCTGCGCCCCGAGCGTCGGGGTGCGGCCGTGGTCCTCGGGCTCGTCGGTTTTCTCTACCCGTTCGCGGACAACATGTCGATCGTGATGTGGGTCGTGTTTCCGGGGTACATCTGGCTCCTCCTGTCGCGCCCGCACGGCCGCGCGCTCGTGAAGGCGATCGCGCCGTTCGCGACCGGGACCGGGCTGGCCCTCGTCGGCATGGCGACCCTGACCGGCCTCAGGTTCGCCACGGGAGCGACCGTCTACGACTGCACGCTGCTTCACTTCGCGGGACGCGTCGTCTCCCTGCTGTCGCGATCGACCGGGTCGGCGACGTCCGCCGCCCCGTGGATGAACCTTCCGGGCGCGGCGGCATCGCTCGGGGTCGGAGGGGCCCTGGCGGTCGCCCTGGCGGCCCTGTACGCCGTGGCGCGGGTCCGCACGACACGCGATCTTTGCCTGGTGCCGGTGGCGCTGGCGTACGCGGTGCCCCTGCTCTTCGTGTCCCGCTCCGCGACGCTGGTCTCCGAATATCTCAACCACGCGCTCACCCTGGTCCTGCTGGCGACCGGCGTGATCGTCGGCCACCTGTGGTCGCAGCAGAACCCGGGAACGAGGCGGGTCGTGGTGGCCCGGATGACCACCGTGGCGTGCGCGCTGCTCATGCTCCGCTCGGCGGCGGGCGGAAGCGGCGCGGCGCGGCGCGAACGGGCGGGCGAGGCCTGGGCCCTCGTGGGGGCCCGGTTGTCGCGCCTCCCGGCCGACGACGTCATCGCGTCCACCGCGGAGGAGGAGGTCGGCATCCTCTACACGGGCCGGCGCATCCTGACGCGGAATGACACCGCCGCGCAGGATCTCGTCCCGCGTCTCGAGGCATGGCCCGGTCGCATCGACTATCTCGTCATCCGATCCGACGAGCAGGATCGATTCGCCGCCCTGCTCGCGCGGCGGCGCCTGGAACTCCTGCACGTCGCGGAGGGGGCCGGAAGCGCGGAGTGGAGAGTCTTCGGGCCTCGTGGCGACGCTTCGGCGCCGCCGGGTCGCCTGCGCCTTCCGCGGGCGGGCGAGATCTGCCGGCGTCAACCCTACATCCCGTACTCCTTCGATGCCGCCTGGCGCTACGCCCCCGACAGTGTCCTCAGGACGTGGGGCCTGGCCGGGCTCCTGCAGGGGGATCCTCGGCTGTGGCAGGACTGGTCGCGGGCGACGCGCTTGGCCTACGAGCCCTTCGCGAGCTTCGACCCCGGCGGGCCGCCGGCGACCCCGCCGCCCGCGTCGGCGCCGCGATGACGGCCCGGCAGGCCGTGGGAAACGGATCGCCGGGTGAGGTCCGTCCGCTCGTCGTCATCGTGGCGTACGAGGCGGAGGCCCACCTCCCCGAGCTGATCGGCCGCCTGGCCAGGGTCGAGGGGATGAAGGAGCGCTGGTCCGTGCTCCTGCTGGACGATGCGTCGCGGGATCGGACGAGCGCCATCGCCCGGGAGCTCTTCGCGCGGCACGGGTTCGCGATGTGGCGCGTGGCCCGGAACGCGGAGAACCAGGGCTACGGCGGCAACCAGAAGGTCGGCTATCGGCATGCCCTGCGGGCGGGGCGGTTCACGCACGTGGCGCTGCTGCACGGCGACTGCCAGTACCCGCCCGAGGCCCTGCCCGTCATGCTGGCCGAGGCGCTGCGAGGCGACGGAGACGTGGTGCTGGCGTCCCGTATGTGGAGCGTGGTGTCGGCCCGGCGCGGAGGGATGCCGCTCTACAAAATCATCGGCAACCGCGTGCTGACCTGGATCCAGAACCGTCTGACCGGCCAGCGGCTCAGGGAATACCACACCGGCATGCGTCTCTTCTCGATCGATTTTCTGTCGCGCGTGCCCTTCGATCTGAACTCCGACGACTTCGATTTCGACACCGAGATCCTGCTCCAGGCGTTCTACGTAGGCGCCAGGGTTGCCGAGATCAGAATCCCCACGCGCTATGCGGGCGAAATCTCCCGCGTCCGTGGGCTGCGTTATGCGATGCGGATCCTGGGGAGCAGCCTCGATTTCTGGCTCCAGATGCACGGCATGGGTTGCTCGCTCCGCTTCCGCGATCTGCAGGGCCGGCGGACCCTGTATGTCGACAAGACGCGTCTGGCAGGTTCGGCGCACGACATGGCGGTCCGATACGTGATGCAGGCGCGGCCGCGATCCGTGCTCGATCTCGGCTGCGGGCAGGGCTTCATCGGCCAGCACGTGAAGCGCCTGGCTCCTCACGTCCGGTACGACGGAGCGGATCTGGGCCCGCACACTCCGGCGGCCTGTGATACGTACTGGCCGTGTGACTTCGATGCGGGCCTGCCGCCTCTCAATCCCTTCGACTACGACATGGTGCTCTGCCTCGACGTTCTGGAGCACCTCAGCGAGCCCGAGGCCTTCATGCTGCGACTTCGCGAAGCGCAGAGAGGCGGGCAGGGCACGTTGTTCGTGTTCTCGACCGCGAACCTGGCGTTCATCTCGATCCGGCTGGGCCTTCTCCTCGGACGATTCGAGTACGGCGACCGGGGCATCCTGGACATCACGCACAGGCGCCTCATGACGCGCGGTTCGTTCAAGCGGCTGGTGCGCGAGACCGGCTTCGAGATCGAGAGGGTCCGCGGCACGGCGATCCCCTTCCAGCTCGTCTTCGGAGACAACTGGATCACCCGAGGGATGACGAGACTCTGGCTGGTCCTGGTCGCGCTTCTTCCGGGAGTGTTCTCGTTCCAGACGGTGGTCGCGGCGCGCGCCAGACGATCGATCCCCGACGTCGCCGAGGCCGCCGACGCGGACAGGGTGACCGAGGAGACCGGCTCCGGCTCACATTGACCCTCCGCGACGCGGGTGACTATAATCGCCGCCGTTTCCCGGACGCCCGCGAGCGCTCGCTCCTTGGCCCGGGCCGTCCGTCGAGAGGCGCGCCCGCGGCGCGGCGGCGCGACGATGCGACGGCGGGGGGGGGGCGATCCAGCGGACGCGTCGCGGAGGCGCCGTGCCCGAGGAGGCGACGCGCTTCAGGGACCACTTCTCCGACTTCGGGGGGCAGGTCTACCTCGACTGCGCCGCCCAGGGCCCCTTCCCCAAGGAAACGGTCGAGGAGGTCCGCCGCGCTCTGCGGCTCAAGTCCCACCCCGAGGAGATCCCCGAGACGCTGTTCGAGGAGCTGCCCGATCGGGCGCGGGCGGCAGTCGCGCGTCTGATCGGCTGCAAACCGGCCAGCGTGGCCCTCGGCTCCGGCGCCTCGCACGGCATCAACGTGGCCGCCCGCGGCCTGCCGCTCGGGAACGGTGACGAGGTCCTGGTCGGCCAGGGGGAGTTCCCCGCCCTTCTCCTCCCCTGGATCGGTCTCACGGAGCGCGGCGTCGGCGTCCGCCTGGTGCCGCCCGCCGGGGGGCGGATGGTCACGGCGGAGGACCTGATCGCGGCGGTCGGCCCGCGGACCCGCGTCGTCGCCGTCAGCCTGGTCGCCTTCGCGACCGGCTACCGGATCGATCTGCAGGCCCTCGGCGAGGCCTGCCGGAGGCGCGATCTCTTCCTGGTGGTCGACGGCGCGCAGGGGGTCGGGGCGATCGACTTCCGCGTGGCGGATCACCCGATCGACGTCCTGGCGGTCAGCGGTTACAAGTGGCTCCTGGGCCCGTACGGCACCGGCTTCACCTACGTCAACCCGCGCGTCCTGGAGCGTCTGCGGGTGGTCGACGTCAACTGGCTCGGGATCGAGGGGGCGGATCGCCCGAATCGCCGCGCGCCCGCGGAGCTGAAATTCAAGGAGGGGGCGCGCCGCTTCGACATTCCCGAGACCGCCTCCTTCCTCAACGTGAGCGCCTTCGCCGCCTCGGTGGAGTTCGTCGCCCGCCTGCGCGTGCCGACCATCGAGTCGCACGTGAGGCGCCTGATCGACCTCCTGGCGCGCGGCGTCACGACGACGCGGCTGAAGATCGTGAGCGATCTCACCGTCGAGAGACGCTCGACGATCGTCGCCCTGGAGGCGCCGACGCTCGACGACACGCGCACGGTCTACCGCCGGCTCCGGGAGAAGGGGATCGTGGTCAGCCTGCGGGAGAACCTGATCCGGGTCTCGCCGAACGTCTACAACACGCCCGACGACATCGACCTCTTCCTCGCCGCGGCGCGCGCGTGAATTGACCCTCGCGAAGGGGGGGCGCTATAATCCCGCACCCTGCCAGGAAACCCACCGGAGAGGAATTGGGCCCGCGCCCGCGCCGGTCGGGGCCGCGGGCCGAGCGGGCGAAGCGGCGCCGAAGGCGCCCGGAGAGGATCAGGGTGACCGAACCTCAGCAGACCTTCGATCTCACCATCATCGGCAGCGGCCCGGGCGGGTATGTGGCGGCGATCCGGGCGGCGCAGGTCGGCCTCAAGACCGCCCTGGTCGAGAAGTCCCCGGCCCTCGGCGGGACCTGCCTGCACATCGGCTGCATCCCCGCCAAGGCGCTCCTCTACAGCGCCGAGCTGCTCGACACGGCCCGGCAGGCGGGGCGCTTCGGCGTGAAGATCGGGGAGGTGAAGCTCGACCTGGCCGGGGTGCACAAGCACAAGGCGGACGTGGTGCGCCGCCTGGCGCGCGGCATCGAGTATCTGATGAAGAAGAACGCCGTCACGGTGCTGCACGGCCAGGGCCGGCTCAAGGGGCCGGGGAAGGTGGAGGTGGCGAGCGGCCAGGGGGCGCCGAGCGTCGTCTCCACGCGCAACGTCATCCTGGCGACCGGCTCGGTGCCGAAGCTCCTCCCGGGTCTCAAGATCGACGGCACGCGCGTCCTCACCAGCACCGAGGCGCTGGCCCTCGAGTTCGTCCCCAAGACCTTCCTGATCCTGGGAGCCGGCGCGGTCGGCGTCGAATTCGCGTCGATGTACCAGAGCTTCGGGAGCTCTGTGACGCTGGTCGAGATGCTGCCGCGCGTGCTGCCGCTGGAGGACGAGGAGATCTCCGCCGAGCTCTCGAAGGCCCTCAAGAAGCGCGGCATCAACGTCCGCGTCGGGACGAAGGTGGAGGAGGTCAGGGTCACGGACAAGGGGGTCGAGGTGCGGGTCCAGACCGACAAGGGAGCGAAAGAAGAGCTGAAGGCCGAGGTGCTCCTCGTGGCGGTCGGCCGGAAGCCGGTGACCGAGGGGATCGGCCTCGAGGGAACGCGGGTCGAGCTGGACCGCGGGTTCGTCAAGGTGGATGGACGGCTGCGGACCGGCGAGCCATCGGTCTACGCCATCGGAGACCTGCTGCCGACGCCGGCGCTGGCGCACGTCGCCTCGCACGAGGGGATCGTCGCGGTCGAGGCGATCGCCGGGCGCGACCCGGAGCCGATCGACTACGATCAAGTCCCCAGCGCCACCTACTGCGAGCCGGAGGTCGCCAGCATCGGCCTGACGGAGCAGGCGGCGCGCGCCCGCGGCCGCAAGGTGCGCGTCGGCCGGTTCCCGTTCGCGCCGATGGGCAAGGCGAGCATCCTCGGCGTGCAGGAGGGGATGATCAAGCTGGTGGGGGACGAGCGTTACGACGAGCTGCTCGGCATCCACATCATCGGCCCGAAGGCGACCGAGCTGATCGCCGAGGGGGGGATGGCCCTGCGGCTCGAGGCGACCGTCGAGGAGCTGTTCCACGCCATCCACGCCCACCCCACGCTCTCCGAGGTCATGGCGGAGGCGGCGCTGAACCTGCACGCCCGCGGGATCCATCTCTGAGGCCCGAGACATGCCACCGTTGAAGGGCTCCGCCGGGAGCGGGCGGACGAAGGGGCGCGCCGGGGCCTCGATGCCGACCGCCGCCGCCTCAGGCGCGCGGGTCGCGGGAGAGTCGGCGTTCCTCCCCCCGCCCCTTGTCCCGCTGCGGAACCCGGGGCTGCCGCGCGAGTCCCTCCTCGAGATGCATCGCCTCTTGAGACTGAACCGCCTCGTCGAGGAGAAGCTCTCCGCGTTGTACCGGCAGGGGAAGATCCTCGGGGGGCTGTATAGCAGCCTGGGGCAGGAGGCGATCTCGGTCGGCACCGCCTTCGCCCTGCGGCCGGACGATCTCCTGGCGCCGATGATAAGGAACATCGGGTCGCTCCTCGTCCGGGGCGTCGCGCCGAGGGACCTCTTCCTGCAGTTCCTGGCGCGCCATGCCGGGCCGACGCGCGGCAGGGACGGCACGCTCCACTTCGGCAACGTCGAGCGGCGGGCGCTCATCGGTCCGATCAGCCACCTCGGGACGCTGATCCCGGTCATGGCCGGGGCCGCGCTCGCCGTCCGCATGCGCGGGGAGGATCGCGTGGCGCTGACCTACATCGGGGACGGCGGGACGTCCACCGCCTCCTTCCACGAGGGGCTCAACCAGGCGGCCGTCCTGAAGCTCCCGCTCATTCTGGTGGTCGAGAACAACGGCTTCGCCTACTCCACCCCCACGCACCTCCAGTTCGCGGTCGCGAGCCTGGCGGAGCGCGGCCCGGCGTACGGCTGCGCCGGCGACTCGGTCGACGGGACCGACGTCCTGGCGGTCTTCGAGGCGACGCGGCGGGCCGTCGAGCGCGGCCGGAGGGGCGAGGGCCCGACCGTCCTGGAGTGCCGGGCGCTGCGCATGCGGGGCCATGCCGAGCACGACGACATGCGCTACGTGCCGCGCGACCTGCTGGAGGCGTGGAGGGAGCGCGATCCGATCGATCGCTTCGAGTCGTTCCTGGCCCGAGAGGGCCACGCCAGCCCGGAGGATCTGCGCGAGGCGGCGCGGACCCTCTCCGCCGGCCTGGACCGGGACGCCGCCGAGGCCGAGGCGAGCCCCTTTCCGCCGCCGGAGGAGGCGCTGCGCGGCGTCTACCGCGAGCCGGGGTACGAACGCCCCTGGTGGCCCGCCCCATGAGCGCCGCCCCGAGGTCGTCCGGCGCCCCCCGCCCCGCCCCGGCCCTGAAGCGCGAGGAGCGCGCCTTCGTGCCGGACGCCGCGGCGCTGCTCAGGATGTTCCACGTCATGAAGCAGACCCGCGCTCTGGAGGACCGCATCGAGCGCAAGCTGTACCGGCAGGGGAAGATCCTCGGTGGCGTCTACGTCGGCCGGGGCCAGGAGGCGATCTCGGTCGGCGCGGCGATGCACGTCCGCAGGACCGGCGACGACGCGCAGGACGACATCGTCTCCCCGTCGCACCGCGACATGGCGGTCTTCCTGATGCAGGGGATCGCCATGGAGCGGATCCTGGCGCAGTACATGGGGCGCCGGACCGGCCTCACCCGCGGCCGGGACGGGAACATGCACATGGGTGACCTGCGACAGCGCGTCGTCGCCTTCATCTCTCACCTCGGCGACAGCATCCCGGTCGCCGCCGGCTGCGCCCTGACGTTCAGGATGCGCGGCACCGACCAGGTCTCCTTCTGCTTCTTCGGCGAGGGGGCCGCCAGCCGCGGCGACTGGCACGAGGGGGTGAACTTCGCGGCGGTGCGGCGGCTGCCCGTGGTCTTCCTCTGCAACAACAACCAGTATGCCTACTCCACGCCGGCGTCGCGGCAGATGGCCGTCGAGCACCTGTCGGATCGCGCGCGGGGCTACGGAATTCCCGGGTCGAGCCACGACGGGAACGACGTCCTCGAGGTGTACGACGCGGTCGGGCGGGCGGTAGCGCGCGCCCGCGAAGGAGCCGGCCCGACCCTCCTGGAGTTCCTCACCTTCCGCATGACTGGACACTCGGCGCACGACGACGCGGGCTACGTGCCCCGGGGCCTGTTCGAGGAATGGGCCAAGAAGGACCCGATCGATCGTCTCACGGCGCACCTCCTGAATCTCCGCCTCGTCGATCACGGGGCGATCCGGGAGATGGAGGCGCGCATCGAGGCGGAGCTGGACGAGGCGGTCGCCTGGGCGGAGCGGCAGCCGTATCCGGATCCGGCGGAGTGCCTCGAAGGGATCTACAAGGAGTGAGCCGACGCCGGAGCCGGCCGTGGACGCCGCGGCGGGTCCGCGCCGGCGCGGCTCGAAACGGCGTACGCTGAAGGAGACGCGAGCGTGGCCTTGACGACCTACGTCGAAGCGATCCGGCAGGGGATCTGGGAGGAGATGGAGGCCGACGAGCGGGTCTTCATCCTGGGGGAGGACGTCGGCATCTACGGCGGGGCGTTCAAGGTGACCGAGGGGATGCTCGAGCGCTTCGGGGAGCTGCGGGTCATCGACACGCCGATTGCCGAGGCGGCGATCGTCGGTGCGGCGATCGGCGCGGCGCTCATGGGGATGCGTCCGATCGCGGAGATGCAGTTCATCGACTTCATCTCCTGCGCCTTCGATCAGATCACGAACTTCGCGGCCAAGAACCGCTACCGCTGGGGCGCCGGCGTGCCGATCGTCATTCGCGGCCCGAGCGGCGGCGGCGTGCACGGGGGGCCGTTCCACTCGCAGAACCCGGAGATGTACTTCGTGCACACTCCGGGCCTCAAGGTGGTGGCGCCGGCCACCGCCCACGACGCCAAGGGCCTGATCAAGGCGGCCATCCGCGACGACGACCCGGTCATCTATCTCGAGCACAAGTACCTCTACCGCCGCGTCAAGGAGGAGCTGCCCGCGGAGGACTACATCGTGCCGATCGGGCGCGCGGCGGTCCGGCGGGAGGGGCGCGATCTGACGATCCTGACCTACGGGGCGATGCTCTACCCGTCTCTCGAGGCGGCCGAGGCCCTGGCGCGCGACCCGGGAATCGAGACGGAGGTCATCGACCTGCGCTCTCTCCTGCCGCTCGACAAGGACGCCGTCCTCGCCTCGGCGAAGAAGACGGGCAAGGTGCTGGTCGTGCACGAGGACACGCGCACCGGGGGGATCGCCGGCGAGATCGCCGCGATCATCAACGAGGAGGTGTTCGAGTACCTGGACGGGCCGATCCTGCGGGTGACGGCGCCCGACACTCCCGTCCCCTACAGCCCGCCCCTGGAGGAGTTCTTCCTGCCCAACAAGGATAAGATCCTGGCGGCGGCCCGGAAGCTTGCCTTCTATTGAGCGCGGAAGCCGGCGGCAGGAACGCCGTGCCGCGGCTTCCGCCCGGCGGGAATGCAGCCGACGCAGATGACGCGCGGCTGATTCCCGCCTTGGGAAGAGCGCACGAGAGGTAGGATAGGGACCGAGGAGGGTCGCACGATGCGGGTCGACGTCATCATGCCGCAGATGGGGGAGAGCATCGCCGAGGGGACCCTCACGAAGTGGCTCAAGAAGCAGGGCGAGAAGGTGGCGCGCGACGAGCCGATCTTCGAGATCTCGACCGACAAGGTCGACGCCGAGATCCCGTCGCCCGCCGCCGGGGTGCTGGCGGAGATCAAGGTCAAGGAGGGGGAGACCGTCCCGGTCAACACGGTCGTCGCCCGGATCGAGACCGAGGCCTCGGCCGCCGTCGGCGCCGGGGTGCCGGCGACCCCCGCTCCGCCCGTGGCGGCGGCGCCCGGCGCCGCCCCCCCCGAGGCGTCCCCCGTCCCGGCGGCTCCGCCGAGGCCGGCCTCCGCCCCGCCGCCCCTGAGACCCGCCGCCTCCCCGCCCGCCGCCGGCGGCGCGTTCGCTCCGCCGTCCGTCGCCGCCGGCCGGGGGGAGCTCCCGAAGGCGGCGGCCCTCGCCGCCTCCGGCGCAACCGCCGACGACCTGCGCCGGGTCCGTTCCTCGCCGGTCGTCCGCAAAATCGCCCGGGAGCACGACCTCGACCTCGCCCGGATTCAAGGCTCCGGGATCGGCGGCCGCGTCACCAAGAAGGACGTGCTCCAGGCGGTGGCGTCGGGCGGCACGGCGACCGCCGGAGAGGGAGCTCCCGCGCCGGCGACCGCTCCCTTCCCCGCGGCGGCGTCCCGGCCGACCTACGCTCCCGGCGAGCGGGTGTCGATCGCGCCGATGAGCGCGATGCGCAAGAAGATCGCGGAGCACATGGTGATGAGCCGGCGCACGTCGGCCCACGTCACCACCGTCTTCGAGGTCGACATGAGCCGCGTGCAGCGCCTGCGCGAGGAGCACCGCCAGGCGTTCCAGGAACGTCACGGCGTCAAGCTGACGGTGACCCCCTTCTTCGTGAAGGCCGCGGTGGAGGCGCTCAAGGCGTTCCCGGTGGTCAACGCCTCGATCGACGGCGACAACATCGTCTACAAGAAGGACGTCAACATCGGAATCGCAGTGGCGCTCGACTGGGGGCTCATCGTGCCGGTCATCCGCAACGCCGACGACAAGAGCCTCTCCGGGATCGCCAAGGCGGTGACCGACCTGGCCGATCGCGCGCGCGCCAAGAAGCTCTCCCCCGAGGAGGTCCAGGGCGGAACCTTCAGCATCACGAACCCGGGGATCTACGGCGCCCTCTTCGGGACGCCGATCATCAACCAGCCGCAGGTCGCGATTCTGGGGGTGGGCGCGATCAACAAGGAGGTGGTCGTGGTGGATGACGCCATCGCGATCCGCCCGGTCGTGCATCTCACCCTGTCGTTCGACCACCGCCTGATCGACGGCGCCGTGGCCGATCAGTTCATGGCGCACGTCAAGGCGATCCTGCAGGAGGGGAGGTTCACGGAGATCGTCTGAGGGCCGGCGCGGGCGATCCCGCGCGCCCGGGCGACCCGGTCACGCATGCGACGCTGCACGCATCGATTCCTGGGACGGATCGGCTACGCCGAGGCGACGGCCCTGCAGGAGGGGATCGCGCGCCGGGTCAAGGAGGGCGCCGTCGACGCGGAGGAGCTCCTGCTGCTGGAGCACCCGCCGATCATCACCCTCGGGCGGAACGCGCGCGAGGCGGACGTGCTGGCCGGAGAGGAGGCGCTGCGCGCGCTGGGGGTCGGGGTCGAGCGCACCGATCGCGGCGGGCAGGTGACCTACCACGGTCCGGGCCAGCTCGTCGGCTACCCGATCCTGAGCCTGTCTCCGGATCGCCGGGACGTCGCGCGCTACCTGCGGGACCTCGAGGAGGTCCTGATCCGCGCCCTCGGCCGCATCGGGATCGCGGCGGGACGCAGGCCCGGCCTCACCGGGGTCTGGGTGGGGGAGGAGAAGATCGCCGCCATCGGGGTCCACCTGTCACGCTGGGTCACCACACACGGTTTCGCGCTCAATGTCACGACCGACCTCTCCCACTTCGACCTGATCGTCCCCTGCGGCCAGCGGGCCCGGGAGGTCACCTCGATCCGCCGGATCGTGGGGAGGTCGATCCGGACCGAGGAGGTGGCGGCGGCCGTCGTGCCGGAGTTCGGCGCGGTCTTCGAGAGGCGGATGGTGCCCGCGCCCGACGCGCGGCGGGAGGCCTGCTGATGCAGGCCGACGCCGCCCCGCCCTCGGCTGGGTCGCCGAAGCCTCCCTGGCTGAAGATCCGCCTGGAGACCGGCGAGGGCTATCAGACCGTCCGGCGGATGATGCGCGGGCTGAAGCTCCACACCGTCTGCGAAGAGGCGCGCTGCCCGAACATCTACGAGTGCTGGGGGGAGCGCACCGCCACCTTCATGATCCTGGGCGACCTCTGCACGCGACGCTGCGGGTTCTGCGCCGTGACGACGGGGCGTCCCGCGGCCGGCGTCGACGCCGGAGAGCCGGCGCGCGTCGCGGAGGCGGTGGCCCACCTCGGGCTCGACCACGCGGTCATCACGTCCGTCGATCGCGACGATCTCCCGGACGGCGGCGCGGGGCACTTCGCGGCGGTCATCCGGGCGGTGCGCGCGCGCAGCCCAGGGTGCGTGGTGGAGGTCCTGACGCCCGACTTCCGAGGCGTCCACCGCCCGCTCGACCTGATCCTACCGGCGGGTCCGGTGGTCTTCAGCCACAACGTCGAGACGGTGCCCTCCCTGTACGGCGCGGCGCGCCCGGGATCGCGTTTCGAGCGCTCGGTCGGCCTGCTGCACGACGCCGTCCTGTGGCGCGGGCCGGCCGCGCGTCCTCTCGTCAAGACCGGCCTGATGCTCGGCCTCGGCGAGACCCGTGCGGAGCTGGGCGCGATCTTCGCCGTGCTCGCGCGCGCCGGCATCGAGATCCTGACGCTCGGGCAGTACCTGCGCCCCACGCTCCGGCACCTGCCCGTGGCGCGCTACTATCCTCCGGAGGAGTTCGCCGCCCTCAAGGACGAGGCCCTCGGCTTCGGCTTCAGGCACGTGGAGGCGGGACCGCTGGTGCGGAGCTCGTATCACGCCAGGCGGCACGCCCGCGGCGCGGCCGGCGGTGGCGCCGAGCCTCCGGCCGCGCCCGCCCCGCTCCCGGCGGACTCGGCGACTTGACAGCTCTTTCCCGCGGCCGTAATATACGACTCGTAGGGTCGGAATTCAGCGGCACGGCCCTCCGGGAGGGGGATCCTTGATCCGGCTTTCGAAGCGGACCGATTACGGGCTGATGGCGATCCGGCGTCTGGCCCTGATGCCGGGCGCCTCCTTCTTGAGCGCCCGCGAGATCGCGGCGGAGCACCGGATCCCCCCCGCGCTGATGGCCAAGCTGCTGCAGAGGCTGGCGCGCAAGGGGCTGGTCTCCTCCCACCACGGCACCAAGGGTGGGTACCGGATCGCGCGGCCCGCCTCGAAGATCACGCTCTGGGACGTCATCGAGGCGATCGAGGGACCGCTCTGTTTCGTCGAGTGCCTCGACGCCGGGAAGGGGCCGTGCCCGCAGCAGCCGAGCTGCACCGTGCGCCGGCCGTTGCTGGTGGTGCAGAGGAAGATCGCCGAGCTCCTCGAGCGTACGACGCTCGGGGACCTGGAGGCGTCCCTGGGGATTCAACCGTGACGGCCATCTACATGGACAACCACGCCACCACCCGCGTCGACCAGCGGGTGGTCGAGGCGATGCTGCCCTACTTCACCACGGACTTCGGCAACGCCGCCTCCCGCACTCACTCCTTCGGCTGGAGGGCGGAGGAGGCGGTGACCCGCGGCCGCACCCAGGTGGCGCGGGCGATCGGCGCCGATCCGAAGGAGATCATCTTCACCTCGGGCGCGACCGAGTCGGACAACCTGGCCCTGTTCGGGGCGGTGGCGGCGTCGCGCGGCCAGGGAGACCACGTCGTCACCGGGGCCACGGAGCACCCTGCCGTGCTGGACGCCGCTCAGGCCCTGGAGGCGCGAGGGGTGCGCGTCACCCGCCTGCCGGTCGACCGGCACGGACGGGTCGATCCGGACGACCTGCGCAGGGCGCTGACCGAGCGCACGATCCTCGTCTCGCTGATGCTCGCCAACAACGAGGTCGGGACGCTCCACCCGATGGCGTCGCTCGGCGCGATCTGCAAGGAACGCGGCGTGCTGCTCCATACCGACGCGGCGCAGGCGGTCGGGAAGGTGCCGATCGACGTCCGGGCGATGGGGATCGATCTGCTGTCGGTCTCGGCGCACAAGGTGTACGGGCCGAAGGGCGTCGGCGCCCTGTACGTGCGCCGCAAGAACCCGCGCGTCGTGCTCGAGCCGATCCTGCACGGCGGCGGGCACGAGCGCGGCCTGCGGCCCGGGACGCTCAACGTGCCGGGGATCGTGGGCCTGGGAGCGGCGCTCGAGATCGCCCGGGCCGAGATGCCCGAGGAGTCGCGCCGGCTGCGGGCGTTGCGCGACCGCCTGCAGGAGGGGATCCTGCGGCGCGTGGAGGAGGTCCAGGTCAACGGCCATCCGTCCGAGCGGCTGCCGCACAATCTGAACGTCAGCTTCGCCTACGTCGAGGGGGAGGCGCTGCTGATGGCGCTCGGCGACGTGGCGGTCTCCTCCGGATCGGCCTGCACGTCGGAGAAGAAGGAGCCGTCGCACGTGCTCCGGGCGATGGGGATCGGGGACGATCTCGCCCAGACCTCGATCCGGTTCGGGCTGGGGCGCTTCAATACCGAGCGGGAGGTGGACGAGGTGATCGAGCGCGTCGTCGAGGCGGTCGCGCGCCTGCGCGAGATCTCCCCGCTGTACGAACGGGCGCGGGCGGCGCGCGGGACGGGCGCCGCGACGACGCCCATGACCCAAGGAGGACGGTGACACCATGGTTCACGTGACGGAGAAGGCGGCCACGCAGATCAAGACCATCATGCAGAAGGAAGGGCTCGAGGATCACGGCCTGCGCGTGGCGGTGGTCGGGGGCGGCTGCTCCGGACTCTCGTACCGGCTGAACTTCGAGAAGGACCCCGCCGCGGGGGACAAGATCTACGAGGAGCACGGGGTCCGGATCTTCCTGGACGGCAAGAGCGTGCTGTTCCTGAACGGCACGACGCTTGACTTCACGGACGGGCTCAACGGCACCGGCTTCGTGTTCAGCAACCCCAACGCCAAGTCGAGCTGCGGCTGCGGGAGCTCGTTCTCCGCCTGATCGATCGGCGCCTCCGGGTCGCGCGTGGTCAATCTCTACTTCGAGGAAGGGCGGCGGCACCTCCGCGAGGGGAACTGGGTCGAGGCGATCCAGGCCCTCGCCTGGTCGCACGACGTCGCCCCCGATCATCTCGAGACCTACGTTGCCCTGATCGAGGCGTACGAAAAGTGCGCCGAGGCCGAGCGCGCCCCCGACGTCCTGCAGCAGGCCTTCAACGTCTGCCGCGATCTGCGGGACCGCCGCCTGCCGATGAGCGCCGCGCAGCAAACCTCCTTCTACGAGACCTTCGTGCGCGTGCGCGACAAGCTGGTCGCGGCCCGCCGAGCCGGCTGGACCCCGCCGCCGCCCAAGGAGCAGGTGCACACCCTGCTCCGCACGCCGGGCGCGACCCCTTCCGATCCCCCGACGGGCTCCTAGCTCGGGTCCTCCTCGGCGTGTGGTAGACTCGCATCGGATACAGGAGTTCGGCGGGAGCCCCTCGCTTCGCGATTCGCCCCCATGAAAATTTGACGATACGGCCAACCCTGATGCGAGTCGAGACCACCCAGCAGCAATCACCTGGCGCGCGCAGACTCACTCCGTTCGTCAAGTGGGCCGGGGGCAAAAGCCAACTCCTCCCACGATTCGCCGCGCACTTCCCAGTTTTTCAGGGAACCTATTACGAGCCATTCCTAGGTGGAGGAGCCGTCTTTCTTGCTCTGCGGCCCCCGAGGGCAAGGTTGTCCGACCTCAACGCCGAGCTCATCAACTGCTGGCAGGTCGTTCAGGACCACCCTGTTGGTCTCATGAGGAGCTTGGATAGACATCGGTTCACCGAAGCGTACTACTATCGGCAGCGTGAGGTGGCACCCTCCTCCCTTACAAAGATAGAGCGAGCCTCCCGATTCATCTTTCTCAACAAGACTTGCTACAACGGTCTCTATCGGGTCAACCGTCAGGGAAGGTTTAACGTCCCATTCGGTCGATTCGAGCGCCCGCCCAAACTCTACGACCGGGAAAATCTGAGAGGTATGAGCCGTCTCCTTGAGGATGCCGAGCTGCTATGCGTTCCCTTCGATGAAGCAATCGTACCCGCTCGAGCAGGCGATTTCGTGTACTTCGATCCCCCGTACCAACCTCTGTCGAGCACGTCGAACTTTACAAGCTACACGGAGGGATCCTTCTCGAAGAAGGACCAGGAGCGCCTTGCCGATGTCGTGCGTGAGTTGGACAAGCGCGGCTGCATGGTCGCTGTGAGCAACTCGGACACCCCGGAGGTACGGTCCCTCTACAGGGGATACCGGCTGACGCCCTTGATGGCGACCAGGGCGATCAACAGCAGGGCCGACCGCAGGGGCAGGATCGTAGAGTTATTGATCACCAACGCGGGCACGTGGGCTGTCGAGAACGCGTGGATGACCCAGAGGTCGCACGATGCCAGGAGGCAGCTTAGCCCCGACATCGGGCCGGGAGCTTGAGGACGCCCTCTTCCAGTCTCGTTTCGTCGGGTCGGGCAGTCGCTCTTGAGGATCTCGAGCCCTGGCTTCGCCTTTTCTTCGGACTCGCTCTCACGTAGCTGGACCTCGTCGCGGATGAGCGGGTCGTCGATCGCGTCGACGGTGGCGCCGCCGCGCGCATCGAGGCGACGAGTTTGCCGCGCGGGACCGGCGGTTCGGGAGGCGCGCCGGTTGCGCCTCCGCGATCACGCGTGCTATCATCCGCGCCATTCGCGCGCAGGCGCGCGCTCTCGCAATCTCCGATCGTGGGAGGCGCGATGGCTCACAAAAAGGACTTCCTCTCCGGACAGCGGATCTATCCGGAGCCGATCCGCGGCGAGATGCGAGTCGATCGGCTGATCGACGAGACCTTCCTGGCGTACAACGGCGGGCGGCTCCAGAAGGCGTGCCGCCTGTTCTCGGAGAAGATGCTCCAGGACGACGTGACCGTCGGCGTCAGCCTGTCTGGGGCGCTGACGCCCGCGGGCGTCGGCCGCTCCTGCATCATCCCGCTCATCAAGTCCGGCTTCATCGACTGGATCGCAAGCACGGGCGCCAATCTTTACCACGACACGCACTTCGGCCTGGGCATGTCGCTGCACCGCGGCACGCACACCCTCGACGACACGATCCTGCGGCGCGAGGGCGTCATCCGGATCTACGACGTCCTGTTCGACTACAACGTGCTGCTCGACACCGACAACTACCTGCGCGCCATCATGGCCGAGAAGCCGTTCAGCAAGGAGATGGGGACCGCCGAGCTGCACTACCTGATCGGCAAGTACCTGGCGGCGCGCGAGAAGGAGCTGGGGGTCGAGGACACCTGCGTGCTGACGGCGGCCTACCGCGCCGGCGTTCCCTGCTATGTCAGCTCGCCCGGCGACTCCTCGATCGGCATGAACGTCGCGGAGCTCGCGATGCGGGGCGTGGGACCCCGGATCGACGTATCGCGCGACGTGAACGAGACGGCCGGCATCGTCTACTGGGCCAAGCAGGGCCAGGGCCGGAGCGGCATCCTGATGCTGGGCGGCGGCTCGCCGAAGAACTTCGTCCTGCAGACGGAGCCGCAGATCCAGGAGATCCTCGGCCTGAGCAACCGGGGTCACGACTACTACATCCAGATCACCGACGCCCGCCCCGATACGGGAGGCCTGTCGGGCGCCACTCCCGCCGAGGCCGTCTCCTGGGGCAAGGTCGATCCTGACACGCTGGGAGAGTCGGTGGTCGTGTACGCCGACAGCACGATCGCCGTGCCGCTCCTGACCGCCTACGCGCTGTCGCGCATCAGGCCGCGCCGGCTCAGAAGGCTGTACGACCTGCGCGACGCGATGGTCGACCGGCTCCGGGTCGATTTCCTGGCGCAGCAGGAGAAGAAGGCTCGCCAGACGAAGTGAGGCCGCGGGCGGCCGGCACGGGGCCTCGCCGGCCGCCCCCGGTCGCGATCCTTCCTCAAGACGCGGACGGGCCCCTGGCGAACCGCCGCGGGTCAAAGGGCGTCAAGTCGATCGCCGGGGCCTCCCCGCGCAGCAGAGCCACCACCAGGCGCGCCGTGATCGGCGCGAGCAGGATGCCATTGCGCAAATGGCCGCAGGCGTAGAACAGCCCCGGCGCCGGCCCGGGGCCGATCGCCGGCAGGCCGTCGTCGGTCGCGGGCCGCAGCCCGGCCCACGCCTCGCGGAAGACCGCCGCGCGCAGGTTCGGTACGAGCGCGATCGCCGCGGAGGTCAGCGCCGCCACGGCCTCCGCTGTCACTCCCTTGTCGAACCCGACACGCTCCATCGTGCTGCCGACGAGGACGCGACCGTCGTGCCGCGGCACCAGATAGCAGGCGTCGTCGACGACGATGTGCCGGGGGACGGGCGAGGCCAGGGCGATCATCTGCCCGCGGACGGGATGGGAGGGCAGGGAAGGGATCCCTTCCCCGGCGATCGATCCGGTCCAGGCCCCGGCCGCGATGACCACGGCCCCGGCGGCGAGTCGCTCGCCGCCGGCCTCGATCCCGGCGACACGGCCGCTCTCGACCACGAGGCGGGAGGCGCTGACGCCGTCGCGCAGGCGCGCGCCGGCCTTCGCGGCCGCGGCCGCGAGGGCGCGCACCAGGAGTGCGTTGTCGATGCTCGTGTCGCGCGGGAGGAAGAGGGCCGCCTCCACGCTCTCCGCAAGAGAGCCCTCCCGCCGGCGCGCACCGTCCCGATCGAGGAGGTCGGCCGGCAACCCGGCGGCGCGCTGGAAGGCGTACTGTCGCTCGAGCCGCCGCGCGGCTTCGGGACCGCGCGCCACCACCATCGTCCCGTGGTCCATGAGGCGCGGATCGAGGCCGCTCTCCGAGGCGACCCGCCGCGCGAACTCGGGGTAGAGGTCGCGGCTGGCCAGGCAGAGGGAGAGGAGGGGATCCGAGGCCTCGGCCTCGAGCTGCGCGCTCAGGATGCCGGCCGCGGCCGAGGAAGCCTCGCACCCCGGCGTCCCCCTCTCCAGGAGGACGACGCGCATTCCGGCGCGGGCCGCCTCCCGGGCGATCGCCAGGCCGATGATCCCGCCCCCGACGATGACGACCTCCGCGCCGCCCGCCATGCCGCGAGTCTAGCGCCCGCTCCGCGGCCCGTCAACGCGCGCTCCGGCCGGGGCGCCGATTGACATCGCGGAGTGGCGTCCCTATCATCGGGCGCTCGCCGTCCGGGAGGGGGTGATGCTCGACCGAAAGGCGCTCGGGATCCTGTTCAGCACCCTCTTCCTCCTGATGCTGGGCGTCGGGATCATCATCCCGAACATCGCCTACCGCGCCCAGGAGCTCTCCTCGACCCCCTTCCAGATCAGCCTGCTGTTCACGCTCTACTCGCTGATGCAGTTCCTGTTCGCGCCGATCTGGGGGCACCTCTCCGATCGAATCGGGCGGAAGCCGGTGCTGCTCGCCGGGCTCATGGGGAACGCCGCCGGGCTGGTCTACTTCGGGCTGTCCACGCGGCTGCCGCATCTCTACGTGGCGCGCGGCCTCTCCGGGCTGATGTCGTCGGCCGCGCTGCCGACGGCCATGGCCTACGTCGCCGACGTGACCGACGAGGCCGGGCGCGGGCGGGCGATGGGCCTCATGGGGGCGGCCATGGGCCTCGGGTTCATCTTCGGCCCCGGCGTCGGCGGCGTCCTGTCGCGCTGGGGCCATGGCGCCCCCTTCCTGGTCGCCGGGGGCGTCAACCTCGTCACCTGCGCGCTGGCGGCGCTCCTGCTGCGCGAGAGCCTGGCGCGCGCGGTCCCGGGGACGACACCGCCGCTCCGGCGGCCCGCTCCCTGGCGCGCCCTGAAGAGCCCGCTCCTGCCGTTCTACGTCGTGGCCTTCTTCGTGCCGTTCGCGATGATGGCGCTGGAGGCGACGTTTCCGCTCTTCATCCAGGATCGGTTCGGCCTCGGCGCCCGGGACATGGGGGTCATGTTCCTGTGCATGGGAACCGCCGTCTTCCTGGTCCAGGGGCTCCTGCTCGGGCGGTGGATCCAGGCGGTGGGGGAGGAGCACGTCCTGGTGAGCGGGCTCCTGATCAATGCGGCCGGGTTTCTCCTGGTGATCGCGGCGCAGGGCCGGATCTCCCTCACAGCCTCCCTGGTGGTGAGCGGTGTCGGCAATCAGGTGATGCGCCCGACCAACGCGTCGCTCATCACCAAGCGGACCACGATGGGGCAGGGCGCCGCGATCGGCCTCATGGACTCCTTCGACTCCCTCGGGCGGATCTTCGGGCCGATCCTGGCCGGAAGGCTCTACGGCTCCGGACACGGCCGGCCGTACGCGACCTCCGCGGCGATCCTGATCCTGGTGTCGTTCCTGCTCTGGCTGGTACGGCGGACGTGGCGGGGGGCGCCTGGGACGCTCAGTGCGCCGCCTGCGGGCGCTTGACCATGTGGCGGTCGAGCGGGGCGAGGTCGTTCACGACCACGCGCAGCACGCGGCTTCCCTGGACCACGAAGTAGGTCTTCACGCTCCTGTCGGGGCTGGCGTACTGGTACTTCTTGGGGTCGTTCGGATCCTCCTTCGGCCTGGGGCTCCCGAGCGCCGGCTTGGTGGCGCGCTCTCCGGTGATCTCGGTCGGCGCCCCATAGGTTCCCAGAAGATCGTTGACGGTCGATCCCTGGCCGATCCCCTCCCGCGTGCGGTAGCCGACGGCCTGCGCCCCCATGTAGGTCTCGTCCAGCACGAATCCGACCGAGGCGACCTTCATCTCCCCCGGTGTCGGCCCGACGGCCAGGCAGGAGATCCCGGCGTCCGGCACGGCCACCTGGACGATGTCCTCCTGGCGTGCGAACGGGGTCACCTTGGCCTGAGGGAAGCGTTCGACGAAATCCTTCAGGGGCTGGCCGATGTACGCCACTCCGGGGATCCCGACGTGCATCTCGATCACGCGGGCGGCGTCAGCATCGGAGCGGGCGGACGCCCGGGCGCCGGCCGGCAGGAGCGCGGCGAGGAGCAGCACGCGAACGCCGGTGCGCGCTCGCGACGGCGCCGCGGCGCGCCGGCACGTGGCGGATGTCGTGGAAGCGGCTCGCATGGTTCTGCCCTTCGGGGGCGCCCTCGTTCCGGCCTCCTGCCTGGATCGTGGATGCCGTAGCGGAGCCCGCATTATACCAGTAGAATGAGCGCCCCGGCACGTGAGGTCGGCGGTGGCCAGAACGCGCTCGTCGCTCGTGCAGGAGAGGTTCGCGCGGCAGGCGAAGGCATTCGCCCGCAGCCCGCTCCAGAGAGATCCGGAGCGACTGCGACGCCTGCTCGCCTTCGCGGCTCCGCGCCGGGGCGAGAGCGCCCTCGACGTCGGCTGCGGCCCGGGCATCGTCACGGCGGCGCTGGCCGCCGAGGGGGTCGCGGCGATTGGCGTCGACCTGACCGAGGCGATGCTCCGCGAGGCGCGGCGCGGGCCGGGCCTCTACGTCCGGGGGGACGTGTCGGGCCTGCCGTTCGCGAGCGCGGTCTTCGACCTGGCGGTGTGCCGGAACACCTTCCACCACCTCTCCGACCCGGCGAGGGTGCTGGGCGAGATGGCCCGGGTGCTGCGCCCGGGAGGGCGCCTGGTGGTCGAGGACATGCGGGCGCCGGACGATGCGGCGCAGCGGGCGTACCACGAGACGATCGAGCGCCTGCGCGACCCGGCGCACGCGCGCACGCTGACGCGCGGCGAGCTCCGATCGATGGCGGAGGCGGCCGGTCTGGCCGCGATCCGTGAGGAGCCGGTAACGTTCGTCATCGACTTCGAGGAATGGATCGACCGGGCCTATCCGGCCGCCGCCTCCCGCAGGCGCGCCAGGGCGATGATGGAGGCCTGCCTCGAGGAGGACCGCGCCGGCCTCAGGGTGTGGCGGGAGGGGCGGCGTCTCAAGTTCGAACGCACGAGCCTGCTCATGGGGGCCGTCCGGCCGCGGTGAGCGCGAGGAGACCAGGATGCTGCTGCAGGACAAGGTGGCCGTGATCACCGGAGGCGCGCGCGGCATCGGCCGGGCGATCGCCGAGCTGTTCTACAGGGAGGGGGCCAGGGTCGCGGTCGCCTCGCGGAGCACGAAAAACCTTCAAGCGTTCACGTCCGAGCTCAACCAGGGGGACCACCGGATCGTTCCCTTCCGCTGCGACGTGACGAACCGGGACGAGGTCGAGGTGATGGTCGGCAACGTCGTGGAGGTCTGGGACCGGATCGACATCCTGGTGAACAACGCGGGGGCCGGCGGCATGACTCCGATCGACCCGGGCGACGCCCCGGGCGTGCAGGAGGCGGTCGAGGCGAAGTGGCAGGAGATCCTGGCGACCAACCTGACCGGCTCCTACTACTGCACCCGCGAGGCGGTGCGCCACATGCCCGAGAACGGCACGGGACGGATCCTGAACCTCTCGTCGGTGCTCGGCAAGTTCGGGGTCGCTGGATACGCGGCGTACTGCGCCAGCAAGCACGGCGTCATCGGCTTCACGCGGGCCCTCGCGCTGGAGCTGGCGCCGAAGAAGATCACCGTCAACGCTCTGTGTCCCGGATGGGTGTCGACGGACATGGCGCGCCAGGGGATCGAGGAGGGGGCACGCCAGGCGGGGATCGCTCCCGAGGAGTTCCGCCGGCAGGCGGAGCGGCGCGTGCCCCTCGGGCGCTTCATCGAGCCGGCCGAGGTGGCGCGCCTGGCGCTCTTTCTCGCCTCGGACGCCGGCGCCTCGATCACCGGCCAGGCGATCAACCTGGACGGCGGCGCGGCGATGTGGTGAGCGCGTGACGCCGGCCGAGGGGTACGCGCTCGCGGTGCCGATCGAGGTGCGCTTCAAGGACCTCGACGCCATGGGCCACGTGAACAACGCGGTCTACTTCACCTACTTCGAGAACGCCCGCATCGCCTACTGGAGGGCTCTCGGGAGGAATCGCGTGCGCGGCGAGGTGGCGTACGTCCTGGTGCGCGCCGAGTGCGACTTCCGGAGCCCCGTGACGATGGAGGACACCCTCGTCTGCCACACGCGCATCGCCTCCTTCGGGCGCACCTCGTTCGTGTTCGAATTTCTCCTGAAGGAGGAGCCGGGCGGGCGGGTCGTCGCGCAGGGGCGCACGGTGCAGGCGGTCTTCGATTACGAAGCGCGCGCGGTCCGGCCCCTGGAGGAGGCGCTCAAGGACGCCATCCGGGCGTTCGAGGGGCGGCCGATCGGGCAGGCCGACTCTCGACGTCCGCGTGAGGAGGGACGACGATGAGCAAGGGGAAGGTCGCGATTCTCGTCGAGAACGACTACCAGGATCAGGAGGTCTGGGTCCCACTGTACCGGCTGCGGGAGGAAGGGTACGAGACGGTTGTCGTCGGACCGCGGGCGGGGCCGTATAGCTCGAAGTATGGCTTTCCCATACGGGCGGAGGTCGCGGCCACAGAGGTCCCGAGCGCCGACCTCCGCGGTGTCGTGATCCCGGGCGGCTGGGCGCCCGATCGGCTGCGCCAGGACCCCGGCGTGCTGAGGCTCGTGCGCGAGCTGTTCGAGGCGCGCCGCGTCGTCGCCTCGATCTGCCACGGCGGGTGGGTGCTGGCGTCGGCCGGCGTGGCCCGGGGGAGGCGGCTCACCTCCTATCAGGCGATCCGCGACGACATGGTCCACGCGGGGGCGGAGTTCGTCGACCAGGAGGTCGTGCGCGATGGCAACCTGATCACCTCCCGCAAGCCGGACGACCTTCCGGCCTTCTGTCGCGAGATCGTCCGCGCGCTGCGCGAGGCCTGAGGTCGTTGGCTTCCTGGGACCCCCGGCTGCGGATCGGCGCGTCGAGCTGGAGCGACCCGTCCTGGGAGGGGCACTTCTACCCTGCCGGCACGCCACCGGCGGACTACCTGCCCTACTATGCCGCGCGCTTCGACACGGTCGAGGTCGACACGACCTTCTACAGGACCCCCACCGAGCGGATGGTGGACGGCTGGCGCGAGCGGACGCCGCCCGGTTTCCTGCTCGCCGCGAAAATCCCGCAGGTGATCACCCACGAGAAGCTCCTGGAAGGGTGCGGAGAGGAGCTGGGATCGTTCCTGCGGGTGATGCGGCGGCTGGGGGAGAAGCTGGGTCCCCTGCTGCTGCAGTTCCGCTACTTCAGGAAGGCGGAGTTCCCGGATCCCAGGCCGTTCCTCGAGCGCCTGGAGCGCTTCCTGCCGGCCCTGCCCGGGGAGATGCGCTTCGCGGTCGAGGTGCGCAACAAGAGCTTCGTCACCCCGCGGCTGCTGGATCTTCTGCAGCGCCACCGCGTGGCCCTGGCCTTCATCGATCATCCGTGGTTCTTCGGCATCGAACAGATGATGCGGAATCCGGAGACGCTCACCGCCGACTTCTGCTACCTGCGCTGGCTCGGCGATCGTCACGCGATCGAGAAGCGAGCCGGGCGCTGGGACCGCGTCATCGTGGATCGGAGCCGGGAAACGGCGGCCTGGATCGGGGCGATCCGCGTCATGCTCGAGCGCGGGCGCACGGTCTACGGCTACTTCAACAACCACTACGCGGGGTTCGCGGTCGGCTCGATCCGGCTCTTCCAGGAGATGTGGGAGCGCCCGCCGTCGACCGATCCCTAGATCGACTTCTTCATCAGATAGAAGTCGAGCTTCTCGAAGTTCGACGCCAGCCGCTGATCGACCTCCGTCTCGGTCTTCGGGGGCGGGACGATCACCTTCTCACCCGGCTTCCAGTTGACGGGGCAGGAGACGCCGTGCTGGTCGGCCGTCTGCAAGGCATCGAGGAGCCGCACCAGCTCGTCGATGTTGCGGCCGACGTTGAGCGGGTAGTAGACGAGCGCCCGGATGACCCTCTTCGGGTCGATGACGAACACCGCCCGGACGGTCGCCGTGGCCGAGGCGCCGGGATGGATCATCCCGTACTTCGCCGCGACGGCCGCGTTGTTGTCCGCGATCATCGGATAGTTGATCGCGACGTCGAAGATCTGCTGCAGGTTCTGCCGCCAGGCGATGTGGCTGTGGATCGAGTCGACCGAGATGCCGATGAGCCTGGTCTTGCGTTTGTCGAACTCGGCGTGCCGGCGCGCGAACTCGGCGAGCTCCGTCGAGCAGACCGGCGTGAAGTCGGCGGGATGGCTGAACAGGAGCACCCAGTGGCCCTCCTGCCACTTCGAGAAGGTGAGCTCGCCCTGCGTGGTGAGCGCGGTGAAGTCGGGGGCGACGTCGCCGATGCGAGGGATCGTCCCGGTCGTCGCCGGGGTCTGCGTGGTGGTTTCGGGGATGGACGACATGGTCGAGATCTCCAAAGTAGAGGTTGACCCGGAACCGGCGCGGCGTGGGGGGGTCCAGGGGCGCCGCTGAACGAGCCTCCCGTTCACGGATGCTGAAAAGTGTACCAGAAGGTACGCGATTCCGTCAAGGAACGCGGGACCCATGAGGGAGAGGCCGGCCGGGCGCGTCGAGGCGGGCCCTCTAGCGCCGCTTGCGCGGCGGCGACGGCGCGCGGGTGGAGGAACGGCGCGCCAGGAGCGCCTGAACCCCGGCCATCGCCACCTCACGGTCCTGGTGGACCGTGCCGCTGCTGCAGCCGATGCCGCCCACCACGTGCCCATCGAGGGAGATCGGCAGGCCGCCCCCGACGATCATGAAGCGTCCGCTGTTACTGACGTGGATGCCGTAGGCCGGCTTGCCGGGGCTCGCGATCTCGGCGTACTCGTGGGTCGCGCGACGGGCGCAGGCAGCCGTCCAGGCCTTGCTCACCGAGATGTCGATGCTGCTCAGCTTCGCACCATCCATGCGGTTGAACACCAGCAGGTGGCCCCCGTCGTCCACCACCGCGATGTCCATCGGCACGCCGATGGTCGCGGCCTTGCGGGCGGCGGCCGCCATGATGAGGCGCGCGCCCTGCAGGGTGAGGCGCGGAGAGTTCCTGGTGACGTACACGGGCCTTGTCATAACCCTCCCCGGCCGCTTCAAGCCCTCCCCGGAGGGAAGGGCGAGCGCCCACGAAAGGCGGCGAAGTGCCCGGGACTATACCGCAGGGAAGGACTCAAAATGTTAGGGCATTTACCCTAGTGACCCGGGTAAACCCTCTAAGTTCCGGCGTTGCCCGGTCCAACGCGCGAAACTATATTGCCCTTTCCGGGCCGCGGGTCCCGTCTACTTCGGAGGAGGCGTTTGCGGACTCCAGGCGTCAGAGGACGGGCGTCCCGGGTCCGCCGGGTACCGATCCGGGCGATCCTCCTCATGGCGCTTGGACTCGCGGCCTCGATCAGGCCGGGGACAGGAGCGTCCGGCTCCGAGCTGCCACCCGCCGTGGCGGCGCAGATCAAGGCCGACTTCATCTATACCGTGGCCAAGTTCGTCGAGTGGCCGCCGGAGACGTTCGCCGATCCGGGCGCGCCGCTCGTCGTCGCCGTCGTCGGGGAGGACCCTCTCGGCACGGCGCTCGACGCCTTCCTCGCCGGCAAGACGGTGAAGGGAAGGCCGATCGAGGTCCAGCGCGTCGCTCATCCCGGCGATCTCGGTCCCTGTGAAGTCCTCTTCGTCGGCCCCTCCGGGCCGGGGGATCTGCGCCGCCTCCTCGGCCGCCTGCGTGGGCGGAGCGTCCTGACGGTGAGCGAGGCGGAGGGCTTCGCCCGGGCCGGCGGCGTCCTGGAGATCGAGGTGCGCGACGGCTTGGTCCGTTTCGTCGTCAACCATGAGGCCGCCGAGGGCTCCGGTCTGAGGATCAGCTCGAAGATCCTCAGCCTGGGCCGGGTCGTGAGGACGCGCGCGATTCCGGGCGAGGAGTGACGTGGCCGGACTGCGGGACCTCTCCATCAAGAAGAAGCTGACCCTTCTCCTGCTCGGAGCGAGCGGCGCCGCCCTGATCCTCAGCGGGGCGGGCTTCATGATCTACGAGCTCATCCACCTGCGGCGCGAGATGACGAGCGATCTCCGGGCTCTGGGGGACATCGTCGCCGCCAACAGCGCGGCCGCGCTGGCCTTCCACGATCGCGAGGCGGCCGAGGAGATCCTGGGGACGCTACGAGCCCGCGAGCAGATCATCGCCGCCGTCCTCTACGGAACGGACGGTGTCCCGTTCGCGAGGTACTCCCGGCCCGGCCTCGCGGCACCCTCTGCGCCGGGCGCGGGGGCCGCGCCGGGCCGGGACGCGGAGACCACGGCGACGCCGGACGCCGCGGCGCCGGCGAGCCTCCCTTCCGGAGTGCCTGCGGACGGCCTCCGGTTCCTGGCGGGCCATCTGGAGCTGGTCGCGCCCGTCATGCTTGATCACGACAGGATCGGGACCTTGATTCTGGCGGCCGATCAGAGGGAGATGCAGCGGGCCATCCGCTGGTGCGCCCTCATCGTCGGGCTGACCCTGCTGGCGTCCGCGTTCGTGGCCCTGCTGCTCTCCTCTCGCCTGCAGAGGGTGGTCTCCGATCCGATCACTCGCCTGGCGGAGACCGCCCGGCGCGTCGGCCTGGAGAAGAACTTCTCGGTGCGCGTTCCCCGGGGCGGGATGGACGAGGTGGGGACGCTCATCGACGCCTTCAACGAGATGCTCGCTCACATCGAGGAGCGCGATCGCGCCCTCCAGGCGGCCAACGAAGCCCTGGAGACGCGGGTGCAGGAGCGCACCCGGCGGCTGCGGGAGGAGGTGCAGGAACGCACGCGGGCCGAGCTCAGCGCGTTGCAGGCCTCGCGCCTCAAGTCCGAGTTCATGGCGAACATGTCGCACGAGATCCGCACGCCGATGAACGGCATCCTGGGGATGACCGATCTGGCCCTCGAGTCCGACCTCACGCCGGAGCAGCGCGAATACCTGGAGACCGTGAAGTCGTCCGCGGAGGGGCTGCTCACGATCCTGAACGACGTCCTCGACTTCTCGAAGATCGAGGCGGGGAGGCTGGAGCTGGACACCGTGCCGTTCACGCTTCAAGGGCTCCTGCGCGAGGTATTCCGGCCGCAGGGGGCGCGCGCGCATCAGAAGGGGATCGAGGTCGTCTACCGGGTCGACCCCGAGGTCCCCGAAAGTCTCGTGGGCGACCCGGGCCGCCTGCGCCAGGTGCTGGTCAACCTGGTCGGGAACGCGATCAAGTTCACCGAACGCGGCGAGGTGTCGGTGCGGGTCGGGGTGGAGGATCGTAGCGGCGACCGGCTCATTCTGAGGTTCGACGTCGTTGACACGGGGATCGGGATTCCGCCGGAGAAGCAGACGCTGATCTTCGAGCCGTTCGCCCAGGTCGACGGATCGACCACGCGGCGCTACGGCGGCACCGGGCTGGGCCTGACGATCTCCTCCCAGCTCGTCGAGATGATGGGTGGCCGGATCTCGGTCCAGAGCGCGCCGGGCCGCGGCAGCATCTTCACCTTCACCGCCCGCGTCGGCCTGCAGGCGATGGGGCGCCCCCGGCGCCCCGGGAGCGCCGAGCTCCAGGCACTCGAGGGACGGCCCGTCTTGATCGTGGACGACAACGCGACCAACCGCCGGAACCTCGTCGAAGTGCTGAGATCCTGGGGGCTCTCGCCCCTGGCGGTCGAGGGCGGCGACGCCGCCCTGGAGTCCCTGCGCCGCGCGCGCGACCAGGGAGCGCCGTGCGCCCTGGTGCTCCTCGACGTCCAATTGCCGGAGAAGGACGGCTTCATGGTGGCGGAGTCGATCCGCGCGGAGGCCGGTCTCGGGGACCTCAAGGTCGTCATGCTGACCTCGGCCGGGCAGCGAGGCGACGCCGCGCGCTGCCGTGAGCTGGGGATCGCCGGCTATCTCACCAAGCCGGTCGACTCGCTGGAGCTCCTGGAGGCGATGCGCACCGTGCTGCACCCCTCCGTCCCGGACGCCGGGAAGGAGCTCGTGACGCGCCACTCCCTGAGGGACCATCGGCGGACCCTGGCCGTCCTCGTGGCGGAGGACAATCTCGTCAACCGCCGCGTGGTGTCGGGGCTCCTCGAGAAGCAGGGGCACGTCGTGGTCGCGGTGGAGGACGGACGCAAGGCGCTGCGGGCGATCGAGGAACGCCGCTTCGACCTGGTGTTGATGGACATCCAGATGCCGCACATGGACGGGCTCGAGGCCGCGGCGGCGATCCGTGCCCGGGAGAAGCGCTCGGGGGGGCACCTCCCGATCCTGGCGCTCACGGCGCGCGCGCTCAAGAGCGACAGGGAGCGCTGCCTGAAGGCCGGAATGGACGGCTACCTCGCCAAGCCGGTCCGGACCCGCGAGCTCCTGCGGGAGATCGAGCGCCTCGTCGGCGACCGCGCCGCGCCGCCGGGATCGGAAGCCGGCGGCGACGGAGCCGGCCGGACGCCCGCCTGCTCGCCGAGATCGCCGGAGTCTTCCTCGGCAGCTGCCCGGGGATGGTGCGCGGCGCCACGGAGGCGATCGAGCGCGGCGACCGCGAAGGGCTCGAGCGCGCCGCCCACTCCCTCAAGGGCGCGGTGGCCAACTTCGGGGCGCGCGGCGCCTTCCAGGCGGCGCTCCGCCTCGAGGAGATGGCGCGGAACGGCGAGCCTTTGTCGGGGGCCCGTGAGGCCGGAGAGCTCCTGGAGGCGGAGATCGCAGCGCTCCTGCCGGAGATCGCCGCGCTCCGGAAGGTGGACGCGGCATGAGGATCCTGATCGCGGAAGACGACCCGGTGTCGCGGCGCCTGCTCGAGGCCCACTTGCAGAAGTGGGGGCACCAGGTCACGGTGACCGCCGACGGCGGCGAGGCGTGGATGGCCCTGCGGGCGGATCGGGCGCCGCGCATGGCAGTCATCGACTGGATGATGCCCGGCCTCGACGGGCTGGAGGTTTGCCGCAGGGTCCGGCTGGATCCCGAGACCCGCTCCGTTTACGTCATCCTGCTCACGGCGCGTGGCCGGCGCGAGGACGTCATCGCGGGCCTCGAGGCGGGCGCGGACGACTACGTCGTCAAGCCGTTCGATCCCGAGGAGCTGCGCGCCCGCGCGCAGGTGGGGGTCCGCGTGGTGGAGCTGCAAGCGGCCCTGGCCGATCGCGTCCGGGACCTCGAGGAGGCGCTGGCGAACGTGAAGCAGCTCCGCGGCCTCCTGCCGATCTGCTCGTACTGCAAGAAGATCCGGGACGACCGGAACTACTGGCAGCAGGTCGAGTCGTACGTCGGGCAACGCTCCGACGCGCAGTTCAGCCACTCCATCTGTCCCGAGTGCTATGTGAAGCACGTCGAGCCGGAACTCCGGCGCGCGACCGACCGGGGCGGCGGCCGCCGAGGCTGAACGGCCCGCCGCCGCGCCGCCGGAGCAGCCCCTGCCGCCCGCCGGTCGCGCATCCCGGGGACCTGGTGTACCCTTCGGCCGCATGGCGCCGATCGATCCGCTCTCCCTCCTGTCCGCGGCGGCCCGCCGTGGCAGCGCGGCGCGCGTGCGCTGTGGCCCGCGCCGTCTTGCCTACGCCGACCTGCGTGATCTCGCCGGGAGGATCGACAGGGACCTGACGCAGGCGGGGGCGCGACCGGGGGACCGTGTGGCCGCCCTCTTCCCGAACTGCCACCTCTTCCTCGCCTGCTACTTCGCCGCCCTCGAGGGCGGGCGGATCCTGGTGCCGCTCAACACGCGGCTGGCGCCGGCGGAGACCCGCGCGGTCCTGGAGCACAGCGGCGCGCGCGTCCTCATCGGCGATACGGTGCTGGGGCGCCCCTTCGTGGACGGGGACGGGACGGTCGCCCGCGAGGAGGGGTGGATCGTCGGCCGGCCGGCCCGCGGCACGAGGGATCCGGCGGCCGGTGAGCCCTCGGACGAGACCGACCCGTCCCTCGCGCCCTCCGATGCCGCCCACCTCTACTACACCAGCGGCACGACGGGAGCGCCCAAGGGAGTCATCCTGACCCGCGCCAACCTGGCCGCCCACGTCGCGCTGACCCTGGAGGAGCTGGGGCTCTCGGAGCACGACGTCTGGATGCACGCCGCGCCGATGTTCCATCTCGCCGACGCCTGGGCCGTCTGGAGCGTCACCGCGGCGGGAGGAACGCACGTGATCCTGCCGCGCTTCGATCCGGCGGCGGCGTACGACCTGATCGAGCAGGCCGGAGTGACGATCACCAACCTGGTGCCGACGATGCTCCTGGGACTGCTCGAGGAGGCGGAGCGTCGCCGGCGCCCTCTCCCGTCGCTGCGCCTTCTCCTGAGCGGCGGCGCCCCGATCGCTCCCAGCGTCGTCGCGCGCGCGGGACGCCTCCTGGGCTGCGACTACGCCCAGACCTACGGCCTGACCGAGACCTCCCCGTTCCTCACGTTCTCCCTGCCCGACGCCGACCTGCGGCGCCTCCCGGAGGAGGAGCAGCTGCGCCATCGGGCCCGCACCGGACGGGCGGCGCGCGGCGTACGGCTCCGGGTCGTCCGTCCGTCGTCCTCCGACCGCCTGGACGATGTTCCGGCGGATGACGCCACGGTCGGCGAGGTGGTCGTCCGCGGCCCCACGGTCACTCCCGGCTACTGGCGGGATCCCGAGGCGACGGCCGCGGCGTTCCGCGGCGGCTGGTTCCACACCGGCGACCTCGGGACGATCGACCGGCGCGGCTCCGTCAACCTGGTCGATCGGATCAAGGACGTGATCATCACGGGGGGAGAGACGGTCTACAGCGCCGAGGTGGAGCACGCGCTGTACGAGCATCCCGCGGTGCGGGAGGCGGCGGTCTTCGGAACGCCCGACGCGACCTGGGGCGAGGCGGTGCGCGCGGCGGTGGTGCTGTCGCGCCCGGGCGAGGCGACGCCCGAGGACCTGATCCGCTTCTGCCGGGAGAGGATCGCGCACTACAAGTGCCCTCGCGCCATCGACCTCCTCGAGGCCCTGCCGCGCACCGGGTCGGGCAAGATCGACAAGAAAGCCCTGCGCGAGCCGTTCTGGCTCGGCCGGGCCCGCCGCATCAACTGACGGGACGCGCCTCGTCCCTGAGGAAGCGGACGACCTCGTCAAGCGAGTCGGTGCGCCGGCAGGGAGGGAGGGACTCGAGGAAGGCCTCGCCATAGCCGCGTGTCAGCAGGCGCGGGTCGAGGGCGGCCACCAGGCCTCGATCCTCCCGCGTCCGGATCAGGCGGCCGAACCCCTGGCGGAAGGTCAGGATCGCCTCCGGCAGGGAGTCGTCGGCGAACGGATCGCCGCCGCGCGCGCGGATCGCCTCGGCGCGCGCCTCGGCGAGGGGGTGATCCGGGACCTCGAACGGCAGGCGGGTGATGATGACGCAGCGCAGCGCGTCCCCCTGGACGTCGACCCCCTGCCAGAACGTCAGCGTCCCGAGGAGGACGCCGCGCCGCGTGCGGCGGAACGCCTCCAGGATCGTCGAGGCGACGCCGCCCGCCTCCTGCCGGAAGATCCGCAGATCGGCGAGCGCCGGATCGGTCTCCAGCTCCTGGTGCACCCGCTCGAGCAGCGCGTAGGAGGTGAACAGGACGAAGGCCCCGCCCTCCGTGGCCTGCAGCAGCCGGGCGCACTCGCGCGCCACCGCCTCCGCGAACTCCTGCGGCGCCGCGACCGGATCGGGCATCGTCTTCGGGAGGTAGAGAAGCGCCTGCCTCCGGAAGTCGTACGGCGAGCCGACGGCCACCTCGGCGGCGGCGGTGACGCCGAGCCTGCGCCGCAGGTGAGCGAACGATCCCGCGGCCGTCAGCGTGGCCGACGTGAGGATGACGCGCCGCCGTCCGTCGAAGAGGCGCTCCCTGAGGACGGGGGCGACCTCGATCGGAGTGACGTGCAGCGCGGCCCCCGGGTGGCGGGACTCCGCCGGCTCCAGCCAGTAGACCGCGTCGCCGATCCGCTGCGTCAGGAAGAGGCCGAGGCGATCGCGGAGATCGCGCGCCCGCTCCGCCAGCGCCGCGAGGGCCAGCCCCGCGGCCGGATCCTCCTCTATCCGCGCCGCGGCCTGCAGGGCCGCGTCGAGATCCTGGAGGGGACTCTTCAGCCGATCCTCCGCCAGCCCGGGCCGGCGCACGCGCACCGCCTGGCCGCCGGGACCGGCACCGCGCCGCGGGACGTCGCGCCCGGAGGCCGGGCGCTCGGCGGAGGCGGCCGCCGCGGCCGCGCGGACCAGCTCCTCGAAGAAGCGCGCCGACTCCTCGCGCACCCGCCCGGCGGCCTCGCGCACTTCCAGCGAGGCGCCGCCGCTCCACCCGCCGGGATCCGACGCCCCGTCGTCGGGCCACACGCCTCGCACCGCGGCGCGCTCGCGGCCGGGTCCCGCCCGGCGGTCCCCTCGCCGCGCCGGAGCGAGGTCGTCGAGGAGCCGCGCCACCGCGCGATCCGAGACGCGGATCCCGAACTGCGAGGTCGCGGTCTCCTCGACGCGGTGCGCCTCGTCGAGGACCACGACCGCGTGCGGCGGCAGGATCCGCCCGCCGGTCGCCAGATCGAGGAAGAAGAGCGCGTGGTTCACGACCAGCACGTGCGCCTCGCGCGAGCGCACGAGATCGCGACGGTACAGGCACGACTCCCAGAAGGGACCCCGCGCCCCCAGGCAGACGTCGCGATCGCGGCGCACCCGCTCCCACAGCCGGTCCGGCACCGCGAACGGTATCTCCGAGCGCAGGCCGGAGGCCGCGCCCGCGGCGTAACGCAGCAGGGCGCCCAGGGAGGCCGCGTCGGCGCCGCCGGGCCGGTGGGGCTGCGCGCGCTCCTGCTGCAGCCGCTGCGCGCAGAGGTAGTTCTCCGATCCCATCAGGAGGGCGTGGCGGAAGGCGATCCCGGAGGGCGCGAGCGCCCTCTCGAGGAACGGCAGGTCCTTGCGGGCGAGCTGCTCCTGCAGGGCCCGCGTGTGCGTCGAGACGACCACCCGCCGTTCCTCCTCGGCGGCCGGGCCGGGCCGCGTCGCCCAGAGGACGGCCGGGACGAGGTAGGCGAGCGACTTGCCGACTCCGGTTCCGGCCTCGACCAGGAGGTCGCGCCCGGAGTGGAGGGAGACCATCACCTCGGCGGCCATGCGCCCCTGCTGCGGGCGCGCCTCGTAGCCGGGCAGCGCCCGGGACAGCGGCCCGTCGGGGGCGAAGATGGCGGCGACGTCGATCATCCTCGCGGCGTCTCAGTTCATCCGGGGAGCCAGGCGCTGGAGCTCCTTGAGGCGCTCGCGGATCTCCGCGGCGTCCGGAGCGTCGGGGGCGACGCGGACGTAGGTCTGGAGGTCCTCGGCGGCCTGTGCGAGCAGGGCGAGACGGTACTGGATGAGGCCGCGGTCGCGAATCTCCCGCGCCCCCTCGGGGTGGATGCAGAGCAGGAGCTGCTGCACCTTGAGCGCGCGGTGGAAGTCGCGCTGCCTCTGGTAGATCGTCTTGAGGTTGTCGAGCATGCGCTCGATGATCTCCTTGGTCCGCGCGCGTTTGAGGAACTCCGGGCGGAACGTCACCTGTCCCTGGTACATCTCCTCGATCCTCCGGCGGCACTCGACCTCCGTCAGGATCGCGCCGCGGTTGAACGGGTCGATCAGGACCTCGGTCTCCGCGTCCCGCCCCATGTAGCGCACCAGGAAGTGGCCCGGGAAGGCGACGCCGGCCAGCGGGCAGCCGATCCGCTTCGCCACCTCGAGGTAGACCGTCGAGAGGCTGATCGGGATGCCGACGCGGCGATCCAGGACATCGTTGAGGAAGGAGTTGCGCGGATCGTAGTACTCCTCCAGGTTGCCGCGGAACCCCAGCTCGTCGAACAGCAGGCGGTTGAGGTGGGCGATCAGGCTGGTGAACCCCTCCCCGCCGCGCAGCCTGGCGCGGACCGCCTCCGCCATCTGGTCGAGGCGGGCGAGGTAGGGCCCGACCTCCAGATCGGGGTACTCCTCCCGGGCGATCAGGAGAGCCGCCTGGGCGAGATCGATCGCGTCGTCGGGCAGGGCGAGGAGCGCGGTGAAGGCCTTGCGGGGCGGAGGGGGATCGCTCATGACACCATTCTACGATCGTCCAGCGGTCACCGCCCGCCCCCGCGATTGACAACCCCCCGGGCCGTCTCTATCCTCGCCCGTCATGCCGATCCCGCCCCCGCTGTCGCTGAGCCTCTTCTACCTGACGGCCTTCGCGGTGCTCGGCGTCTACCTGCCGTACCTGAATCTCTACCTGAAGGCGATCGGCCTCACGGGGCTGCAGATCGGCCTCGTCAGCGCGCTCGTGCCGCTCGCGGGGGCCCTCGCTCCCGCCGCCGGGGGAATCCTGTCCGATCGGATCGGCCGCCGCCGCGTCCTGGTCGTCGCCTCGAACCTCCTGGCGCTTCTCGCCTTCGCGCTCCTGCCCCGCATGCGCGCGTTCGGCGGGATCGCCCTGGTCGTGGCCGCCTATGCCGTGCTGCGCGCTCCGGCTCTGCCGCTGGTCGAGGCGAGCGCCGTCGAGATCGCCGAGGCGGGAGGGTCGCCCTACGGCCGGATGCGCGTCTGGGGATCGATCGCCTTCATCGTCGCCTCGCTCGCCGCCGGGCCGCTCGTCGCCCGGTGGGGAGAGAGCGTCGTCCCGCCGCTCGTGATCCTCCTGCTGGCGCTCAACGCGCTGTCTTCGCTCGTCCTGCCGACCGACACGGCGCGCCCCGTGGCGGCCGGGGGGGGCTCCGGGCTCGGCGCGCTGCTTGTGCGTCCGCGGGTGGCGCTCTTCCTCCTGGCGTGCCTCCTGTCGCAGGCCTCGCACGGCCCCTACTACGTCTTCTACAGCATTCATCTCAAGACGGTCGGCTACTCGCCGCAGGCGATCGGCCTGCTGTGGGCGCTGGCGGTCGGCTGCGAGGTGGTCGCCATGCTGCGCATGCCGTCGATCCTGGCGCGCTTCGGGACCCTTCCGATCATCGCCTGCTGCCTCCTCCTGTCCTCGGTGCGCTGGTGGATCTGCGCGGTCACCGCCGCCCCGCTGGCGATGGCGGCGGCCCAAACGCTGCACGCCGCCTCCTACGCCGCCTTCCACGTCGCCGCCGTGACCCACACGCATCGGGTCTTCGGCGCCGAGCGCCGGGCGAGCGGGCAGGCGATCTACTCCTCCGCCACCTATGGCGTGGGGAACGTCCTGGGGATGTTCGTGAGCGGCGTGCTCTACGATCGCACGACGATGGCGACGCTGTTCGCCGGCGCCTCATGGGCCGCCCTCCTTGGCGGGTTCCTGGTGCTGGCGGCGGCGCGCCGCGAGGGCGTGGCTCGGCCGGGTTTATAATGCCGGTCTTTCCTGGGAGGATCGGTGATGCACGCCGAGACCCGCGGGCGGACGATCCGCATCGGCCACAGTCCCGACCCGGATGACGCCTTCATGTTCTACGGCCTCGCCAGCGGCCATGTGCCGACGCCCGGCTACGCGGTCGTCCCGATCCTGAAGGACATCGAGAGCCTGAACCGCCTGGCGCTCGAGGGGGCGATCGAGGTCACGGCGGTGTCGTTCCACGCCTACGCCTACCTCGCCGATCGCTACGTCCTCCTGCCGTGCGGGGCCAGCATGGGGGAGGGCTACGGCCCGCTCGTCGTGACCCGCGCGCCGGCATCGGTGAAGGATCTCCGCCGGATGACCATCGCCGTCCCCGGCGCGCTGACCTCCGCAACGCTGGCGCTGCGCCTCCTGCTCGGGGAGGTGCTTACGGTCGTCCTCCCGTTCGATCGGATCCTGGAGGCGGTGGCGCGCGGCGAGCAGGAGGCCGGCCTCCTCATCCACGAGGGGCAGCTCACCTACGGCGCCCGCGGGCTCCACAAGGTGATCGACCTGGGGGAGTGGTGGGCGCGCGAGACCTCCGGCCTGCCGCTGCCGCTGGGGGGAAACGCCATCCGCCGCGATCTCGGGGCCCGGGCGATCGCCGACGTCGCCGGCTTCCTGCACAAGAGCATCGCCTTCGGCCTCGAGCACCGGGAGGAGGCGCTGACCTACGCCCTCGGCTTCGGGCGGGGGATCGGCCGCCCCCTGGCCGACCGCTTCGTCGGGATGTACGTGAACGACCTGACCCTCGACTACGGCGTCGTGGGGCGCCGGGCGATTGAGACGTTCCTGCGGCGCGGCCACGAGGCCGGGATCCTGCCCCGCCCGGTCGCCGTGGAGTTCGCGGGATGAGCCCGGGGAGCGGCGCGCCGGCGGGAGAGGGGGCCCAGGCCTCGGACCCCTCCGGCCTCATCCGGCAGTATCGCGCCGCCCGTCAGGGCGCCATCCTGGCCGACCGCTCCGACCTGGGACGCCTGGCGGTGCGGGGGAAGGACGCCCTCGATCTCCTGCACCGATTGACGACCAACAGCATCAAAACCCTGCAGCCCGGAGAGGGGACGGCGGCGGTCTTCGCGACGGCCAAGGGAAGGATCCTCGATCTGGTGTCCTTCCTTCTCCTGGAGGACCACCTCCTCTGCCTCACGGGGCCCGGGCGGGCGGCCGCGATCCGTGACTGGATCGAGCGCTACACCTTCCGCGAGGAGGTGCAGGTGGAGGACCTTCAGGCCTCGCACGGCACGCTCGGGATCTTCGGGGCGGGCGCCGCGCGGCTCGTCGCGGCGCGATGGGGCGAGGAGCGGGCCCGCCGCCCGCTGCACTACGGGTCGCCCGTGGGCCCCGAGGGCGCGGGCGCGGTCCTGGCGCGCACCTGGCCCCTGGCGGGGGAGGGATTCCATCTCTCCGCGGAGCGGGGCGCGCTGCCGGGCCTTCGCGAGCGGCTGGCGCAGGGCGGCGACGCGCCGGTGCCGGCCGGAGAGGAGTGTCTCGAGGTGCTGCGGATCGAGGCGGGGCTGCCGGCGGCCTGGCGCGAGCTGACGGAGGAGTACAACCCCTGGGAGGCGCGGCTCGACGACGCCATCTCCCTGACCAAGGGGTGCTACGTCGGCCAGGAGGTGATCGCCCGGCTCAACACCTACAAGAAGGTGTCGAAGCTGCTCGTCCGGATCGCCCTGGAGGGGGAGAGGGCGCCGGCGGTGCCCGCGGCGCTGTGGCGGGAGCGGGAGTCGATCGGCACGCTCACGAGCGCCGCGCGGGTGCCGGGCGAGGCGCGCATCGTGGGCCTCGGCTACGTGCGCGACGAGCTGGCGATCGAGGGGCGGGAGCTGCGGGTGGCTCCGGACCAGGGGCCGGAGCTCGAGGGCGTCGTGCTGGGGATCGCCCGATGACGCGGCGGGCCGGCGAGGCGCCTGGCGTCAAGACGGCCCTCCTGCTGATCGGACACGGCAGCCGCGTCCCGGAGGCCAACGGCGTCCTCGAGGAGGTGGCCACGACGCTGCGGCGCCGGCTTCGGAGGTTCGTGGTCGAGCCGGCCTTCCTGGAGCTGGTGCAGCCGGACATCCAGGCGGGCATCGATCGCTGCGTCGTGCAGGGGGCGGCGCGGGTCCTGTTCGTGCCGTACTTCCTCTACCTCGGCGGCCACGTGGGCCGCGACCTGCCGGATCACATCGCCCAGGCGCGCGACCGGCACCCGGGGCTCGAGATCCGGATCGCCCCGCACCTCGGCTACGACCGGCGCGTGGTGGCGGTCGTCCTCGACCGGATCCGGCAGGGGCTGCGCGCCGGGCGATGGGCCTGAACCGCCCGTGCTATCATGACGCGCCGCGCGAAAAGACCCGCCGCCAGACGGCGCATGCCGCGCCAAGCCGCGGCGGGCAAGGACTTGAAAGGAGAGCGCTCCATCATGACGTCGTCCGACAACGTCCGCGAGGTGGTGATCCTCGGCTCGGGATGCGCCGGCCTGACGGCGGCGGTCTACGCGGCGCGGGGCAACCTGAAGCCGCTCCTCATCGACGGGCACGAGGCGGGCGGCCAGCTCGCGCTCACCACCGACGTCGAGAACTACCCCGGCTTCCCCGAGGGGATCCTCGGGCCGGAGCTGATCGAGAGCATGCGCAAGCAGGCGGGCCGCTTCGGCACGGAGTACATGGCCGGGACGGCGACCGCCGCCGACCTGTCCGGAAGGCCGTTCCGGATCACCGTGGACGGCGCGCGCACGGTCCTCGCGAAGACCCTGATCGTCGCCTCCGGGGCGTCGGCGCGGATGCTCGGCCTCCCCTCCGAGAAACGCCTCCTGGGCCACGGCGTCTCGACTTGCGCCACCTGCGACGGTTTCTTCTTCCGGGGCAAGGAGCTCATCGTGGTGGGCGGCGGCGACTCGGCGATGGAGGAGGCGACCTTCCTGACCAAGTTCGCGAGCAAGGTGACGGTCGTGCACCGGCGCGACACGCTGCGCGCCTCGAAGATCATGCAGGACCGGGCCTTCAAGAACCCCAAGATCGCCTTCGTCTGGGACAGCACCCTCGGGGACGTGCTGGGGCGGGAGCGCGTGGAGGCGGCGCGGATCGTCAATCTGAAGACCGGCCGGGCGTCCGAGATGAAGGTGGACGGCGTCTTCGTCGCCATCGGCCACGTGCCCAACACCAGGATCTTCGAAGGACAGCTCGAGATGGACACGGCGGGCTACATCGTCACCAAGGAGAAGAGCAGCCGGACGAACGTCCCCGGCGTTTTCGCGGCGGGGGACTGCCAGGACCACGTCTACCGGCAGGCGGTGACCGCCGCCGGCAGCGGCTGCATGGCCGCGATCGACGCCGAGCGCTTCCTGGACGCGGAAGGCCACTGAGGCCCCGGGCGGGCTCCTGACGCCCGCGGGAGGATCGCTTGAGCAGGACCGTGGACGACCTGATGGAATCGATCGACCGGGCGCTCGCCGCGCTGAAGTCCCGGGGCGAGGTGCGGTACGGCTCCGACATCGAGAACCTGCTGCGCGTCAAGCGCGTCCTCGAGGGGCTGGATCCGGACGAGGTCGATGCGCTCCTGGAGGATGACGAGGACGAGTAGCGCGCCATCCGGGGCCGTCGCACGCCGCGCCGTCGCGCGGCCCCGGTCGATCGTGCTCGCGCTGCTCTGCGTGCTGGCGTCGGCACCGCCTCCGGCGATCTGCGAGGGGGAGCGACCGCCGGACGAGACGGGGCCGGGCGCCGGGGATCATCCCGGCGGCAGGACGCTCGCTCTCGGCGAGGGCCGCGTCTACGTCGAGACGGAGGGCTCCGGACCGCCGCTCGTCCTCCTGCCGGCGGGGCCGGGCCTCGACCACGCCTACTTCCACCCCTACCTCTCGTCCCTCGCCCCGTACGCGACCGTCGTCTACCTCGATCCGCGCGGTTGCGGCCGATCGGGGTCGCGGCCGGCGGCGGAGTACACCCTTGAGGCGATGGCCGACGATCTCGAGGCGCTGCGGCGTGACCTGGGGTTCGTCACGCTCGATCTCCTGGGACACGGCATGGGGCAGGCCGTGGCGACGCTCTACGCCGACCGCCACCCGGAGCGGGTCGGCCGCCTGATCTTCCTGGGAGCGTCGCGGCGTGCCGCCTCCTTCCTCGACGGCGCGGGGCTGGCGCAGAAGGAGACCGGGGACATGCGGCGGGCGCTCGAGAGGGCGGAGAGCGACCGGTACCTCTCGGCCGACGGCCGCCTGCGGGAGCGGTTCCGCATCCTGGCGCCATTGATGTTCCATCGTCTCACCGACCGGGCGTTCCACAAGGCGTTCGTCGATCAGATCACCGCCTCGGCGGCTGTCCGAGGGGCGATGTCCGACCGCCTGGCGGCCGGAGCCGCCGATCTGTCGGCGCCGCTCGGGCGCCTCAAGGCGCCGCTCCTCATCATCGCCGGCCGCTACGACCCGACCGCCCCCGTCGCCGAGGCCGAGGCGCTGCGCGACGCCGTCGCAGGGTCGCGCCTGGCGGTCCTTGAGGAGAGCGGATCGTTCCCGTTCGCGGAGCAGCCGGTGGAGTTCCTGAGAATCGTCCGGGAGTTTCTGGGGGTCGGGGCGGGTCGGAAAGAAGGCGCTGGTGCCGGAGGCGGGATTTGAACCCGCATGCCTTTTGGGCGCCACCCCCTCAAGATGGTGTGTCTGCCAGTTCCACCACTCCGGCACGACGGACGGCGAGGATCTACTTCGGCTTGTCGGGTGTCGTCACGGGCTTCCCGGACTCCGATCCCTTGGTCGGCGCCGCGGCCTGACCGCTCGTCCCCTCCTGCTTCGCGGCGTCCTCCCCTCCGCTCGGGCCCGGAAGCGCCGATCCCTCGGCGCCGGCCGGACCGGGTGCAGGCGCGGCCGGCGCGGCCGGGGCAGACACGGGCGTGGTCTCGAGGACCGAGCCGGTCTGCCGCGACCCGAGGAGCGCGAGTCCGAGGGAGGTGATCATGAACAGGACGGCGGCGGTCGTCGTCGCCTTGGTCAGGAAGGTCGCGGCACCCCGGCTGCCGAGGGCGGTCTGGCTTCCCCCGCCTCCGAAGGCGCCGGCCAGATCGGCCGCCTTGCCGCTCTGCAGCAGGACGACCATGATCAGCACCAGGCAGACGGTGATGTGAATCAGCATCAGGAAGGTCGTCATGGCCTCGCCCCGGGAGCGCCCCGAATGGAACGCGCTACCGTAGCACAGCGGAGCGGTGCGCGGCAACCCCGAGAAGCCCCGGACGGAACTCGAGGACGGTGCCGTGTCACCATGGCGCGGAGAGGTGCGTCTATCCAGTAGGGGAGCCTCGTGCTCTCCCGGGTCCGAGGAAGGCTCGGGCCCACGCACATGCGCCCCGGCGGCCGCCGTGGCGCGCGCGTTGATCGTCGTCGGCCGAAGGGATATGGTAGTGGCATGAGTCGAATCCGAGGACCGGATCGGGCCCGCGCGAGGCGGCCGTGAAGAGGCGCGCCCTCTGGATCGCGGGGACGATCCTCGTGGTCGTGGTGGGGGTCGCCACGCTCGGGCGCGGGACCGGACGGCGGGGGGGCGACGATCGCTTCGAGACCGTGCGCGTCGACCGCGGCAAGATCGTGGCGCGCGTGACCGCCTCCGGGGCGCTGTCGGCCCTGGTCACCGTGCAGGTCGGCAGCCAGGTCTCGGGCCGCATCCAGGCGCTGCACGCCGACTTCAACAGCCAGGTCCGACGCGGCCAGCCGCTGGCGATCATCGACCCGCAGCTCTTCCAGGCGGCGCTCGAGCAGGCGCGCGCCAACCTGACCGCCGCCGAGGGGAATCTGGCGAAGGCGAAGGCGCAGGCGGCCGACGCCGCCCGCCAGTACGCCCGAGCGAAGGCGCTGTCGGAGAGCGGCCAGCTCATCGCGCAGGCCGACCTCGACACCGCCCAGGCCAACACCGAGGCGGCCGCGGCCCAGGTGCAGGCGATGCAGGGTGCCGTCGAGCAGGCGCGCGCCGGGCTCTACCAGGCCCAGGTCAACCTCGACTACACGCGCATCCTCTCGCCGATCGACGGCATCGTGATCTCCCGCAGCGTCGACGTGGGGCAGACGGTGGCGGCGTCCCTGCAGGCGCCCACGCTCTTCACGATCGCGCAGGATCTGAGGAAGATGCAGGTCGACACCGACGTGGCCGAGGCCGACGTCGGCAAGCTGCGGCCCGGGCTGGCCGCGACGTTCAACGTCGACGCCTACCCGGGCGAGCGCTTCAAGGGAGTCATCCGGCAGATCCGCAACGCGGCGCAGACGGTGCAGAACGTCGTGACCTACGATGCCGTGATCGACGTCGACAACTCCGACCTCCGCCTCCGCCCCGGCATGACCGCCAACGTCACCTTCGTCTACGCGGAGAAGGACGACGCGCTCCGCGTGCCGAACGCCGCGCTGCGCTTCCGGCCGCCGTCCGAGCTGGCGGCCCCGCCGGCGGCCAAGCCCTCGCCCGAGCGCCGCACCGTCTGGGCGCTGCGCGACGGTCGCCCCCGGCCGATCTCGATCCGCATCGGCCTGTCGGATGGCTCGGTGACCGAAGCCCTCGACGGTGACCTGCGCGAGGGCGATCCGCTGATCACCGAGGCGATCGGCGCGCCCGGCGGCCCGGGCGCGACCGGGCTCCCGCCCGCCCTGCGCCGATCCCTGTAGGCGGCCGGTCGTGACCGCCTCGCCCCTCATCGAGCTCGAGTCGATCACCAGGATCTACCGCATGGGGGACACGGAGGTCCGTGCCCTCGACGGCGTCTCGCTCGCCGTCGAGGCGGGCGACTTCGTGGCCATCATGGGTGCCTCGGGCTCGGGGAAGTCGACGCTCATGAACCTCATCGGCTGTCTCGATCGCCCCACGGCCGGCCGCTATCTCCTGGCGGGGATCGAGGTATCGCGCCTGGACCGCGACGCGCTCGCCGAGATCCGGAACCGCACGCTGGGGTTCGTCTTCCAGAGCTTCAACCTGCTGCCGCGCACCAGCGCCCTCGAGAACGTCGAGCTGCCCCTGGTGTACGCCGGCGTGCCCGGCCCCGAGCGCCGCCGGCGCGCCGCCGAGGCGCTGCGGCGGGTCGGGCTCGAGGGCCGCCTCGGGCACCATCCGAGCCAGCTCTCCGGAGGGCAGCAGCAGAGGGTGGCGATCGCCCGCGCCCTGGTGGGGGAGCCGCGCCTGATCCTGGCGGACGAGCCGACCGGCAACCTCGACTCGCGGACCAGCGCCGAGGTGATGACTCTCCTGCAGGGACTGAGCGACTCCGGGTTGACCGTCGTCCTGGTCACGCACGAGCCGGAGATCGCCGCCTGCGCGGCGCGCGTCATCAGGATGCAGGACGGCCGCGTCGAGGGGGACGAGCGGCGCGCCGCCGCTCCGTCCGAGCGCCGGGTCGCCCCGCCTCCGGTGGAGGTCCGCCCGTGAGGCTGTGGGAGACGGTCCGCGTGGCGGTCCGGGCCCTGGCGCGCAACACCATGCGCTCGTTCCTCACGGCGCTCGGCATCATCATCGGGGTGGCCGCGGTCATCGCCATGGTGGCGATCGGCGAGGGGGCCAAGGCGCGCGTCGAGGAGGCGTTCGCCGCCATGGGCACCAACCTCCTGATCGTGCTGCCCGGCTCGAGCGCCGCGCGCGGCGTCTTCGGCGGCTTCGGGTCGCTGCCCACGCTGACCTGGGACGACCTCAAGGCGATCCAGACCGAGATCCCGTCCGTGCGCTACGCCGCGCCGAACCTCCGGACCACGGCGCAGATCGTCAGCGACGAGCAGAACTGGACCACCACCATCAACGGCGTGACGCCCGAGTACTTCGAGATCCGTAACTGGGCGATGGCCTCGGGAGCCGCGTTCACCTCCTCGGACGTCGACACCGCGGGCAAGGTGGCGGTGCTGGGCCAGACCGTCGTCTCCAAGCTCTACGGGCCGAGCGCCGATCCGGTGGGGCAGGTGGTGCGGATCAAGAACATGCCGTTCCAGGTCATCGCGGTCATGGCGCGCAAGGGGCAGTCGGCGATGGGCCAGGACTACGACGACGCCGTCATCATCCCGGTGAGCACCTTCCAGGCCAAGATCCAGGGAGGGCTCAAGAACTACATCGCCGGATCGATCTTCGTCGGCGCCGTGTCGCCCCAGGCGACGGCCCGCGCCGAGCGCGAGATCCGCGGCCTGCTGCGCGACCGGCACCACCTCCCGGCGGAGGTTGAGGACGCCTTCCAGGTCCGCAACCTCACCGAGATCGCGAGCGCGCAGCAGGAAGGGACGCGCACGCTCACGACGCTCCTGGCCAGCATCGCGGCGGTCTCGCTGTTGGTCGGCGGCATCGGCATCATGAACATCATGCTGGTGAGCGTGACCGAGCGCACCCGGGAGATCGGGGTGCGGATGGCGGTCGGCGCCAAGCCGCGCCACATCCTGGGGCAGTTCCTGGTGGAGGCGCTTTCGCTCTCGGTGCTGGGAGGCGTCGTCGGCGTGGGGCTCGGGCTCCTGGCCGCGGAGTGGGTGGCGGCGCGTTTCGGCTGGCCGATGCTGATGCGCCCCGACATCATCGTCATCGCCCTGGTGTTCAGCGGGCTCGTCGGGATCGTCTTCGGCCTCTATCCGGCGCAGCGGGCGGCCCGCCTCGACCCGATCGAGGCCCTGCGCTACGAGTGAGGCTCGAAGCGGACGATGCGCGCGAACGCCGCGGCGTCGAGCGACGCGCTCCCCACCAGGGCGCCGTCGATGCCGGGGCAGGCCATGAAGGCGTCGATGTTGCCCGGCGTCACGCTGCCGCCGTACAGGACCCGGATCGGGGCGGCGTCCTGACCGAACAGATGATCCAGCTCCCGGCGGATCACCCCCTGCATCTCCTCGGCGTCGGCGGGGGCGGCCGGGCGGTCGGTGCCGATCGCCCAGATCGGCTCGTAGGCGATCACCAGGCGGCGCGCCTCGCTCCGGGGCAGATCCTCGACCGCCTTGAGGAGCTGGGCGCGCACGATCGAGGCGGCGCGGCCGGAGGCTCGGGCCGCCTCCTGCTCTCCCACGCAGACGACCGGCCGTAGATCGGAGCGCAGGGCGGCGCGCGCCTTGCGCGCCACCATCAGGTCGGTCTCGCCCAGGTGCCGGCGCCTCTCGGAGTGGCCGACGAGCGCGTAGGTGACGCCGATCTCCTGCAGCATCGCGGCCGAGACCTCCCCCGTGTACGGCCCCTCGTCCTCGAAGCCGACGTCCTGCGCCGCCAGGCGCACGGCGTGACCGCGCAGCACCTCCGCGGCCGCCGGGAGCGACGTGTACGGGGGAGCCACCGCCACCTCGCGATCCTCGGACGGCGCGAGGAGCGGCAGCAGCGCGCGCAGGTAGGCCGCCGACCGTGACGGCGTCAGGTTCATCTTCCAGTTCCCGAGGATCAGCGGGATGCGCCTCCGGTCGGTCATCGCCGGCCGCCCGGCCCGCGCCCGGCGGCGCCCGGCGCCGTCGCGGGTCCGCCCGGCGCGTCGCTCAGGGCGAGGATGCCGGGAAGATCGACGCCCGAGAGGAACTCGAGCGAGGCGCCGCCGCCGGTCGAGACGTGCGTGAAGCGCCCGGCGAGCCCGAGCCGGTTGACCGCGGCCCCCGAGTCGCCGCCGCCGACGACGGTGAAGGCGCGGCTCGCGGCGATCGCCCGCGCCATGGCGTTCGTCCCCTCGTCGTAGGGCGGGACTTCGAACAGCCCGAGCGGGCCGTTCCAGAACACCGTGCGGGCCTGTGTGATCTCCTCCGCGAACGCCTGCCGCGTCTTCGCCCCGACGTCGAGCCCGACCATCCCCTCCTCGATCTCGGGGCCGGCGGTGACCCGCCACGGGATCCCCGCCGCGGGGGAGGAGGCCACGACGTGGTCGAGCGGCAGGAGGATCCGCGCTCCCGACTCGGCGGCGCGGGCCACGACGGCGCGGGCGTGGTCGAGGAGGCCGTCCTCGACGCGCGACGACCCGACCGGCAGGCCGCGCGCCTTCATGAAGGTGTAGGCCATCGCCCCGCCGATCAGGATCGAGTCGACCTTGGCGATCAGGTGGTGGATCAGGTCGATCTTGTCCGAGACCTTGGCGCCGCCGAGGACCGCGACGTACGGCTTCTCCGGCGCCTCCCGCAGCCGGCTCAGCACCTCGACCTCGCGATCCATGAGCAGGCCCGCCGCCGACAGCCGGAGGTGCCGCGTGACCCCGACTACCGAGGCATGGGCGCGGTGGGCGCTCCCGAAGGCGTCGTTGACGTAGAGGTCGGCCAGGCGCGCCAGGCGGGCGGCGAAGGCGTCGTCGTTCGTCTCCTCCTCGGCGTGGAAGCGCAGGTTCTCGAGGAGAAGGACCTCGCCCTCGGGCAGCCCGGAGGCCCGCTCCTCCGCCTCCGCGCCGACGCAGTCCCCGGTCGTGGGCACCGGACGGTCGAGGAGCGCGGCCAGCCGATCGGCGACCGGGCGGAGGCTCAGGTCCGGGACGACGCGCCCCTTCGGCCGGCCGAGGTGGGAGGCGATCACCGGGCGGCCGCCGCCGTCCAGGATCAGCCGCAGGGTCGGCAGGGAGGCGCGCACCCGCGCGTCGTCCGCCACCCGTCCGTCCCGGAGCGGGACGTTGAAGTCGACGCGCACCAGGACGCGCGCGCCGCGCACCGCCAGATCGCGCACCGACAGCTTGCGTGGCGGCATCGTCAGTCCCTCCCGGCGCCACCCGGATCGCGGCGCGCCATATGGCGGATGAGGTCGAGCAGGCGCTGCACGTAGCCGCGCTCGTTATCGTACCAGGCGTAGATCTTGAGGAGCCCGTCGCCGGCGAAGGCCAGGAGGGGCGCGTCGATGACCGCCGAACGGGTGTCGCCCAGGTAGTCGATCGACACCAGCTCCTCCTCCGCGTAGCCGAGCACCCCCGCGAGGCGGGTCTCGGCCGCCTCCCGGAAGGCGGCGCGCGCCGCCTCGAGCGTCGCCGGCCGGCGCAGCAGCAGGGTGAAGTCGAGGAGCGACACGGCGGCGGTGGGCACGCGCACCGCCAGGGCCTGCACGCGGCCGCGCAGCGCCGGCATCACCTGCACGATGGCCGCGGCGGCCGACGTCGAGGTCGGGATCATCGAGATCCCCGCGGCGCGCGACCGGCGCGGATCGGAGTGCGGCGCGTCCATCAGCACCTGGTTGTTCGTGACGCAGTGCACCGTCGTCATCGCCGCCCGCTCCACGCCGAACGCCTCCTCGGCCGCCGCCAGCACGACCGCCATTCCGTTCGTCGTGCACGACGCGTTCGAGACCACGCGGTGCCGCTCCGGATCGTACAGCGCGTGATTGACGCCATAGCAGACGGTGAGGTCGGCATCGGGGGAGGGGGCGGTGACGATCACGCGGCGGACGCCGGACGCCAGGTGCCCGGCCGCGGCGGCCCGCGACGTGAAGGCGCCGGTCGCCTCGAGCACCAGGTCGACGCGGGCCTCGCCCCAGGGGATGTCGCGCGGCGACGACGCGTGGGTGCAGCGGATCGGCCCGGCCGTCCCGAGACGGAGGAGGCCGTCCTCCGCGCGCACCTCCAGCTCGAAGCGCCCGAAGAGCGAGTCGTGGCGCAGCAGGTGCGCCAGCGTCGCGGGGCCGGCGAGGTCGTTGACCGCCACCACGCGCAGGTCGTCCTGCCGCGCCGCCTGGCGCAGGAAGCCGCGGCCGATCCGCCCGAGGCCGTTGATGCCGATCCGGACTCCCATGGGACCTCCCGCCTGCGCGCGCTCCGCGACCCGTCCGGGACGCGCGCCACCGGGCGCGTTCCAACGGGAGCAGTCAGTATAAAGGATCCCAAGATGAGGTGGCGCGGCGCCTGCGCGCCGCGGGCGCCTCGAGCCGCGCCATGCGGATGGGAACGTCGATCCGGATCCCGCGCGAGCGAGCCGAAGCCCGAGGCGCGCAGGCGCCGCGCCACCGCGCCGCCCCACCCCCTCTTGACGGGGGCGGATCGCGAGGGTAGGATCACGCCCCTTCATCCTCGCGTTCCATCCAAGACGCTTTCATACTCGCTCATCGTTCCTGCTCGATCCGTCGTATCGGCTGTACGCGAGTCGCCGACACACGCTCCTCGGGGGGTGCGCATGGCTCGGCCCCGGACGCGCGCGAAGGCGCGCACGCACGTGCGCCGCGGCCTGGCCGCGGCGACGCTCCTCGTCTGGGCGTCCGCCTGCGCCGCCGCGCCGGACGGGACGGCGGCGGCGCCGCGCGGCGCCGGTGACGCGCCGCGCCCCACGCCGGCCGCGGAGCGCGACGCGCGGCGCGCCGAGGTGCGCTTCCCCAGCGGCCGGCTCGTCGTCGCGGAGATCGCCGACACCCCGGAGCGCGTGGAACGCGGATACATGTTCCGCAAGGAGGTGGGCGAGGGGGAGGGGATGATCTTCGTCTTTTCGGTCGCGGATCTCCATCCCTTCTGGATGAAGAACACGCTCGTCCCGCTCGACATCATCTGGATGGACGAGGAGTTCACGGTGGTCCACGTGGAGGCGTCCGTCCCTCCGTGCAAGGCCGACCCGTGCCCGAACTACGGGCCGCTGCGCCGATCGCGCTACGTCCTCGAGGTGCGGGGCGGGACGACGGCGCACGAGGGGCTGAAGGTGGGCGATCGGCTGCGGATCTCATTTCCGCAACCGGGAGCCTGAGAACCGCCGCGCGTCAAGGAATCGGCGGAACGCGATTCCTCGCGTTCCGTCCTTGACCACGGGGCGGGTTCGCCGTAGAGGATCCGTCACGACTCGGGGTGGAGGTGGCCATGAGGTTCTTCGCACAGACCCTCTTCGCGATCGCGGTCCTGGTCTTCGGATTCCTGCTGGGCGTCCGCTACCAGATGCGCGTCGAGAGCCTGAATGAGGTCCGGACGCTCGTGCGCGTGCAGAAGGACAAGATCCGCGATCTGCGGGAGGCCAACCTCCGGCTGCAGACGGAGGTGACGGTGCGCGAGTTCCTCGAGAACGCGCACCTGCGCCTGCCGCCCGCCACCGTGGAGGACATCGCCGGGTCGGTGTACCGCGCCTCAACGCGCTACAACGTGCCGCCCGAGATGATCCTGGCGGTCATCCGGATCGAGAGCGCCTTCGACGTCAACGCGCAGTCGGACAAGGGGGCGGTCGGGCTGATGCAGATCCTCCCCTCGACCGGGCAGGAGATCGCCCAGGAGCTGCGCATGGAGTGGCGGGGCGAACAGCTCCTGCGCGACCCGTCGGCGAACATCGAGATGGGGACCTACTATCTGACCAAGCTCATCGGCCAGTTCAACGACCTGGCGGTGGCGCTGGCGGCGTACAACCACGGCCCGGGCCGGATCGCCGAGCTCTCCGAGGCCAAGGCCGATCTGCCGATGGGGTACTCCGAGAAGGTCCTCAGCTACTACGCGCCGTAGGCCGGGGATCTCCGTGAAACCGCCCATTCTGCGCCGGTTGGCGGCGTTGACACCCCCCCACCCCTGTGCTAACGTAACCCCCCCTTGAACGCCCGCCGCAGCGCGTGGACGGGCGGATCCGCGGAGGGCAGGGCGGCGTGGTCGAATATGCTCCGATCTTGATCTTTCTCGGCGTCGCCACGCTCTTCCCGGTCGCGACGCTCGTCATCGCCGCCATCCTCCGGCCGGCCAGCTACAACAAGGCCAAGTTCGAGGCCTACGAGTGCGGCGTCCCGCCGAGCGGCGAGGCGCGCGCCCGCTACCCGGTCCGCTTCTACATCCTCGCCGTCCTGTTCGTGGTGTTCGACGTGGAGACGATCTTCCTGTTCCCGTGGGCGGTGAAGTACCGCGTGCTCGGGCTGTTCGGCTTCGTGGAGATGCTGGTCTTCCTCGGCATCCTGGTGATCGGGTACGCGTACGCCTGGAGGAAGGGAGCGCTGGAATGGGCCTGATCGAGGACCGGTTCCATCCGAACATCATCACCACGACCGTCGACAAGCTGTTCAACTGGGCGCGCAAGTCGGCGCTCTGGCCGATGTCGTTCGGCCTGGCCTGCTGCGCCATCGAGATGATGGCGACGGTGGCGTCGCGCTACGACATCGACCGGTTCGGGGCCGGCGTCTTCCGCGCCACGCCGCGGCAGTCGGACGTCATGATCGTCGCGGGGACGGTGTGCGAGAAGATGGCGCCGGTCATCAAGCGCCTCTACGATCAGATGCCCGACCCGAAGTGGGTCATCTCGATGGGGGCCTGCGCCACCTGCGGCGGGCCGTTCCCGACCTACAGCGTCGTCCAGGGGGTCGACCGGATCGTGCCGGTGGACGTCTACATCCCGGGCTGCCCGCCGAGGCCGGAAGCCCTCCTCTACGGTTTCCTCAAGCTGCAGGACAAGATCGACAGGATGAGCGTGGCCGCCGGGCGGGCAAGCGCCTAGGAGCCTGTCCCGGGAATGAGCGCGGTCCGAACGTGAAGCGGCGCGGCCCCCGGGGCCGCGTCCGCTTGTGAAAAAAGGCGCGAGCGGCGCGAGGGGCGGGCCCCGGATGTCCGATCAGAAAAAAGACGACCCCCGGCCGGCGGGGACGCCCGCCGGCGGCCCCGGCGAGGAGCCGGGGCCCGGCGCGCCGGCGTCCGCGGGGCCCGCCGCGAAGCCGGCCGCGCCCGTGCCGCCCGAAACGCCGGCGGCGAAGCCGGCCGCGCCCGCCGCCCCGCCGGCCGCCGCCCCGAAGGCCAGCCCGCTCACGCAGCCCGTGCCGTCCCCGGCGCTCGACCGGATCCGGGAGAAGTTCGCCGATCAGGTGGTCGAGATCGCCTACTACGCCGGCGAGGTGACGGTGAAACTGAAGCAGGAGCGCGTCGAGGACGTCTGGCGATTTCTGCGCGACGATCCGGATCTGCGTTTCGATTTTCTCAGCAACCTGACGGCGCTGCACTGGCCCGAGCGGCCGAAGCCGTTCGAGGTCGTGTACCACCTCTACTCGATCCCGAAACGGCAGCGTCTCAACCTGAAGCTCGACGTCGGGGAGAACGAGCCGACGCCGACCGCCTGCCGCGTCTGGCCGACCGCCAACTGGCACGAGCGCGAGGTGTACGACCTGTTCGGCATCCGCTTCCAGGGCCACCCGGACCTGACGCGCATCTTGATGACCGACGACTGGGTGGGACACCCGCTGCGCAAGGACTACCCGCTGGAGGGAAAGCCCGAGGACCACCTGCAGCTGCGTCCGGTGACGACGGCGGAGCATGTCTACACCTTCGACAAGTCCTCCATCAAGGGGTTCGGCTGGAAGAAGGAGGTCGAGAAGACGGGGGAGGGACGGGGCTGATGTTCCGCACCGAGGAGATGGACATCAACATGGGGCCCCAGCACCCCTCGACGCACGGGGTGCTGCGCCTGAAGCTGACCCTCGACGGCGAGGAGATCGTCGACGTCCGCCCGATCATCGGCTACCTGCACCGCGGCGTCGAGAAGCTCTGCGAGCACCGCACCTATCCGATGATCGAGCCGCTGACCGATCGCCTGGACTACGTGGCGGCGATCTCCGAGAACCTGGGGTACTGCGGCGCGGTGGAGAAGCTGATGGGGCTACAGGTGCCGCCACGCGCCCAGTACATCCGGGTGATCCTGGCGGAGCTGCAGCGGATCGCCTCGCACCTCCTGTGGCTGGGCACGCACGCCCTGGACATCGGCGCGATGACCGTCTTCTTCTACACCTTCCGCGAGCGCGAGCTGATCCTCGACCTGTTCGAGCAGTTCTGCGGCGCCCGCCTGACGTACAACGCCCTGCGCATCGGCGGGCTCCTGGAGGACGTGCCGCCCGGCTGGACGGACCGCGTGCGCCGCTTCCTGACCATCTTCCCGTCGCGCCAGAAGGAATACGAGGACCTCCTGACCGTGAACCGTATCTGGCTCGGCCGCACCCGGGGCGTCGGTCTCCTCAGGCCCGGGGACGCGGTGGCGCTGGGGGCCTCCGGTCCGGTGCTGCGCGGCTCCGGCGTCGCCTACGACGTGCGCCGCGCGCAGCCGTACTCCTCGTACGAGCAGTTCGAGTTCGACGTGCCGACCGGCACGAACTGCGACACCTACGACCGGTACCTGGTGCGCATGGAGGAGATGCGCCAGTCCTGCCGCATCATCCGCCAGGCCCTCGACAGGCTGCCCGAGGGGGAGGTGCGCGCCAAGGTGCCGAAGTACATCAAGCCGCCCGCCGGGGAGGTGTACCACGTGGTGGAGAGCCCGCGGGGCGAGCAGGGCTTCTATCTGGTGAGCAAGGGCGCGGAGATGCCGTACCGCGTGCGCTTCCGCTCCCCGTCGTTCGTCAACCTGCAGGCGCTGCCCTTGATGTGCCGGGGGCAGCTCATCGCCGACGTGGTGGCGGTCATCGGGTCGATCGACATCGTCCTCGGCGACGTGGATCGTTAGAGGCACCATGGACCAGACGGCGCTCGTCCAGACCCTCGTCATCCCGACGATCCAGATCCTGGTGGTGGTCCTGGTCCTGCCGCTCGTCATCGCCTACCTGCAGCTCGTGGAGCGCAAGGTCCTCGGGTTCATGCAGGTGCGCCTGGCGCCGCGCCGGGTGGGCTGGCACGGCCTGCTGCAGCCGATCGCCGACGCCGTCAAGCTCCTGATCAAGGAGGACATCATCCCGGAGAAGGCCGAGCGCTTCCTGTTCACCCTGGCCCCGATCGCCACGGTCATCCCGGCCCTGGCGGCGCTGGCGGTCATCCCGTTCGCCGGCGCGCCGTTCACCATCGGCGGGTACCGGGTGAACCCCTGGATCACCGATATCAACGTCGGGCTCCTGTACCTGCTGGCGATCTCCTCGCTCGGGATCTACGGGATCATCCTTGGCGGCTGGGCCTCCAACAGCAAGTACAGCCTGCTCGGCGCGCTGCGCTCCTCGGCGCAGATGATCTCGTACGAGGTGCCGCTCGGCTTCGCGATCATCGGCGTGATGATGCTGTCCGGCACGGCCTCCATGGTCGAGATCGTCCGGGCCCAGAAGGACGCCGGACTGTGGTTCGTCGTGCCGCAGATCGCCGGGTTCTTCTGCTACTTCATCGCCGCGGTGGCCGAGACCAACCGCGTGCCGTTCGACCTGCCGGAGGCCGAGGCCGAGCTGGTGGCCGGATTCCACACCGAGTACAGCGGCATGAAGTTCGCGTTCTTCTTCCTGTCCGAATACACCAACATGATCGTGGTGTCGTCGATCGCGACCATCCTGTTCTTCGGCGGCTGGCTGCGGCCGTTTCCCGGCATCCCGTCCCTCGCCTGGCTGGAGAACGGCTGGCTGGTGCTCGGCCCGCTGGCTCTCGGCGGCTTCCTGGGATGGCTCGTGGACCAGCGTTCGGGCGGCGGCCTGCGCTTCATGTTCGCGGGGGGCGTCCTGGGAGGTCTCCTCGGCTGCGCCGTGGCGATCACCGATGCGGGGGGCCTCGCGGGGATGAGCGTCCCCGCCGTGTCCGGGGCCTTCTGGTTCTTCCTGAAGGTCTCGATCTTCCTGTTCCTGTACATCTGGTTCCGCGGCACCTACCCGAGATACCGGTACGACCAGCTCATGGCGCTCGGGTGGAAGTGGCTCATCCCTCTGTCGATCCTCAACGTGATCGGCACGGGGCTGGTGATCCTGATCAGGGGGTGAAGGGGTGGCCCAGAGCGTGGCGGACCGGCGCTCCTCCGCCGTCAAGGATTTCCTGAAGACCATCCTCCTGCTCGAGCTGTGGGTCGGGCTCTGGGTGACGCTCAAGAACCAGTTCCGGCCGCACATCACCGTCGAGTACCCGAAGGAGAGCGTCGAGCTGTCGCCGCGGTTCCGCGGCGTGCCCCGCCTGCGCTTCCACCCGGAGTCGGGCGAGGAGCTGTGCATCGCCTGTCACCTGTGCGAGACCGTCTGCCCGGACGACTGCATCCACATCGTCTCGGAGAAGAAACCGGACGGCAAGGGCAAGAGGCTGGTGTCGTTCGAGATCAATTACGAGCGCTGCTGCTTCTGCGGGCTGTGCGTCGATCCCTGCCCCACCAAGCCGCTGACGGCCATCTACATGTCCCACGACTACGAGATGGCCGACTACCGGCGCGACGGGTTCGTGGCGCCCCTCAAGGTGCTCCTGGGCGGCGTCGAGCCAAAGGATTACAAGGAGTAGGCGTGGCCCCCGAAGCGGTGATGTTCTACGTCCTGGCCTCGATCGCCCTGATCTCGGCGGTGATGGTGATCGGGAGCCGGAACGTCATCCACTCCGCCATCTACCTGGTGCTGACGTTCTTCTGCGTGGCGGCGGTCTACGTGCTGCTGCGGGCCGAGTTCGTGGCGGTCGTGCAGGTGCTGGTGTACGCCGGGGGCATCCTGGTGCTGTTCCTGTTCGCCATCATGCTGGTCAACCTGCGCGACCGTCCGGGGCCCCGCCTCGGCGTGCACGCCACCCTGTCGGGAATCGTCGGCGCCTCGGTCGTCGGCATGATCCTGTACGTCTACTCGACCGGGAGGCTCGCCCGATCGCTGTTCCTGGGGCCGCCCCAGACCGGCGGGGGCGGGAACATCCAGTTGCTGGGCGCCGCCCTGTACCGGGACTACCTGCTGCCGTTCGAGATCGCCTCGATCCTGCTGCTGGTGGCGATGATCGGCGCCATCGTCCTGGCGCGCCAGAAGTACTGAGGAGAGGAGCATGCCGGTCCCGCCGAGCCACATCCTGGTGTTCAGTCTGCTGCTGTTCTCCGTCGGCGTCCTCGGCGTGCTGACGCGGCGCAACGCCATCGTCATCCTGATGTCGATCGAGCTGATGATGAACGCCGCGAACATCAACTTCATCGCCTTCAGCCAGAGGCTGCAGAACATGGCCGGCCAGGTGTTCAGCGTGTTCACCATCGCCGTCGCCGCCGGCGAGGTCGCCGTGGGCCTGGCGGTGGTGCTGGCGCTGTTCCGCAACCGCGACACCGTCTACGTGGACGAGGTCCACGTCATGAAAGGCTGAGGGCGGGGCGTGACGCTCATCGGGCTGCTCTGGACCGTGCCGCTGTTCCCCGCCGCGGGGTTTCTCCTCAACGGTCTCCTGGGCACGCGCTTCTTCCCGAAGAAGGCGGTGTGGACGATCGCCTGCGGCGCCGTCCTGCTGTCGTTCGTGGTCTCGCTCGGCGCGATCGTGGCGCTGCGCGACGTCGGCGGCCTGGCGCCCGCCGCCGGCGCCGCCGTCGATGCGCGGGCGCACCGGGTGACCCTGACCCTGGGCTCCTGGATGCCGATGGGCCGCTCGGCGGACGGGAGCGAGCTCGGCATCGACTGGTCCTTCGCCCTCGACCCGCTGTCGGCGGTGATGCTCCTGGTCGTGACCGGGGTCGGCTTCCTGATCCACGTCTACTCGATCGGCTACATGGGCCACGAGCCCCACCCGGCCTTCGCCCGCTTCTTCGCGTACCTGAACCTGTTCATGGCGATGATGCTGACCCTCGTGCTGGGCGCCTCGCTGCCGGTGGTGTTCGTCGGCTGGGAGGGCGTCGGGCTCTGCTCGTATCTGCTGATCGGCTTCTACTACGACCGGATGTTCGACGAGAAGACCAGGATGTCGTGCGCCGACGCGGGGCGCAAGGCATTCATCACCAACCGGATCGGGGACGTCGGGTTCATCCTGGGGATGCTCCTCCTGTTCGCCACCGCCGGCACGCTGGACATCCAGGGGATCCTGGCGAAGGCCGGGACGCTGGGGCCGGGTGTGTGCACGGCGGCGGCGCTCCTGCTGTTCTTCGGGGCGTGCGGCAAATCGGCGCAGATCCCGTTGTACGTCTGGCTGCCGGACGCGATGGCCGGCCCCACGCCGGTGTCGGCGCTGATTCACGCCGCGACCATGGTGACGGCGGGCGTCTACGTCACCTGCCGCATGGCGCCGCTTTATCTGCAGTCGCCGGGGGCGATGCTGGCGGTGGCGGTGGTCGGGGCGGCGACCGCCCTGTTCGCGGCGAGCATCGGCCTGGCGCAGAACGACGTCAAGAAGGTGCTGGCCTACTCCACCGTGTCGCAGCTCGGCTACATGATGCTGGCCGCCGGCGCCGGCGCGTTCTCGGCCGCCATCTTTCATCTCATGACGCACGCCTTCTTCAAGGCGCTCCTGTTCCTGGCCGCCGGGTCGGTCGTCCACGCCATGTCGGGAGAGCAGGACATCCGGAAGATGGGCGGTCTCGACCGGCACATTCCCTGGACGCACGCCACGTTCGTCATCGCGACGCTGGCCATCGCGGGGATCCCGCCGCTGGCCGGCTTCTTCTCCAAGGACGAGATCCTCTGGGCGGCGTTCAACCAGAGACCGCTGGGTCCCGTCCTGTGGCTGGCCGGCGCCGGCACGGCCGGGCTGACCGCCTTCTACATGTGGCGCCTGTACACCCTGGTGTTCCGCGGCGGGGAACGGTTCGACGACGAGGTGCGTCACCACCTGCACGAATCGCCGCGCAGCATGATCGCGCCGCTCGTCGTCCTGGCGGCCCTGTCGATCGCCGGCGGCTGGGTCGGGATCCCCGAGGTGACCGGCTTCCGGAACCTCCTGCAGGACTACCTCGCCCCGGTGCTGGGAGCGGGGGAGGAGGCGGCGCGCGCCGCGCCGCATGCCCCGGGCCTCGAGGTCGCCATGATGGTCGTGTCGGTGGTGATCGCGGTGTTCGGCCTGTTCCTCGGCTGGGTCTTCTACGAGCGCCGCCCGGAGGCACAGACCCGCCTGGCCGAGAGCGCCCGGGGCCTGCACCGCCTGATCGTCAATAAGTACTACGTCGACGAGCTGTACGGAAAGATCGTCCTGGCGCCTTACTACGCCCTGTGCCGCGCCGCGGCGTGGTTCGATCGATGGGTGGTCGACGGCTTGGTGAACGCGGCGGGATACGTCACACTCGCTGTCTCGTACACCTCGGTCGGTTTCGACACCTACGTCGTGGACGGTCTGGTCAACCTGGCCGGCTACATCGTGCGCGGGTTCTCGTGGGTGTTCCGCAAGCTGCAGACCGGTATCGTGCAGACCTACGCCACGGCGATGAT